>Ga0065721_10004053_pt1 | contig 44741 bp, 35 predicted proteins | sample Mesricmetagenome_FD_59108 | JGI IMG/M metagenome (GOLD analysis project Ga0065721, IMG submission 59108) | Mesophilic microbial community from rice straw/compost enrichment Sample: eDNA_1 v2 (version 2) | ecosystem: Engineered > Solid waste > Grass > Composting > Bioreactor | place: USA: Davis...
GCCTGTCGTTGAAGGGCTTCAAGCGGGGTGATTTCGGGAACATTGCGGGAGAAAGGCGGGAGGCCCCAAGCGATCTCCGGGGTGGTCGGGAGGGAGGGGATGAGAGTGGTGTTGTGTAAGTAACTGAAAATCAATTGAAAACATCAGTCTTTTCCGTGACGCGTCTTCAGGGAATGCCGTTCGCCCGTTTTCAACGCTGCCGACGCGGTCGGACGTGTGGTGTCATGTCCGATTAACCTCGCTTTAGGCCCCCAATTGGGTAAATTTTTCTTATGTTTCCCCAGAAACTCCTTGCGGCCGTCCGCGATCGGCTCGCCGAATCGCGATTTTTCACCATATCCCTCACCTTGCATGCTCTTCTGATCGTCGTTTTGGCGACGGTTGTGGTGGTGCGACCGCTGACTCCGCCGGAGCCGGAATTTGTGTCCTCCGGACCCGACTTTGTGGAACGTGGGGAGTCGAATCCGGCTCCGCTGCTCGACAAGGCGCCCCCCGTTCCGCAGCCGAAGGAATTTACGCCCCAGCCCGCGGGGCCGAGCCCGCAGGATTTTGCCCGGGTGCTGGACACAGCGANGCCTGACGCCTTGGAAAGATTTACCGTGCCTTCCCCCGCTCAGGGGCCGACGGTGTCCGACGCCTTTGGGACGCGNGAGGTGTTCGAACCGGGCNAACCTTNCGTCAACCTTCCTCCGGGTCTCACCGCGGGCGAATTGAAGGAGATCGGGANATTCACGGACTACCGGATTCCCGGCCGCTCCTCCAAAGGCGAGTATGAATTCACGGCCTACATCGGCCGCTACAAGGGCAACTGGCACTCCACCGTGCGCCTCCACAATGGACAAATCACCGCCGGCAGCCTGCCCAATCTGCTCTCCATCACCAGCCGTTGGACGAAGGATCGCCTGAAGACCAACGAGCGGAACGTCAAGGCCATCCCACTGGACAGTGACGAAATTTTCACGACCCGTCCGCCGTTCATTTTCCTGACCGGAACGCAGGATTTCCGCCTGACCGATCGGGAGGTGGAAAACCTTCGGAAATACATCCGCCTCGGCGGGGCGGTCTGGGGGGACAGTTCGGTGCCGGGGCGCCGGTCCGCTTTCGACATCGCCTTCGAACGGGAAATGAAACGGGTGCTGGGAGGGGATCAGGTTTTCGAGGCCCTTCCGGACAATCATCCGATTTTCACCCAGGGATATTTCCCGAAGGTCAAAGCCTTGCCGGAAGGTCTCAATTATTACCGAGAACCCGTGCGGGTGCTGCGCTGGGGCGGGGAGATTGCCGTCATCCAGACCCGCAACGATTACGGGGACATGTGGCAGATCGGCCTGACCAAGGACGGGAAGTTCGATCTTTCGCGGAACATTCACGGTCAGTACGTCGCCATGAACAGCACCCTCTGGGCGAACCGCGGCGTTTATGTCCGGAACATTGATCAACCCGCCGTCGAACAGGCCTACCGGTTCGGGATCAATGTGATTTTCCACCTGATCACCCGATGGGAGGCCCGGACGGCCCGCCTGACCGCGCTCTGAAAAAAAGGCGGTTCCCCCGGTTCGGATGGACGGCGACCGACCGGCTGACGGTGCCGGGGCGGGGTGTGAGACTCCCGGATGGTGGCGGGGCAAAGTGACCGGTTCCCGGATTTCAGGGTTGCTTTTCCCCGGATTTCGTCCAGATTTCCCGCCCCTATGAGTCAACATCCCAGCCTTAAGGGCAAAGGCACGATCAAAGCCAAGCGCAGCGTTTTGAAGCGCTTCGAGCGCGTTGAGCTGCTCAAGAAGCGCGGCCAGTTCAAGGACGGCCAGCGTGTGATTGGCCTGCCCAAAACCAAGCCTGAAGACTAGGCGCTTTTGCGAGTGAGGTGAGAGTGAAGGTGAAAGGGGAGAAGAGCGCGCGCCGCTCCCCCTCCTTTTCCCTTTCACTTTCATTTTCACTCCGCCACAGCCGAACATGAGATTAAACCGCTTTCTGGCAGCCGCCGGCTTCGGTTCGCGGAGGGCCTGCGAAGCGCTGATTCTCGACGGCAAGGTTTCCATCAACGGCCATTTCATTCGCGAACTGGCCACGACCGTGCAGCCCGGAGACGACGTCCGGGTGGCCGGCAAACCCGCGCGCGCCGCACTTCCGGTCTACCTGCTGCTCTACAAACCGCGGGGGTTTGTGTGCACACGTTCCGACGAGCGGGGACGCCGGACCCTGTTCGACCTGGTTCCCGCGCATTTCGGCCGGCTTTTCCATGTCGGCCGCCTCGACAAGGACAGCGAGGGGCTCATTTTGCTGACCAACGACGGGGAACTGGCCCAGCGGCTGACCCATCCGGCCCACGAGATCGAGAAGGAATACGAGGTGCTGCTCGACAAGGCCTTCGACACCGCGCTGACGCCCAAAATGCTCCGCGGATTCCTCATTCCGGGCGGACGCGCCCGCATGGAGCGGCTCCACGTCGTGGCGCCGCAGCATGTGAAGGTGGTGTTGCGCCAGGGGCTCAAACGCCAGATCCGTCTGATGTTTTACAAATTCGGCTACGAGGTGAAGCGCCTTGTGCGCACGCGCATCGGGGAACTGGAACGCGGCAACCTCAAGCCGGGTGAATGGCGCCTGCTCCGGAAGGGGGAAGTCGCCCTCCTTTCGGGAAAAAGTGGAAAGTCCGCGTCCGCGCGTGCAAAATCCCCGAAGCCATGAAATCGCCCATTGCCGCTTTCCCCGGTTCTCCCCCGGCCCTTGGTCCCTACTCGTTGGGAGTGGTGGCCGAAGGCAAATTTGTCTTTGTTTCCGGCATGACGCCCTACGATCCCGCCCGGGGCGGGATCGACCGCGGGTCCATCGCCCGCCAGACCGAGCTTGTTATCGAGAACATCAGGAATGTCCTCGCGCAGGCCGGGGCCACGCTGGAGAACGTCGTGAGCTGCCGCGTGTATCTTTCCAACCTCACGCCGGAAAACTTCAAGGAGATGAACGAGGTGTACGCCCGCTATTTCAGCGAAGCCAAACCGGCGCGCGCCACCATCGGGGCGCAGTTGCCTCCCGGGTTTGATGTCGAAATTGAGTGCATTGCGGTGATCGGCTGATCCGCATCCTGCGATGGACAAAACCCTGGCCGCCCGACTCGGCCGCCTGGCGCGCGGGGCCGGCCGCCGGTTTGTGGGGCGGTTTGCCCTGTTTGTCGGCACGGTTTTTCTCGCCCGGCAACTGCCCGGCCCGCTCAGGGACCCGGCTTGGCTGATCGCCTTCGCCGTGGGCGCGTGGGCGTTTGCGGCCCTCGTGCGGGAATCCAGCGCGCTCTGGGAGGTCGTCGTGCCCCGGCTGGGCGCGGGGTGGAAAAACCTGGGCGTCTGGGTGACGCGCCGGACGGTGCTCTGGGGGGTGCTCAGCCTTTTCTGCGGTGTGGTCCTGGCCGGCATCGTCATCCATCACGCCTGGCCGGCCTGGCGTTTTCTGGCGACCTCCTCATTGCGCGAGGATGAAATCCTGAACATCGGCCGATACACCTCGCAGGGAATCGCCCCCGCAGTCGGCTCCTACAACCTCGCCAGGAATCACATTTTCTTCAATGTGGTGAACGCCCTCCTGCCGGGCGCGGATTCGCTGTCTCCATTGCGCGCCCGGTTTGTGTCCTTCGCATCGGTCCTTGCCACGCTGGTTCTGCTGGTGCTTTACGCCGTGCGGCGGGGGTGGTTTCTGGCGGGGGTGGCCTTTGCCGGACTGCTCGCGATCGACCTTTATGCGCTCAAGGTGCTGCTGGAGGCCCGGGGCTACGGACTCATCGGCCTTCTGGGCACCGTCGGCGCGGTGGCGCTGTGCGAATGGCTGCGGACCCGACGGGCGGTGTGGTTGACCGTGCTGGCCGTCACCACCGTCTTCGGCACCTACACGCTGCCTTATTATGTGATTTTCGGCGGGGGGCTGATGCTGGCCGCCTTTTTTCATCAGCCGTCCCGCGAGACATTCCTTTCCGGGTTTCTCGCGCTCGCCGCGATCGGCATGCTGTACCTGCCGGTGGCCGGAGACGTCCTGAAGGTGGCGGCGGGCTATGATGGGGAATACGGCGATTCGGTCACCTACAACTTCGGCTCCATCGAGGCCTTCTACCGCACGCTGCAATACCTCTTTTCCTACGAAATCGTGCAGATCGGACCGCTTTTTCTGGTTCTGACGCTGCTCCTGGTTCTGCTGTTTGTGATATTCGGGCATTTTGCCCGCCGCTCGGACCGGATTGCCGCCGCCGGGGTGGCGGCCGCCGTGCTGGCCATGCTGGCGTTTTTGTTTTTTCTCAAATCGGTGCCCATTCGGGTGAGCGCCTTTCTGGCCGGTCCGCTGGCGTTGCTGGCAACGATCATGACCGGTTCCCTGATGGCCGCGCCGTTTTTGGTTCCGGTGCGGCCGCTGGTCATTGTCGGATTTTCCACCCTTGCCGCCTGCGTGCTCTGGAAGGCCGAAATTCGGGAGCCGTTGATTCCGCGACAGAACTGGGGCGGAATTGCTCAATTGGTCGGGCGGGGATTTCCGCCTGATGCGGTCCTGTGGGCGCCCAAAAAATATGCCAAGCTCATGCGTCCCTATCTTCCCGATCGCGAGGTCACGGACGGTCCGATTGACGACGGGGCGTTCGCCGGGGGGCGGTGGCTGGTCTTTGATGCCGCATTCAAGGGGGGACCCGAACGGGCCCGCTTCACCTGGGAGTCTTTGCCTGAAGGTGTGCGTTATGTTTCGACCCCGCTGCTGATCAATTACCAACGGCTGTTTTTTGTGCCGCCGGCCAACCGCGGCATTGTCCGGATCGACCAGGAGGGCCGTGACATTCCGTTCCCGGCCGCCGGCCGACAGCCCCGCGATCCGGCCCTGCTGGCGGATTCCGCGGGCGATGGGGATGCGCTTTATCCGCCGGGTGCGGAGGGGGAATTTGCCCGGTTCGAGCCGGCGCTTTCCGTCCCGGGGGAATTGACGGTCATGCTCCAGGACGGAGCGCCCGCCGGGTCGTGCAATCTGCTGTTTTCCCAGATCCTCGCCGACAAGCGGGTCCGGGCCGGGGTTCAAGGGCCCGATGGGGTCTGGCGGCAGGTGGCGCCGTTCGTACTCGGCGAATTGGTGAGCGTGCCGCTCGCGAAGGAAAACAGCCGGGCGGTGCGTCTTCACCTGACCCCCAATCCGGATTACCGGCCGGGTCCGCGCCTCTCCGGCGAACGCCCGGCCTTGGGGCTGGTGGACGCCTGGGTGACCCGCGGCACGCCGCGCTGAGTTTTCGAGGCGTTCAGCCCGGACGTCGGACGCCGTCGTCGGAGTTTCGAAGCGCCGTGTAAATGCTCGCCACGCCGTTGAAAAGCAGCCGGCGCTCCGGATTTTTGAATCCGCAGCGGATCAGCAAATCGAGCATGCCGGCGCCGCGCGGAAACGATTCGATGGACTCCCCGAGATATTCGTAGGCGGCGCGATTGCCGGTTACGAGCGCCGCCAGCCGGGGCAGGCCGTGATGCAGATAGGCCCGGTAGACGGCCCGAAAGGGGGCAAATTCCGGCAGGGAAAAATCCATCACGAGCAGCAGGCCGCCCGGACGCAGCACGCGATGCATTTCGCGCAGGGCCTGATCCCAGGACGCCATGTTGCGCAAGCCGAACGCCACCGTGAGCGCGTCGAAGACGCCGTCGCGAAACGGCAGGTGCAGTCCGTCCGCCTGAACCAGGGCGGGAATTTTTTTGTCCCGCGCCACCTCCAGCATGGGCAGACAAAAATCCGCCCCCACCACCTGGGCGTCCGGACAGGCCGCGCGCAGGGTCTTCGCGAGATCTCCGCTGCCCGTCGCGAGATCCAGAATTCGTCGGGGTCGCGCCGCCGCCACCAGACGGGCGGCCTTGGCCCGCCAAAGAAAATCCGCTCCTCCGCTCAGAACATGATTCGCGAGATCGTAGCGCTTCGCGATGGAGGAGAAGGTCTGGCGGACAAAGCCGGGATTTTGTTGTGGCAGTGCAGGTTTGATGGTCGGCACGGTAAAAACGAAAACGGAAAAGCGGAAGGAGGAAACACTGAAAAGCGGAAGGAGGAAGGCGGAAAGCGAAAACGAAAGACACGCCGAAGTGTGAACTCCAACCGGGGTTAACCCTCTCGGGATGATAGGGAAGGGAGGGGGAGCTTCAATCTCCACGCCCCTTTTCAGGGAAAGATGGTGCTCACGAGAGGATTCGAACCTCCAAGGGTTGCCCCATGCGCTCCTGAGGCGCACGCGTCTGCCAGTTCCGCCACGTGAGCGGAGATTGAACGAAAAGAATCGCCTTGCTGTCTCTTGATGTAAATCCGAAAATTCAGAAATTCGTCTGGTGTTGCTTTTCTCCCCATGCGAAGACACTTTTTCCTGCATCAATGAACAAAACTTCCTCTCTCGTGCTGGCGGCTGCTTCGGCGGCGGCGGTGGCTGTATTCTCTTCCTGCAAACCCGTCCCGCCCGCTGCGGAAAACCTGGCGTCGCCCACTCCCGCGCCGACCGCGACTTCCGCCGCCCCTTCGGGGACGGCTCCCTCGGACGCCGCTCCCGCAACCCCCGGAGCCTCGCCGGCGGCCTCCCTCGACGGCCTCAAGGATCCCGTGGCCACGGTCAATGGGGAGCCCATTTCCAAAGCCGAGCTCGATGAGGCCTTCAATGAAGCCGTCAAGGCGGCCGGCGTTCCGGTGAACGAACTTTCCACCGATCAGAAGCTGATGGGATACCGCCAGCTCCTCGACCGGATCATTCTGGACAAACTCCTCACCAAGGCTTCGGAGGGCGTGGAGATTTCCCAGGCGGACATCGACAAGCAGATCGCCGAAATCAAGGCCCAGTTCCCTTCGGAGGAGGAGTTCAGCAAACAGCTCAGCGAGGTGGGCCAGACGCCGGAAAAATTCGGTGAGAACCTCAAGAAGATGCTCCAGCAGGAGAAGTGGGTGACCAGCCAGATTGCCGGCAAGACCGACGTGACCGAGGACGAGGCCCGGAAATTCTACGACGCCAACAAGGCGGAGTTCGAACAGGGCGAAACCGTCAAGGCCAGCCACATTCTCTTCGCCGTGAAGCCGGGTGCTTCCGCGGAGGAGGACAAAAAACAGCTCGAGGCGGCCAAGAAGGCCATCGCCCGTGCCAAGAAGGAAGACTTTGCCGCGCTCGCCAAGGAGCTTTCGGATGATCCCGGGTCCGCCCAGGAAGGCGGCGACCTCGGGTTCTTCGAGAAGGACCGCATGGTGCCGGAGTTTGCGGAAGCGGCCTTCAGCCAGAAGGTCGACACCGTGAGCGCCGAGCCGGTCAAAACCCAGTTTGGCTATCACGTCATCAAGGTCACCGACCGGAAACCCGCCCAGACGGAGTCCTTTGAGGAAGTCAAGGACCGGCTCATCGCCTACCTGAAAAGGATGAAGGAGGGCGAGGCGGTGAACAATCTGCTCCAGTCGCTGAAGAACTCGGCCAAGATCGAGGACACGCTGCCGACGCCGCAGCCTCCGTCCCTGCCCATGCTGCCCGGCATGGAAGAATCCGCCCCGCAATCCTCGGACGCCGTGGCTCCCGCGACCGGTGCGGAACCGGCCGCCCAGGGCAACTAACCGTCGCATGGCGCGTCCAGCGAAGCCCAATGTCGGTGTCATCGGCCTGGGAATCATTGGTTCCCGGGTCGCTGCCAATCTGCGCAAGGCCGGCAACCAGGTCTGGGTGTGGAACCGTTCGCCGCGCCCGGAACCGAACTTCCTCTCCTCGCCGGCCGAGGTGGCGGAATCCGCGAAAGTCATCCAGATTTTCGTCTCGGATGGTCCGGCTTTGCTCGAGGTCGTCACGGCCATGGCCCCGGCGCTCGGACCCGAACATATCGTGGTCAATCACTCCACCGTGGCGCCGCCCGAAACCATCGAGGCCGCCCGCATCGTGGAGGGGCGCCATGCCAAATATCTCGACGCCCCGTTCACCGGGAGCCGGGATGTGGCCGCCGCCGGCCAGCTGGTGTTTTACATCGGGGGAGCCTCCGACGTGCTCGAAAAAGTCCGGCCGATGCTTGAGGTCAACGCCCGCGCCATCCTTCCCATCGGGGAAATCGGCCAGGCGGCCGCACTCAAGATCGCCATGAATGTCATCGCGGCCGTCTCGGTGAGTTCCTACGCCGAAGCCCTCAGCCTTCTCCACAAGAGCGGCATTCCGCTGGAGAAGCTCGGCGAGGTGTTCCCCACACACGCGGCGTATTGCCCGCTCGTGGATCTCAAGGTCCCGGGCATGATCACCGACGACTTCGAGCCCCGCTTCTCGCTCAAGCACATGTTCAAGGACGTGCAGATCGCCCTGGCCATGGCGGCGGATTTCGGCGTGGACCTTCCCGCTTCGGCGGCGTTCGCCGGCGCGGCCATGTCGGGGCTGCAAAACGGCTGGGGAGACCTCGATTTTTCCGTCGTGGCGCGGCATTACGGCTATCCCAACCGGGAAAACACCCTTCCCGCCGGGCTCTTCAACAACGAGTCCGCCGGCGGAGGGGTTCCGGCTCCCGCCGAAACGAAGGAAAAGAAAAAGATTTTCCCGCTCTTCGGCTCAAAGTAGGCCGTGTCCGAGTCCCGCCTCCGCCAACTCCGTCATTCGGGCGGCGCCTTCGCCCTCGCCCCGACCGCGCGGGTGCGTGTCACCGGCCCGGATCGCCTGCGTTACCTGAACGGTCAGGTCAGCAACGACCTTCGGAGCCTGGCGGAAGGGGAGGCCAGGGCGGCCCTCGTGCTCACCGCCAAGGGAAGGCTTTGCGCGCAGGTTTTCGTTTGGATGGAAACGGACGCGTTGGTGGTGGAATCCGGGGGCGTGGACGGCGACACCCTGCTGGCCCGGCTGGAACGTTATGCCATCGCCGACGATGTCGCCTTTGAACTTCTCCCGCCGCCCCCGTCCGCCTGGCACGTTTTCGGCGCCGTCTCCGCGAACTTCCAGGGCGTACGCATCCGCCGCCTGGGGGTCGAAGGTGTCGATCTTGCGGAATGTCCGGCCGACGTTTTGCCCGCCACCGACGAAGAGCGCGAGATCCTGCGCATCGAACGCGGAGTGCCCCGGTGGGGGCGCGAGTTGAACGAGGACACCCTTCCGCAGGAGGCCGGACTGGAAAAATATGCCATCGATTTTCGCAAGGGCTGCTATGTGGGGCAGGAAGTCGTTTCCCGCATCCAGAGTGTCGGCCGGGTCAACCGTCAGTTGGCCGGACTGGTGGGGGATTTCGACCCCGCCCGCGCCCGCGCGGTCCAAACCCCGTCCGGTGAGAACGCCGGAACGGTGACCAGCGCCGTCTTTCACCCGGAACTCGGCCGGACCGCCGCCCTGGGATATCTCTCGACCCGCCTCTCCGACACCTCCTTTGTCGTGCTTGATGAAAGTGGTGCTTGCCTTGGAGCGGCGGAACGTTCTCAATTCCCGCTCGTCTCCTGAATGAAAATCTGTCGCGTCGCTCTCGCTCTTGTCTGTGCCGCGCTGACCGGTGCCGTTGCGGCGTCGGTTGGCCCGGAGGTTGCCGTGATGGAAATTCAATTCGGCAAGGACAAGCAGACCCAGCAGGTCGTTCTGGGGCTCTATGACTCCGCAGCCCCGCTCACCGTCGCGAATTTCAAGGAACTCGTCGGGAAAAAATTCTACGACGGCATGCGTTTTCACCGCGTCTTCCCGAGCACGCTCGTGCAGACCGGGGACCCCAAGAGCCGTCATGGGGATGCGGACCGTTCCGGCACCGGCGGCCCCGGCTACACCGTGCCCGCCGAACTCGGCGGCAAGCACGTCCGTGGCGCCATCGCCATGTCCCGCCTCGGCGACGCCGTGAACCCCACCCGCGCCTCCAACGGCAGCCAGTTCTACATCTGCCTGACCGCCCTGCCCAAGCTCGACGGCAAGTACACCGTGTTCGGGGAGGTCCTCGAGGGTCTCGACGTGCTGGAGGCCATCAGCAATCAACCGACAGATAGTAACGATTTTCCATTGGCAAAAATCAGAATTAAATCTATTACCATTCAACCGCGTTTCGCCGGACAGGCGAGGCAGTAACTGTCAACGCGGTTTGCGGAAGCAAAACGGGTAGGTACCGAAGTGGCCAAACGGGGCGGACTGTAAATCCGCTGGCTCACGCCTTCGCTGGTTCGAATCCAGCCCTGCCCACCACCTTCGCTGCGTGGAGGGGGAAGGTGAGAATGAAAGGGCCGAGGCTGACGCGAGAGCATGGTCTGCATTTTCCGTTTTTGCAGGTCCGCCGGATTGAATCGGGCCCTTGAAAAGGGAAATTTGTGGCCCGTCGATCCCGTCCGTTCCTTGCGTCCTCGCCGCTGTTCCGGATAGGGCTCCGAGATCAACGCACGACCGGCTGGGGGAGCCGGGCGGACCGGTCAGAGGCCGAGTCGATGGCTCAGGTATTCCTCAACGTTCATCACCTTGATGCCTTTTTGCACGTTGAAGGTTTTTGACGGATCCCACCACATGCCGTTTCCTTGGGCAAACGCCGTACGATACCGGGCCATGACATCGGAGGGCGCGGCCGCCAGATCGTCGCGCAATTTCTCCAGGGTCCATTCCTCCTTCGTGAAGGGGGAACCCGTCACCCGCTCCACCACTTCCGCCAGTCGGCCGTAGGAAATGGTATCGCCCGCGACGTATACAATTTCGTCAACGATCCGCGGTTCCGTCAGCAGGATTTCCGTCGTCAACTTTCCGATGTCTTCCGGCGTTGTCACCGTGACCTTTGTGTTCCAACTGCCGAGTGCGTGAACCGTCCGGCGGTCGAGATTGACCACGTCAAACGCCGGTTCGAACAGGAAGCTTGTGAACATGCCCGTCGAGACAATGACCCATTCGGTTCCGCTCTGGGCGCGCAGGATCTGCCGGACGTCATATTGTTCGTCGAACACCGGCTGACCGCTGCCGCGACCGACGACGTCGTAATCGACCCCGAACTGCCAGGGAAAATAACGTTTCACCCCCGCATTCAAGACGGCCCGCGTGATTTTCCGTTGCGTTCCCGGACCGGCGACGAAACCGCTGCAGTTGACCACGGTTCGAAAACGCCTGAAGAAATCGGCCAGCGACGCCTCGTCCGCGCCAAGGTCGAAGCCCAAAACCTCCACGCCGAGGGCGCGCAATTCGGCCAGGTTTGCCGCGTTTTGCCCCGAGGGATGGTGAGCTGTGCGGGGCGACACCAGAACCGAAACCGCCTGCCCGGCCGCCCGCACCTTGGGGGCAAGCGCCCGAAGTACGGCCATGCCCAGTTCGCCGGCACCAAGGACCAAAATATCCCTCACATCAACCTTTGTATTATTCATGGCATCCGGTCTTGTGGCCAACGACTCTTCATTTAAGGGCGGAGGCGCATGACAGGAAAATATCAGGGCGGCACCCTTTGTCGAGTGTGCCCACTGATGATGGTTTTCCAGGCAAGTCCGGAATGCGCGGTTCAGTTCTCCGCCGGCCTTCGGAAAACGTGGTTGTCATTGGCTCCCCTTTTGGCGCCTCCGAAATCCCATCGCTTAGCGGGTGGACGCGGATTCTAGGTGATCACGACCCCGGCTACAATCGTTCACGTGTCCCGCACCGATTCGCTTTTGCCAAAGCCACATTTACCCCTGAAAAAACCTCGGATTTCCTTGTGTGGGCTTGCATCGCTTGGGCGATGCTCTGTGAAAGAGGTTTCGCATTTTGGAAAAGTCCGCGAGGCGTGACAGGTCGTCGAACGGAGTTCTCATCCCACGGGAAGGTCGAGAGACTCGCTGCGCTCGTATAAAACGGAGAGGGTGGGATTCGAACCCACGGGACGTTGCCGCCCAGCGGTTTTCAAGACCGCCGCAATCGACCACTCTGCCACCTCTCCCGGGAGGCGTGCCAAGGCACGCGCTGGGTGTTTAATACGCTGTCCCGCGGCAGGTTCAAGCTCTTCGCACTCGGTGAGGGGCGGCATTTGCCTTGTTCTTCCCGCCGGAGGACGGATACTGCGCCCGCTCGATCCGTGTTCCCATGCGCATTCTGATTGCACCCGACAAGTTCAAGGGGTCCCTGTCCGCCGGGGCGGCGGCGGAAGCCATTCGTCAGGGCATGGTCCGGGTTTTCCCCGAGGCCGAATATGATCTCGCTCCCATCGCCGACGGAGGAGAAGGAACGGCGGACATCTTCTGTGAGGCGCTCGGGGGAATCCCGGTGACGACGCCGGCCCATGACGCGCTTGGCCGCCCCATCGAGGCGTCCTTCGTGGAGTTTCCCGGCAAACACCTGGCCCTGGTGGAAATGAGCGAGGCCTCCGGGCTGTGGCGATTGAACCCGGTGGAACTGGATCCGCTGCAGGCCTCCACCTTCGGGACGGGCGAATTGATGGTCCGGGCGCTCGAGCGTGGCGCCCGGATGCTGTATCTTGCCTTGGGGGGGAGTGCGACGAATGACGCCGGAGTGGGGATGGCGCGGGCTCTCGGGTGGGATTTTCTTGATGACGACGGAAGGTCCGTTCCCCCGGTGCCGGCGGAGTTTTCCCGCATCCGTCGGCTTCGACCGCCCGCCCGGCCGTTTGGCGCCGAGGTGATTGCGTTGTGCGACGTGCAAAATCCGCTGCTCGGTCCCACGGGGGCGACGCACATGTTTGGTCCCCAAAAGGGGGCGACGCCGGCGATGCTCCCGCAGTTGGAATCCGCCCTGGCGCACATCGCGGATCTTTGCCGGGATCAACTCGGCTGTGACTTCCGGGACGCCCCCGGCGCCGGGGCCACCGGCGGGCTGGCCTTTGGTCTCATGACGTTTTGTGGTGGCCGGCTGGAAAAAGGTTTTGCCGCCGTTTCGCGTCTGCTCGGTCTGGAGTCGCGCGTGGCGGAGGCGGATTTGGTGGTCACCGGAGAAGGGCGCATCGACGCGCAGACCGAACACGGCAAGGGACCCGCGGAGGTGGCCCGCATGGCCCGGACCTGCGGGCGTCCGGTGGTGGCGCTGGCCGGGCGGGTGGACGGACGGCCGGCGGACTTCGACGTCTGTCTTCCGATTGCCAACGGGCCTTTGACGCTTGATGAATCCCGGCGCGATGCGGCACAGTTGCTGGAGGCGGCCGCGGAACGTGCCGCGCGCCTGCTGAAAATTTCCATATGAGTAAAAAAATCGCATTGTTGTTCGCCGGGCAGGGAGCCCAGGCCGTGGGCATGGGCAAGGACCTCGCCGCGCACTTTTCCGACGTGGCCCAGCTTTATCGTCAGGCCGACGAGATTCTCGGCTTTCCGCTTTCCAAAATTTCCTTCGAGGGACCGGTGGAGGAGCTCACCAAGACGTCGGTGTGCCAGCCCGCCCTTTACGTTCACGGGCTCGCCTGTCTGACCGCGCTGAACCTGAAGCATCCGGATTTTGTTTTTCACGCGACGGCCGGATTGTCGCTCGGGGAATTCACCGCCCACGCCGCGGCGGGCACCTTCGATTTTGAGACCGGACTGCGGCTGGTTTCCAAGCGTGCGAATGCCATGCAAAAGGCCTGCGAGGAGACGGAAGGCGGCATGGCGGCCATCATTGGAGGCGAGGAAAACCGCATCCGCGACCTGGCCGCCGCCGCGGAGGTGGATGTTGCCAACCTCAACAGCCCGGGCCAGATCGTGCTCTCGGGTGAAGCCTCAAAAATCGCCGTGGCCGTGTCCCTCGCGAAGGAATACGGAGCCCGCAAGGCGGTGGAGCTTCAGGTGGCGGGCGCGTTTCACTCGCGCCTGATGGACAGCGCCTACGTCACCCTCCAGGAAGCGCTGAACGAGACGCCGATGGCCGAGCCGCGCGTGCCGGTGGTTTGCAATGTCGACGCCCAGGCGGTGTCCGCCCCGGAGGTCATTCGCCGCACGCTGGCCGAGCAGGTGACCGGCAGTGTGCGCTGGACCGAAAGCGTGGAGTATCTCATCGACCATCTCCATTGCACCGATTTCCTGGAACTCGGACCCGGCGGGGTTTTGGCCGGTCTGGTGGGTCGCATTCGCAAAGGCACCCCGGTGACCTCCATCGCCAACCTGGCCGATCTCGAGGCGTATTCCGGATAACGGAAAAGCATGGCAAACAGGGCGGAGGCAACAGTTCCTCCGCCCGATGCGTTGGGGCAACGGTCCAACGACCCGCGGGCCGGTCCGCGCCCGCCCCGCATCTCAGAGTCCGCGGTGCAGGCGCCAGCCCGCACGGTGTTTGATGATCCACTCGATGAGCGCGCGCTCAAAGCCGATGTCGTGGCCGGCCTTTTCGCTTTCGAGCCATTTGTGCCGCAGGACCTCTTCGCGTTCGGCCAGAAATTCGAGATACAGCGAGGAGTTTCTCACCAGTTTCCACGCGACATCCCCCTCGGGGGTCAAGGCGGTTCCCATGGGCGGTAGCCCCCTTTGCTCCCGTTTCATGCCCGGCATGCTGCCGCGTCACACGACGGGGCGCCATCGTGTTTTTCCTGACGCTTCCATCCGGGCCCCGCGGCGGTCTACAGCCACCTTTTGATCTGTTCGGCAAAACGGTTGTAGATGAATCCGAGGGCCAGCAGCACAACCGCCAGGCCCAGGATGCCGAGAATGCCGGCCAGTTGGCCGAATTTCCAGACGTCGATCAAAAAGACGTGTCCCACCGCCACGGCCAAAATGAGCAGGCCCATCAGACGGTAGGTGCGCTCCCGGAGAAGAAATCCGGCTCCGAGTGCCGCGAAGGCCAGTCCGGCCCAGACGACGGTGACCGCCACCGGGGTCGAGCCGTCCCACACCCAGCGTGACGTCTGGAACCACATTCCCCCGAGGGTCGCCGCGGCCAGGACGGTTTGGGCGACGGCGGGAAAATACGGAGTGCCGGCGAGCCATTTTTTCCCGGCTTGTTGCACGGCGAGCAGCACAAGGAGCGCCAGAAAATCCCCGCCGGACCCCGGCTGTCCGTCCACAAGGTTCCAGACGTAGCTTCCCGCCCCGGCAATCAGGAATGCGGCGGCATGGAAAAGAAATTCGGGATTTTTGCGCAGGGCCGCCGGAAGGAAAACCAGCGCCCCGCAAAGGGTCAGCGTCAGGAATGTCCAGGACCCGGGCGTGTAGTGGAACAGCCACGCGAGCCCCAGCGCCAGAAGTATCAGACGGTATGCGACCAGAAGGGGAGCAAGCTTGGCCCGTTGTTCCGCGGGGAGATGGCGGACAACGCCGATTTGCGCGGCGATCAGGGCCGGCACCGCGAGGGTTTGGATCCAGGGCGCCTCACCCCAGGCCAGGGTTTGGAAACACAGCACGGCGGCGGCGAGGGTGAAGCCCTGACTGAGTGCGGCCAGGAAAACGGCACGCGTCAGCGCTCCGTAAGCCAATACCCCGGCACCGAGCAGCGCCAGCCGGAGCATTTCATGAGCCGAAGTCCAATCGGGCGAAAACCAGAGGAGAAGAACCGCGCAGGCCGCCAGGGCATCGATCCCCTCCCAGACCCGCCGTGTGATCACCGACAGCCCACCGCACCTCGGCCACCAATGCATGAGCGCCAGGGAGACGGCGAGAACGGGCGGCGCGTTGCGCCAGTCCAGGCCGCTCGCGCTCGAGATCGGGAGCAACGCCAGCACGGAAGAGAACACATAAGCTTCCGCTCCGACGGCCAGTTCCGGCAAGCGATGCAGCCGCACCGAAAAGGCCGCCACGGCGGCGGCGGCCGCGAGGACCCACAACAGGCGGTCCCCGGAAAAACAGTCCGCGAGAAGCACGCCGAGCATCAACTGGCCCGCCCAGGCGTATGCCGCGGCACCCCAATGCCAGTCCGGTGCCGGCCATTTGCCGTGCAGCCGCTTTGCGAGGAGGGCGTTGAAAATCAGCAGCGCCGTGAGGAAGGTTGCGGTCAGCCAGGCATACGGCGCCGCGCGAAGAAATCCGTACAGTCCCGCCAAAACGGCTCCCCCCGCCGCCAGAGCCGCGGCCGTCCGCAAAAGGAGGGCGTGCCGGAATTTGCTGAAGAAGAGCAGGGCCGTGCTTTCGGTCATCAGGATCAGCGCAAGTTGGTATCCGGTGAATCGGGTCACCCATCCCAGTGTCAGCACGAAGAGCGCCTGGACCAGATAGACGCCGTCAAAAATCCGCTCGTCATTCCGCAGGTGTCGCGCCAGTTGGGAAAGTCCGAGCAGGATCACCCCAAAGAGCGTGGCAAACAGCCAGAACTGCTTCGGATACACCGCGTGGACGGCGGGGGCGAACAGCGCGAAAAACGCCAGATTGTTGGCCGTGTAAAACACCTCGCGGAGTCCCCGCGGAAAGGCCGCGCCCCGGTTCAGGAAGACCGCTCCCGTGAAAATCAACCAGTAGGCGGGCAGAAATCCGTGGGCGAACCAAAAGGTGTCCGGCGTGGGACCGCCCGAGTGAAGCCGCCAGTACGCGAAACTGGCATAAGATCCCGCGAGGCTCAGCCAGGACACGCCCAGCCAGCGGTGTCGGGCCAGCAGAAAGACCGCCGCCGCGGTCAGCACCAGGTTGGAGAACAGGGTGAAATGGGCGGCCGGATTGATGGTGGACGTATAGTAGGACAGCAGCACGGCGGTGAATGCCACCCCCTCCGATCTGCGGCGAATCGCCACTCCCACCAACACCGCCGCCAGCGCCAGCAACGCTCCCCCGCCGAGGATCGGGTTTTCGATCACCCGCAGACCGGCCACGAAGTGGGCGCCGTACGTTGCGTAATAAATGGTGGCCGCCCCGCCCGCCAGGAGGACCTGTCCGTAGTTCCGCACCGCGGAAGACTTTCGGGCCAGCCACGCGCCGATCCCGCCCAAGGCCGCCCCGGCGGCATAGAGCAGTGCCAGCTTGCCCGCCGCGCCCAGTTTCACAATCAGGCTGTGGTAGGCCAGGTTGCCCAGCAGAACGAGACCGGTCAGCAAAACGAGAATGCCGATGCGCACCAGCCAGTATTGGCCGACCTTGAGTTCCAGGTCGGGGGTGGAGGGAAGCGGCGGCGGCCCGGGAGGAGGGGGAACCTCGGCGTGGACGGGAGTTTCGGGCTCCGCCTTGCGTTCCAAACGGGGAATCGGAGCGGAGGGCGGTTCGATATGATCCACCGGCAACGGCGGAGGAACCACTTGGCGGACCGGAGGGGATTCCGGGGCGGGGCAGTCCCCCGGGGACGTTTCCGTCAACCGGGTCCGCAGGGCCGCGATCTGGCTGTCCAACTCCTCCAGCCGGCGGCGCAAATCGTCCTGGACCTGTTCCAACGCGCGAAGGTCCTCCTGCCAGGAATTTTTCATCGGACCCAGAATGATCGGTATTTCAAAAATCCCAAATTGATAATCTTTTTCTGAATATTGGTCCTGTCGATATCGTTCCCCCGCGGGGGCCCCTTCGACATGTCGCTTGATGCGGGGGCCGTTTTTCGCGAAGTTGGAATGATGGTTGGCGTGGCCACAGATATTGTTGAGGAGATTCTCGAACTGAAGAGAAAGCGCAATGCCGTGATCCTGGCGCACAATTACCAGGTCGGCGAGATCCAGGACCTGGCCGATTTTGTGGGGGACTCCCTGGGACTCAGCTTCAAGGCCGCGGAGACGAACGCCGATGTCATTGCCTTTTGCGGGGTTCATTTCATGGGCGAAACGGCCAAGATTCTCAGTCCCGACAAAAAGGTCGTGATCCCCGACATGGACGCCGGATGTTCGCTTTCCGACTCATGTCCCGCGGACAAACTGGCCGCCTTCCTCGCGGCCCATCCCGAAAAGAATTATTACGTCATCGCCTACATCAATTGCAGTGCCGGGGTGAAGGCCCTGGCCGATTGCATATGCACCAGCGGCAACGCGGTGAAGATCGTGGAGGCCGCCCCGGCAGACCGGAACATCCTCTTTGTGCCCGATCAGAACCTGGGGTCCTGGGTGATGGAAAAGACGGGCCGGAAGATGGATCTCTGGCAGGGCAATTGTTACGTTCACGTGGATTTCACGCGCGCCAGCATCGCGAAGATCCGCGAACAATATCCCGACGCCAAGGTGGTCGCCCACCCGGAATGCACCTACGCCGTCCGCATGCTGGCCGACGAGGTGTGTTCGACGGAAAAAATGGTCGGCTATTGCAAGGACAGTCCGGCGAAGGATTTTATCATCGTCACCGAGAGCGGCATGCTGCACCGCCTGAAGAAGGAGGTGCCGGGCAAGAATTTCATTCCCGGACCCACCGATCTCTGCGCCTGCAACGACTGCCGCTTCATGAAGCTCAACACCCTCGAGAAGCTGCGGGACTGCCTGGACTTCCTCGAACCGGAAATTCTCATTCCGGAGGACGTCCGCGCAAAGGCCGAACGCTCCGTGCGCCGCATGCTGGAGTTGAGCCGGTAGGACGTTGCAAGAAGGCAAGCTCCCCGGCGGGAGTTCCCGGCGACGGCTTTACGATTCCGGATCGTCCGGTTCCGGAGGGCCGGATTCGTCCATCAGCGCCCGCAACGTCGGTTCCTCATCGCTCAGCACCCGGTAAAACCAGGTTTCCTCACCCCGGTGAAGGTCGATCCAGCCGGCGAGTTGCAGGGCGGTGAGCAGGCGGGTGCGCAAACGGGTGTCGGGGAATTCCCGGGTGAGTCGGGGCAGTTCGGCGCGCCCGAGGGAGAGAATGATCCGGAGGAGACGCCAGGATTCCGCGAGCTGCCACGGGGTGAGGGTCACCCGGGCGTCCAGATGATCCCAGATGGCGAAGGTCATTTTGGCCGGCAGGAGGAGAAATTCGGGCAGGAGATGCCAGCCGATGATCGGGCGGTCCGGCGGAAGACGAAAACGGTTTTTCCAGCGGTCCACGGCGCCCCACACCAGCAGCACGGACGCCCCGCAGAATCCGACCGGCGCGTACCAGCGCGGCGGATGAAAGAGGCTCGGATTGCCCGTTCGTACCGTTTCAAAAAGCAGAATGGCGCCGGTGTAGACGGCGAAAAAAAACAACCAGGCCAGAAGGGCTCCCAGCAGGCTGAGGAGGGCGGCCGCCCAGCAGGCGCGGTTGTGATGGGCAAAACGGTCCAGAAACTCGCGGGGCGGTTCGTTCACAGGTTCCCGACGTCAGGCGGAAATTCCCCGGTATCCGTCCGGATCGATCGTGACCGATCCGAATCCCACAGCCCGCAGGCCCGCCATAAGTCGCTCCTGCCGGGCCTGCAGGAGAGCGTTTTCCGCCGGCGCGACCTGCACCAGGGCCCCGGCCGGGGAACCCGCCTGGTAGCGCACACGAAACACCCGGAAACCCAGCGAGCGCATGAAGGCCTCGCCCCGCTCCACCAGGTTGAGCGCCTCCCGGGTGACCGGCGTTCCATGGGGAATGCGGGAGGACAGACACGGCTGGGCCGGGGCGTCCGCCGTGGGCAGACCGAGCCGTCGCGAAAGTTCCCGCACGTCCGCCTTGGTGAGCCCCGCCTGCCGCAACGGGGCAATCACGGCAAATTCCTCCGCCGCCTGGGATCCGGGTCTCAGATGGGCCGGGTCGTCCGCGTTTTCCCCGTAGGCGATGGCCGCCAGTCCGCGCTCGCGGGCCAGCGCGTCCATGCGGGAAAACAACTCGGCCTTGCAAAAATAACAGCGGTTGGGCGGGTTGATCAGGTAGTCCGGATTGGAAAATTCCTCGGTGGCGATCACCTCCACCCGGGCGCCGAACCCGCGGGCCACCTCCAGCGCCTCCGCGAGCGCCTGGCGGGGCAGGCTCGGACTGTCGGCAATGACCCCGGTCACCCGCTCTCCCAGGGTGCGGTGCGCCACCGCAAGCAGGCAGGTGCTGTCCACTCCGCCCGAGTAGGCCACCAACAGCGGCGCATGGCGGCGGAGCACGTCCTCAAGGATGGAGAGCTTTTCCGTCATCCCTTCACTCATTCCCCCGACGGCGGGATGCGTCCAGCGCCAATTGCCGTTTCCGGCAAAACCCGCGCGGCGGGAGGGCGGGCCCCGGCGCGGCGCACGGAAGGTTTGTCGGGACTGGGCATGGGGAGCATTATCGCGCCTCACGGCGAAAAAACGATTGCAATCCTCGGACCGGACCGTAGTTTGCGCGACGAGGACAAAACCTATGGCAGATGTAGCAAACAAATACGCGCAAAACGTGGCCGGTCGTTATTACGTGGACGACCAGTGCATTGACTGCGACTTGTGCCGCGAAACCGCACCGGCGAACTTCAAACGTGATGACGACGGAGGTCACAGCTTCGTTTACAAGCAGCCCGAGACTCCCGACGAGGAGGCGCTTTGCAAGGAAGCGATGGAAGGCTGCCCGGTTGAGGCCATCGGCGACGACGGTGAATAACCCGCATTCCGCGGCGATTTTGTGAAGGCCTCCGTGACCCGGGGGCCTTTTTTTTTCCATGCGCATTGAGGATATCCGCCGCCGCGTGCTGGAGGAGTGGCGCGGCCTTCCGGAGGTGTCCGAAAAGGACGAGCGGTGTGTATTGGTCGGCGACGCCCTCAAAAAGATCCTCCCGAAACTCGGACTCACCCAGCGCCTCAACGAACAGGAGGTTCGGGACGCCTGGCGGGAGATCGTGGGGGATTTCCTGGCCGAGCACTCCGTCCCCGTGTCCCTGAAGGACGGGGTGGTCATCATCCAGGTTCTCCAGCCCACGGTTCGTTACGAGTTGGACCGGACCTGGAAACCGGAAATCCTGCGCAAGCTCAAGGCCCGCTTCGGCGCCCGCATCATTCGCGAGGTGCGTTTCCGTTAGGGGAAGGACAGCCGCCCGGGCGGGGATTTTTCGTTTCCGCCGGCCGGCCCCTTGGATTTCACTGGCACGCAGCATGATCAAAAACATTATTTTCGACTGGTCCGGAACCCTGGCGGACGACCTGCGTCCGGTGCTGGAGGCGACCAATGCGATCTTCCGGCATTTTGGTCGGGAGGAATTTTCGCTTGAGGAGTTTCGCCGGCATTTCCGCCTGCCTTTCAGCGGGTTTTATGCCGAGTTTCTCCCCGAGGCGACCAACGAGGGACTGGAGGTGCTTTACGAGCGGTATTTCGCCGGCCGCCAGGGCGAGGTGGAACTGCTGCCGGGCGCCCGCGAGATGCTGGAATTCTGCCACCGGACGGGCCGCCGCACCTTTCTGCTGAGCACCATTAAGAGCTCCCATTTCGACGCGCAGGCCGGCCGCCTGGGCGTGCGGGACGCCTTCGAACATCCGTATGTTGAGATCATGGACAAACGGCAAAAGATCCGCGAAATCCTCGCCGTCCATCACCTCGTCCCGGAGGAAACGATGTTTGTCGGCGACATGGTGCACGACATCGAAACGGCCCGGCACGGCGGGGTTCTGGACGTGGCCGTGCTCACGGGATTCGATCCCCTGGAAAAACTGGCGGCCGCCCATCCCTCCGTCATCGTAGCCAACCTGCCCGCCCTGCAACATCTCCTCTCATGAACGAAATCCTCATCAAAGGCCTCTCGGTCGAGTGTCGGGTCGGCGTGCCCGACGGGGAACGGGCGCACCCCCAGCGGCTCCTGATCGACGTTCTCCTGGTTCCGCGCACGGCCTTCGCCGACCTTCACGAGGACCTCGCCCGGACCGCCGACTACGATGCCGCCGCCCGACGCATCGCCGCCGTGGCTGCCGAGCGTCCGCGCCGCCTCATCGAAACCCTGGCCTCCGATCTGACCGACATGCTTCTGCGCGAATTCCCGGTGGCTTCCGCCACGGTGGAAATCCGGAAATTCATCCTCCCGCAGACCGAATACGTCGCCGTCCGCTGCCGGAAGGACGCCCCGTCCGCTTTCCGGGGGTAGGGAANCCCGCGGACGCCCCCCATTNCGGGAAAAATTTTTTCGAATTCCCCCATTGACGTTCTGCGCATCCTGATTATTCTCATGCCTCGCTCAAGCGGGTGTAACTCAGTTGGTAGAGTGCAACCTTGCCAAGGTTGATGTCGCGAGTTCGAGTCTCGTCACCCGCTCCATTTTTTATCAGGAACTTGCGCAAGTTCTGCCCCCCCTAAGGAATGCTGAGGCATAACGCCAGGTCGTAATCTGTATCAGCATGTTTTATGCATGTCCGCGGATGTTCGCGGTACCAATGCACCCAAGGACTGTATGCGCTTTCGTATCCCGGAGGAGTGGCTCTCCGCCAAAAATGGGGATGAGGTCATTGTTGAGGTTTGTGGTTAACCGCAGTTGGCGATGACACGCAAGCGGTAGGTGTGGAAGGGGAACCCCCCGCCTTGAAAGCGCCCTTTGCGGCCCTCCGGAATGTTCATTGAGTTGTCGGCGGGATTGCGAGTTTCGCCCTCCATGGACGAAAAGGGGTTGGCAGAACGGAGAAAAAGAGGGAGTAGAGCGGAATGATGTCCGCTTCCGCGCACTCCGAAGTCCGATCCTTGTCTGCAGGCAGTCCTCCATACTCCCGGATGTGGGTGGTCGAATGTTTTCAACGGATTGTGGAGGGATGGTTCAGGACGTTGCGGAACACGTCGTCGAGCGGGGCCGTCTGGGAGCCGGAGGGAGGCGTTCTGACCGACAATTTCAAAAGCCGGAGCGGCAGGCAATGCGACGGGGTCACCCGGATGCTGCCGGCGCTGGCGGCATGGGCGTTTCAGCCGGAGAATCCGTCCGAGTGGACGACGGAGGATGGGCAGACCATCCGGCCCCGCCCGCTGATCCGCGACGCGCTGGTGAACGGCACTGACCCCGCGCATCCGGACTTCTGGGAATACGGGTTCGCCGACAGGCAGAACCAGCGGCAGGTGGAATCGTCGGTGGTGGCATGGACGCTCTGGCTTTCCCGGGACTGGCTCCTGCCCACGCTGAACAGCCGGGAGATCGCCCACATTCAGGCCTGGCTCGCCTCCTGCACCCGGTATGGCGGTTTTCAGAACAACTGGACGATGTTCATCGCCGTCAATCACGCGGCGCGGCTGGCACTGGCCGATGCGGGATTTGAAGGGGATGAGGAGGCCATCCGGCATAACCTGATCGTGGGTGACGAGGCCGATGTGGGCGACGGATGGCTGTGGGATATCAAGGGGCGCGGCCTGGATTATTACAATTTCTGGGTCAACGGTTCGCACCACGGCTATTTGCGAGCCATGCTGCCCGGTTTTGAGGATGCGCGGCTTGACCGGATCATGGCGCGTTTCGAGAAACGCGCGGGCGATCTGCCGTTTTTGATCGGCTCCCGCGGAGAGAACGTGCTCTTTGGTCGCTCGCTGCCCTACCGGTGGGGCTGGCTCACCGGCCTGATGGTCCTGCATTTTCTGGGACGGTCGCCGGTGGCGCCCGGTTTGAGCCGGGCGATGCTGGGACGCAATCTGGAGTGGTGGCTGGCGGTCGGCTCCCTGAACGAAAAAGGCGTGTTGCGGGAGAGGCTGACGGCGGCGGGGTCGGGGGGCGCACGCGATTCGTATATCAACTGCGGTCATCCCTATTGGGGCATGCAGGCCTTTCTCTGTCTGGCGTTGCCCTCCTCGCATCCCTTCTGGGCGGAGGATTTGCAGCCATTTCCTGTGGAGCGCGGAGATTTTGTCGAAGTGCGCCCAGGTGTGGGCTGGATTTTTCAGGGAATCGGGCGGACCGGCGAGGTGCGGCTTTTCAACACCCGGAACCTTTCCCATGGTCAAAAAGTGGGGGGACGATCGGTGCTCTACGAAAAACTGGTCTACTCGAGCGGGTTCCCCTGCAATGTCCCGTCCGCGGGGACGCATTGGGACAATCAATTCGGCCTGCGTCTGGCCGACGGTTCCCACGTGTCTCCCAAGGAGATCTCCCGTGTGGAGATCGAGGACGGACGCCGGATTTTGTTGTCATGGCTCTTCGAGGGAGAGGGGTTCTCGGCGCGGGTGGAGACGAGCCTTGTGGTGGAGGGCGAGTCCTATGCGACGAGGCATGCGATCCGTGTCCAGGGAGCCGTTCCCGAAGGAAGCACCTGGGTCGAGGGGGGATTTCCGATCTTCCTGAACAAAGGCGAAAAGGCGGTCTGGGAGGAAGAGGAAGGACGGTGGACCGCCCGGTTCGGGAAGCGGAGGATCTGGACCGAGCGAAAAGAGGGATGGTCCGACGGGGTCGAAGTGTGCGATTCTGCGGTTCTGCCGGAGAGCCCCAACCTCCTGTATGCCGGTTCCCTCCATTTTGTCCTGGTGGCGCCGGTGGGGAAAACCCCGCTGGTGCTGGCGGCACGCCATGGCGCCTCCCTTTTCTGAGATCAGTCCCGGGCCGGAAAGGCCCAAGGAAACTTCCGGCGAAAGGCACGTTCCGCCGGAACGGCAGGCTTGGGGAAAAAGCGGGAGGGAACGTCGGGTGGACCGGACTGTTGCCGCGATGACGTCGGGACGGGACCCGCGACGGCGCCTCCCGTCCTGCATCCGGCCGAGACTTGCCCGGTGACAGGACGCGTCCTCCCGGAAGGAAAGAAGGCGTTTCCTTTATAAAGTAAATTTAAAAACACTTTATTGACTTTTCTCCGGGATTCGATTTTTTACCCCTGAACAACCGATGCGCATCTGTGCTCTCCCCCGACACTTCGCCAGCCTTGAAACAATCTGACGTTCAGAATGAGCGAGGAGCCGCCTTGGTCGTCGTGCTGGCCTTGGTGGTGATGCTTTCCTTGCTGATTGTGGGGCTGTTGCTGAATGCCCAAAGTCAGCGGCAGTTGGCGGTGAGCCAGTCCTCGGCGCTGGACGCGCGGCTGGGGGCGGAGTCGGCTTTGGAAATTGTCGAGGGTCAGATTCGCCGGGCGACCACGCAGGGCATCGACTCCGAGGGGCGGGGAACCTTTACCTGGGCCAGCCAGCCGGGGGCGGTGCGGGTCTTTGACGACCAGGGCAACGAACGCGAGATTCTCAAGCTCTATTCCAGCGCCGAAATGATTGTTCCCGGTGGCGGTTCGCTGGCCGGCGACATGCCGTCCGACTGGGCGGAGCGGCCGGATGAATTCGTGGATCTCAACGAGCCCGTCAGGCGGGGGGGCGACTGGGTCTATCCGATTGCGAGTCCCGAGGCTTTGGGAACGATCAGTGGTTTTGCCAGTTCCCTGGCCAAGACCGGCGGGCCGGATGAGCCCGACGACAGGCTTGTCATGCCGGTGCGCTGGCTTTACGTCCAGGAGGACGGCACGGTTTCCGCCGATCCTTCCGAGGGGGATCCCTATCTGCGAATCGCCTTCTGGACGGATGACGAGTCGAGCAAGATCAATCTGAACACGGCCTCCGCCAGTACTCCGGAGAGCTATTGGGACATGCCGAGGACGGCATCGCGGGATGATCGCGACCTTTATGCCTGGAGGCAGCCGGTGGAAAACGAGTTCAACCGCTATCCGGGTCATCCCGCCACCGTCAGTCTGCGCACGGTCTTTCCGGACGCCTCGGTCCGGGAGCTGATCGAAGCCTCGCCGCGGTATGAGTGGGGCGGCTCGGAAAACGGCACCGTGAATGTGGGCGTGTCGGCGGCTCTCCCGAACGCCAAGCAGAACCGCCTGTATGCGACGCCCGACGAATATTTTTACAATCCGCAGCGTGGCTCGCAGCCCTTTGTGCTCGACGCCCCTTCGCTGGACAAACGCCGCTTCTTTTTGACGACCTCCAGCCGGACGTCCGATCTCAACCTTTTTGGACAGCCCCGGGTGACCATCTGGCCGATCAGCGGGATCGATGACAACCAGCACCGCACGATTTACGACCGGACAATCGCTTTCAACTCCACGATCGGGTTCGGAGCCTTGGGCAAGGCGTATTATTTCCTCCGGAGCAATCCCAACAGCCAAACCTACGATTGGGATAATTTCCCCCGGAATCAGGAGCTGTTTGCCTATCTTCGCGATCTGACCGGCCGGAACATTCCGGGTTTCGGGGGCAGCTTCGAGGACAAGTATGACGGGGATGTCGCGGGGGAGCGCGACCAGATTCTGACCGAAATCTTTGACTACATCCGCACGGTCAACCTGAATGAAACCTTTGGGGCGCGGGGGGGTGGTTCGTTTGTCTCCTACACCAAGGAGGGGGTGGGAAACAGCGCCACCGCCGCCAGCTTCATGAACGCGAGCGGGTCCGGTTGGGTGTTGCCCATCAAAACCCCCTTTGGCCGCGGTGCGGGCCGGGTGCCGGTCCTTTCGGAACTGGGGATCTGGTTCATCCAGATGCAGGATGTGGTCAATGGCAACGAGTATCAGGATCCCGACCCGCCGGAAGTGCAGCCCGGCTTGATTCTGGAAACCTTTTCGCCCATGCAGGGGGTCCTTCCGTGGGTGCCGTTCAATTTCAGCTACCGCGTCCGAAACATCGTTCCCCCGCAGATCAACGGACAGAATGTTTTTCCGGACGATGAAACGGAGTCCAGCTATTTTCCGCCAAGCAGTTCCTACGCGCGTTCGCGGAGCTTCGGAGGCACAGACGGCTTTGCGTGGCTGATGTCGAGCGGCCTTTCGTCGGGGCTCCCCAATCATCTGGGCGCCAATCCTTTTCTGCGGAGCAAGCCGAATGCGATCAAATTGCCGGCCGGCGCGACGTCGTTCACCATGACGGAGGGGGAAATCGAAATTGATTTCATGACCAGCCCCAACTCCAGGACGAAGGGTGGGGGACAGGTGTTTCAGACCTACCGCATCAGGATTCCCTCGGTCACGCTGCCGGTGCCCCAACCCGTCAAACCCGATGATCACGAAACGTATCAGGCTACGGTCCGCAACGGCTGGCATCAGCGCAAGGGATCCTCGACGTCGCCCCCGGTCTTTTTCGCGGAGGATGTTGTGTGCGGACTGGCCGTCCGGCACGGCGATTTCCGCACCATGGCCTACCTGGAGAATGTGCCGCCCGGGTTCTTCCGGGACAGTTTTTCTGCCCCCCACGGTTTCCGGACCGACCGGTTCACCGCTTATCCCGGAGCAAAAAACGGAAGTTATGTCCGAGGGCTGGGTTATGCCGCCGTGGAGAGTTCCAGTGAGCCTTTCAATACGCCCCGGCCCAAGATTGCGGAGGAAATCGACGGTCTGATTGAGGCCGGCTGGGATGCGGATTTCGACAACGGCATGGCCAACACGGTGGATGGCCCCTACCTCAACAAGTCGGACGAGGGCGCTCTGCCCGTGGGCGGCGCTTCGACCCATCCCTATTTCTATGAGCGTGCCAACCTGGCCGAGGGACTCTTTTCCCCTTTGCGCCAAGTGCCTTCCGCGGTGGTGTTCGGTTCGCTGCCTACGGGGGTCAAGCATGCCGAGGCGGGCCGGGAGACCTTCTGGCGGACGCTGAACTTCTGCCCCAATCCTCTTTCGGGCTCGTCGCATTATGGACTGAGTGATCCGCCGGATCATTTGCTGCTCGACCTCTTCACGATGCCCATCGTGGAGCCCTATGCCATCAGTGAACCGTTCTCCACGGCGGGCCGGGTGAATCTCAACCGCAAGTTGGCGCCTTTCACCCACATCACGCGCGATACCGCGTTGCATGCCGTGTTGGCCTCACAGAAGATCGTCGCGATCGCCGATTCGCTCGTCAACACCTACAAGACCGCCACCAACTATCCGATCTTCCAGACCCGTTTCGCAGTGGACGCGGCCGAAACCCTGAAGGCGATGGACGCGTATCTGGCCTCGAAGGGCCAGAACCTTTTCCGCTCCGCCTCCGAGATTTGCGGCGTCTATCTCGTGCCGGAGGGCCGCACGGCGGCAAACGTCGCTTCGTGGTGGAACGATTACCGGCTCACGGGCAACAACAGTCGTGAGAGACCTTACGCGACCCTGTATCCCCTCCTGACCACACGCTCGAACGTGTTCACGACGCACGTGCGGGCGCAGTCCATCAAACGCCTTCCCTCCGGAAAGATCGCGGTGAAGGGGGAATTTCGCGGTTCCCTGCTGTTTGAACGCTATCTCGATCCGAACGACCCCATCTTCAAAGAGGGCACGGTGGATCCCGACATGGAGTCCCTGGAGCCGTATTTCCGTTTCCGGACGCTAAGCGTCAAACAGTTCGATCTCTAATTTTTCCCAAAGTTTTCCATCATGCATCGATTCGTTTTTCTTGCCGTCACCGGTCTGTTTTCCTTGAGCAATCTTCCGGCGGCGCCCGTCCCGCTGGTGCGTGACGGCGCTCCCGTGGCCAAGATCTACCTGACCGAACCGTCCCCCGCGTCCGCGAACGGCAAAAAGGGCGGGGGAAAGACTCCTGATGCCTCCCGGCGGCTCAGGAGCGCGGTGGACGACCTGAATTATCACATTGAGAAAATGACCGGCTCCGCCCTGGAGGTGGTTTACACGGACTCCCCCGCGGAGATTCGGGAACCCGCCGTGGTCATCGGTCCGCTGGCGCAAAAATGCGGTCTCGAAATTTCCGCCACGCCCCACCGAAATTCCATTCGTCTTTTGACCGGGGACAACCGCCTCCTGATCGCCGGGGAAACGGATTCCGCCACGGTCAGCGGGATATACACCTTGCTGGGGAAGCTGGGTTGCGACTGGGTGATGCCGGGCCCGATCGGGGAGATCATCCCCCGTCACGCCACCCTCACCGTTCCCGAGCTCGATCTCACGGAGACTCCCAGTTTTGCCGGGCGCAACCTCTGGTATCGGGGAGGCAAAAAGCTGAACACCGAGGAGGATCTGAAGAACTTTGACCTCTGGCGGCAGCGGCAGCGTCTGGACGCCCCCGGGGAAACCATCGACCTGGGTGCCGGCCATGTGTGGGACGTGCTGATCAAGCGAAACAAGGAGGCCTTTGAAAAGGACCCGACGATGCTGGCGCTGGTTCGCGATGAAAAGGGGGAACTGGTGCGGAGCGGTCCGCAAATTGAGTCCACCCATCCGGGAATCATCGATCTGTTTGTCAAACAGATCGGGGAGACTTTTGCCAAAAACAACTGGCCCAAGGACAAGGCGGTCGCCTTTGGCATCGGGCCCGCCGACGGCCTGGGTTTCTCGGTTTCCCCGGAGACCGTTTCGGCGGGGGCGGGGAGGGTGGATCCGTTGACCGGCAGCCCGGACATGACGGATGTCTGCGTGCTGCTGGGCAACAAAATTCTCGAGCGTATCGGGAAGGAGTATCCCAACGTTTCGCTCGGCTATTACAGCTACTCGGTGCACGCCGACTATCCGGCGAGATACCGGCCGCATCCCCGCCTCAACCAGATCTTTGCCCCCATCAACTTCTCGCGCTTTCACAGTCCGCTCTCCCCCAACAGCAAGACCTGGCCCTATTACGTCGAGGTGGTGGAAAAATGGAGCGCCCTAGCCAAGGAACAGGGCAATCAGCTCGCCTACCGCGGCTACAACTGGAACCTCGCCGAGAACTTCGCCCCCTACAGCAAACTGCAGATCTATGGCGAAGAGATCCCCTGGTATCACGACATGGGATTCATCGTGGTCAACATCGAAGCCACCAAGGCCTGGGCGGTGAACGGTCCGTCGGACTATCTTCTGGTCAAACTGCTGTGGAACTGTGATCAGGACTGGAAGGCCGTGCTCAGGGAATATTGCGAAAAGTCGTTTGCCGAGGGCGCCGGGGACATGGAGCGCTATTTTCTCAACCTGACCGCCCGCCAGCACGAGGCCGGTCAGGAAGCCGGTTCCTACCACGCGCTTCACCTCATTTACGACCGGGATTTTGTGGCGGAATCGAAGAAGCTCATCTCCGCGGCGATTGCCAAGGCCTCCGAGCCCGAAGCCCGCACGCGGGCGGGGTATTTCCTCTTCCCGCTGGAGGAGCTCGAGCTCTACCTGAAGTTTCGTGAGGCATTCACGAACTTTGATTTTCCGTTGGCCGCCGATTATTTCCGGCAGCTCCACGCCAATTGGGAACAGGCCTATGCCAGCAATACGCAGATTGTGGCCAGGGAGGTGCCCCAGTATCTGAAGCGGTACTTTGAAAAATTTGTGACGGAAGGGGCGAAGTATTCCACCGCTCCGTATCGGATCGTGCTGCCCCTGCCGGACGAATTGCCGACACAGATGGATCCCGCCGGGGTGGGGGAGCGGATGGGTTTCCAGCGGCCGGAGCTCAACGATTCGCTATTCCTGAAAACCCGCACCTGGTCGGCAACCTGGGATGCCCAGGGGCTCGGGGCACTGCGCAGCGGCGCCGTCTGGTATCGGTTCCACTTCGACACTCCCGCGGATCTGGGCGATCAGGCCCTGGGGCTCTTCGTGGGGGGCGTAGAAGACCAGGTCGATGTCTGGCTCAACGGGGAGAAGGTCGGCAGCAGTCCGCGCGGGTTCAGTGTGCCGTTTGTGTTCGATCTTTCGAAGGCGGTGAAGCCTTCCGGTTCCAATGTTCTGGTCATGAAGGTGTCCCGCCGGAGCACAATCAACGAAATTGGGCTGGGCGGCATCATCCGTCCCTGTTTCCTCTTCGCGGGTCCGCCCGTGGGGACGGACTCCTCCCAAGAAGTTCCGGCGGGCCGCGTGTTGCCCGGGGGCGAGGTTCAGAACTGAGCCCGCCGGCCTTGATCGGACGGAGGGAGACGACCCCGGCGGGGGAGGCCCGCATTCGAAGAATGCTTGAATTTTATAAAGCATTTTACCATTACTACATGGGAGTTAATGTCTTCATCCTCTTCCAAAGCCGCCTTAACCAAAGAAAAACCGAAACGGGTCAGCATGCAGTTGATCGCGGAGAAGGCGGGGGTTTCCACCACGACGGTTTCTCTGGCGCTGCGGGATCACTTTTCGATCAGCGAGGAAACCAAGAGGCGGATCATTGAGATTCAGCAGGCCTTGGGGTATTCGTTTTCCGCCCGCCGGGGCAAATCGAAGCTGCCGTACCGTCCGAACCTCGAGCAGGTGGTCTACCGGACGGTTGGGGTGGACATGAACGAGGAGAACTATGCCCCCTTTTTGGCGGGGGTGGCTGCGGAATGCCGGACCCGCGGTCTGAAGCTCGAGTTGGACAACGTTCCGGAGTCCGAATTCGGATCGGGTTTGGACGCCGCCGTTCCGGGAACGGTTTCCAAGCGGGGAGTGATCATTTCGGGCCGGTTGACGGACGAGGACATCGACAGGCTGCAGGCCTCGGGACTTCCCTTTGTCGTGCTGGGCAACTACACCCTGAACCGTCCCTGCCACCTGATTGGGGTGGATCTTTTCGACGTGGCCGAGCGTGCCATGCGGGATCTGGTGGTCGAGGGGATGAAGCAGGCGATCTTTTTTGTGGAAACCCGGGAGCGGGGTTTTGAACGCGGGTTTTTGCGCTGCCTGCAGGTGGTCCTGCAGGATTTGAAGATTGAAAACCGGGTCGTGGAGGGGGGCATTGGTTTTTGCGACGTGGAAAGTGCGACGGCCACGATGGTGGCCGGGCTCAAGCCGGGAGGTTGGGTGATCACACTCGAGCGGCATTGTGCGGAGGCTCTCGTGCAATCGCTGCGGCATCTTCGGGGCCGGACGTCCCCCAACATTGCCTCCTTTGTCACGAGCCCGCCTCGCCTGCAGAATCCCGGGTACAAACTCTTTGATTTGGGGGTGCAGGTTTGCGGCCGTCTGGCGGTGGCCCGCCTGGCCGAACTGCAGCGCAGCCCCGACCTTCCCGTCAGCAAGTCTTACATTCACAGTCCGGGTTGGATCCTCTGAAGGGCCCGGAGCGGCGGTCGTCTGCGATTATCCGGAAACCCGCCGGTGCTCAAGCAACGCGGGATATTCGAAGCGCCGGAGCCGGCCGCATTTTTCCAGCGCTCCCAAAAGGCGCGCCAGGCCGCGGTGAGTCATCGCGGAGGGTTTCACCTGTCCGGTGCTCGGGGCGGATGACCCGGGCAGGACCGGATCGAGGTGGTGTTCCAGCGCAAGTTCCCCCGCGGCGAGGAAGTCGGGATCGCCGGTCCGTTCAAAGCCGATCGCCATCATCAGTCCGATCATGTTGCGGACGGTGGGAAGTTCGCCGTCGTTCACCTTGGCCCAGAGTTCGGACTTCAGTTCCCGCAGCAATTCCCGCAGCCATTCCTCCATACCCTCCGCCCCGGTCAGGCGCTCGTACCGGTCCAGGGCTTCGACCATGGAGGCATAACCAAAACCACAGTCGATCATCTGCCGGACCAGGGACCGGCCTTCTTTTCCTGCGGAGAGTTTGACCGCGCCGCTGAAGCTCCTCCGGTCGTATTCCTGAAGGAAACGGGCCAGCTGGTCGGCCTCCTCGCGGAACCGGTCGAAACCGCACTCCAGCAGGGAAACCAGGGCGAGCAGCGCCCAGCCGATTTCCCGGTCGAATTTCCATTGGGCGGACACTCCGGAATGATTGATCTCGAGGATCTTGTCGCCCAGCGCCAGGGCCACTTCCAGGGCGTCGTCGTCCCCGGTCAGGCAGTGGTATTCCAGCAGCCCCTGCGTCCAGAAATGGCTGGTGATGGCTCCCTTGGTGTTGTGGAAATGGGAATGAAACGGAGAGGCGCGGTGGTGGCGCGGGTCGTCGGAATAGACCACGAAATCGACCTCAATGTTGTGGCGGGCCGCCCAGCGCAGGGTGGGGAAATGTTCCGCCTGTCCGGTTCGCATCACCTCGAGGGCGAGAGCGTGGATGATGTCGTATTCGTTGTTTGTCCAGACCGGTTCGACGCCGTGGGCCACCGAGTCGGGATAAAGGCGGGCGCCGATTGCGAACTGTTTGGGCGGGAGAGGCGCCCCGGGAAGGGGGAGGTATTGGTTGAGGCCGGCTCCGTAGGTCAGAGTGTAGTTCCAGTCGGGGGTGTCCCCGAGATTCCATTTCCCGGCCGGCATCTGCAGCTCGCAGAGGCCGGCCAGGAGATGGTTCATGCGGACGTTTTCGCCGGGAACGAAAGGAAGAAGGCGGTCGAGGTCGAAACAGCGCGCGGCAATGAGCGTTCGCGGCGCCGGCTGGGCGCGCCCGATGGCAAACAGGGACGACGCGAGGCGTTCCAGCCCGTCAACGTCGGTTTCCCGTCCATCCGACGAGAAGGCGAGAAGAACGTTTTGCTGCCTGCGGCGACCTTGCGGCCAATTCAGGCCCTTCCCCGGGGGAACCATGAAATAATTGAGACAATCCCCTGAGGACTCCAGGGCGTTGGGGCGGCTTTCGACAAAATCCTTCACGGTCAGGCAAACGGCGCCGGTCTTCCCGTGGAGCTGCAGCCAGGGAGGGACGGCGGTCACAGCGGGCCGGCAATAGCTGGGATACACGGAATTGTCCAAAAGCATGCCGGGATCGGAAACGTGGGCGCTCCACCCGAGGTCGTCGGCCAGTATGGTCACCGGATCGGGATTGCGGACGATGCGGGGAATGTACTCCGCGGTGTGATGCGTCTGCCGGAACACCCGTTCGCCGGGCCCTCCCAGCCGCCATTCCCCGAGGAGCGCGGCCCGTTCCACCGTCATTTCCGGCACGCCCGGGGTTTCGTGGGAAAGAGTCCAGTCGATGCCCAGGGCGTTCAGGTCGTTCCAAATCTCCACCGCGAGGCGATAACGGAAGAAGCGCCGTCCATCGGCTGAGGAAAGGAGGCCGTGCACCTCGGCCCGTCCCCGGAGCGGTCCATTGCGCGTCACCCGCAACGAACGCCGCGGGGCGGAGGGTTCCCGCAGGTCGGATCCATCGGCCCGCATCTCGGGAACGAGGGAACCTTCGCCTCCCTTCCAGGAGACTCGCAGCGGAGGCATTGCGGCGTCCCCGGCCAGTTCCACCTTGAGAAGTCCGTTGTCGAGCGCGAGTCCGCCGGGTGTTGTCGCGATCAGGGGCCGCTCCACGGGCGCCTTCCCGGTGAGCCGCACCTCCGCCTCGCCACCACGGGGACAAAGGAAGGACAACTCCACCCACGTGATTCCGCCTGGTGTGCGGGTGATGAGCTCCCTCGTCTGCGCGGGCACGGTGGCTCCATCCGAAAGGATGATCTCCGCGACGCCGCCCTCCGTGGGGACCGCATCCCCGGGAAAGGGGCAGCCCGTCACGACGGGAACGGGCGATTGACTCGTGGAATGAATGAGAATGCAGGGTTTCCTGACCATGAAACAAGGGTGGGGCGGCGGTTGGGACATGGACCGGCGCACCGTTTGCCAAATGGCGAACGGGCGCTGAGGGCAAAACAATTCACGCCGCGGTAAAAGTCAATAAAGTATTTTATAAATCTAATTGATAAATGTGGACAAAACCGGGGCATTCTGTATTTTTGCCGTAAGCAAATGGTCCGGTTCCCCATGCCGTCGCGCGGAGAAGCTCCAGGATTTTCCTTGGTGGAGGTCCTGATGGCGATGGCTGTGCTGATGCTGATTCTGGCGCTGACGTTTTCGATGATGAACAACGTCGGCACCATCTGGCAGCGCCAGCGCCATCAGTCCGCGGCCTTTGAGGGGGCAAACGCAGCCTTCCAGACGCTCACCCGCGCCCTGAGTCAGGCGACCCTCGCGACGTATTGGGACTACCAGAAGGACGCCAATCAGCAGCCTGTCGCCTTTCGGCGCAATTCCGATCTGCATTTCCGGATGGGGCGCACCGCGGATCTGCTGGGGCTTCCGGCGGACCGGTATCCCGGCTCGGCCCTGTTCTTTCAGGCCCCGGAGGGCCGGACCACGCTTCCGGAGATGAAGCGTCTTCCCTCGCTGCTCAACGGACTGGGCTACTTCGTCGCCTTTGGGGATACGCCCAACAAACCGGCCTTTCTCGAGCCGGTTCTTGCGCCCCGCCACCGCTTTCGTCTGATGGAGTGGCAGGAACCGGTGGAGGACCTGAAGGTGTACGAAACGCGGACGGGGGACGGGTGGTTTTCGTCGCGGCTGCTCTCCGGCGACGGTCTTCGGAACACGGCGGTTTTGGCGGAGAACATTGTGGCCCTGATTGTGATGGCCGAGTATCCGGCTCCCGACGGTTCGACCGAGTTCACCTTTGTTTACGACTCCCGCGATGAGTCGCAGCCGGCGCGCATGCATCAATTGCCGCCGTATCTGCATGTGGTGATGGCGGCCGTCGCGGAGGATTCCGCCAGGCGGCTTGCCGACCAATACGGCGCCACCCCGCCGCCTTTGGCTCCCGCCGACGGTCTTTTTCAGAACCCTGCGCAATTCCGGGAGGACATCGCCCAATGGGAGGCGGACCTGCGGGCCATTTCGCCCCGGGTGGAGTTCCAGGTGTTCAGTTCCAAAATCCCTCTCAAAAACGCCAAATGGAGTCAGTAAACAATCCCCTGCCGGGCGGCGGTCACATTGCCCCCTTTTTGGTTCTGAACGACGAACTGCGGGCCGAGCGCCTTCGGGAACGGGTGGAGGAGTGCGCCCAGGCGGGCTTTGACGGCGTCATCATCCATCCGCGGCCGGGATTGCGCACCCCGTACCTTTCGAAGGCTTGGTTTGAGGCGGTCGACTGCTGCATTCAGGCGGCCCGGAAGGCGGGCCTGAAGGTCTGGCTCTATGATGAATATCCCTACCCGAGCGGGGCGGCGGGCGGACGGGTGATCCAGTACAATCCCGATTTCGCGGAGAAACATCTTCTCATTCAGACTTATCCGCTCGTCGGCGGGGGAAGGGTGACCCGGGCGCTGGGCGGCGCACCCGTGCTGCAGGCCTTCCTGGTGCCGGAGGACGAACGGGGGCTGCCCCAATGGTCCGGAGCCCAGACGGTCACCGAACACCTGGGCATGCGCAACACGACCTGGATTACGCGGCCGTGGGACAGCCGGTATTATTATCCGCCGGACTACACGCGGCGATACGAATGTCCGCGCGGCATGGAATATCTGCCCGAGCAGGTTTTCGAAGCGGAATTGCCGGAGGGCAGCTGGCGGCTGATCACGTTCACGGTCGTTACGGGGGGGGATTTTCTCGAACCGTTCGGTCATTACGTCGACCTGAGCAACCGCGAGGCCACCGAGGTTTTCCTGAAGGAAACGCATGAACGCTACCGGCGTCATTTTTCCAAGCTGTTCGGATCCGAAATTCTGGGCGTCTTCACCGACGAACCCAAGTATCGCAATGTCCATCCCTGGAGCCGGTGCATCGCCGCCGCCTGGAAGGACTATCAGCGTGATCCTCGCGCCCTGCTGGCGTTGCTTCCGGATTATGAACCCGGGGAACTTCGCCGGAGCTATCGTCAGCTGACCTCCCGGCTTTTCACCGAGAACTGGGTGCGGCCCATCAGCGCATGGTGCAAACGCCAGAATCTGCGGCTGATCGGTCACATCAGTCCCGAGGAGGACTGGTGGATGGAGAGCCGCTCGGTGGGCAGCATCCTGCGCAACCTGCGGGAGTTTTCGGTGCCGGGTTGCGATCTGATCATTCCCGCCGTCGGGGATCGCGCCCATCCCGTGCTGAGTTTGACACCCTCGCTCGCCGTGTCCGCGGCGGCCCAGACGGGGGCTTCCCACGCCCTGTGCGAAGTCTTCGGGGCGAACGGCTACGGGCTGGATTTGCAGACGCTGAAGCGGGTGGCGGATTGGTTGATGGCGCTGGGAATCAATTTCATCGTACCCCACGGAGGCTTTTACAGCATAGCCGGTCCCCGTCGCTTCGACGCGCCGCCGACCTTTCTGCCGCCGAGCACGCTGCATCCCTTTCTGCGGGAGTGGACCGCTTGGCTTCACGACACGATGAAAACGCTCGGCCCCCTGCGTCCGGCCGACGTGGCAATCGTCCGTCCGATGACGTATCTGCAGACCCTCTCCGAAAACGGAAAAGCGGAGGCCGACCGCCTCTTTCACGAGGCGGTGAGCCTGACCCAGCATCTCCTGGAGCAGGGCATCTCCTTCCACTGGGTGGAAGATTCCGATCTGGAGGATTTTCCGATCGAGGGTGGAGCGCTCCGCGTGGGGCAGGCCGAATACCGGCAGTTGATCGTCTGGCCGGAGTTGCTGTCGCCCGCCGCCGCCCGGCGTCTGAAAAAACTGTCCTTTCTCACGCCGGAACAGGCGTTGACCCTGGTCGGTCCGCTGGAATGCGAGGAAGGGGACGTGCGGGCGGCGCTCGACGCGGAGGGACGGTGGTTTTGTGTCAACCTTTCCCCCGAGGCCCGTCAGTTCCGCATCGATGGAGTCCGCGTCCGCCTGGAGGGCTACGAGAGCCGCTGGATCGATACCTCCGCCGAGCCGGCGGTGGAGAGGGCGGGTACCCGTCAGTCCCTCGGCGAGGACTGGGACATCCGACCGGTGGGAAAAAATGCCTTCCGCCTCAAGGATTGGACATGCAATGGCGTTCCGCGTCCGCTGGGGCCTGCGTATCACACGCTGGTGGCCGAAGCCGACTCGCTGGACACGGTTTTTGGTCCGGTGCCGCGCACTCTCTCGCTCAGGCACCCGCGGGATCTTGTTTTTGAAACCTCCGTGCAATGGCAGGGGCCCCCTTCATCGGTCGCCCTGTGTCTCGAGGATGGTGCGGTGGAAGGTGCATGGCAGGTCTGGGTCAACGAGGTTCTCCTGACCGACTGGCGGCCGTCCACCGGATGGCTCGGCGGAGTCCGGCACGATCTCACCTCCCTGTTGCGGGAGGGCTGCAATACAATCCGCATCGGAGTCACAGCCGGGGATGCACGCCATGGGCTTTGGCTGGAGCCGGTTTTGCGCGGAGACTTTGTGGTGGGCGAGGCCGATCGCCTGCGGGCGCCTTCGCAGCCGCTGCGAGGTGGCGATTGGAGCAAGCTGGGGTATCCGCATTTCAGCGGGGCCATGGATTTTGAGAAGGATTTCTTCTGGGAACCCGATCCCTCCGCGGAGGCCTGGCTGGTGTTCTCCTCGCCGCCCGCCGGGATGGTGGAGGTTTTTGTGAATGAAAAACCGATGGGAACCCTGCTGTGGGCCCCGTGGCGCCGGCGTATTCAGGAGGCGCTGGCGCCCGGACTCAACCGGATCCGGTTGCGCGTGACCAACACCCTGCAAAATTTCCTGGTGGGGGAACCCCTTGCCGCCGGCCCGATGGCGGGCGCGGAAATTCACATGCTGCCCAGTACCCTTGAGAAGGGCGACGCCGTTTCGGACGGGGCGCCGAGAGAAACCGAAACCTTTGCATCATGAAAGCCAAACCTCGTCGACAAAACGGGATGTCCCTGGTGGAGGTCACGATCTCCATGGGCATCATCACCTTTTGTGCGGTCGCCCTCATGGGGCTGTTGCCGGTGGTGTTCAGCACCGCCCGGGAATCGCGCGAATCGACGGTGACGGCCCGCATCCACCAGACGGTGGCCGGCATGCTGAGGGAGGATTTCGATCTTTCCACGGGTCCCTGGCTTTTCAACCACGAGGGGCTGCCGGTGACCGATGCCTCGGAGGCCCATTACCGGGCCATGACGAATGCGCCCATTCCGGCGAACCTGTCCGGCAGCACGAGTTCCCACATTTTGATGGTTCCCGTCGTCATTGAAAACACCGTCCGGGGCCACACCAGCCTGATCCGACCCGTATTCATCAACCATGAATCCGCGCAAACTCCGTCCTCCTGAGTCCGGCGGGTTCTCGCTCACGGAACTGCTCATCGTCGTCGCCATCACGGTGACCCTGATGTCGCTTCTGGTCCCCAGTGTCGGCCAGTTTGTGGTCAGCCACCGACTGACCCAGGCCGGCCAGATGGTCGTGGACGAAATCAACAATGCGCGCGCCCTCGCGACCGCCCGCAACCAACCGGTGGAGGTCTGGTTTCTGTGCACCTCGGGGGAAACGGAGGGCGGGTGGGTTTATCGGACGATCGGCTCACGCCTTCTCGAGGCCTCGCGCGACATGCCTTGGGTGACGCGGAGCCGCCGCCTGCCCGAACCGATGGTGATCTCCCCGTCGGAAGCCCGTTCCAATTGCATCGGCGGACAGACGCCCCAGGACGTCGAGGGTGTACCCGGGCTGTCCAAGGGGGTCGCCATTCGCATCCATCCCAACGGGCGCATGGAAGCCGTCAATCCCAAGGGAAATTTGAAACTCGGAGACCCGCTCTTCCTCACGATCGGTGCCCAGGCTGAGGTGGGTGATGCGGGCAATTCGCTGCCGCGCAATTTTGTGACCGTTCAAATCGAACCGCGAAACGGCCGTGTGACGTCATTCCGTCCCTGAGGCCGGACCACGACGCGCCGTTTCCCTTCTCTCGCAACCGCCGATAACACACCTCGCTTTCGACCTCCCATCCATGAAACTCCACGCTCTCCTTTTCACGATCCTGGCCGTCCTTTTTTCGTTCCGGGCGGATGCCGCCGAAACCGTCCTTGCCGAGAACGGCAGGGCGCGTTTTCCCATCGTGATTGCCTCCGGCGCCTCCGAAGAGACAAGGCGGAACGCGGAGACCCTCGCCACCTATCTGAAGAAAATCACGGGCGCCGATTTTGCCATTGAGACCGGGGACGGCTCGCGGGGCATTGTGCTGGGGGTGGCCCGCGATTTTTCCCGGCTGCCCCGGGTCTCCGAACTGAATTCCGACGATCCGTTGCGAACCGAGGAGTATGTGATCCGGAGTCACCCCGACGGGCTGCTCCTGGTGGGCGCCTCCGACCTGGGGGCCCAGAATGCCCTGTGGGATTTTCTGTGGCGGCAGGGGTATCGCCAGTACTTTCCCGGGGAAACATGGGAGGTGATTCCCGCCCTTCCCCGACTGGCCGTGGAAGTGGACGCCTTCGAAAAGCCCGACTATCTCATGCGGGCCATCTGGTACAGCGGCGGGGTCTATCCGGAGCGGCAGGAATTGATGCGGGACTGGATGAAAAAAAACCGCATGCAAAGCGGCATCCACATTCAGGCCGGCCATTCCTACGAGACGATCGTCTCCCGCAATGAGGCCTTCTTCGAAGCAAACCCCGACTATCTCACGGAAAAGAAAAAACCCCGGCTGTGGCGGCCGGAGGTGCGCAGGTTTTTTGTGGAACAGTATTTGAAGGCCTTTCACTCCCGGCCGGAATCCAGGAGCATTTCGGTGGATCCCAGTGACGGTGGAGGGTGGGACACCGGCCCCGAGTCGAAGGCCTTCGGTTCCATTTCCGACCAGGTGATCACCCTGGCCAATGAAGTTGCGGAGGCGCTGGAAAAGGAGGCACCGGGGATCCGGGTCGGCCTTTACAGCTACAATGAGCATGCCGATCCGCCCACCATTCGCGTTCATCCCAACGTCGCCGTGTTGGTGACCACCGCCTTCCGCAACACCAGACTCCCGCTGCGCGAACAGATGCAGGCGTGGTCCCGGCAGGGGGCGACCATCGGCATTCGCGATTATCTGTCCTATGCCGCCATGGATTACGACCTGCCTTCCCGGGCGAGGGGCCAGAAGGCGATCGGCGGGTTTGTCAAAAACTGGGCGGATTATCACGCGTGGGGCGCCCGTTATTACAGCGGGGAGGCCCAGGACAATTGGGGAATCAACGGCCTGCTCTACTACGCCGCCTCCCGCTCGCTCTGGAATGTCGGGGAACCCGTCAGCCTGCAGGGGATCCGCGAGGAGTTCCTGGAAAAATGCTTTGGGCCGGTGAAGGACGACATCGGTCCCTATTTTGAGGAGCTCGAAGTGCGTCCCGCGTTGGACGAGGATCTCGTGCACCGGCTCTATCGTTTCATCGCAAATGCCCGGGCGAAGACCGGGGACCCCGCCGTTCTCCGGCGGTTGAACGACCTGACCCTTTATGTGCGATACCTGGAACTGCACAACCGCTACGCCACCGCCGCGCCTTCCCTGAAGCGGAAGGCGGTGGAACAAATGTTCACCCACCTCTATCGGGCGCGCCTGCATTCCGTCGACCACGCCCGGGGCATCATGCGGGACATGAACAAGCGGGCCTCGGTGTCGCGGAACGAGGCGGAAAGCAAGTCGCTGCGGGCCGGGGTTCCCCCCTGGTCGCCGGATGCGCCTCCCTACACGGAGGAGGAAATCGTGGCGATGGTTGATGAGGGATTGAAAAACAATCAGCCGCTGGACTTCCGGATTCCCAGCTACAGCGGCGACCTGATTCCGGCGCAAAAGCTTTTTCCGGATGCGCCGGACGCCCCTGGCAGGATGGGTGCAGCCGATCGCCAGGCGGTTTATTACACGTGGGCCGAAGCGCCCGACACTTCGTGGAAGATCCGCCTCGGCAACTCCCGTGACCAGACGATTGTCCTGAAGGCGGAACTCTGGGCCCAGGCGGAACCGGAGGAGGCCCCGGTTTCGGTCCGGGAGATCGAGATCGGCCCCGGCGAAACGGGGGAGATTCAACTCACCTCAGGCCATGCCGGTCTCCACTGGGTTTTTCTGACCGGACCGAAGATCGGGGATGCGCTGGAACTCGATCCCGACCGGCCCTGGACCATCAGCGTGGCGCGGGAGGCCCCCGTGCAGACGCTGGCCTCCATGCGCATGAACGATCTTTATTTCTACGTGCCCAAGGGCACCCGGCTCATTGCCGCCCGTGGGGGTAACTGTCGCGGACAGGTGGTGGATCCCGAAGGCACGGTGGTCCTCACCGTCGACAACGATCCTCTGATCCGGGTGGAGGTTCCCGAAGGTATGGATGGCCGGTTGTGGAAAATCGCCAAGTGGAGGGGCTCGCCGTTCCAGTTGTTGACGGCTCCGCCCTACCTGGCCGTCTCGCCCCGCGATCTTCTGCTTCCCCGCGAAGTGGTGGAAGCCGATTCCCCCTGAAACAGGCGAGGGAGACGTCCGTGATCAGGATGGGTCCGAAAAACCGTCCCAACTTCGGGCAGACCGGGCGGCCCCCGTGTCCCGGTGGGTGGACGCTTCACTCCGCCCAGGTGGTTCCGATTTGCGAGTGTTATTTTTATAAATTTACTTTACAAAATCATATAATTTAGTTGATTTAAAAGAATGAGAAGAATCTTCCCCCTCCTAACCGTGATCGGGTCGCTCACTTTGGGAGCTCTTCCTGTTCTCGCGGATGATCGGTACTTCCGTCCCGAAGCGGGCGGAGGAAATCCGCAGTCCAACCAGACCTACGATTGGAACACCACCAGCGCCGTCTGGTATGATGCGGCCGCGGGGGGAACGGCGACGACGTGGAACAACGGCGATCCCGCGGTTGCCTACATCCCCCTGACGGCAGGCTCCTTTGTCATTCGTTTGACCGAGGATATTTCGGTGGCAGGATTTCGTCGCACGGGCGGCGAGCCCCCCACGAACTCACCTGTCACCATTACATCATCCGATCCCGGCTCGCCTTTCACCCTGACTTTCTCCGAAGGAACCGTTGTGGATTTCAATCTGGGAACCAACCGTTTCGTGATTTTCGAAAACCTGAAAATCAGCGGCGGCTTTGTCGTGCAGGGGAGGGGGTTCACCTTGGGCAATGGACTGGTTTTTGAAAATTCCACAATCACGAACAAAGGAACCATTGCTCTGAACGGCACCACCTCCGCCTCCATCGTAATGGAGACCGGCTCAGAGCTGATGTTGAATGTCCCAGCGGCGATGAGCGTTGCCCGGCTTTCGGGNGTGGGTTCCATCACCAGNAGCGGCCCGGGAAGCGGCGGCTCCTTCACTTTGGATCAGAGCGANAACACGACTTTCACGGGCAGATTCGCCGCCANCAATGTGAATTTCACGAAGNAGGGGGTCGGCACGTTCATCATGAACGGAGGGGGTAATCATGCGTTCAACCGGATCATCGCCGTAAACGCGGGGGGGTTCTATACAGACGGGAGCATCGGATCCGCTGTAACCTCCTTCACCGTTGCCGGCGGAGCCACACTGGGGGGGACGTTCACGTCCGAAGAGACGGTCGTGCTCAGCGCCGCCAACAGCGTGCTGAGCCCCGGCATGGCCACCCTTGATGGAAACGGCAACGTGCTGAATCACGCGGGTACCCTGGTTCTGGCGGCGGGCCTGAGCGCGCCGAACGGTGCCACTTTTGACTTTTTCCTGGGTGAGGACGACGGCAACGGAGGTTTGCTCAACAGCCGCATCGACATCACGGGTGGAACCGTCACCCTGGGGGGGACGAAGACCGTCAACCTATTCGACCTTGGCGGGGGCTTGCTGGAAGATGGGATCGCCTACATCCTGTTTGATGCCTCTCAGGCGGGTACCTTGGCCCCGGGTTGGGATGAGAACTGGGTTCTGGGCCAGAACACGACCGGACGGGATGTCGCCTTCCTTGGGTTCGTCGACAACAAGCTACAGGTCGTTTTTGCCATTCCCGAGCCGGGCACCGGTGTTCTCCTTGTCGCCGGTCTCACGGGTTTGTTGGCGTTGGGCTCCCGGCGCTCCGTCAGGCGTTGACCGGGATCGCCCTCCCCAAGTTCTTTTGAGGTCGCAGAACGCCGTGGCAACGGCGCGTTGAACCCGGACTTCGCCGGGATCCGGATGGGCGGAAAGTGCCCATGGATCCGGAGTGACTATTCATCCGGGTCGCCGGCAAGACCGGCCTGAGGAGCCAGATGGTCCGATCGCAGCGGCGTGGCGCCGATCGTATTCCAAAATGCCGCCGGCCCATTCGAAGGCCCAGGCGGTCAGCGTGTCCGCACCCGATTCCCCGGCGCAGCACGCCGTCGGGCAGGGGCGGCGTGCCCGCGTGGGGAATGTTTTCCATCGAAATGACCGACAGCCATGATCCGCCGTTCTTGGCGAGATGGACACCCCGCAAACGCCCGCGCGGCGGGGAATATCTTGAGGGCGGGTTGGGTATGAAGTTCCGGTCGGCCGTCGAACGAATGCGTCACCGATTGGTCCCAGGGAAGTGGATGCCGCGGATGCGCCGGACCTTCTGCAGATTGCCAGGGCGACGGTCAAAAAATTTGGCTCCTCGCTAAATCGAGTGGGTAAATTCTTCGGTTTCCGAGTGCCGGAACGTTCCACTGCGGTCAAAGGAAGAAGCCGGCATAACTCCGCTTCGCTGCGGCCCTGCGGGCACTTATTCCGTTTCTTCCTTGAGCTCCGTTCCACGTTCCGGGGGGGAGGTATTTATGACTTTTCCGCTGGAAAAGTCTCTTCGGGTGAAGAGCTTTTCCACGATGGATCCCAATCAGCTTTTCGAGATGGCGCTGCAGCTTGGCAGTGGATGGAAGGTCGTGCGCAGCGAGTTTTGCGGAGAGCCGCGGCGGCTGGAACTGTGGCTTGACTTCTTGCCCGGCACGAAGTTTCCCGACCCGCAGAGCGGCGAGCTTTGCCCGGTCCACGACACGAGCAACAAGCAGTGGCGGCATCTCAATTTCTGGCAGTATGAAACGATCCTGCACGCCCGGGTCCCGAGGATTCGCAACACGGCGGGCGATGTGCGTCTGGTGGACGTGCCCTGGGCGCGCGCGGGCAGCGGCTTTACGCTGATGATGGAAGCCTTCGTCCTGTTGCTCTGCCAGCAGATGCCGGTGGCGAGCGTTGCCGAAATGCTCGGCATCCATGACACGCTTCTGTGGCGCATCCTCGCGTATTACGTGGAGAAGGCGCAGGCCGAGCGCTCGTGGGCAGGCGTGGACAGCGTCCTGGTTGATGAAACCAGCGCCCGCAAAGGCCACCGCTACGTGACCAACGTGCTCAATGCCAAAAGTCGCGAGCTTCTCCTGATGGTCGAGGGACGCGAGAGCACGGCGCTGCGGGCCTTTGCAGAAGAACTGGCGCACCATGGAGGCAGCGCTGAGCAGATCAAGCTGATCGGAATGGACATGAGCCCGGCCTACATCAAGGGAGCCAAGGAACACTTCCCCGAGGCGCGGATCGTCTTTGATCGCTTCCATGTCATGCTGATGGCCGGCCGGGCGCTCGACGAGGTTCGCAAGGAACTGCGTCGCGCTGGCGCCGACCTGAGCGGCGATCTGTGGGCGTTGCGAGGCAACGAATGGACCCGGAGCAAGGAGCAACTCGAGCGCCGGCGGAAAGCCTGCGCGCAATACCCGAAGCTGGGCCGGGCGATGATGTTGCGCGAAGCCCTCCAGGACATCCTGGAGAGCGAAGACGAGCATTCGCTGCGCTGGTGGTGCTGGCGGGCAAGCGTGAGCCGGCTCGAGCCGTTCAAGAAACTTGCCGCAAGCATCAGAGAGCACTGGAAGGGGATCGTCGCCTTTATGCAAACCCGCATTACCAACGGCGCCATCGAAG
>Ga0065721_10004257_pt1 | contig 44732 bp, 43 predicted proteins | sample Mesricmetagenome_FD_59108 | JGI IMG/M metagenome (GOLD analysis project Ga0065721, IMG submission 59108) | Mesophilic microbial community from rice straw/compost enrichment Sample: eDNA_1 v2 (version 2) | ecosystem: Engineered > Solid waste > Grass > Composting > Bioreactor | place: USA: Davis...
GGTCGCGGGGCCCCGACCTTCTCGACTTTCATCCGCAACACCGATCCCGGCTCCGGTGCGGGCCTGCCCGGCATCAGCCTGCCTGCCGGCCTCACCCCGGACGGCCTGCCGGTCGGGCTCGAGTTCGACGCGCAGGCCGGTGCCGACGAGCGGTTGCTCGCGCTCGCCGCCGCGGTCGAGATCGTCCTCGGGCGCTTGCCCGCGCCGCCTTCCGCCTGAGCCGCCATATCGGCAACCGGCTCACCCTCAGACGCGATCCGCGCAATTTTCCCGGCATTTTCCCACCTTCGCCGGCAAATTCGTGCATGATTCCGATTCGGGCGGAAGCAGACTTGTAAAAAGCTCGACATCCGGTACGGTTGTTTCGCTTGAAGCTTGAACAATCGAAAGAAGTGCGGCGCGGCTGCGACATCGCTGGCCGCCAACGCACTCGGGAACACGCTCTGCGCAATCGCTTTCGGGATCATCAGGGGACGGAGAGCCCCGGTGGCCCGGCGCACGACACCGAAGGAGGATACCGGTGATGCTTCAAAGATTCGACTTACGTGCATCCAGGCCTGTCCGATGGGCGGCGCTCGCCGCGCTCGCTGCCGGAATCGCGCTCGTCGCCGTGCCGCAGGCCGGTGCCAAGACGCTCCGCTTCGCATTCCAGGGCACGTTGAACGCGCTCGACCCCTATTCCCTGAACGAGACCTTCACGCTCGGCATGCTGGGCAACGTCTACGAGGGGCTCACCAAGCGCGACAAGGACCTCACCATCATTCCCGGCCTCGCCGAGAGCTGGGAGACGATCGACCCGCTGACCTGGCGCTTCCACCTGCGCAAGGGCGTGAAGTTCGCCAACGGCAACGACTTCACCGCNGACGACGTGATCTTCTCGGCCGACCGCGTCCGCGCCGAGGGCTCGGACCTGAAGACCCGCATNCCNGCGGATTCGGTCTGGACCAAGATCGACGACCACACGGTCGAAGTGAAGCTGACCTCGCCCAATCCCATTCTTTTCTACGAATGGGACACCTGGTACATCATGGACAAGGAATGGGCCGAGGCCGAGGGCGCGGTCAATCCGATCTCCGCGCGCGACACCAATCCCGGCGCCGTCGCCTTCAAGGCGAACGGCACAGGCCCCTTCGCCATCGAAAGCCATGAGCCGGGCGTGAAGACCGTCTTCAAGCCGAGCTCTTCCTGGTGGGGCACGGTCGAGCACAATCTCGACGAGGTCGTCTTCACCCCGATCGCTGCCGACGGCACCCGCGTGGCAGCGCTTCTCGCCGGCGACGTCGACTTGATCGATCCGGTCCCGGTGCAGGACATCCCGCGCGTCAACGGCAATGCCGACACCGAGGCGCTGACCGGTCCGGAGCTGCGCGTCATCCATCTCGGCTATAACCAGATCCGCGACGAGCTGCCGACCTCCAACGTCAAGGGCAAGAACCCGTTCCGCGATCCCAACGTGCGCAAGGCCGTCTATCAGGGCATCGACATCGAGGCGATCAAGGAGCGCGTCATGCGCGGTCTGGCGACCCCGGTTCCGCTCCTGATCGCCAACGAGCTCTACGCCAAGTCGGGTGAATTCCAGCGCTGGCCCTACGATCCGGAAGGCGCCAAGAAGCTTCTCGCCGACGCCGGCTATCCGGACGGCTTCACCGTCGGCATGGACTGCCCGAACGATCGCTACGTCAACGACGAGGCGATCTGCCAGGCCGTGGTGTCCATGCTCGCCCGCATCGGCGTGACGGTGAACCTCAACGCCCAGCCCAAGGCACAGTATTTCGCCAAGGTGCTGGCCCCCGGCGGCTACGACACCGACTTCTTCCTGCTCGGCTGGACGCCCGGCTCGTTCGACTCGTGGAACGTCTTCGTCAGCCTCGCCACCTGCCGTGACGAGACCGGCGCCGGCGGTCCCTTCAACCTCGGCGGCTACTGCAACAAGGAAGTCGACGAGCTCGCCAAGCAGATCGTCGTCGAGACCGACACGGCCAAGCGCGACGGCATGATCCAGAAGGCCTACGAGATCCTGCACGCTGAGACCTCGCACATCCCGCTGCACCAGCAGTCGCTGGTCTGGGGCAAGCGCAAGAATCTCGACATCGTCCAGCGGCCGGACAACCAGGTCCTGTTCAACTGGGCCAAGCTGAACTGACGCCGGTCAGGCACCCGGCCCGCGCCGATGCGCGCGGGCCGGAGCCGTTCCGCGCCGGAAGCTTCGTTTCATGATCGCGTTCGCCATCAAACGTTTCGTGCAGGCGCTCGGCGTCATGCTCGTCGTCGCCCTGATTTCGTTCCTGATGTTCAGGTTCGTTGGCGACCCCGTGAACCAGCTCGTCGGCGTCGACACCTCGCCGGAGGACCGCGCGGCGCTGCGCGAGGCGCTGGGCCTCAACGACCCCGTGCTCCTGCAGTTCGGCCGCTTCATCCTGAAGGCCGCGCAGTTCGATTTCGGGATCTCCTACCAGTTCAAGCAGCCGGTCGCCTCGCTGATCGCCTCGCGCCTGCCGGCGACGCTCGAGCTTTCGCTCGTCTCCGCCTTCTTCGCGCTCGCCGTCGGCATTCCGATGGGCGTCTATACCGGGCTCTACCGCAACACCTGGCTGGCGCGTGCCTTCCTGGCCGTCTCGCTGAGCGGCGTGTCGCTGCCGACCTTCCTGATCGGCATCCTCCTGATCTTCCTCGTCTCGGTCAATCTCGGCTGGCTGCCCTCCTTCGGGCGCGGCGCGGTCGTCGATCTCGGCGGCGTATGGACGACCGGGCTCCTGACGAAGTCGGGCCTTCTTTCTCTCATCCTGCCGGCAATCACGCTCGGCCTGTTCCAGATGACGCTCATCATGCGCCTCGTCCGCGGCGAGATGCTGGAAGTGCTTCGCACCGACTACATCAAGTTCGCCCGCGCCCGTGGCCTGTCGCGCCGCGCCATCAATTTCGGCCATGCGCTGAAGAACACTTTGGTGCCGGTCATCACCATCACCGGGCTGCAACTCGGCTCGATCATCGCCTTCGCCATCATCACCGAGACGGTGTTCCAGTGGCCGGGCATGGGGCTCCTGTTCCTGCAGGCGGTGCAGAATGTCGACATCCCGATCATGGCGGCCTACCTGCTCCTGATCGCCTTCCTGTTCGTTCTGATCAACTTCATCGTCGACCTCCTCTACGTGGCGGTCGATCCCCGCATCCGTCTCGACGTCAGATCGGCGGGGTAGCGCATGGGACACGTGACCGGCGAACAGGCGAAAGCTGCAACGGAAGCCGTCCTCCCGCCCTCGCGGACGGCGAGCTTCCTCGATTCCGATCTCTGGTATTCCTTCACGCGCTCGCCGCTCGCCGTCGTCTCGGCGATGGTGGTCGCAGTGCTGGTGCTTGCAGCACTCTTCGCGCCGCTGATCGCCCCGCACAATCCCTTCGATCCGGCGCAGATTTCGATCCTCGATTCCTTCCTGCCGCCGGCCTGGATGGAGGGCGGCGATCCCCGCTTCCTGCTCGGCACCGATGACCAGGGGCGGGACGTGCTCTCGACGATCCTCTTCGGCATGCGCATCTCGCTCGCCGTCGGCTTTGCCAGCGTCGTCTTCGCCATGGTGCTCGGCATCACGCTCGGGCTCATGGCGGGCTACCTGCGCGGCTGGGTCGACACCGCGATCATGCGCATCGCCGACGTGCAACTCACCTTCCCGGCGATCCTGATCGCCCTCCTCGTCAACGGCGTCGCCCGCGCCTGGGCCGGACCGCAATCCTACGACAAGGCGGTCTTTTTCGTCCTCGTGCTGTCGATCGGCCTGTCCTTCTGGGTTCAGTACGGCCGCACCGTGCGCGGCTCGGTGCTGGTCGAGGCGAACAAGGAATACGTGCTCGCGGCGCGGCTGATCGGTCTCTCGTCGCGCACTATCATGGTCAAGCACGTCCTGCCCAACGTGCTCGGGCCGGTCCTCGTCATCGCCACGATCAACCTCGCGCTCGCGATCATCACCGAAGCGACGCTCTCCTTTCTCGGCGTTGGCGTGCCGCCGACCCAGCCGTCGCTCGGTACGCTGATCCGCATCGGCAACGACTTCCTGTTCTCCGGCGAATGGTGGATCACCATCTTCCCCGGCATCACGCTCGCCGTCCTGGCGCTCTCCGTCAACCTGCTCGGCGATTGGCTGCGCGACGCATTGAACCCGAAGCTCAGATGACCGAAGCCACACTCTCCGTCCGCAACCTGAGGGTCGAGATCCCGACGCGCCGCGGCGTGCTCACCGCCATCGACGATCTCTCCTTCGACATCGCGCCCGGCGAAGTGCTTGGCATGGTCGGCGAGTCCGGCGCGGGGAAGTCGATCACCGGCTCGGCCGTCATCGGCCTGCTCGAGCCGCCGGGCCGGGTGGCGGGCGGCGAAATCCGGCTTGCGGGCGAGCGCATCGACAATTTGCCGCCGGAGCGGATGCGCCACATTCGCGGCAAGCGCATCGGCATGATCTTCCAGGATCCGCTGACGAGCCTCAACCCGCTTTATCGCATCGGCGACCAGCTCGTCGAGACCATCCTGACGCACCAGCGCATGACCTCCGGCGAGGCCCGCGACAAGGCGCGGCGGCTTCTCGAGGAGGTCGGCATTCCGGCGGCAGAGACGCGGCTCTCCTCCTATCCGCACCAGTTCTCCGGCGGCATGCGCCAGCGCGTGGTCATCGCGCTCGCGCTTGCCGCCGATCCCGAACTCGTCATCGCCGACGAGCCGACGACCGCGCTCGACGTCTCGGTGCAGGCGCAGATCATCGCGCTCCTGAAGCGGCTCTGCGCCGAGCGCGGCGCCTCGGTCATGCTGATCACCCACGACATGGGCGTGATCGCCGAGACGGCGGACCGGGTCTGCGTGCTCTATGCCGGCCGGCTCGCCGAGCTCGGCCCGGTGCGCGAGGTGGTCAAGCACCCGCAGCACCCCTATACGATCGGCCTGATGGCGGCGATCCCGTCGCTCTCGGGCGATCCCGATGCGGCGCTCGCGCAGATCCCGGGCTCGATGCCGCGGCTCGGCGCGATTCCGCCGGGCTGCGCTTTCAATCCGCGCTGCACCTTCGCCTTCGACCGCTGCACGGCGGAGCGGCCGGATGCCTATCCCGCCGGGGCGAGCCGCGCCGCCTGCTTCCTGCACGCGCCGGACCGGCCCTATGCTGCACCGCCGGACGTGCTTGCCGCCGCGCGCACCGCCGGCATCAGGCTGCCCGCGCCAATGGACGAGGCCGGCCGATGACCGCAATCGTCGCGCCGCGCACCCTCGTCGAGGTCAGGGGCCTGCGCCGCACCTTCGACCTGTCGAAACCCTGGCTCAACCGGATGATCGAGCGCTCGGGCCGCGTCTCGCTCACTGCCGTCGACACGGTCGATTTTTCCATCCGCGAGGGTGAGACCTATGCGCTCGTCGGCGAATCCGGCTCCGGCAAGTCGACCATCGCCAAGATCGTCGTCGGCCTGCTGGCGCCCACCGCGGGCTCTGTCACCATCGACGGCACCGAGGTCTGGGGTCGGAAGACGGCGGAGGAGGAGCGGCGCATGCGCCGCAAGATCCAGATGATCTTTCAGGATCCCTATGCCAGCCTCAACCCGCGCTGGCGGGTCGGCACCATCATCGCCGAGCCGATCGCCGCCTTCGGGCTCATCACCGACGCGAAGGACCGCGTCGCGCGCGTCGGCGAGCTTCTCTCCCTCGTTGGCCTCGACCCGCGCGACGCCGTCAAGTTCCCTCACGAATTCTCCGGCGGTCAGCGCCAGCGCATTGCCATCGCCCGGGCGCTCGCTTCCGATCCGAAATTCATCGTGTGTGACGAGCCGACCTCGGCGCTCGACGTCTCGGTGCAGGCGCAGGTGCTCAATCTTCTCCGCGACCTGCAGCAGCGCCTCGGGCTGACCTATCTCTTCATCAGCCATAACCTTGCCGTCGTGCGCCACATGGCGAGCCGGGTCGGCGTGCTCTATCTCGGCCGGCTCGTCGAGGAGGCGCCGGCGCGCGAGCTCTTTGCCGAACCAAAGCATCCCTATACGCGGATGCTGCTCGACGCCGTGCCCGACATCGACATGGAGGGCAAGGAGCGTCTTGCCATTGCCGGCGAGATTCCGAACCCGGTCAATCCTCCGCCCGGCTGCCACTTCCACCCGCGCTGCCCCATGGCGATGGACCGCTGCCGCATCGAGACGCCGCGCCACAACGGCGCCGGCAACGCTTCGGTTCTCTGTCACCTTTACGACTGACCTCCGCCTGCGGTTGACAGCCGCCGTTCTTTGCACAATCATTCACCCAAAAGGATGAATGATGCGATACGAAGGCGCGACTGCCGAGCTTGACCGGACTCTGATGGCACTCGCCGACCCGGTGCGACGTCGCATCGTCGAGCGGCTGAGGGCGGGGGACACGCGGGTGACGGACGTCGCCGCCGGTTTCCCGATCTCGCTCAACTCCGTCTCCAAGCACATCCGGCTTCTGGAGCGGGCCGGGTTGGTGATGCGGCGGGTCGAGGGGCGGCAGCATTTCCTGTCGTTCCGGGCGGAGCCGCTCCAGAGCGTGCAGGACTGGATCGCCGAGCAGCAGGCCTTCTGGCAGGGCCGCCTGCAGGCGATCGACGATCTCCTCGCCGCGGAGGACGCGGCACGAACCGAAGCTGACGAAGGAGACCGCGCATGAAGCTCGTGGAAGCAAGGGCGACGCACCGGTTCAAGGCCTCGGCCGAGCGCGTCTTCGATGCCTGGCTCGATCCGGACAAGGTGCGCAGCTGGCTCGCGCGTCCCGTCGACGGCACGCGCGCCTTCGACGTGCGCCGCGTCGAGATCGACGCCCGCGTCGGCGGCCGCTTCGCCTTTTCCGACATGCGCGAGGATGGCGAGGCCGTGCACTGGGGCTATTACGAGGTGATCGACCGCCCACGCCGGCTCATCTTCACCTGGTTCCTCTCTCGGGAGGAGGAAGAGGAGGGCACGTCGCGGGTAACGCTCACGCTCGCGCCGCTTGCCGATGGCGGCTGCGAGGCCACCATCGTTCACGAAATGGATGCGCGATGGGCGGAGTGGGTCGATCGCACCGCGCAGGGCTGGGGCATGATGCTCGCCAAGATCGGCGTTCTCTTGGATTGAAGCGCCGCCCCCGGCAGCTTCAGCCCGCGTGGGGGCTGACGGGGCCGATGCCCTGCTCCGCGAGCGCCCGCCGCACCGCCGGCCGCGCCTCGATCCGGTCGCGATAGGCGGCGAGTTCGGGGACAAGATCGTAGCCGCCGTGCGTTGCCCAGCGCAGGAGCACGTAGGCGAGCGCGTCGGCGACGGAAAAAGTTCGGCCTGCGAGGAAATCGTCGGCCAGCATCGCCGGGAGCAGCGCCAGCCTGCCGCCGATGAAATCGCGGATCGTTGCGCCCGCGTCCTCGCCCGGCACGAAGAAGGACAGGGCGAAGGGTTTGTGAAGCTCGCTTGCGAGGAAGGCGAGGATTTCGAGCTGGCATCGCCGCGCCATATCGTCGGCGGGCCGGAGCGCTGGCGTTTCCTGCGAGATCCAGTCGAGAATGGCGACGCTCTCGGTCAGGAGGGCGCCGTCGTCGAAGACGATCGCCGGGACCGTGCCTTTGGAATTGATGTCGAGATAGCCGGCGCCCGTTTCCGTGCGCTTGGTGAAGATGTCCGCCTTTTTGATGGCAAAGGCCATGCCCGCCTCGTGCAGGGCAATGTGGGCCGCGAGCGCGGCGGTGTCGGGAAAATAATAGAGCTTCATCGAGGTTCCTTTCGCAGTCAGGGCGCTTGCGGACCCCGCCGCAGCGGGGCCCGCGCGGGTCTTCAGGCGGCTTTCGCCGCCGTCCTTGCGAGATAGTCGCCGAGCCCGCCAAGCATGCCCGACCAGCCGTCCTCATGATCTCCCGCAGAATCGATGCCCTCCGGATAGAGCCCGGTCTCGATCAGCCGCAGCTCCGAAACATTCTCGCCCGTGGCGCGGAACTCGACGGACAGGGCGCCGACGAACATCACCTTGCCGGCGCGCGACAGCGTCGTCGTCTGGCGGATCAGCCGGCCCGGGACGATTTCGTGATACTGGACGGCGTTGAGGTAGGGTTCGGCTCCGACCGGCCCGAACAGGCAGCGATCGGTATGGCCGGTGCGGAAGTCGAACGTCTCGAAGGACATGTCCCAGCCCTCGGGCGGCGCGCTCCATGCGAGCAGCGCCTCCTGTGTGGTCCAGGCGGTGAACAGGCGGTCCACCGCAACGGGATAGGCACGGGTGATGTCGACCGTTCCGGCACTGATCTGATAGCGAGCCATGGCTCTCTCCGTCTCTTGGTTGCTGACGGAGGCAGTCGACCACGACGAAGGGAACTGTCGTAGATCGAGAGTAGACATAAATTGTCCAAAAGTGACATCATGTCACATGACCTCCGCTTCCGCCTGCCCCGCGCCCTCCGTTAATGTCGCTATTCTCGTCCTGCCCGAGACGGGGCCGATGGCGCCGTATGGCCTGTTCGAGGTCCTGGCGGCCGCAGGCGGAAGCGACGGCGGCGTGCGGTTCCGGCCGCACCTCGTCAGCGCATCGGGGGAGCCGATGACGCTCGGGGCGGGCGTGGTGCTCACCCCGCATGCCTCGATCGACGCTACGCCGCGCCCGGCGATCGTCATCGTCTGCGACGCCGAGCTCGCGCCCGAAGCAAGCCCGCAAGGCCGCTGGCAGGCCGAAACCGGCTGGCTGAAGGCGCAGCGCGCCGGAGGAGCCCTCGTCTGCTCGGCCTGCAGCGGGGCGCTCGTCCTCGCCGAGGCCGGACTTCTCGATGGCCGCGAAGCGGCCTCGCACTGGATCGTCGCCAATCTCTTCCGCGACCTCTATCCGGCGGTGCGGTTCCGGCCCGACCGCATCCTCTGCAATTCAGGCGGCGACGGCTCCGTGGTGACGACGGGCGGCGCCTCGTCGTGGCAGGATCTGGCGCTCTACCTGATCGGCCGCTTCTGCGGTCCGGCCGAAGCCGCCCGCATCTCCCGGCTCTTCCTCATCGGCGAGCGTAGCGAGGGCCAGTTGCCCTTTGCCGCCATGGCGGCGCCGCGCCGACACGAGGACGCCGCGATCGCCGAGGTCCAGGCGTGGATCGCCGACAATTACCGCGTCGCGAATCCCGTCGCGGGCATGACGGCAAGGAGCGGATTGAAGGAACGCACCTTCAAGCGCCGCTTCGCGCAGGCGACCGGCTATGCGCCGATCGACTACGTGCATGCGCTGAGGATCGAGGAGGCCAAGCAGATGCTGGAGACTTCGGTGATGACGGTCGAGGCGGTGGGAGAGGCGATCGGGTATGCGGAGCCCGCGACCTTCATCCGCCTGTTCCGGCGGCTTGCGGGCGTCACGCCGGCGCAATGGCGTCGACGGTTCTCGGCCGGTGCCCTGCTCAAGATTTGAAGGGAAAGGTCCGGATCGTTTCAGAGTTTCAAGGAAACGGGAGCCGATCCGCCAGCCTGTTGTCGGGCAACTCCGGCGGAAAACCGGTTCGCGCTTGTCCGGGAATTGACCTAGAGCGCGGCAGCGAGCTTCTCGAGCTGGTCGAGCAGCGTCTCGATCTCGGCCTTGCCGTAGCGCTCCTCCATCTCCTTGTAGATGGCGGCACTCTCCGGCGTGACAGCGGCGATCAGCGCCCGGCCCTCGGTGGTGATCTCGAGCAGCACCCGGCGCCCGTCCTTCTCGTGGCGGGAGCGGGTCAGGAGGCCGCGCTCCTCCAGCGCCATAATGATGCGGGTCAGGCTTGGCGGCAGCACGCAGGCGCGCTGGGCAAGCTCCGTCGCCTCGATCGGACCGGATTCCGACAGGATGCGCAGCGTCCGCCATTGCTGTTCGGTCACCCCGTGGGCGGCGAGCATCGGCCGGAAGCGCGACATCACCGCCTCGCGCGCCCTGAGCAATGCGATCGGCAGCGAGCGGCGCGTGTCGCGCGGCAGGAGCCGGTCTTCGGGCGTGCGAGGCAGCGTATGTTTGGCGTCTTCGTTCAAATGTCTTCTTTCACTCCGTTCACCAGGGTGCCGACGCCCTCGACCGTGACCTCGATGACGTCGCCCGGCTTCAGCCAGCGCGGCGGATCGAAGCGGGCGCCCGCTCCCGTCGGCGTGCCGGTGGCGATCAGGTCGCCCGGCACCAGCCGCGTGAATGTCGATACATATTCGATGATACGCGAAAAAGGAAAGGCCATCGAGGCCGTCGTATCCTTTTGTCTAACTTCGCCATTGACGCGGGTCTCGAGAAGCATGTTCTCCGGATCGACGCCGGAAAGGTCGGTCTCGATCCAGGGGCCGATGCCGCCGGTGCCGTCGAAGTTCTTGCCCTGGGTGACGTTGAACTTGCCATGGCGGATCCAGTCGCGCACCGAGCCCTCGTTCATGATCGTCAGGCCGGCGACGTGGTCCATCGCGTCGGCTGGTGCGATGCGGCGTCCGGGCTTGCCGATGATGAGCACGATCTCGCCCTCGTAGTCGAGCTGCTCGGATTCCCTCGGTACGGTCAGCTTCTGGCCGTGCGCGACGAAGGAGGCCGGGGTGCGCATGAACAGCGAGGGGTATTTCGGCGCATCCGAGCCGTCCTTGTACTCCTCGTTGCGGTTCATGTAGTTGACGCCGACGCAGAAGATGCGGGTGGCGTCCGGCACCGGCTGCTCGAGCGTCACCTCGGAAAGCCGGTAATCGGCGGCAGTCACCGCCGCCTCGGCCTTGGCGATCCGGTCCTCGGCAAGGATCTGGCGGACGCCGGACACGCCCATGCGGGCGGAGAGGTCGGCGACGCCGTCGGTCCCGACGAGCGCGCCTGCCCTGACGGCGCCGTTCATGCTGAAGGAAAGAAGTCGCATCACAGAAGTCCCGTCTTCCTGAGGACGCCGTCGAGGCGCGTCTCGAGTTCCCTGGTCGCCGGCATCAGCGGCAGGCGGTGCTCGTTCTCCGGCATGATGCCGAGCCGTTTCATCATGTACTTCATCGGGATCGGATTGATGTCGTAGAACACCGCCTTGTTGATCTCGAAGAGCTGGCGGTGCAAGGCCCGCGCCCTGTTGAGATCGCCCGCCCACACCGCCTCGCACATATCTGAAAGCGGCTTCGGGCGCACGTTGCCCACGGCATTCATGAGGCCGCAGGCGCCGACCGCCATCATCGGGAAGGACAGGTCCTCGAGGCCGACGAAGATGCGCAGGTCCTCCGAGATCTCCTCGAGCACGTCCGAGACGAAGCCGAGATCGAGCGAGGCGTGCTTCATGCCGACGAAGGTCGGGCAGACCCGGTCGATCTCCTTCATCGTCTCGAGCCTGACGTCGACGGCGGCGCGGCCGGGTATGTGGTAGATCATCCACGGCTTGTCGTGCAGCGTGTTGAGCACGCGGTAATATTCGGTCAGCCCCCGCTGCGGCGGCCGTGAATAGTAAGGGGTGACGATCAGGAGCGCATCGACGCCCTTCTTGGCGGCGGCGTGCTTCGTCAGCGCCTCGGTCTCGGCATAGGACTGCGAGCCGGTGGCTGCGACCACGGTGACGCGGCCGGCGGCGGCCTCGACGCCGACATCGACGAGGCGGTTGCGCTCCTCCACCGTCAACGAGGCCGGCTCGGAGGTGGTGCCGTTGATCAGGATGCCGTGCGAGCCCTCCCGCACCTGGAATTCGACGAGCCCGGCATAGGCGTCATAGTCCACCGCGCCGTTCCTGAACGGCGTGACGAGCGGCGGAATCGAGCCTTTCAGAAAATCCTTGTCCAGCGAAAGCACCGGAGACCTCCCTTTCAAAACATGGGTCTTGACAGTTTCGGCGATATATTTAACTTGTTAATCACATCGGCGCAATGCCTGTGGAGGAAGAAGGCGATGCCGCATTTCATTTTCGAATACTCGGCCAATCTCGAAGGGCGCCTCGACCTTAAGGCCCTGTGCGAACGCACCCGCGACGTCGCGGTGAGGACCGGCGTGTTCGAGGAAGGCGGAATCCGCGTGCGCACCCACAGGACCGATGTCTACGCGATCGCCGACGGCGATCCGAGGAACGCCTTTCTGCACCTGATGGTGCGTATCGGCTCCGGCCGGTCCGAGGCGGTGAGGAAGGAAGCAGGCGACAGGATCTTCGAGGTCCTGAGCGACATTTGCGCCCCGCTCCTCGCCGAACCCTATTTCGCGCTGTCGTTCGAGATCTGCGAGATCGATCCGGTGACGACGTGGAAGAAGAACAGCATCCATCCGCGCCTGCGCGGGAAGGCATAACGAGTATCCGCCCCGAGCGGGAAAGAAGTCGACAGGAGCCAAGATGTCCGCACTCGCCGAGAACCTGAAGAAGGCCGAAACCTACCTCGCCCGTTTCCGCGAGAAGGGTGTCGGCAACCGCATCGGCGGCGCCGTCGGTCCTTCCGCCTCGGGCAAGACCTTCGAGAGCATCTCGCCCATCGACCTGAAGCCGATCGCCAATGTCGCCTGGGGCGGCGCCGAGGACATCGATCGCGCCGCCAGGGCCGCCAAGGCCGCCTTCCCGGCCTGGGCTGCGATGGACGGCGAGAAACGCAAGAAGCTCCTCCACAAGATCGCCGACGCCATCGTCGCCCGCGCCGAGGAGATCGCGTTCATCGAATGCATCGATACCGGCCAGTCATTGCGCTTCATGTCGAAGGCGGCGCTGCGCGGCGCCGAAAACTTCCGCTTCTTCGCCGACCGGGCGCCTGCCGCCCGCGACGGCCAGGCCCTGCGCGCGCCGAACCAGCTCAACCTGACGACGCGCACGCCGATCGGCCCTGTCGGCGTCATCACGCCGTGGAACACGCCTTTCATGCTGTCGACGTGGAAGATCGCGCCGGCGCTCGCCGCAGGCTGCACCATCGTCCACAAGCCGGCCGAGTTCTCGCCGCTGACGGCGAGCCTGCTGATCGAGATCGCCGAGGAGGCAGGCCTTCCCGCCGGGGTCTGGAACCTCGTCAACGGCTTCGGCGAGGACGCCGGCAAGGCGCTGACCGAGCACCCCGACATCAAGGCGATCGGCTTCGTCGGCGAGAGCCGCACCGGCCAGCTCATCATGCGCCAGGGCTCCTCGACGCTGAAGCGCGTCCATTTCGAGCTCGGCGGCAAGAATCCCGTCATCGTCTTCGCCGATGCCGATCTCGAGCGCGCGGCCGACGCCGCCGTCTTCATGATCTATTCGCTCAACGGCGAGCGTTGCACCTCGTCCTCGCGCCTCCTCATCGAGGCTTCGATCTACGAGAAGTTCACGAAGATGGTCGCTGAGAAGGCGAGTCGCATCAAGGTCGGCCACCCGCTCGATCCCGAGACGGTGATCGGCCCGCTGATCCATCCCGACCACGAGAAGAAGGTGCTCTCCTATTTCGACGTCGCGCGGGAGGAAGGCGCGGAGATCGTCACCGGCGGCGTCAAGGTCGACGGCCCGGGCGGCGGCTGCTACGTCGCGCCCACCCTCTTCGCCAATGCCCGCAACGACATGCGCATCGCCCAGGAGGAGATTTTCGGCCCGGTCCTGACCGCGATTCCCTTTGCCGACGAGGCCGAGGCGCTTTCGATTGCCAACGACGTCGAATACGGCCTCGCCGGCTATCTCTGGACCTCCGACGTGACCCGCGCCCTGCGCGTCTCCGACGCGCTCGAGGCCGGCATGATCTGGGTGAACTCCGAGAACGTGCGCCATCTGCCGACCCCGTTCGGTGGCGTCAAGAATTCCGGGATCGGCCGCGACGGCGGCGACTGGTCCTTCGATTTTTACATGGAAACAAAGAACATCGCCATCGCGACCGCCTCGCATGCGATCCCGAAACTTGGCGGATGAGGAGGTTGCGCCGGGCGCGGTGCCCGGCCACTCGTCCGCTCCAGGTTGACGATCCGAGGAGGAGTCAATGGGCAAACTAGTCTTCGCAGCCAAGTGCACGCACGTGCCGACCATGCTCATGTCCGAGCAGGAAGGCCCGCTCAAGGGAACGCGGCAACAGGCGATCGACGGCCACAGGGAGATCGGCCGCCGGGCGCGGGAGGCGGGCGCCGACACGTTCATCGTGCTCGACACCCACTGGCTGGTGAACGCCGCCTACCACATCAACGCCAAGCCCCGGTTCAAGGGCTGCTTCGCGTCGAGCGAGTTTCCGCAGTTCATCAACGACATGGAGTACGAGTATCCGGGCAATCCCGAACTCGGCAACACCATCGCGCGGATCGCCCGCGAGGACGGCGTCTACACGCTCTCCCACCAGGTGGAATCGCTCGAGCTCGAATACGGCACGCTGGTGCCGATGCGCTACATGAACGCCGACCGCGACCTGAAGGTCGTCTCGGTCTCGGCCTGGTGCACGGTTCACAGCCATGCCGCCTCGCGCAAGATCGGCGCGGCGATCAGGAAGGGCATCGAGGAGAGCGATTCCAACGTCGCGCTGATCGCGTCCGGCTCGCTCTCGCACAAGATCTGGCCGAACGACATCTACGCACAGAACAACGGCACCTTCACGATCTCCTCCGAGTTCAACCGGCAGGTCGATCTTCTCGTGCTCGACTTGTGGAAGCGCGGCGAGATCGCCACCTTCCTGAAGATGCTCCCCGACTATGCCGAGTATTGCGACGGCGAGGGCGACATGCATGACACGGTCATGCTCTTCGGCGCACTCGGCTGGGACGAATACAAGGGCCGCGGCGAGCTCGTCGGCGACTATTTCCCGAGTTCGGGCACAGGCCAGGCCAACGTGGTCTTCAGCCTCGACAACTGATCAGCAAGTCACTTCACAGGACGAACCCTACATGCCGATACCCAGCCCCAACCTCTATCCTCCTTTCAACGTCGTGCGCCTCAGCCATACCTGCCTGAACGTGCGCGACCTGAAGAAAAGCCGCGCGTTCTACGTGGATACGCTGGGGCTGCAGGTCACCCACGAAGACGGCGAGATGATCACCCTCCGCGCGCTCGAGGAGCGCGGCCACCACAGCCTGGTGCTGAGGCGCGCGGACGAGTCCTCCGTCGAATACCTCGCCTTCAAGCTCTATTCGGATGCCGATCTCGACAAGGCGGAGGCCTATTTCCGCGGCAAGGGCCTTCCGGTCGAATATATCGAGCGGCCCTACCAGTCGAAGACGCTGCGCACCCGCGACAATCTCGGCGTGCCGATCGAGTTCTACGTCCGCATGGACAAGCTGCCGCCGATCCACCAGAAGTACGAGCTCTATCGCGGCGTGAAGCCGCTCCGGATCGACCACTTCAACATCTTCTCGACCAACGTCGATGAATCGGCGGCCTTCTACAACGATATCGGCTTCCGCGTGACGGAATATACCGAGGACGAGGAGACCAAGCGCCTCTGGGCAGCCTGGATGCACCGAAAGGGCGGCGTCCACGACATGGCGTTCACCAACGGCGTCGGGCCGCGCCTCCACCACGTCGCCTTCTGGGTGCCGACACCCTTGAACATCATCGATCTCCTCGACCTGATGTCGACCACCGGCTATCTCGCGAACATCGAGCGCGGTCCCGGCCGCCACGGCATCTCCAACGCCTTCTTCCTCTATGTCCGCGACCCGGACAACCATCGCATCGAGATCTACTGCTCGGACTACCTGACGGTCGATCCGGACCTTGATCCGATCCGCTGGGACCTGAAGGACCCGCAGCGCCAGACGCTCTGGGGCGCCCCCGCGCCGCGGTCCTGGTTCGAGGAAGGCTCGGTCTTCGCCGGCACGCCGGTTACGGAAGCCGTCCTCAAGGCCACCCCCATCGTCGCGCCCTGAGCGCATCCTCCCACCCGGGCTTCCGCCGGCGACAGCCGTGCGGAGGCCCGGGCCCGCGGCATGCGGCAACGGGACGCTTGACGCCGGCTGTCCGCATCCGGTTTAGAGTTCGGGAAAAACCGGAGTGCTGCCATGGATGAGAAGGCGTTTCGCGACTGGTCGAGAAAGGCCGCCGACTGGGGCGCGGATTACCGCGCCTCGCTGCGCGACCGCCCCGTCCGGGCAACCACCGTGCCGGGTGAGATCGCCCGCCGCATTCCCGCCTCGCCGCCCGCGCAGGGCGAGGCGATGGAGACGATCTTCGCCGATTTCGAGGAGATCGTCATGCCGGGCATGACGCACTGGCAGCATCCGCGCTTCTTCGCCTATTTCCCCGCCAATTCCGCTCCCGCCTCCGTCGTCGCCGAATATCTCGTCACCGCGATCGCCGCCCAGTGCATGCTGTGGCAGACCTCGCCGGCAGCGACGGAACTCGAGACGCGGATGATCGACTGGCTGCGCCAGGCGCTCGGCCTGCCGGACGGGTTCTCCGGCGTCATACAGGATTCGGCCTCCTCGGCGACGCTCGCGGCCGTCCTCGTCATGCGCGAGCGGGCGCTCGGCTGGCAGGGCAACATCAAGGGGCTCGGCGCCAACAGGCAATTGCGCATCTACGCCTCGAACCAGGTCCACACCTCGATCGACCGCGCCATCTGGGTTTCCGGCATCGGCGAGGAAAACCTCGTGCGCGTCCCCGTCGCCGGACCGCGCTACGCGATGGATCCCCTGGCGCTCGAAGCCGCCATCCTCGCCGACAGGGAAGCGGGCTATCTGCCAGCCGGCGTGATCGCCTGCACCGGCGGGACCTCGATCGGCGCCTGCGACGACATCGGCGCGATCGTCGAGGTCGCGCACCGGCACGGGCTCTATGTCCATGTCGATGCCGCCTGGGCCGGCGCCGCGATGATCTGCGAGGAGTTCCGCCCGCTCTGGAAGGGCGTGGAGGAAGCTGATTCCATCGTCTTCAACCCGCACAAGTGGCTCGGCGCACAGTTCGACTGCTCGGCCCATTTCATCCGCAACCCGGATGACCTGGTGCGCACGCTCGCCATCCAGCCGGAATATCTCAAGACCCACGGCAGGGACGGCATCATCAACTATTCGGAATGGACCGTGCCCCTCGGCCGGCGCTTCCGTGCGCTGAAACTCTGGTTCCTCCTGCGCCATCACGGGCTCGAGGGCTTGAAGACGATGATCCGCAACCACGTCGCCTGGGCCGCCAAGGTCGCGAGCCGCCTGCGCGCCGAGCCGGATTTCGAGATCGTCACCGAGCCGGTCTTCTCGCTCTTCTCCTTCCGCCATCTCGGCGGGGACGATCTCGACGCCCACAACGTCGCGCTCGTCAACGCCATCAACGACGACGGCCGCATCTACCTCACCCAGACCCGCGTCGACGGCAAACTGGCGATCCGCTTCCAGGCCGGCCAGTTCGAGATGCGGGAGGAAGACGCCGACACCGCCTTCGAGGCGATCGTCGAGGTCGCGCGCAGGCTTTCGGCCTGAGGCAAGCGCAGGTGCGAATTCAGTTGGAATGAATTGGATGGCCCCGCCCGTCCGCCACCTTGCGGTGGCATCCGGGCGGGGCCCCACAGGTCCGCCGACCTATCTCGTCGCGCCGAGGATGAAATCGGCGCAGCGCTCCGCGATCATGATCGTCGGAGCATTGGTGTTGCCGGAGACGAGCCGCGGCATCACCGAGGCGTCGCAGATTCGGAGCCGCGGCACGCCCCTGACCCGAAGTTCGGCATCGACCACCGCCGCTTCGTCGGTACCCATCCTGCAGGTTCCGACCGGGTGGTAGACGGTCTTGGCCGTCGCCTTGATGTGGTCGACGATCGCCTCGTCGGTGATCTCGGCGGCGGGGGAGGGTGCGTATTCCTCCTTTACCACGGCCTGTAGCGCCGGCTGGCGCAGGATCCTCCGGGCGATCTTCACACCCTCGACCAGCGTCGACAGGTCGTCGCGATCGGAGAGGAACCCGGTGCGGAAGGCGATCTGCTCGGCGGGGTCGGTCGAGCGCAGCATCACCCGCCCGCGCGATTTCGGGCGGAGTACGCACGGGTTCAGCTCCATGCCGTGCTTCCCGATCGAGCCGTGCTCGGCCGAGGCGATCATCACCGGCAGCACGTGGAACTGCACGTCCGGCCGACCGTCGCCGTCGGTGTCGAAGAAGCCGCCGCTCTCGACCACGTTGGAGGCAAGCAGCCCCGTGCGGAACAGCGTGTATTGCAGCCCGTGCCAGAGCGCCTTCAGGCCGCGATCCTCCCCGAGAAGCGAGATCGGTTCCCTCGTCAGCGCATAGACCGGAGTCGCCACGTGATCCTGCAGGTCGCGCCCGACGGCCGGGATATCGCGGCGCACGGGGATACCGAGCTCGCTCAGGTGGCCGGCCGGGCCGAGACCGGAGAGCATCATCAGCTTCGGCGTGGCGAGCGCGCCGGCCGCAAGAATCACCTCCTCACGCGCCGACGCCGAGACCGCGCCGCCCGCCTTCGGCCTGTAGGTGACGCCGCTCGCCGCCCCGTTCTCAAGCGTCACGCCGGTCACCAGCGCATCGGTGACGAGGGTGAGGTTCGGATGGGTCCTGATCGGCTTCAGGAAAACCTCGGAGGTCGACTGCCGGCTGCCATTGCGGGTCGTCGTCTGGTAGAAGCCGACGCCCTCCTGGCGCGCGCCGTTGAAGTCGTCGTTGTAGGCGTAGCCCGCCTCCTGCGCCGCCCGCACATAGGCGAGCGAGAGCTGGTGGCGGTAGCGCGGATCGGAGACGGGCAGCGGCCCCGCGGTGCCGTGGTAGCGGCCGGCGAGCCGCTCGTTGCGCTCGATGCGGCGAAACACCGGCAGCACATCCTCGTAGCTCCAGCCGGGGCAGCCGAGATCGCGCCAAGTATCGTAATCCTCGGCCTGGCCGCGAATATAGAGCATGGCGTTGATCGCCGAGCCGCCGCCGAGCGTGCGGCCCTGCGGGATCGGCAGGCTGCGGCCGCCGACATTCTCCTCCGGATCGGTCTGGTAGATCCAGCTCCGCGCCGTGCCGATCACCTTGGCGAATGTGGCCGGCATGCCGATGAAGGGCGTGTTGTCGTCGGGGCCCGCCTCGAGCAGGAGCACCCTCTTGCCGGCCGCAATCAGCCGGCTGGTGACGGTGCAGCCGGCCGAGCCTCCGCCGACGACGATGTAGTCGTAGACCTGCATGGTTACTCCCGTCGGCTCAGGCGTAGCGCATGATGACGGTCTTCTTTTCCAGATAGCCGTCAAGTGCGGCGCGGCCATGCTCGCGGCCGATGCCGGATTGCTTGAAGCCGCCGAAGGGGGCGTTCGGGTCGACCGTGTTGTGCGAGTTGACCCAGACCGTGCCGGCCTTGAGCCCGTGCGCGGCACGCCAGGCCGACCGCATGTCCGTCGTCCAGATCGAGGCCGAGAGGCCGTAGCGCGTGTCGTTGGCGATTGCGATCGCCTCGTCGAGATCGGAGAAGGGCTGGGCTGCGACGACCGGGCCGAACACCTCCTCGCGCACGATCTCCATGTCCGGGCGCACGTTGTGGAGGATGGTCGGCGCCACGTAGTGGCCGGCCGGTGGGACGGGGCGGTTGCCGGCGACGCGCTCGCCGCCGGCCGCGATCGCCCGCTCGACGAAGCCTTCCACGTTCTGGCGGTGACGGGCCGAGACGAGCGGGTTGATCTGCGCGTCCATGTCGCGGCCGGCGCCCATCGTCATGGAATCCGCGATCGCCGCGAGCTTCTCGAGCGTACGGTCGTAGACCGACTTCTGGATCAGGAGTCGTGACGCCGAGGTGCAGACCTGGCCCTGGTTGAAGAACATGCCGAGGCCGGCGATGAGCGGCTCGAGGCCCTCTTCCATGTCCTCCATCAGGATCATCGGCGACTTCGAGCCTAGCTCGAGCGTGAAACGCGCGACGCGGTCGACCGCGGCATGGCCGACGCGCTTGCCGATCTCCGTCGAGCCGGTGAAGGTCAGCTTGTCGATGCCGGGATGCGAGAGGATCGCTTCGCCGGTGACTCGGCCCGAGCCGGTGACGACGTTGATGACGCCTTCGGGCACCCCGGCTTCCGCCGCGAGCTCGGCGAGGCGCAGGAGGCCGAGCGGCGTCTCCTGCGGCGGCTTGATGACGACGGTGCAGCCGCAGGCGAGAGCCGGGGCGATCTTCCAGACGCCGATCAGCAGCGGGAAGTTCCACGGCACGATGGCGCCGACGACGCCGACCGGCTCCATGATCGTCATCGCCTGGTGCTGCGCGCCGGGCGGAACGGGGATGGAGACGCCGAAGGTGGAGCCTTCGATCTTGGTCGCCCAGCCGGCATAGTAGCGCAGCCACTCGGCGGCGCCGCCCGCGGCGAGCATCTTCGCCACCATCAGGTTCTTGCCCTGCTCGATGCTCTCGATCTCGGCGAGGAGTTCGCCGTCGGCGTCGACCGCGTCAGCGAGCCTCAGCATGATGCGCTGGCGCTCGGACGGCGACATCCGGCCCCACGGGCCCTCGAGCGCGGCGCGGGCGGCCTTCACTGCCTCGTCGACGAGGGCGGGGCCGCTTTCCGGCACGCGGGCGACGATCTCGCCGGTCGCCGAATCGTCGACCGGGAGCAGCGCATCGGTCCCCGGATCGACGAAACGGCCATTGATGAACGGCCGGTGCACGCGGGCAAGGAACGCCGCGGCTGCGGCACTGATTGGCGGCACGGTTCTTTCGTTCACGGAAAGCCTCCCTGGCTCTATGTCTGACTGGATCGAAGACAGCGGTAAGTCCGGCCCGGAAAGCGTTCAAGGACGCAAAGTAGAGAGTGCGCTGTCAGTCAAAACAAAGTTCCCGCTCGGACAAGACGCGATCTGCCCGAACCTTCACTATTCGACGCAACAGGCTGGCGATCCGCGTCAGGCTCGAAAACTATTGGTCGGAAACGTGAGTAGATTCAAAGGTAAGACAGTTTTCATCACCGGCGGGGGCACGGGCATCGGCGCCGCCGTCGCGCGCCGGATGGCGTCGGAAGGCGCCAATATCGCGCTGATGGGCCGCCGCCGTGAACCGCTCGAGGCAGTGGCCGCGGAAACCGGGGCGCGGATCGTCCAGGGCGATGCCGCCGACGGCGAAAGCGTGCGCAAGGCGCTCGCCGAGGTTCACGCGAAATTCGGCCCTGTCGACATCCTCGTTGCCAATGCCGGCGGCCATGGCGTCGGCCCGACGGTGACGATGAGCGACCAGACCTGGGCGCTCGCCACGAGGCTCAACCTCGACACCGCCTTCGTCTGCGCCCGCGAATGCCTGCCCGATCTGATCGGTCAGAAGGGCAACATCGTCATCGTCGCCTCGATCGCCGGCCTCTTCGCCGGACCGGACGCGGCCGGCTACGTGACGATGAAACATGCCTGCGTCGGCCTCGGAAAGTCGCTTGCCCGCGACTACGGCCGCAAGGGCGTGCGCACCAACACGATCTGCCCGGGCTGGGTGGCGACCGCCATGGCCGACGAACAGATGCAGGTGCTGGTCGAGCGCCGCGGGCTCGGCTCGATCGACGAAGCCTACAAGCTCGTCACCCGAGACGTGCCGCTCGGCCGCCCCGCCACTTCGGAAGAAGTGTCCAACGTCATCTGCTTCGTCGCCTCCGACGAGGCGTCGATGATGAACGGCTCGATCCTGACCGTCGACGGCGGCGCGACCGTGGTCGATCTGCCGACCCTCGCCTTCGTCGACCTGTGACCCGGAGATCCCCGAGCATGACCGATCAGAACAGACCCAAGGACTGGAAGCATTTCGACGATTTCGCTGCCGGGATCGCCACCAACCGGTTGCCGACGACCGCGGCCCTCGTCGGCCAGACCTTCAAGATCACGCTCGACGACGGCCGCAAGGTCGACCTCGCCTTCACCGCCGCCGACACTGTGGCCTGGAGCGAGGGCGGGAAGGCCGGCGCCGACTGGTACGAGGCGCTGGAAGTCGCCCCCGGCGTGTTCTTCATCAACATGACCTTCTCGGCCGCGCCGGCCGAGGACGAGGCTTTCATCGTCTCCACCGCGACCCGCCGGGTCATGTCGGTGCGCGAGCGCGTCCGCGAGGCGGGCGAGGCGCCGGGCGAGCCGCGCGTGGCGCAGGTCTGGATGGCGGGCGTCCTCGGCGACCCGAACGTCGCGCCGACCGGCGAGAAGCCGGCGCCGACGCGCGACCTGGTCGGTCTCACCGCCCATTACGAGTACAGCCCCAACCACCTCTACGAGCACATCTACCTCTCCTCGCAGCGCTATGCCTGGCAGAACCTCGTCGGGGTGCAGCGCGGCCACGGCGACGTCGATCTCGCCACGACCTGGAAGTTCGCGGAAGGCCAGTACGTCTTCGGCTTCCGCGAATTCATCATCCCGGTCGCCTCGCTGTTTTTCTACAACTGGGCCGACATGCGCTCGACCGGCAAGTTCCTCGGCGTCGCATCGACCGGCGCGATCCAGAACATGCCCGCAGGCGCCTTCATCGAGAAAAAGGGCACCACCACCTACGCCGCCGGCAAGGAGCCGGTCTGAGCGTCCGTTCGAGAGAGTATCGTCCATGAATAAGAACTACGAAGCCATCAGGGCGCACTATGCCGGGTCCGACGCCAAGGACCTCGACGCGATGATGGCGCCGATCACCGATCAGTCGGCCTGGACCGAGATGGCGGGCTTTCCCTATGCCGGCACCTATGTCGGCCGCGAGGCGATCGTCGCCGGCGTCTTCGCCCGCATCGGCGCGGAGTGGGACGGTTACACCTTCACGCTCGAGCGGCTCATCGACGGCGGCGCCACCATCGTCGGCATCGGCACCTATTCGGGGACCTACCGGAAGACCGGCAAGGCGATGACGGCGCGCGTCGTCCACGTCTGGGACATGGACGATGGCAAGGTCGTGACGTTCGAGCAATTCACGGACACGAAGCTGGTCGCGGCAGCGCTCGGCTAGGCGTGTACGGAATGCGGGCCGGCGCGACCTCGCCCGGCCCTTCCAAACAGGGAGGCATGGAATGAAACTGCATCTGAAAGGACTGATGGCCGGGCTCGTCATGTCGACCGCGCTCGCGGCCGGCGCCAGCCTCGCGCAGGCGGCGGAAAACGAGATCGTGATCGGCGCGCCGATCTCCCTCACTGGCCCGCTCGCCGGCGACGGCATGGAGCAGAAATGGGCCTATGAGCAGGCCGTTGCCGACATCAACGCCGCCGGCGGCCTCGAGGTCGGGGGCAAGAAACTGCCCGTACGCCTCGTCATCGCCGACGACGAAAGCTCTGAAGGCAAGGTCGCCTCGGCGCTCGAGAATCTCATCAAGGTCCAGAACGTCGACGTGCTTCTCTCCACCCATTCGGGCCCGATGAACGTCGCCGGCGCGATCGTGGCGGAGAAGTACAAGAAGTTCTACATGATCACCACGTGCTTCCCGTTCCAGTGGCAGCCGCTCAACGCCAAGTATTCGGCTTTGTTCTTCTTCCACCCCGGTCCGGGCTCGGAAGTGCCTTTCCAGATCTGGCAGTCTCTGCCGGAGGACCAGCGCCCGAAGAACCCGGCGCTCGTTACCGAGGACTCGCCCGACGGCAAGGGCTTCGGCGGCGGCTTCGAGGCGGCTGCGGCGAAATACGGCTACACCTTCGCCGTCAACGATCCCTGGGCGATCGGCAGCACCGACAACTCGGCGCTCATCACCAAGCTGAAGGCCGCCAATGTCGACGCCATGCTCGTCTTCGGCTCGCCGGCCGACACGATCACGCTTCTGCGCCAGATGAAGGAACTCGACTTCTCGGTTCCCTATTTCCACGGCTGGAAGGGCACCTGGACGGGCGAGTTCCACGACGCACTCGGCAAGGATTCCGACTACATCCTCACCGACGGCTTCTGGTCGGCGAGCTATCCCTATACCGGCGCAAAGGAGCTCGGCGAACGCTTCGAGGCCCAGTTCGGCAAGGACTCCGTCACCGTCGGGGCCTTCTACGCCAACGCCCAGGTGCTGATGGAAGCGATCAAGCGCGCCGGCTCGACCGACGCCGACAAGATCCACGACGCCATCTTCAACCAGGAATTCAAGGACACCGTCGTCGGTGACCTGAAGTTCGACGAAACCGGCTTCGCGCTGATCCCGTCCGTCGCCACCCAGTGGTGGAACGGCCGGCACGAGCTGATCTTCCCGAACGGCCAGTGGACCTACAAGCCGGCCCCGGCCTGGAGCGACAGGTAAGTTCCTGCGGCCCGGCGAGGCCGGCTTCCGGATCCGTCCGGATCGCCGGCCTCGCCGGAATTCCTCGGCCCTCCGGCAATCGCGGCCGAGGCTCACTCTTCATGGATCGATACCCCGACGGCACGGCTTTCATGGTTGGATGCGGGGAACAGGAAAGAAGTTACCGGTGAACGAGACGGTTCTACGCCTCGACAAGGTCGGCAAGAGCTTCGGCGGGCTCGTCGTGCTCACCGATGTCGATCTGACGATCGCCAGGGGCGATCTGATCGGGCTGATCGGCCCGAACGGAGCGGGCAAGTCCACGCTCTTCAACGTGATCACGGCGATCTACGCGCCGACGACCGGCTCCGTGCATTTCGAGGGCCGCAACATCACCGGCACCGTGCCGCACCGGATCTGCCAGCTCGGCATCGCCCGCACCTTCCAGCTCGTGCGCACCTTCCTGACCATGACAGCCTACGAGAACGTGCTTGTCGGCGCCGTCTACGGCTCGGGCGGCCGGGTGACCGACGCGCCGGGCGCCGCCGAGGACGCCCTCGCCCTGGTCGGGCTCTCGGGCAAGCGCGACGTCCTGACCGCGCACATGACGCTCTCCGACCGGCGGCTTCTCGAGATCGCCCGCGGCGTTGCCTCCAAGCCGGCACTCCTCCTTCTCGACGAGCCGATGGCCGGCCTCAACGCCACCGAGATCAAGCAGATGGTCGACGTCATCCGCCGCGTGCGCGACGAAATGGGCATCGCCATCCTCTGGGTGGAGCACAAGGTCGACGCCATCATGAAAGTCTGCAGCCGCGTCGTCGTGCTCGACCATGGCGAGAAGATCGCCGACGGCACCCCGCACGAAGTCGCCACCAACCGCAAAGTCATCGAGGCCTATCTTGGCGAGCCAGCATCTTCTTGAGGTCAAGGGCCTCGCCGTCTCCTATGGCGACGTGCGGGCGCTCTGGGACGTGTCGATCCACGTGGATCCGGGCACCGTCGTCTCCATCGTCGGGGCCAACGGCGCCGGCAAGTCCACGCTCATGCGCGCCATATCCGGCATCGTCCGGCCGCAGGCCGGCGAGATCCTCTTGTCGGGCCGCTCGCTCGTCGGGCTGCCGCCGGAGGAGATCGCCCGCCTCGGCATCGCCCACGTGCCCGAGGGCCGCGGCCTGTTCCGGCAGATGACCGTGCTCGAGAACCTCGAGCTCGGCGCTTTCCAGCCGGCGGCGCGCCCGCACATGCGCGAGCGGCTCGAGAAGGCCTATGCCCTGTTCCCGCGGCTCAGGGAGCGCGTGAACCAGAAGGCGGGCTCGCTTTCCGGCGGCGAGCAGCAGATGCTCGCCATCGCGCGCGCCACCATGTCGGCGCCGAAGCTCCTCATCCTCGACGAGCCGTCGCTCGGCCTGTCCCCGCTCGTCGTCCAGCAGATGTTCGAGCTGATCCGTGCGCTCAACCGCGACGGCGTCACCATCCTCCTCGTCGAGCAGAACATCCACCAGGCGCTTAACGTCGCCGACCATGCCTTCGTGCTGCAGACCGGCTTGCTGGTCATGCAGGGCGCGGGCAGGGAGCTCCTCGCCGATCCCGAAATTCAGAAAGCCTATATGGGCGTGCTGGAGTGATCCCATGAACATCCCCCCACCCGACATCCTGCTCCAGCTTTCCATCAACGGCGCCCTCGGCGGCGCCATGTACGGTGTGGCGGCCGTCGGCCTATCGCTGATCTTCGGTACGATGCGGCTGATCTTCCTCGCCCAGGGCGCGATCATCATCTTCTCCGCCTATTGCGTGCGTGCCCTGTTCTATAAGCTGGGCATAGACCCGTTCCTGTCGCTGCCGATCGTGATCGCCGGTGGCGCTGTCCTCGGCTGGCTGATCTATCAGGGACTCTTCCGCAAGGCGGCCGCGATGGAGGACCGCAACGTCTCGCTCCTCATCGCCGTCGGGCTGATGTTTCTCGTCCAGAACCTGATGACGGTGATCTGGGGCGGCAACACCGCCGGCGTGGTGACGACCTACACGGCCAGCGGCATCGAGATCTTCGGCGTGCGCACGTCCTTCACCCGTTCGATGGGCTTCCTGATCGCGCTCGCCGGCACCGCCTTCGTCATCCTGTTCCTGAAGAAGACGCTCGTCGGCAAGGCCGTTCGCGCGGCGTCCGAGGACATGAATGCGGCGACGCTGATGGGCATCTCCCCGCACCGCGTCAACGCCATCGCGTTTGCCATCGGCATCTCGCTTGCGGGCGCGGCCGGCGTCGCGGTCGCCACTACCTTCCCTTTCAACCCGTTCGCCGGCTTCATCTTCTCGCTCAAGGCGTTGGTGGCGCTGGCCCTGGGCGGCCTCGGCAATGTCGGCGGCGCGCTTGCCGGTGGCATCATCCTCGGCCTGATCGAGGCCTACACCCAGTATTTCATCTCGGGCGGCTGGACCAATGCCGTCGCCTACGGGGTCTTCCTGCTCGTGCTCATGCTCAAGCCGGAAGGCCTCTTCTCGAAGCCCTTCAAGAAGGCGTGACCATGACCCGGGATCCCAAATTCCTCATCGGCGCCCTCGTCGTCGCGGCGCTCGCGCTCCTGCCCTTCGTTCCGGGGGCCGTCGACAACTACTACTTCTCACTCCTGTTCTTCGTCTTCATCTACGCGATCCTGGCGCAGGGTTGGAACCTCGTCGTCGGCTATGCCGGGCAGATCTCGCTCGGCCAGCACGCCTTCTTCGGCCTCGGCGCCTATACGACGGCGATCGTCTGGAGTCGCAACTATCTCTACGGCCCGCTCTACGAGAGCTTCCCGCGCATCTACTATTTCGATCCCGTGACGATGGTCCTCTCGGGTCTCGTCGCCGCAGTCGCCGCGGTGCTGATCGGCCTGCCGCTCCTCTCCAAGCTCAGGGGCGACTATTTCGCCCTCGGTACGCTCGGCTTCGGCGAGATCGTCCGGGTGCTGTTCGTCAATGGCGGCGAGTTCACCGGCAGCGCCTTCGGCGTCATCGCGCCGTCCTCGACCTTCGAGACGCTGTTGCCGCACTACTGGACCGGGCTGTTCCTGATGATCGGCACGGCGCTCGCCATCAGGTGGCTGATCCGGTCGCGCTACGGTCTGGCGCTTGTCGCCGTGCGTGACGACGAGATGGCGGCCTCCGCCAACGGCGTCAACATCCTGAAGACCAAGATCCTCGCTTTCGCCGGCTCGGCCTTCATCGCCGGCGTCTGCGGCAGCCTCTATTCCTACTACATCTTCCATGTCGGGCCGGATTCGGTCTTCAATCTGGAATGGATGCTCCTGCCCCTGATGATGACCGTCGTTGGAGGCACCGGCACGGTCTGGGGCCCGATCATCGGCGCCTTCGTGATGTACGTGGTCTTCGACTTCGCCAAGCTCTGGGTGCCGGACTACCATCCGATCATCGCCGGCCTGACGATCATCCTGGCGATGCTGTTCATGCCGAACGGCATCCTGCGCTTCGGCTTCCTCGCCCGCCGCGCCTGACAGCCCGGTCCGACGGGCCGGAAACGGTACGCCGGTCGGATCAAGCGACGGGTTCCCGGCGCCCTGCCGCCCGGTGACCGCGAGGTCACCGGGTTCTTTTTGTCCGGAGTCCTGGATGGGAAAACGAAACGGCCGGCGCGAAGCCGGCCGTTCTCGTTCGATCGGATGGCGCTCAGTGCAGCGCGGCGCGGGTCTCCTCGCGCAGCTCGCGCGGGGCGATGCCGTAGCGCGACTTGAAAGCGCGCGAGAAATGGGCGCTCGAATTGAAGCCGCAGGCAAACGCCACTTCCGAGATCGACTGGGCGGAGTTCTCCGGCGAGAGCAGCGCCTTGCGGCTCGCCTCCAGCCGCCGCTCCCAGATGAAGCGCTCGAGCGTGATGCCCTCGTTCTCGAAGGCGCGGTGGAGATAGCGCCGCGAGCAGCCCATCTGCCGGGCGATGCCGTCGAGCGACAGGTCGCCCTGGGCAATGTGGTTGTCGATGTACTCGATGATCCGCTCGCGCAGCGCGGCGAGCGGCGTCATCCGTCCCCCCGGCAGGTCGCTGGCGTCCGAGGTGACCAGCCCGCGCACGAGCTGGATCAGGCTGTCGCCGACGCGCCGGCAGCCGAACTCGTCGAGCCGGTCGGCCTCGTTGGAGGCCATCTGCATCAGGCTGTAGACGATGCGCACCAGGCTGTTCTCCTCCGACGGCAGCACCATCGGCCGGACGAGTCTCGCGAGGGTCTCGTCGCCGCAGGTCGCGCGCGGCACCTGCAGGATGAGCTGGTCGACGTTCGAGAAATTCTGCAGCGAGTAGTTGTGAACCGGATCGTAGACCACGGCCGTGCGCGGCCCGAGCTCGACGGAGACCGCCTCCTGCTCGAAGCGGGTGCGGCCGGAGAGCTGCAACAGGATCTTCACCGAATCGGGATCGAAGGAGCGGCGCATCGACTGGTCGCCGACCACGGCGTGGGCGGCGGCGCGGATGCGGCTCAGCCGGCAGGCCGACAGGTCGATCGAGACGAGCTTGGGGCGCGCTGGCGGCAGGTCGCCCGAAAAGACCTGCCGGATCGGTCCGAAGAGCAGGCGGGACGTGCTGGTGAAGGCTTCACCGTCGGCATAGACGCGCAATTGCTGGGCTGCAGCTTGCATATGGTCTTCCTCCCTCTACGCATCTTCCGGTGCGGACGCTCTGCGACAAGCCTCGATCAGGCGGCTCCACCCGCCTGCCTCACCGAAAGATCTGCCCGGGACGGCCGGGGCCGTCCTCTTAAATTAACATGTTAATCATTTGGCGGTCCGTGTCAACGATGATGCCGTATTCCGCCGGCATCGACAATTTCAGGTCGAGAGCCTGCCGTAACGTCGTGCGATGTCGATAAGGGCGTCGTGGTCGATCGCCTTGACGAGGGCGACGTCATGCGGCGTGCCGCCCATGTCGGTCGCCGCCACCATGGCGTTGAGCACCGCCTCCTCCGTCGCCTCGATCGCCGCCTGGTAGATCGGATCGAACAGGTCGTCGTTGACGAGCTCGACCGTGTAGCGCGCTGGGGTGAGATGCGGCAGCGGCCGGGCATTTCCGGTCGAGAAGGCGAGGAAGATGTCGCCGGAGGAATTGCCGCCGGCCGTGCCGCCGCGGCCGATGCCGATCGCGCCGCGCCGGGCGAGCCGGGTCAACTGGTGCGGCATCATCGGAATGTCGGTGGCGATGATGACGATGATCGAGCCGCGCTCTCCGGTGTCCTTGAGCACGCGGTTCTCGGTCAGGTGCCGGCCGGCGGGCGCGCCGAGCACGGTCAGCCAGTCCCTGAGGCCGTGATTGGCCTGGACGAGTGCCGCCACCGTGTGCGGCTTGCCGCCGATCCCGATCCGCCGCGAGGCGGTGCCGGTGCCGCCCTTGAACTCGTAGGTGATCATGCCGGTGCCGCCGCCGACATTGCCCTCGGGGACCGGACCGGGTCGCGCGGCGTCGAGCGCGGCGATGACGTCGGCCTCGCTCACAGGCAGGCCGTTGATGTCGTTCAAGAGCCCGTCATAGGTCTCCGCCACGACCGGCATCAGCCAGAGGGGCGTCTTGCCGTCATAGGTCTCGGGATAGCGCGACAACATCCAGCGGATCGCCGCTTGGTGCGCGGTGCCGACTGCGTGGGTGTTGGTGAGGAGGACCGGGCCGACGAAATAGCCGCCGTCGGCGATCCAGTGCGAACCGGTCATCTCGCCATTGCCGTTGAACCGGTGGATGCCGGCCCAGACCGGGCTCGGCACGCTTTCGTCGCCGCGCGGCAGGATCGCCGTCACGCCGGTGCGCGCCGGGCGGGTGCGGCCGGGCCGCGGCTCGTTCTCGAGGATCGTCGTCATCCCGACATGGATGCCGGGCACGTCGGTGATGGCGTTGTTGGGCCCCGGCGTGCCGGGAATGTCGAGTCCGAGGTCGCGGGCGCGGATGGCGCGGGTCGTGGTCATCGTCAGGGGTCCGGGTCTAGCGCTTGCGCCGTTGCAGGTAGAGGCCGAGGGCGGCGACGGTGAAGGAGAAGAGCAGCATCATCGTGGCGATGGCGTTGACCTCCGGCTTGATGCCCCGGCGCAGCATGCCGAAGATGAAGATCGGCAGCGTCTGCGTCGAGGTGCCGGAGATGAAATAGGTGATGACGAGGTCGTCCATCGAGATGATGAAGGCGAGCAGCGCCCCGCCGACGACGCCCGGCATGACCTGCGGCAGGATCACCCGGCGGAATGTCGTCCATTCGTCGGCGCCGAGATCGGCCGAGGCGTTCTCGAGCGAGCGGTCCATGCCGGCAAGCCGCGCCGAGACGATGATGAAGACGTAGGAGGTCAGGAAGGTGCACTGGCCGATGACGATCGTGCCGATGCCGAGCGAGATGCCGACGCCGACGAAGAAGATCAGGAGCGCGATGCCGAGCACGATGTCGGGCATCAGCATCGGCACGAACAGGAGCACCCGGTAGAAGCGCTTGCCGAAGAAGGAAAAGCGGTAGACGGCCAGCGCCGCGGCCGTGCCGAGGACGGTGGCGATCGTCGTCGTCGAGGCGGCGACGATGATGCTGGTGCGGACGGCGGCGAGGAGTTGATCGGTCGATTCGATGTAGAGCGCCGCCTCGGAGGAGGCGTTGCGGAAGCCGAAGATCTGCCGGTACCAGTCGAAGGTAAAGCCCGACCAGCGCATCATGTTCACCGGATCGGCATTGAACGAGTAGATCACGATCAGCGCGATCGGCAGGTAGATGAAGGCGAAGAAGACCGCCGTGTAGAAGATGAGGCCGGTGGAGGCGAGCCTGCGGGTGATGTGCATCTTCGCCTCCTAGCCTACCGCCGGCGCGTCGTCACCGCGGCGCGTTTCGTGACGGACATAGATGAAGAGGAGGAAGAGCACCACCGTCATGACGAGCATGGCGAGGGCGGCTCCGAACGGCCAGTTGCGCGCCGCGAGGAACTGCTGCTCGATCAGGTTGCCCAGCATCAGCGACTTGGCGCCGCCCAGAACCGCCGGCACGACGAAATTGCCGAGCGAGGGAATGAAGACGATGATCGAGCCGCCGACCACGCCGGGCAATGTCAGGGGCAGGATCACCCGGAAGAAGGTCTGGAAGCCGTTCGCGCCGAGGTCCTGCGAGGCGCGCACCAGCGTCCAGTCGAGCTTCTCGACGCTGGCATAGACCGGCAGGAACATGAACGGGATGAAGATGTAGACGAGGCCGAGGATGACCGCGCCCTCGGTGTAGATCAGCTCCAGCGGCTCGTCGATGATGCCGAGCGCCTGCAGCGTCACGTTGGCGAAGCCGGTCTTCTTCAGGATCAGGATCCAGATGAAGAGGCGTACGATCAGCGAGGCGAAGAAGGGCAGGGTGATNAGGAACAGNGCGAAGGATTTCCAGCGATCCGAGAGACGGCTGATCTGNAAGGCGGCCGGATAGCAGACGAGGAGCGTNATCGCCACAGTGGCGACCGCGATCCGCAGCGAGCGCAGGAAAATCTGCACGTAGACCGGGTCGAATATCTCGAAGGCCGGGTCGGCGAAGCCGAGGATGCGGCCGTAATTGTGTGGATAGAACTCCCATTCGACGCCGCCGTAGAGGCCGGGCGCCAGGAACGAGTAGATCAGCATNATGATCAGCGGCCCGGCGAGGAAGATGCCGAGGAACANCGTGACCGGCCCGAGCAGGAGNGCGAGCTGCGCCCGGGCGCGGCCGCGGCGGGTCAGCCCGCTCATCGCGTCACCTCGCCGCCCGGGATGAGGTGCACGGCGGCCGGGTCGTAGACGAGCTCGACCTTGCGCGAGATCTCGGCGGCGGCGACGAGCTGTTGCTGCGCGGCGGCGATCGAGGCGATCACCTCGTTCCCGTTCGGCGTCTGGCCGTGGATCTCGTAGCCCGCGCCGGTGAAGACGATCTGGTGGATGTCGACGGCGAGCCGCGCGAGGTTCGCATCGTGGCGGTTGGCAGCGATGGCGAACTGCTCGGGGCGCAGGAGCGCGGTCGTGTCGCCTGCGCTTCCGGAGGCCACGGTGCGGATGGCGTCGCCGAGGGCGGTCACCACCGCACCGTTTTCCAGCCTCCCCCGGAAAAGGTTGCTCGCGCCGATGAAGGACGCGACGAATTCGTTGGCCGGCGTGTTGTAGACGGCGCGCGGCGTGTCGATCTGCTGGATGCGTCCGCCAGAGAGGACGGCGACGCGGTTCGACATGGTCAGCGCCTCCTCCTGGTCGTGGGTCACGAAGATGAAGGAGATGCCGAGCTCGGCCTGCAGCGTCTTCAGTTCGATCTGCATCGCCTGGCGCAGGTTCCGGTCGAGCGCGGAGAGCGGCTCGTCGAGGAGGAGCAGCTTCGGTCGGGCGATGATGGCGCGCGCAAGCGCCACGCGCTGCTGCTGCCCGCCGGACAATTGCCGCGGCAGCCGGTTCTCGAGCCCCTTGAGCCCCACCATTTCGAGTGCGGCCGCCACGCGCGTGTCGCGCTCCGCCTTCGCCGTCCCGGAAATGTCGAGCGCGTAGCCGACATTCTGGCCGACGCTCATGTGCGGGAACAAGGCGTAGTTCTGGAACACGGTGTTGACCGGGCGCTTGTGCGGCGGCCGCTCGGTCATGTCCTCGCCGTCGATATGGACGCTGCCGCCGTCGAGCTCGACGAATCCGGAGATCGCGTGGAGGAGGGTGGTCTTGCCGCAGCCGGAGGGGCCGAGCAGCGTGAGGAATTCGTTGCGGGCGACCTCGATGTCGATCCCGTCGAGAGCGGTTATCGTCCCGCCTTCAGGAAGCGGAAACGACTTCCGCGCCTTGTCCAGCCTGACGATGTTACCGGCCATGAACTCCTCCCTCGCATGTCGTTCCGTCCCGCTATCAATTTTGTTATTCAAATATCTATTGCGAGATACAGTTAGGATGATACCATTATTCATTCCTTGTCAATGCACGCATGGCGGCCCGAGCGTCCAGAAAGACAAGAAGAGGCACGGTCGCGGCAGGCAGGGTACCACTTGCAACGGGAGACCTGAACATGACCGACAGAGGGACCATGAAATCGGATCGCGCGCGGCTGCGGTCCGGCCTGAAGGGCGCCGGCCTCGGCGCTTTCGCGGCCATCGCCGCCATTGCCTTTACCGCCGCGCCGGCCGCCGCCGAGGGCGTGCTCAACGTCTATAACTGGGGCGAATACATCAACCCGGACGTGCTCAAGAAGTTCGAGACCGACACCGGCATCAAGGTCAATCTCGACACCTATGCCTCCAACGAGGAATTGCTTGCCAAGATCCAGGCCGGCGGGACGCAGTACGACATCATCTTCCCGTCGATCCACATGCAGGATATCATGGCCAAGCTCGATCTTCTCGAGAAGACTGATATCAACCAGTACGAGGGCTTCAAGAACATCGACCCGCAGTTCCTGCGCGCGAATTCCGACCCGAAGGGCGAATATTGCCTTCCCTATGCCTGGGGCTCGGTCGGCATCGTCTACAACCGCGACGTCCTTGGCAAGGACATCACCGGCTGGCGCGACCTGATCGAGACGGTGAAGGCGAAGAACGTCAAGTTCACCCTCCTCGACGACATGCGCGAGGTGCTCGGCGTCGGCCTGATGCTCAACGGCAAGTCGGTCAACTCGGTCAATCCCGAGGAATTGCAGCAGGCGGCGCAGACGATCATCGACATGAAGCCCTATGTCGCGGCCTTCACCTACGAAGCGCGGCCAATGGTCGAAGCGGGCGATGTCGCCGCCGGTCATTTCTTCGTCGGCGCCATGGTCGACGTCTTCCGCGAGCCGAAGAAGCTCGGCTACGTCATCCCGAAAGAAGGCGCGACCATGTACCAGGAAAACATCTGCGTCCTGAAGTCGGCGCCGAACAAGGAGAACGCGAAGAAGTTCCTCGAGTTCTACACCCAGCCGGAAGTGGCGGCGCTCAACATCGCCCAGCAGACCAACGGCACCGCCAACGTGCCGGCGCGCGCGCTCACNCCTCCGCACATCCGCGANTCGCAGGAGATCAATCCGCCCGACGAGGTGATGAAGCGGTTGCAGATNTTCGTCGACCTCGGCAAGGACATCCGNCAGTACGACCGGGTGTGGACCCAGGTGAAGACGGCGCAATAGTTCCGGTCAGGTCAGGAGCCTTGCGCGATCGGCGAGGAGGGACCTTCCTCCCCCCGCCCTCGCGATCTAGGATGGCGGCGGACCTGAAGCGCGCCCCCGGTCTCGCGCCGGGGGTGCGCTACCTTTCAACCAGCGGGGGAAGACCGACGATGTCCGTGACGATCCTGGCCCGATTGCGCACGCCCGAGGCGCGGCAGACCAAGTCGGACATCCTGATTTCCAACTATATCGAGCGCAATCTCGCCGAGCTGCCGTTCGAGACGGCGAAGTCGATCGCCGAGAGCGTCGGCGTCAGCCAGATGACGGTCGGCCGCTACCTGCGCAGGCTCGGCTATAGCGGGCTGGAGGAGCTGAAGCAGGAGTTGCGCACCGGATCGACGCGCACCGCCTGGCAGGTCAAGGGCAAGTTCGAACGGCTCCAGGACGACATCCGCGAGGGCCGGCTCCTCGCCCAGCTGATCGAGCAGCAGATCCGCGACCTGACCCAGATGTACGAGATCACCGTCTCGCGCGAGTGGCAGGCCGCCATCAAGGCGATGGCGACGGCCGAGGAGGTCTTCGTCGCCGCCTATCAGAATGTGCGCGGTGTCGTGCAGTATTTCGCCGCGCAGATGTCCTATGCCCGGCCGCGAGTCCAGTTCATCGACGGGCTCAACGGCACCTATGCCGAACTTCTCGACGGCAGCGGCGACAACCGCCTGCTCGTGCTGGCCGACGTCCGCCGTTTCGCCGCCAAGGCGCGCCGCCTCGCCGAGGAGGCGCGGGCCGCCGGCGTCAAGGTCGTGCTCGTCTCCGACGACGCCTGCACCTGGGCCAAGGAGGCGAGCGACATTCCGATCATCATGCCAGGCGCGCGCGGCCCCTTGTGGGACGGCGCCTCGACCATGGTCGCCGTCTTCGACCTGATGATCGCCAACCTGATCGTCGAGCTCGGCGACAAGGTCAACAGCCGCGTCGACAAGCTCACCCGGCTGCAGGACGTGTTCGGCGATTTCGAGGATTGAGGCCGGAGGCCCGGACAGGGGAAAGCCCGCGGACGCCTGTGTCCGCGGGCCATCCGGGAGGAGCCGCGCGTCTCAGACGGCGGCGGACAGACCGGCCTCGAGACCTTCGGCGATCTTGGCCACGTCGGCCGAGGTCAGGATCAGCGGCGGCGACAGGATGATGGTGTTGCCCGAAACGCGGATCATCACACCCGCCTGGTAGGCGCCTTCCGCCACGCGCGCCATGGTCGCCTTGTCGGCGGGCTTTTTCGTGGCACGGTCGGAGACGAGCTCGAGTGCCGCCATGAGCCCCTTGCCGCGCACGTCGCCGACGAGCTCGTGCTTGTCCTTCAGCCTGGTGAGCGCCGCCATCAACTCGACGCCCCGCGCGGCGGCGTTGCCGGCAAGGTCGAGCCGCTTGGTCTCAGCGAGCGCGGCGAGCCCGGCGGCGCAGCCGACCGGATGACCGGAATAGGTATAGCCGTGGCCGATCGCGCCGAACGAGGTCTTGTCGTTCTCGAACACCTCGGCCACCTTCTCGCCGATCATCGTCGCGCCGAGGGGGAAGTAGCCGGAGGTCACCGCCTTGGCGAGCGTCATCATGTCCGGCTTCACGCCCCACAGCCGCGCGCCGGACCAGGCGCCGGTGCGCCCGAAGCCGGTGACGACCTCGTCCGAGATGAGGAGGATGCCGTGGCGGTCGAGGATCTCGCGCACCCGCGGCATGAAGCTCTCGTGCGGGACGATCACGCCGCCGGCGCCGAGCACCGGCTCCATGATCATCGCCGCAATCGTATCGCCACCCTGGAAGGCGATCTCGTCCTCGAGCGCCCGGGCGCAGAGCTCGGCGAGCCGCGCCGGATCGGTCTCGTCGAACGGGTTGCGATAGGCAAACGGCGCCGGGATGTGGAACACGCCCGGCATCAGCGGCTCGTAGTTGCGGCGGAAATTGGCGTTGCCGTTGACCGAGGCGCCGCCGAAATGGGTGCCGTGATAGCCCTTCTTCAGCGCGAGGAACTTGGTGCGATCCCCCTCGCCGCGGATCTTCCAGTACTGCCGGGCGAGCCGGAGCGCCGATTCGACCGAATCCGAGCCGCCCGAGGTGAAGAAGGCCCGGGCCATGCCGTCCTCCTCGAACCACTGGACGAGCTCGAAGGCGAGCTCGATCGACGGCGCGGTCGAGGTGCCGCGGAAGCCGGAATAGTAGGGCAGGACCTCGAGCTGGGCGGCCATCGCCTGTTTGATCGGGTCGCAGGAATAGCCGAGATTGACGTTCCAGAGCCCGCCGACGGCGTCGAGCGTGGTACGGCCCTCGAGGTCGGTGATATGGACGCCCTCGCCCTTCATCACCACTTTCGGCCCGTTCGCCCGCATCTCGGCGGGATGGGCCATCGGATGCCATATGGGCTTGGCGTTGTTTTCCATCAGGAAGTTGGTGTCGCGCATGGTGCAGTCCGTCCTGGTCGGTCAGTTGAGGGAGAGGCCGAAATGGGCAAGGGCCTCGGCATAGGAGCGGGAGGGGTTGCGCACGTCGAAATGGACGGTGCGCATGCCGGCGTCCATCCCGCCGTCGACATTGCGCTTCTGGTCGTCCACGAAGACGCAGTCGGCCATGGCGAGGCCGAGCGCGTCGGTCACCGCCCGGTAGGCACGGATGTCGGGCTTGAGGATGCCGGTATAGGTGGCGTCGACGATGACGTCGAAGAGCGGCATGAAGTCGAGTCGCGTGCGGAATTCCGAGCCGTAGAAGAGGTCGAGCTCATTGGAGAGGATGGCGAGGCGGAAGCCCGCCTCCTTGACCTTGTGAATGGTGGTCAGCGCCTCGGGCCGGATGACGGCCGCCGGGTCGGCGCCGCGGGCGCGCTTGACGAAGGTCTCCATCTCCTCCCACTCCTCGCCGAGGAGATGTCCCGTCTCGCGGGTGCGGGCGAGCCAGTAGCCGCGCTCGGTGATCTCATCGCGCTGCATCGCCTGCCAGAGCGGATCGGTCTCGGGTGCGAACGGACCCTTCCATGTCAGCGTGCCGGAGGTAAGCCCGAGGGCGGCCTCGGTCAGATCATGGGTCTCGAACAGGGTCTTGGAGATCACCCCGCCGAAATCGAGCACGAGCGCGGATGCGGCACCGGTGGTCATACCCCCTCTCCGACCGGCACCTTGCCGGCGGGAACGAGGCCGCGCGCCACCCAGTCGTCGAAGATCGACAAAACCGTCTCGGTGAACTCGTCCGAATTGATATGGCCGGCAATCTCGCGGAACTCGACCGGTGGCCGGACCGCCTTGCGCATCTCGTCGACGAAGGCTTCGAGCGCCTCGGGTTCGTGGAGGGGCTCGCCTTCCTGGTCCCATTGCTGGATACCGCCCGCCGGCAGCACGAAGGCGACCGGGCCCCTGGCGAGCGCCAGCTTGTCGCCGATGGCTCGGGCGATGCGGCGGCGGTCCTCGCCCGCCGTCGTCACCGAGGCGAGGAGCCGGTTGTGGGCGTGGTAGGGCCGGTCGGCGAAATTTTCCGGCGTCGGCTGCCAGGTCGGGAAGTCGACCATGTCGATGGCGCCGGGCGCAACGATCTGCGGGGTGCCGGCGCGCCCGGCATTCTCCAGCCGATCCGGCCCGGAATTGACCACCGAACCGTTCATCTGGTTGGCCAGTTCCTGGAGCGAGAAGTCGAGCACGGCCGCGAATCTGCCGGCNGCGGCGATCGATTCCATCGCCCGGCCNCCCATGCCGGTCGTGTGGAAGACCACCACCTCGTANCCTCGTTTCTCGAGTTCCGGCTTCAGGGTGACCATNTAGGTCAGGCAGCTCTTGCCNAGCGAGCTCATGGCGACGACCGGCCGGTCGAGCCTGATCGGGCGGGCGATCTTCGTCGCGCCGACAACCGCGCCGCACGCCTGCGACAACACCGAGGCGCAGGCCGAGTTCAGCCCGTAGAGCCCGCCGGCCCAGAGAATCATCATCAGGTCGGCCGCGATCCGCTCCGGCGGCATGAGGTGCGAATAGGCGATGGTGGAGACGACGAATTTCGGCACGCCGATCGGCAGCGCCTGCGCGACGTCGAGGGCGAGGTCGGTGCCCATCGTGCCGCCGAGCGCGATCATCGCATCGATCTCGCCCCGCTGGTGGAGCGACTTCGCCAGGTTCGCCGCGCCCTCGGCCATGGCCGACATCGCCGTGTTCTCGTCGCCGCTCTCGGCGATCGCCGTGATCGTCGTGCCCGCGGCGGCGGCCACGGCGTGCTTGTCGTGGTCGGGCGCATAGGGCGGGTCGCCGAGGATCGAGACGTCGAGCATGACCGGCACGCCGCCGGCCTCGAGCACGCGCTCGCGCATGAAAAGGAGTTCGTCGGCCTTGGTGTCGCCGGTGCCGATGATGAGGATGCGGGGTGTTTTCTCTGCCATGGCGGATCCGTTACGAGGCGCGGTGGAGGAGAGGGGTGACGGGGACGCCGTTGAGGCGGCTTGAGATTTCGGCCGCCGCATTCATCGCGGCATGGCCATGCATGTCGACGATCGCCGCGTCGATGCGCGAGACCGGGGAGGCGATGGCGATGGCGCCGATGGCATAGCCGTCGGCGTTGAGGATCGGCGCGGCGACGGACGACACGCCCTCCTCGTAGCCCTGGTCCGAGCGCGAATAGCCGCGCGCCCGCGCCGTCTCGACGGCTTTCAGGAGCGCGTCGGCGTCGGTGACTGTGTAGCGCGTATAGGCGGCCATCCTGCCGGCAAGGCAGGCCTCGACCAGGTCCGCCCGCGCGCGCGACAGGAAGGCGATGCCCGACGCCGTGCCGTGCAGCGGCAGCACCTGGCCGACATCGACGTTGACGCGGTTCGCCCGTGTCGACAACTCGACGTGCACGGTGGAGAGGGCGCCGGCGCTGTATTCCGAAAGATGGATCGTCTCGCCCGTCTCCTGCGCCAACGCACGGGTGAAGGGGATCGAGACCTTCAGGAAGGGGAAGTGGAGTTCGCGGATGCGCGCCAGCCGGGAAAGGCCGGGGCCGAGTCGATAGCGCCGGGTCTCGATGTCCTGCTCGACGATGCCCCGCTCGGCAAGCGCGACGAGCAGGCGCCGGGTGGTCGCCTTGTCGAATTCCGCCTTGCGGGCAAGTTCCGAGAGCCCGTGTTCCGGCTCGTCGGCAGAGAACTGCTCGAGCAGGAAGATGGCTTTTCCAACGGTGCTCATCGGATCGTGATCTCCTCCCAACTGCTTCACGTGTGAATTAACTTGACAGGAAGCCGCGTCGTTTGCAAGTCTATATGTAAAACAAGAGTTCAAATAATGAACCGAAAAAAGATGCGGGGAAAAAGGCGCTGCATAGTGCGGCGTCGAGGAGGAGAACCGAGCAATGAAAAAGCTAGTCACCCTTTTGGCGGGAGCTGCCGTCCTGGCGGGCGCCTTTGCCGTTCCGGCTGCGGCCGAATATCCCGAGCGTCCGGTCACCTTCATCGTGCCGTGGCCTCCGGGAGACCTGGAGGATCAGCTCACCCGCATCATCGCCGACGAGATGCTCGCCGAGACCAAGGTCCCGGCCAAGGTCGTCAACCGCCCTGGCGGCGGGGCAGTGGAAGGCGCCACCGCGGTCGCCAATTCCGATCCCGACGGCTACACGATCGGCTCGCTCGTCATCGACGTGCCGACCATGCACATCATTCGCGCCAATGCGACCTACAAGCGCGAGGACTTCGAGCCGGTCGGCATCTTCCTGACCTATCCCTTCGCGCTCGTGGCGCTGAAGTCGGCTCCGTACAACACCATGGCGGAGCTCGCCGAATACGCGAAGGCCAACGAGGTCAAGCTCGGCCATTTCGGTTACGACTTGGTGCCGACCATGGCGACCTTCGCCGCCGCCAAGAAGCTCGGCTTCGAGTTCGGCTCCGACGCCGGCTTCGACATGCTCGATTGCGGCACGCTGAAGAACGGCGACGTCGACGTGATGAACACGACGATGGCGACGGTCCTCTCCTGCCTCGACGAGGTCAAGGCGATCGCCGCCTATACCGACGCGCCGCTCTCGATCATGCCGGACGCCAAGCTCCTGTCCGAGCAGGTGCCGGGCCTCGACATCACGCTCTGGAACGGCCTGTTCGTGCCCAAGGGCACGCCTCAGGAGGTCAAGGACAGGATCGCGGCCATCGCCGAGAAGGCGGTCATGTCCGACAAGGCGCAGGAAATAGCCAAGGCGACCGGCGCCGGCGTCTACTGGATGGGGGCCGCGGACGCGGCCGCGCGCATCGAAAAGGACTATGCCGCCGCCGAGGCGCTGGTCCGCGAGGTCGAAGCGAAGTGACGGAACGCGGCGCGCCCGACTTGCCGGGCGCGCCGTTCCGCAAGGCTCAAACCGTCGGAACCCGCCCATGACAGAGCCCCGCTACGAAGTCCCGCTACTCGAGGACCACGATCACGAGGAGCACGTCCCCGCTGAAGCCGAAGGCATGGCGGGCGTCGTCCTCTTCCTCGCCGCCGTCGCGTTCATCGCCATCGCTCCCTTCGCCACCAGGCTGCCGCCCGCCGGCAAGCCCTGGTATCTCGCGCCGGTCAACTGGCCGATTCTCTCGCTCGGCATCTCGGCGATCGCCGGCGCCATCCTCGTCTGGCGTTTCGTCTCGGCCTGGCGGACGAGCGGCGATCCCGCGTTCCGCGACCGTGCGCTCTGGGCATTCGGCGCCTTCCGTGGCGCGCTCGAATATTCGCTCTATTTCTGCTTCTATCTTGTCGGGGTCGCCTGGCTCGGCTTCGCCATCGCCACGCTCCTTTTCCTGCAGCTTCTCGTCTGGCGCGCGGGCTTGCGCGGCCGGCGCTGGGTGCTGACGGCACTCGCCGTGACGATCGCCATCGTCATCGTCTTCCGGCTTGGCATCGGGCTCTGGTTCCCGCTGCCGCCGCTCTTCAAGCTGCTTCCGGCCCCGGCCGCCAACGTTCTTGTCGGGGTGCTGTGATGGATGCGATCCTTCTCGGCCTCGAGCACATTTCTTCCTGGCAGATCATCCTCGCCCTGCTNTTCGGCGCGCTGTGCGGCATCCTCGTCGGCGCGATNCCCGGCCTCGAGCCGGCNGGCGCCATGGCGATCCTCCTGCCCTTNTCGCTGCAGCTCGAGCCGCTCGCCGGNGTCATGATCCTGCTCGGCGCCTATGGCGGCGCCTGGTATGGCGGCGCGATCCCGGCGATCCTCATCCGCGTGCCNGGCACGCCCGTCAACGTGCTCACCACCTATGACGGNTACCCGATGGCGCGGCGCGGCGAGGCCCACCGCGCGCTCTCGCTCGCCTATTCGTCNTCCTTCATCGGCGGCACGNTCTCCGTCCTCGCGCTGATCTTCCTTGCGCCCTATCTCGCCGGCCTCGCCGAGCGTTTCGGCGCGCCGGAATATGCGATGGTNGCNGTGCTCGCCCTCGTCTCCGTCGTGCTCGCCCACCAGCGCCACGTCGTGCCGGCGCTTCTCTCGCTCGGTTTCGGCATGTTCCTNGGCACCGTCGGCTTCGAGCCGCTGTTCAACACTCAGCGCTTCACCTTCGAGCAGCAGTGGCTGCTCGGCGGCATACCGATGGTGCCGGTCGTCATCGGCATGTTCGCCATGTCGCAGGCCTTCGTCCTGCTCGAGACGAAGACGAAGCGCCCGGACATCGGCGACGTGAAATACGCCAACCGCTTCCGCGGCCTGATGGAGGCGTTCAAATATCCGCGCACGCTGGCGCGCTCCTGCGGCCTCGGCCTCGGCATGGGGCTCCTGCCGGGCGTCGGCGAGTTCGGCGCGCAGTTCCTGTCCTATTCGCTCGCCCGCCGCTTTTCCAAGAAGCCGGACGAGTTCGGCAAGGGATCGCCCGAGGGCCTCGTCGCTTCGGAAAGCTCGATCTCGGCCTGCACCTCCACCGTGCTCGTGCCGCTCCTCTCGCTCGGCGTGCCGACCGACCCGCTGATGGCGATGGTGCTCGCCGTCTTCATGATCCACAACATCATTCCCGGCCCGCAGCTCTTNGCCCAGCATGCGGACTTCATNTCCGGGCTCTACATCTCGCTTCTGCTCCTGAACGTGTTCGTCCTCGTCTTCCTGCTCTTCGCCACGAAATACGTNGTGATGCTGTCGAAGATCTCGCCGCGGATGATCGGGGCGACGATCATGGTGCTCGCCTTCATCGGCACCTACACCCAGAACTACCGCATCACCGACGCGCTCATCACCGTCATCTTCGCCATCATCGGCCGCTTTTTCATCCGCAACGGCATCCCGCCCTTCCCGCTCGTCATCGGGCTGGTGCTGGGGCCGATGTTCGAGATGCGGATGATGCAGTCGCTCAGCCTGTCGAAGGGCGATCCGACCGTGTTTCTCACCCGTCCGATCGCCGCGACCCTGCTCGCTTTCGCCTGCGCCGGCATCCTCCTCGCCGTCGTCTCCTACCGGCGCGAGCGGGCGGTCGCGCGCACGAAAACCATGGAAGCGTGACCATGCAGCAAGACCTGATCAACCAGCTCCGGGCGCAGCCCATACCCGGCCGGAAGCTCTTCATCGGCGGCCGGCACGAGGATGCGCAATCGGGCGGGACGATCGACATCTTCTCGCCGATCGACGGCTCGCGGCTCACCACCATCGCCGATGGCGGCGAGGCCGACATCGACCGCGCGGTCCGGGCGGCGCGCGCCGCCTTCGAGGGCAATGGCTGGTCGCGGACGGCGCCGGCGGTGCGCAAGAAGGCGCTCCTGAAATTCGCCGAACTGATCGAGAAGCATGCGCTCGAACTCGCCGTCCTCGGCGTGCGCGACAACGGCACCGAGATCTCGATGGCGTTGAAGGCCGAGCCCGGCAGCGCCGCCAACACCTTCCGCTACTATGCCGAGGCGATCGACAAGGTCTATGGCGAGATCGCCCCGACCGGGCCGGAAGCGCTCGGCCTCGTTCACCGCGAACCGCTCGGCGTCGTCGGCGTCATCGTGCCCTGGAATTTCCCGCTGATGATCGGCGCCTGGAAGATCGCCCCTGCGCTCGCCGCCGGCAACGCCGTCGTCGTCAAGCCGCCGGAGATCGCCTCGCTCACGCTCCTGCGCCTCGCGGAACTCGCCTCCGAGGCCGGCATTCCCGACGGCGTCTTCAACGTCGTCACCGGTCGCGGCGCCAGCGCCGGCGCGGCGCTTGCGCTGCACATGGATGTCGACGTCCTCGCCTTCACCGGCTCCGGCGGGACCGGCCGGCGGCTTCTCGAATATTCGGCGCGCTCCAACCTGAAGCGCGTCTATCTCGAACTCGGCGGCAAGTCGCCCAACATCGTCTTCGCTGATGCGCCGGATCTCGACCTCGCGGCGAAGGTCTCGGCCAACGGCATCTTCCGCAATGCCGGCCAGGTCTGCGTCGCCGGCTCGCGCCTCCTCGTCCAGTCCGCCGTCTACGACCGCTTCGTCGACGCGCTCCTGAAGGCGACCGCGAAACTGCGCGTCGGCGATCCGCTCGACCTCGAGACCAGCGTCGGCGCCATCGCCAGCGAGGACCAGCTCGCCAAGAACCTCGGCTTCGTCGAGACCGCCGCGCGAGAGGGCGCGACGCTCCTTTCCGGCGGCCGCCGCATCCTCGAGGGGACCGGCGGCTCGTACATGGAACCGACCGTCTTCGCCGACGTGACGCCGGACATGACGCTCGCCCGCGAGGAGGTCTTCGGCCCGGTCCTCGCTGTCACCCGCTTCGAGACCGAGGAGGAGGCGGTGCGGATCGCCAATTCCACCGTCTATGGCCTCGCCTCCGCCGTGTGGACCTCCAACCTGTCGACCGCCCACCGCATGGTGCGCGCCATCCGCGCCGGGGTCGTCCACGTCAACACCTATGGCGGCTCCGACATCACCGTTCCGCTCGGCGGCTTCAAGCAATCCGGCTTCGGCCGCGACAAGTCGCTGCACGCGCTCGCCGAATATTCCGACCTCAAGACCGCCTGGATCGCCCTATGACCGACGCCGCTTCCGCCAAGCTCGCCCCAGACGTGATCGATCGCCTGATCGACCGCGAGCAGGCGCGCTTTGCCGACTTGCATCCGAAATCCGCCGCCGCCTGGGCGGAGGGCCGCAAGCACTTCCTCTATGGCGGTCCGTCGCACTGGATGCGTCGCTGGGCCGGCGGCTTCCCGGTCTATGTCCGGGAGGCGAGGGGCGCCCATGTCGTCGACATAGACGGCCACGACTATGTCGACTTCGCTCTCGGGGATACCGGCGGCATGTGCGGTCACGCCGTCGAGGCGGTGACGCTCGCCGCCACCCGCCAGCTCCGGAACGGCACGACAATGATGCTGCCCACCGAGGATTCGCTCTGGGTCGGCGCCGAGCTCGCCCGGCGCTTCGGCCTGCCCTACTGGACGCTGACGACGTCGGCCACCGACGCCAATCGCGGCGCGATCCGCATCNCGCGCATGATCACCGGCCGCGACAAGGTGCTNGTCTTCTCCGGCTGCTACCANGGCGGCGTCGAGGAGGCCCATGTCGAGATCCGCGANGGCAAGGTGGGCTTGCGGAACATGATCCACCCGAACGGCGTCAACCATGCGGCCGTCTCGAAGGTGGTCGAGTTCAACGACATCCCGGCGCTCGAGATGGCGCTCGCCGAGGGCGACGTCGCCTGCGTGCTCGCCGAGCCGCTGATGACCAATTTCGGCATGATCCCCGTCGAGGACGGTTTTCACGCTGCGCTGCGCGATCTCACCCGCAGGCACGGCACCCTCCTCATCATCGACGAGACCCACACAATTTCCTGCGGCCCCGGCGGGTACACGAAGCTCCACGGCCTCGAACCCGACA
>Ga0065721_10049139_pt1 | contig 44728 bp, 38 predicted proteins | sample Mesricmetagenome_FD_59108 | JGI IMG/M metagenome (GOLD analysis project Ga0065721, IMG submission 59108) | Mesophilic microbial community from rice straw/compost enrichment Sample: eDNA_1 v2 (version 2) | ecosystem: Engineered > Solid waste > Grass > Composting > Bioreactor | place: USA: Davis...
TCGGCGCTCAGGACCGCGTCGTATGGGGCGACGCCGACCGGGATCTCCCGCGTCACCTTGCCGCTGTCGAGGTCCACCACGGCGAGGGTGTTGTTTCGGGACAGGCAGACGTATGCGGTCCTGCCGTCCGCGCTCAGCGCGACGCCGCAGGGATACGAGGCGCCCGCGCCCTTCGGGCCAGAGAGAGCGATCTGGCGCGCCCACGTCAGAGCGCCGTCCGCGCCCACCGTCGCCTCCGCCAGCAGGTTGCCGGAGTTCGTGGCGTAGACGCGGCGGCCGTCCTGACTCACGGCGATACCGTGCATCGAGCCCCCGCCCGCCGGGAACTTCAGGAACCCGGTCTGCTTCCACGTGGCGGCGTCCACCCGCACGACGCCACGGTTGTCCTTGACGTAAAGCGTGGTCTCGTCCGGGGACAGAGCGGCATCCACGGGGCGGCTCTGGGGGAGGGACAGGACATCGCCTGCGGGGCGGACGCGCTGACCGGTTGCCACCCGGTGCGCACCACCGCCGCGCGCCTCCGGGCCGACGCGGTTCTGAACAGTGGCGATGTATCCGGCTCCCGCGAGCACGACGGCGGCGGACAGGGCGAATCCCAGGAGGCTGTAGTGGCGGCGGCGCATGGCGTGGTCCCTCCGGCGCGGTGTGTGGCCCCGCGCCGGGGTTAGGGTTTCCGCCCTGCCGGGGCGGGTTCCTCCCGGACGGAACGGCGCGTCACGACTCCCAGTGGTACCGCTGCGTTTCCGCCCGGTGGGCCAGAGTCCGCGCCAGCGCGGCGGCCTCGTCGGCCGGGAGGTGCTCGATTTGCGGGCCCCCGCCCGTGTAGGTCTGGCCCGCGGTGTCAACTTGAAGCCGCGCCAACTTCAGGCGGCGGTCGAAGGGCGTGCGGCGCAGGATGACCGTCTGGACGTTGCGCACGGGCACAATGTACTCCTCACGCCGCAGGGGGCCGCGCCGCACACGGAAGAAGCGCTCCCCCAAGGAATACCCAAGGTGCCGGTAGCTCAAGAGGGAAGTGACCACGGAGACAGGGATCAGCGCCAGCGGCAGCGCCCCCCACCAGGGAGAGAGCGGCAGCTCTGGCACAAACCGGCGCAGTTGCCACAGTCCGCACGACAGCACGGCGGACAGAATCAGGCCCGCGTACACCCCGGGCACCGCCTCGCGCCGGATGGCGCGAGGAGAAGCCGCCCGCCACACCTGCGGCTCCGGGTCGATGTCGGGGAAGACGTGCGGCAGCACATCCGCCACGGCGCGGCGCGGAATCACCGGCACCACCACATCGCGGCCAGTGCCTGAGCCTTCGGCGCCTTCTGCGGACGCTGCGCGTCCGCCGGCGGTATCGGCCCGAAGCGTCGCCAGGCCGAGCAGGCGGCGGAAGAAGTCCTCCTCCACCTTCAGTATCTGGATGCGCCGCCGCGGCAGGCGGCTGGCGCGATGGGTCAGCAGGCCATAGGAGCGGTGCAGGTCCTCGCCGTCCCGCCCCAACCGGAAGCCGTGGTAGAGGAGGAGGGAGCCCGCCACGGAGAACACAGCGGCGGCGCCCACCGCGATTACCGCTGCGACGGTAATGACGAGCCACGGCGGTGCACCGGCCCCTTCGACACCGCGCATCAGGATGCTCGCGGCACGACGGTAGAACTCCTTCTCTGCCTCCTTGGGGAGGAGATCATCTAGCAGAGCAACGCCGCCGATCAGGACGGCCATCACGGTGCCGATGTGGTTGGCAGTGAGCCCCGCGAGTGCCAGGTCCTTCAGGGGAACCTGCCAGATTGTCGTTCCCTCGGACCGGGCGCGGAATACCGCGGGTGCGGCGCCTAGGTCTGTTGCTGCGGCCGGTGCGGCCGGTACCGCCTGAGAATCCCCGCCCCGGACCTGGGCGAATACCGCCTGACGGAGCCGTTCGGCGTCCGCCACCGAAAGGACCGACAGCGATGCCTCCGCGCCCGCGCCGCCCGCCGTCTCGATGTCGACCTTGACGACGCCAAAGGCGCGCTGCAGAATGCTCTGCTCCAGGCGGATATCCTGAACGCGGGACAGGGGAATATGCCGCTCCTGTCTGCCGATCAGCCCGTGCGTCGTGACCAGTTCGCCGCCCGCCACCCGGTACGAGAAGGTGAAGTAACGGGCCAGAGCCCACAGAAGCGACAGCCCTGTAAATCCCAGGACCGCCCACAGATACCACTCCACCTTGCGCCCTGCGACCAGCGCGACCACCACAGGGAAGAACGCAGCGCGAATCTGGCCCGCCAGGTGGAAGGCGAGCGTTGCCGGATGCAGCCGGCCTTGAAGCGGTGCGGGCTCCTCGGGGGAGCGAGTGGCTTCGGGGGCTTCAGACGGCATCATCGCCTCCCGCGCCGCGCGCAACGAGTTCGTCGCGCAGGCGTTCCGCGGTCGCCACGTCGAGCCCCGGAATGTGGAGAGAGGCCGCGTGCGTCCCTGCCGTGTGGAGCGTCAGCGAGGCCAGACCGAAGCGGCGCTCGAACGGCCCCCGGTTCAGGTCCACGTGCTGAAGGCGGGACAGGGGCAGATACTGGATGGTCTCCCACCAGACTCCCTTGCGGATCACCAGGACCCGCTCCTCCAGGCAGTACCCCGCGGCGGCGTACGCGAGAGGGGGGTGACGCAGGGTCATAAATACGGCCCAGAGCGCCAGCAGCACCCAACCCACAGCGACCCACGGCGCCACTGCCGGCACCGAGCGGCTCAGGAAGTAGCCGGGAACGCCCACCAGAGCGAGCAGAAAGGCGTACCCCACGACGTTGTCCAGCCGCCACAGCGCGACCACGCGCGGGTCGAGCGGCGTGAACGCGGGCGGCGGGCCGCCTGTGGGGAGCGGAAGCGGGTCCGTTGCCGGCCCGACTGACGTTAAACCGGCTTGCTCTTCTGCGGTTTCCATGACAACGGATTGGACGCGCGGCGTGCCGGAAGGTTGCGGGGGCGGCGTGCGCTGCATCCCGGCGGGCGGGGCGGCGCAATCTGTGCTAAGAAGGAAGTAGGCCCGCGCGGGCCGGAGGAAACGGAGCGGTCCCGGTCGAACGTAGAACCTTCATCCTCGGATTCCCGTTTCAACCTCGGCAGCGAATCGAAGAACAGGAGCATATAGCGAGCAGCCATGCCCACGGCGATGCATGACGATGTGGAACGTATCCTCTTCACGGAGGAACAGATCAAGGCGCGCGTGACTGAACTGGGCGCGCAGATCGCCCGCGATTACGAGGAGAAGGACCCCCACCTCGTCACCATCGTAAAGGGGTCCATACCGTTTATCGCCGACCTGATGCGCGCGATGTCGATCCCGCTCTCCGTGGATGTCCTCGGGGTCTCCTCGTATGCCGGCACCCAATCCTCCGGTGAGGTGCGCCTGACCAAGGACCTGGATGATGCCATCGAGGGGCGCCATGTCCTCGTGGTAGAGGACATTATTGACACGGGGCTCACCCTCTCCTATGTGCTGCGGAACCTGCGCCAGCGCGCCCCGGCGTCCGTGAAGGTCGTGACGTTCCTGGACAAGCCATCGGGCCGGGGGACGCCGGTCGAGGCCGATTACGTGGGCTTCACGATCCCGGACGAGTTTGTAATCGGCTATGGCCTGGACTGGAACCAGCGCTATCGAAACCTGCCGTATGTCGGTATCCTGAAGCGGGACGTGTACGCCGGGCCGTTCTAGGCGAGAGCGCAGCGGGGCGCGCCGGCGCGGAAAGGAAACCACCATGAGTTCGGTGCAGTTCGCGGCGCCGCGCGTCGTGCGGCCGGTGAAGCGCGAGGACCTGGAGCGGCTGAAGAAGGCGTTCCCCCAGGGGCCGCCCGACAAGCACGCCGCCCGGTTCGCCCGGCAGCAGAACGGGGAGGGCGTGTACCTCGTCGTGGTGCAGGAGGAGCAGCCCGTCGCGCACCTGCTCCTGAAGTGGTCCGGAGCCGGCAACGGCCCCGCCGCCGAAGCGCTGCCGAACGTCCCCGATGTCGAGGATCTGTTTGTGGCCCCCGACCACCGCCGCCGCCGCGTGGCGACGCGCCTGATGGACGAGGCGGAACGCCTCGCCGTCGCGCGTGGGTACACACAGGTAGGCCTTAGCTGCGGCGCGGAGAACACCGCCGCCCTCGCGCTGTACGTCAAGCGCGGATACCGGGATGCCGGCCTCGGCACCTTCCGTCTGTCCGGGACATGGACCGACGAAAAGGGCGAGGAGCAGTCGTGGGAGGAGGAGTGCGTTTATCTGGTGCGCGACCTCGTCCCTGCGGCGGCGCCGACAGCAACCGGGGGCGCATCCGGCGTGTCTGAGGCTTCAGAACAACGCGAATCGGGAGGCACCGCCATGTCCGACAACGGAACGAAGCAGGAAGAAGAGGGCGCCCCGGCGCAGCAGCCACAGGAGCAGCAGGCCGCGGAGGCGCGCGACGAGTCCGTCGTGACGTCCGATCGCCTGGTGGACTTCGCCTTTGGCGTCGCCCTGAGCGCCGCGGAGGTGCTGGAGAAGGTGGTCAAGGGCGCGGTCGAAACGGCCAAGCAGGCCCAGGAAAAGGCGCCGAGCTTCTTCGGGGAGATGCAGGAGAAGGGGCGCCCCGTCCGCGAAAAGCTGGTGCGCGACCTGCGCGGGGATTCGCTCAAGGCCACCGTCCAGAACGTCGCCGATAAGGCGGCGGATGTGGTCACCGTGGGCAAGTCGAACTTCCAGAGCGCCGAAGAGGAGATTCGCGCTCTGGAAGAGCGCGTGAAGTCGCTGGAGCAGGAGGTCGTCGCGCGGCAGACCGTGGAGGCGCCCGCACCAGAAGCGCCCGTCAGCGAATCACCATCCGCCGCGGAGACGTCGGGAACGGTGGAATCAACGGAGGCTGCGGCGCCCGCGGCGCCTGTGGAAGCCGAAGCCCCGGTCGTGGAGACGCCGGCCGCGCTTGTCGAGGCGGAGGCGCCCGAGCACTACGCGATAGCCGAGCCGGAGGCCGGGCCGGAGACCGTCGCCGAGGAGGAGCTGGACATGGAGACCGGCGAGGTCACCCCGGTGGAAGCCGCCGAAGGTGAGCCCGCGGAAGCCCGGCCCAAATCCACCCGCAAGCGTGGAAAAAAGGCCGATGCCGCGGCAGCGGAGGCGCAGCGTGAGGGCGGGGAGACAGGAGAAGCGTGACGGACGTTCCCATGCCGGGCGGGGGGGAAGGCCCCCGCGTCGTTCTCGCTTCCGCCTCTCCGCGCCGCCGCGAACTTCTCGGGTTGCTCGGAGTCCGCTTCACCGTCGTGACGAGCCGGTTTAATGAGGACCGGCTCAAGGAGCAGGTGACCGATCCGGTAGAGTACGTTCGCCGGGCCGCAGAGGGCAAGGCGCAGGACGTGGCCGCCCGGCGGTCTGGGGTCATCCTCGGTGTGGACACCGATGTGGTTCTGCCCGACGGCACCATCCTGGGCAAGCCCGCGGGGCCGGACGAAGCCTACGCCATGCTCCGGAGCCTGTCCGGCCGGACCCACTCGGTGTACTCTGGCATCGCGGCCCTCGCGTCGACCGGCGACGGCCTTCAGGGTATCTCCCGACGCGACGTGCGCGTCGTCGAAACAAAGGTCACCTTCGCGGACCTTCCGGATGAGGCGATTCACGCCTACATCGCCAGCAAGGAGCCCTTTGATAAGGCCGGCGGGTATGCCATCCAGGGCCGCGCGATAGCGTTCGTCTCGCGCGTGGAAGGTGACCTTACTAACGTCATTGGCCTGCCGCTGTGGCCGGTCAGCGAAATGCTCTCCGCGTTTGGCGTTCCTCTCTGGCGACCATAACACCGCCAGAGAGGGCGCGGGTGCTTCTTATCCCTTCCACTTGCCCCGGGTGAAGTCCGGGAACTCCACCGCGGCGCTTCCCTTCGCCACGGACAGTTCCGAGAGCGGGCCGGGCGCGCTCCATGCGGCGGCGTCGTAGACGTCGATATCCGGCGGCAGCCCCTCGCGCACGCACTGGACCAGGCGGTAGTTCATGATGAAGTCCATGCCGCCGTGGCCGCCGAGTTTTCGGGCCAGTTCGCCGACGTTTTTCCACAGCGGGTGCTGGTACTTCTCCTTGAACGGCTCGGGGCTCTGCCAGTCGTGCCCGCCCTCCTGGCCGTCCAGGAAGATGCGTGCCGGGTAGTCCCGGAACGCCCCCTTCGTGCCCGCAATCAGGTTGATGCGGTCGTACGGGCGGGGGGTCACCACGTCGTGCTGCAGCACCACCGTCCGCCCGAGCGCGGTTTGGAGCAGGCTGGTGTTCATGTCCCCGCAACGGTACTTCTCCTTGCGCTTGGGGCTATCCGAGGCGACCTTCGCGTCCCGGTACGCCGTGAGGCTCGCCTCACGGCTGCTCATCGAGACGAGGCGGGTGAACCGGTCGCCCTTGTGGATGTCCATGTACCAGGCGACGGGACCGAGGCCGTGCGTGGGGTAAAAGTTGCCGTTGCGCTCCGCGTGCGGCTTGCGCCGCCACAGCCCCTCGCCGCTGTCAGCCAGCAGAATGTCGCGCAGGTCGTGGATGTAGGCCGCCTCCCCGTGCGTGATCTCGCCGAAGAGACCCTGGTGGACCATCGTGTTGACCGCCATCTCCCAGAAGCCGTAGCAGCAGTTCTCCAGCATGACGCAGTGGCGGCGGGTCTCCTCGGATGTGTCCACCAGCTTCCAGCAGTCCGACAGAGTGACCGCGGCGGGGACCTCGACCGCGGTGTGCTTGCCGTGCTTCATAGCGTAGACCGCCATCGGGACGTGCCAGTCCCAGGGGGTGGCAATGTACACCAGATCCACGTCGTCCCGCTGGCACAGGTTCTCGAAGTCCTTCTCGCCGCTGCTGTAGAGCGCGGGGCGCGGCTGTCCGGCCTTTTCCACACGCTCTGCGGCCCGCTCCGTCTTCTCCTTGACCACGTCGCATACCGCGGTCACCTGCGTGCCCTCGACCCCGAGCAGGTCTCGGAGCAGGCCGCTGCCGCGCCCGCCGACGCCGATCATCCCGATACGGACCGTTTCGCGCCGCTCGAACGGTACGCCGCGCATCGTCTCTCGCGCCACGCGCGCGGGCTCCGCGTTCGTCATCGCTTCCTCTTTCCCGTGGGCCGCCGCTGCGGCGGCGGTGACTCCGGTCCCTGCCAGGCCCGTTCCGAGGACGGTAGCTGCCTGGATTAGCTCCCGCCGTGTCAGTCCTGCGCTGCTCATCGTCTGCTCGTACCCTTCTACGGCTGCCTGCCCGGCAGCTCAACCGCGTGCGTGGCGCCCTCGGCCGCCACCACATCCAGAACGTCGATGTTTTCGCCGCCCGTCCGCACGCGGACGCGAGTTCGTAGCTCCGCCCCCTTGCGGGCGACCAGAATCTCGATGCGATGCCCGAAGGCCGCCATGCGGCAGCGCAGCGAAGGCCACGCGGCCGGGAGGCGGGGCGTCAGAGTGAAGGACCGGAAGCCCGTCGGCACCATTCCCAGGAGGCCCTCGGTGAAGATGCGGCAGTACAGCGCCGATTCGGCGGACAGGTGCGCCTGTCCCCCCTCGGGGTACGCCTCCACGGGGTAGGGCACATGGTCGCCGAGCAGGCGACGGCGGGAAAAGGCGGTCAGGTGGCTCCAGGCCGTCTCCGTCGCCCCCGCGAAGAAGACGCCGCGCAGGGCGTAGAGCGTGGAGCGGTCCCAGAACACTTTGTCCCCGGCCTCGGTCGCGAGCCCGTCCGGCGTCCACAGCCGGGGCGAGAACAGAGCCTCGATCGTTCCCGTTTTGCGCGCCCCGTCCGCCATGCCGAAGCAGAGCGGCAGGCAGATCCAGGCGCGGAGCGTCGTGTTGCCGTCGTAGTAGCGGTAGGTCTCGAAGCCCTCAACCGTGGCGCCGAAGTGGCGCTCCACCGCTGCGGCCAGATGGTCCGCGCGCCCGCGATACTCCGCGGCCTGGTCAGGCTTACCCAGGGCAAGCGCCAGGTCCGCGCCGCGCCGCAGTCCGTCGTAGGCGAGGGCAGCCGTGGAGAGGTTGGCGTCCCCGGTGGGGAAGCGCCCCTCCAGTTCGTCTGAGTCGGACGCGACGACGCCCTCAGGCGTGGTCTTCCGCCGCACATACTCCAGGCACCAGGCGACCGTGGGCCAGAGCTCCTCCGCCAGCGTGCGGTCACCGCGCGCCAGCAGGTAGCGCGTCAGGCCGCTTGCGATCATCGCCGCATCGCCCCGGTCGCCCCCCGCGTGGATCTCGCGCGTCCCTTCAATCTCCAGCGAGGTCGGCACAGGTGCATAGTCCGGGTGCATATGCCGTGCAAAAACGCGGTAGGCAGTGAGGGCCGCCTCGTCGGCCTCCGGGTCGCCAAGATAGGCGAAGAGGGGGCCGCTGTACTCGGCCTGGTCGTTTGCCCACACGCCCCCGTAATAGCGCCCGCCACCCGGCGAATGCACCAGGCCCATCTGCGTATCGAACAGGCTTTCGGCGGCGCGCAGCTTTGCCATCTCGAACGCGCGGTTCAGCACCGGGTCGGGCGTCTGAACCGCGAGGGTCCGGAGCATGCGGCTGGTGCAGAGCTTTCGGCGCTGCCGCTCCTCGCGCGGGCAGTCCGACAGCGAGAACCGCTCCGCCCGGAGCATCGGGTTGCGCCGCGCCCAGATCGCCGCGTGAACGACCACCGCCTGCCCGGGGCGGAGGAGAGTGGGCGACTCCAGGCCGTCGCTCATCGCCCCGATGTCGTAGTCGCCATAAACGCCGTTCTCGTGCCGGTCTGTGGCCAGGCCGCCCGCTCCCGCCAGTTCGACGGGCGTCGTGCCGACGTTCTCCAGCCGCCAGACCTCGATGACCGCGGGCCGGTTGACAGACGGGAAGATCGTCCGGGTAACGGCGAGCCCTTCCGCCGGCTCGTGCTCTACGGTAAACACGCCGTCGAAGGCTATCCGTCGCACCGGTCCTGGCGCGAACGCTCTGCTGTCCGCTTCCAGGCGGAGGCCGATGCCTGCGTCCTCCTCGTAGGTCCGGATGAGGTAGCCGCGCACATCCCCCGGCTTCGTGCGCAGTGTGGGCCAGATGACCTTGCGGGAGAGGGTCAGACGACGGTCCGCGTCCACCCCATAGTGAAGGATGAGGGAGACGCGGCGCCCGCTCATCTCCAGGTGGTCGGCGTGGGGGAGACGGGCATCTGCCGCGACCTCCCAAGCGATTCCGGGGCCGTCCGGTGCGACCTTCCAGCGGTCCGGCGTTGCGGTTAAATCAGCCATCGGCGCTCAAGGTTCGCCGTCGCATCCCGGAATTCCTGCGCACAGTGCTATAGTGTATTCACAAATAGGGGCTAGCCGAGCAGCCCATACTCGTAGGCCGCGCGCACCGGGCGCCCCTCCGCGTATCGGGTCGGGGCGAGTGCTGAGAGATCGAGCGAGGCGAAGCGCCCCGCCGTCACTAACTCCGCCACACCCTGCCCGACAACAGGCGCGAGCTTGAAGCCATGGCCGCTGAATCCGGCGGCCACAAAGATGTTCTCGGCGCCCGGGACCGCGCCCAGGACCGGGTGCATATCCGGCGTGCAGTCGTAGAGCCCCGCGTACCCACCGCGCCCGAAGCCGCGCCCCAGGGCGGGCAGCCGGCGCGTCACCCGCTCGCGGCAGAACGCCAGGAACGTATCCGGCGCCGCCTCGTCGTAGGCGTCCGGGTCGTCTACCACATCGTCCTGCGAAAGGTCGAGCGCGCCGACCAGCGTCCGTCCGTCGTCCGGGCGGCAGTAGACACCGGAGAGCAGATCACCTATGACCGGGTGGTCCGGCAGGTCGAGCGGCCGCGCGAAGAAGGCGAGGAGGGGGCGGGTGGTGGTGATCGGCGCTTCATAGCCCAGCGGCCCGAGCAGTCGGTTGGTCCACGGCCCCGCAGCCACAACCGCAGCGCCTGCCTCCTGAGTCGTTCCGTCCGCGAAGCCGACCGCCACGGCCGCATTCCCTTGCCGCGCGATTCGTACGACCTCGGCGCCGGTCTGCACATCTACGCCCTCGCGGCGGCAGGCGGCTTCCAGCGTGGCGAGCGTCGTCACCGGGTCACAGTATCCGGCGTCCGGCTCCCACGCGCCCAGAGCCTCATCCGGTACAGAAATCATCGGAGCCAGGGCGCGGACCTCCTCCGCCGTCACCAGCGACGCAGCGCAGCCCGCGTCCTGCATCAGGCCGACATTTCCCTCCAGGGCAGCCCGCTCTGCGCGGTCAGCCAGGATGAGGCAGCCCACCCGGAGGAACCCTGACGGACCGCCCGCCCACGCCTCGAAGTCCGCATACGCGCGCAGGCCGTCGCGTGCCATCGCCACGGTCAGCGCATTGGAGTAGTGCTGGCGCAGGATCGCGCCGCTCTTGCCGCTCGCCCCCGCGCCCACGAACCGCTTCTCCGCCAGGGTAACGGACGCCCCCCGCCGCCGCAGGCAGAGCGCGATGCACAGCCCCATGACCCCGCCGCCGACCACCATAACATCGCTCACGTTTCCGTCGCCTCCTCGTGTGCCGGTTCGCTCCCCAGCGCGGCCTCCAGAACCAAACGATACACATGGCGGTTCGGGTGGAAGTACCGGAAGAACAGCGCGTCGTCGCCGTTCAGCCACTTCGAAAGGGCCGCGGCCACCCCCGCCGAGCGCGAGATCCCCGCCTCGCACTGGCAGACGACCAGGGAGACGCGCTCCCGGTGCGCCTCGACAAACGCCACGATCCTCTGGGCGTCCTCCTCCGACAGCAGCGTGCGGTCCTGCCACGGCTGGTCCGCGTCGTGGAACTGGAGGCGCAGGGTGGCGAGGCGGGTCGCGGCGTCCGAAAGGGCCGCCTCCGGCGCACCCACATCGGTGATCGAGATGAGGACGTGCGGAAGCTCAGGCACCACGGTAAACACGTGGGCGCGGCCGAGCACCTGAAACTTCATCGCGGCGCCGTCGTGTACGGCGCGGAGCGGGGATTCCATAAGCGTACACCCGGCGGGGGAGGAGATTGCGCCCCCCGGCGCGCATTTGGTGGATAAACCGTATTCAGAGAAACGAATCTATGCCCGACCTGCTGGTCCCGCTCTATAAGCTGCCGCCGTTCCCGGAGGAGCGCCTTCAGGCGCTGCGCGAAGCCGAAAGTATCGTGATCCGTCGCGCCTACCCGTTCGAGCTTTCACGCACGCGCCGGTTTATCTGCCGCCACTTTACCGAGTCCTGGGCGGACGAGGCTGAGGCGGCGTTCGCTCGCCTGCCTATCACCTGCTACATCGCTCTGCACGAGGGCAAGGTGATCGGCTTCGCCTGCATCGAATCCACCGCGAAAGCGTTCTTTGGCCCCACCGGGGTAGACCCGGCGTTCCGCGGGAAGGGCGTCGGCGCACTGCTCCTGATCGTCTCGCTCCACGCCCTGCGCCAGGCCGGGTATGCCTACGGCATCATTGGCGCCGCCGGCCCGGTCGAGTTTTACGTCAAGACCGTGGGTGCGATACCGATTCCTGACTCCTCGCCCGGGGTCTACTGCGACATGCTCGGCCCGGACGGTGAAGAGGGCAACCTGCGGTAACGCTGCCGCCGCCTCCGGTTCGCATGACGGCGCGAACCGGAGGCGGCGGGGGGTAGGTCAGTTCACCGGGAGCGGCTGGAACTTGCGCGACTGGATGCTGACTTGGCGCGCCAGGTTGCCCGCGACCTCCCGGAAGATGATCGCCTGCGCGGAGTCCGGGTGCGTTACCAGGACCGGCTCGCCGTCATCGCTGCCCTGGCGGGTGGCAATCTCCAGCGGAATCTCGCCCAGGAACGGCACCTTCAACTCCTCCGCCGCCTCCTGACCTCCGCCGCGCCCGAAGATGTAGTAGTGCTTGCCCGTGTCCGGCGCGACGAAGTAGGACATATTCTCCACCACGCCCAGGATCGGCACGTTGAGCTTCTGGAAGGCGCGCAGCGACTTCACCGCGATGCTCGCCGCCACATCCTGCGGGGTCATCACGATCACTGCGCCGCTCAAAGGAATCGCCTCCGCCAGCGACATGGTGACGTCCCCGGTGCCGGGCGGCAGGTCCACGAGCAGGTAGTCGAGTTCGCCCCACTCCACGTCCCCAAGGAACTGGTTGATGACCTTGGAGAGCATCGGCCCGCGCCACACGACGGGCTGCCCCGGCTCCACCAGATAGCCCATACTGACGGTGTGGACGCCGAACCGCTCGACCGGTGCGATCTTCGGCACGACGTTGCCGTCGGGGAGGCGCACGGCGGTCTGCTCCAGAGACTCGTCCTCCAGACCCAGCAGCATCGGAATCGTCGGGCCGTAGACGTCGGCGTCCATCAGGCCGACCTTCGCGCCGGACTGCGCCAGCGCCACAGCCAGATTCGCGGAGACCGTGGACTTGCCGACGCCGCCCTTGCCCGAGGCGACCGCGATAACGTGCTTCACCTTCGGAAGCCGTTGCCCGCCCAGCGGGCGCTTTGCCGCGACGTTCGCCGTCATCTCGATCTTGATGTTGGTGACCCCGGGGATGCGGGCGACCGCGGCGCGGCAATCGGCCTCGATCTTCTCCTTGAGCGGGCACGCCGGGGTGGTTAACTCCACCGTGAAGGCGACGTTACCCTCGCAAAGGCGCACGTTCTTGATCATGCCGAGCGACACAAGGTCGCGGCGCAGGTCGGGGTCGATCACGGTGCCGAGCGCCGACAGGACATCGGCTTCGGTAACGCTCTGGGTATCTTCGGCGGGCGGAGCCGCGTTGGTTTCGGTGGTCATAAGGGTGGTTTCCTACACCCTGATTGTACCGCCCCGGAAACGTGAAAGCGGCCCGGCGTTGTCGCCGGGCCGCCTCCTGGCATGAGGGGGATGCCGTCCTACACCGTGGCGGGGGACAGATTGATCTGGGACCAGGAGCGGGCGGGGACGACCGGCTCCGAAAGGGACGCCGCGGCCGGGGACGCGGGCGTGGGGTACAGTTCGCGCCCGAGGCGGGCCAGGGTCCGGAGGCGCTCCATCTCGGTTTCGATGTCGATCGTGTGGACAGCGCGCCGGTCGAGCGCCGCAAGGATGCGCTCCGCGAGCCGGATGGCGCCCACCGCCAGCAGCTCGTTCTCGTAGTCTACATACACATGGAAGCGGCCCCGGGGGTCGATGCGCCAGTTCCACTCCGTCTCGCCGCGCAGCAGCTCCGTCGGCTGGGCCTGCGACTGGAGCTCAATGATGAGGTGCTCAAAAAGGTGCGGGATCTCGGTCTGTCGGCACTCCTGGCGGAACGAAAGCCCCAGGTCGTTGTGGCACGTGTGCTGGGCCAGGGTCGGAATCAGGCGAAAGAGCAAACGCGGAACATGCGGCACCTGCGAGGTAAGAAATCGATCCGGGTCGGGCATCTCCACGATCAGTTTGATGCGGCGCACATCCGGGAGAACGCTCATCTCCAGAACTTTCACTGTCTGTACCCCCTGCTGCTTCCTCTGCGAATTTATTGCATGTAGAGCGGAATGAATTCGTTGCTGAGGGGTCGTACCACAAGAAGCGTGCCGAATTCACAGGAATTATCGGCGATTTTCAGGAACCGGAGAGGGAGAGATCAGAAAGAGTTTTCGGGGCCGGGGAAGCGGTGCTCCCGAACGTCGGCGGCGTATTCGGAGATTGCGGTCCGGACGGCCTCTCCGGCTTCGACGTAGCGGCGGGCGTGCTTGAAGACCGGGCCGGGAACAAACCCGATCAGGTCGTGGAGTACCTGAACCTGGCCGTCGCAGTCCGGTCCGGCACCGATCCCGATAGTGGGGACCGGAACCGCCTCGGTGACCCGCTTCGCCAACTCCGCCGGGATAACCTCCAGCACCATGCCGAAGGCGCCCGCCTCGACCAGAGCCTGCGCCGCCTCCACGATGGCATCCGCGGCCGCATTCGTCTTGCCCTGTACCTTGAAGCCGCCGAAGTTGTGGATGGACTGGGGCGTCATCCCCAGGTGACCCATCACCGGGACGCCGATGGCAACAAGACGCCGAATGGTCTCCAGGGTGACCGGCCCCGCGCCCTCAAGCTTGACAGCCTGGGCGCCTCCCTCGGAAACAAGGCGGATGCCGGCGCGGACGCCGTCCTCCGGCGTGCTGCCGTACGACCCGAAGGGCAGGTCTGTGATCACCATGGCGAAGCGGGCGCCGCGGGCCGTTTCGGCGGCATCCGGGTCAGAGTCGGGGCAGCGCGTGGACCGACGGGCCGCCTGCCCACGCAGCACCGAGCGCGTATGATGCAGCAGGTCGTCCAGGGTAACAGGCAGCGTGGTGTCGTAGCCGAGGGTGGTCATGCCGACCGAGTCGCCGACGAGGATGGCATCGACTCCCGCTTCATCCGCAAGGCGTGCCTGCGGGGCGTCGTAGGCTGTCACCATGACAATAGGAGAAGCCTTGCGGCGGGAACTGCGCTGCTTGCGCGCGAGGAGATGGGGAACAGTGATTCGCTCGGGCAGGTTCGGCACGAACTGATTGTATCATGCGGCGGCCCGTCGCCCTTGACGGGGCCGCCCAGAGACCGGGGAGTGGGGGGGTTAGTCCAGGATCAGGACGCGGACATTCTTGCGGCCAAACTGGCGCGCCGCGCGGTCCGAGTCGTATCCCAGGTCGATCCGGCTGCCTTTGATCGCGCCGCCGGTGTCGCCTGCCACGGCATAACCGTAGCCGTCGATGTAGAGGCGCGTGCCCAGCGGGATAAATCGGGGGTCCACGGCGACCACGCCGTAGCCGGGCTTGAGGCCACTGGCCGTCCGCGCGCCCCACTTGCCGTTGCCGCCGGGGCCATAGGCAGTGGCGTGCATCTGGATAATCCGGCGCCCGCCGAAGTAGCCGCGGGAGGCGAGCGTCATGCCGCGCGTCCCGATCATCACAACTGCCTCGCGGGGCTTCGTGACCGACTCGGCGACCTTGACGCGCCGGACCTCTTCGCCGTCCTTATAGGTCACCTGGAGCGTCTTGACCCGCTCGCCGTCCTTGCCGGGCGTCACAACCTTCTTCGTGCCTGCGGCAAGATGAGGGGTGAACTTCTCACGGGTCGTGTGCTTGATGGGCAGCTTCTCAACGACCTTCTCGACACGAACCCGCGTCACTACCACGCGGCAGCCTTCGGTCAAAGGGGTGGAGAGGGGAGAGGAGCAGCGGTCCAGCTTTTCCAGACGGATATCCTGCTCGGTGAGAAGATCGCCGTACGTAGCGGCGGAGGTCTGAATCTCGCGGGTCTCACCATCGGCGATGAGGGTGACCGACTTCAGGGCGTTGGCCGCGCGGGACGTGGTGGTCTCTGTCCGGGAGGGGGAGGGGGAAGCGTCCTCCGAGCGCTGCGCCAGTGCGTGCGGAGCGGTGGCCAGAGTGGTCGCGGAAAATGCCAGAGAAAAAGCGACTGCCGCCGAATGCGCGCCGCGAACATTTCGAAGACCGCGCGGGAAGACGCGGGAAAGTTTTACAAAGGGCACTACAGCCTCCTTTCGGTGCGGCGAGCGTGGGTGCCGGAGTACGGTTCCGTGTACCCTGCTCGTCGCGAAGGTTCAGTCGAACGTTAGAAAAACCTTCGCGCACGACCGCAGTCAGGAGCGAACGCAGTTGTCCGCCGCGGGCACGATTGCCCGCCTGGGCCGGTCGCCGCAAGCGGTGTTCGGTGCCGCGTCGCACCGTTTTCCGCATCAGGCGTGGCCGGTGGAGTTTACCACGTGAGTTTTCGACGCGTCAATAATCCTGCTGAACAAGGGTGACAGCTTCTAGCACTCTTTGCAAGACGCGGGCATCTAATATCGGCTACGCGACCGTGGAAATAACCGCACAATGGACGAATACGCGTTTGCCACGGGGAGGAGCCCGCTTTGAGGACGTCGAAAGCGACAACGGCAGGTTCCCCGCCCGGCGCGTCTTCCAGAGGCGGTAGGATGTCTGAACAGGTGTAGTGAGGGTACGACGATGGCATTTGATCCGAAAAAGCACGTGATCCGGGTACAGGGCGGAAGGGAATACCTGCCGGTCTCCGCCCGCTTGATCTGGTTTCGCAGCGACCACCCCGACTGGGGGATCGTAACCCAGGTGGTGGAATTGAACCTGGAGAAGCAGTACGCGATCTTCCAGGCGAGCATCTTCAACGAGGCCGGTAAGCTGATGGCGACGGCCACGAAGATGGAGAACGTCCGGGGCTTTCCCGATTACATCGAGAAGGCAGAGACCGGCAGCGTCGGTCGCGCGCTCGCGCTGTGCGGCTACGGCACGCAGTTCGCGCCCGAACTGGAAGAGGGCGACCGTCTGGCCGACGCCCCGCGCGGCGGCGGGAACCGCTACGGCACCGGCCCGGGTCCGCGACCCGGCGGCGGTAATGGGTACGGGGGCGGCAATCGTCCCATGAGTGGCGGCGGTGGCGGTGGGCCGATGCAGCGCGCCGAGCGCGCCCCGGAGCGTGCCGAGCGCCCCGCGCCTCCTCCTCCTCCTCCGCCTGCCGACGAAGACGATGTTTTTGCCGAGGACATTCCCGCGGCCAGCGCCCCGCGTCCCACGTCCGGACCGATGAACCGGGGCGCAGAGTCCCGCGCCGCGGCTCCCGCGCCGTCGCCCGCGCGTCCCAGCGGCGGCATCACCCGCGTTCGCGAACCGGAGCGTGATCTCCCCGACCCGGGCGGCCCGGACGAGGACGACGAAGACCCGTTCGCGGATGATGACTTTGCAGAGCCGGCCCCCCCGCCCGCGCCCCCGGCGCGACGCACCCCGGAGCCCGCCTCGGCGCGGCGCGAAGCGCCCGCCCGGCAGTCCGACGGTGACAGCGGCGGCGACAACGACGAGGCCCCTGCGAAGCCGAATGTGCTCGCCGGCAACAACTGTAGCGTGGAAGGCTGTACCAACGTGCTCACCGCACCGCAGATGACGATGTCGATGAACAAGTTTGGCAAGGCGATCTGCATCCTGCACCAGAAGGACCCCGCGGTCACCGGCGCCGCCTCCGGTGGTGGCGGGAGCCGCCGGCCCGCGAACCGCGCAGCGGCCCAGTCGGAACCGCTGCTTTAGGAACCTGCCGCTCCCCCGGTCGCTGCGGCAACCGGGGGAGCGCCGTATTCACCCTTGGACCTCACCAGACCCTCCGAACTCAAACAGCTCCTCGAAGCGCACGGGCTCCGGCTCTCCAAGCGCTTTGGGCAGAACTTCCTCACGGATCGCACCCACCTGCTCCGGGTCGTGGAGGCCGCTGGCATCGGGCCGGACGACCGGGTCTTCGAGATCGGTCCCGGCGCGGGGACGCTGACGGTGGAGCTCGCGGCGCGGGCCGCGCGGGTGTTCGCGGTTGAACTCGACCGCTCCCTCCTGCCCGTCCTCGCCGATGTCCTGCGCCCGTTTCCCAACGTCTCCGTGCGGCAGGCGGACGCTCTCAAACTGGAACTTCCCTCGGAACTGGCGGAGAGCCTTGGCCCGCCGCCCTACAAGGTCGCCGCGAACATCCCCTATAACGTCACCTCGCCGATACTCGTCAAGCTGCTGGAGGCGTCCGGCCTCTTCACCTCGGTGACCTTGATGGTGCAAAAAGAGGTCGCCGACCGGCTGCGCGCCCGGCCGGGCACCGCGGATTACGGCGCCCTGAGCGTCTTTGTTCAGTTCTATGCGGAGGTTTCCGTCGCGAGTATCGTCCCCCGGGGCGCCTTCTTTCCGCCGCCGAAGGTGGACTCCGCGGTCGTCCACCTCGTCCCAAGACCAACGCCCCCGGTCGAGGTAGCAAGCCCGGAGGCGTTCTTCGGTGTTTCGCGGGCCGTGTTTGGCCAGCGCCGCAAGACCCTGGCGAACGCCCTGACCAATGCCCCCGCGCTCGCATTCGACCGAGAGACGGTCCACGCTGCCCTGACAGCAGCCGGTATCGACGGGCAGCGGCGGGGCGAAACTCTCTCCCTGGAGGAGATTGCCGCCATCAGCCGGCAATTGCCGTTTGACACCGCCGGCCCGGATGGGATATAATCCCTCTTGCCTGCACCCGTAGCTCAGTGGATAGAGCGTCTGCCTCCGGAGCAGAAGGTCGTGAGTTCGAATCTCGCCGGGTGCGTTTTCTTCCCCCTTCCTCTGCTGTTCTTGCTGGCCAGTAGAGGACAATGACAGTTTCTGACACTGTCGCCCCCGCCTGATCACGGACGTCCCGCACTCTCCCGCCCGCCAAAAGTCGGGGTATAGTGCGAAAAACAGCGTCTGCTGCGGTAAAAAGCGCTCCCGTTCCAGAACGTTCCTTAAGTAGTCCTGGCAAGCAGTACAAGGTCGCGGCGGACATGCTCGACCGAATGACCGCTATGGACGGGACGAATCGCCATTTCAGCGCGGTGATGCATAACATGGTCGATCTTCTCATTGCGAACGTGAAAGAGGCCAAAGTAGCGGGAGACGCGTCCGACTGAAAAGTAGTGCGCGTTGTAGGGTGGCACGAAAAAGCCCCGGCTACATCGGCCGGGGCTTTTTCCCAGTCACTAGGAGCCACTCAGGCAGGTGGTAGGCGTATCCCTTCTTCTGTGCCCCATCCACTGGACCTCGTATTCTAGCTAGCGCAAGTACTGACCGACCGGAGGAGCATTTGCGCCGCTTCCGCTTCCTGGCGCACTCTGTCTGCCACATCCGCCGTCAGATGACCCCCTCCTGCCAGCGGTCGTCTGCTTCCAACAGACGCCAGAAAAAATACCCCGGCGCGTTATGCGACACGCGTCGGGGAGAGTGGGGTGTTCTACAGGGACCTTCTGGCAACGAAGGCCCGCATCATTGTACGTTCCAATCCCGCAGAAGTACGCCGATTTACCTGGTTTTGAGACCAATATCACAACGCGTTTCGGGTTCAAAGGCAATGCTCTGCCCTGGCGGTTCTCCCTGGTGGGTAAGGGGAGACTCCCGCCTGACAGGGTTGTCAGGCGGGCAGGTAGCGTCGTTGCGTCTCGTCTGCCTACTCCCAGGCGCTTTTCAGTTCGTACACGTCCAGGCGCGTGAGGGCGACGGGGCCGCCCGCGGCGGAGAGCGAAAGGCCGGTGTCTTCCGGCTTCAGGTTGATGGGCATGGGGACGAAGGTGAGGCCGTCGCTGGCGAAGACTTCCAGGCCGGTGCGATCCACGTAGATTGTCAGGCGCTGCTTCCCGTCCCGCAGGGGAGCAGGCGCGCGGTGTCCGTTGACGATGACCTCCTGTTTTCGGGCATCGTACACGACGGGAACCCCGCGGACGGAGAGGCGTACCTCGTCCGCATCGCCCGGGGCGAACTCTGCACGGATCTCGACCAGTTCGGCACGAATACCCGCGAGAGGATCGGGGCCGTCGCTGCCGGACAGGGTGGCGGGACCCTGATGGTGCGCTCGTGCCCGGAGCGATTCCAACTCCGGAACCGGAGTCCAGGTCATGCGGGGACCGTCCGCCGTGGAGAGCAGGCCCAGTTCCAGCGGCAGACTCATGGACTGGTTAAAGGGCATGCCGTGCGTTTTCGTCTGCCACCAGCCGATCTGAACGCGGCGGCCCTTCGGGTCCTCATTGAACGTCTGCGCGGCGTAAAAGCCCCGCCCACGGTGGCCCGGCAGGACCGGCGTCTCCGGGGTAAAGGTGGTTCCGTCGAAGGTGCCGACCGTGTACTGGCTGTCGGCCCCTGTCAGGACCCACTTCGTTCTGCCCGTGTCTCCGTCGAGCGGCAGGGGGAAGAGGTCGGGGCACTCGTAGAGGTAGTTCGAGCCGGCCTGTCCCGGGACGACACAGGTGCGGGTCCAGTCGCGCAGGTTGGGCGACGTGAAGATATGGACCGTGTGTTTCCGGTCCTCTTCCACGTACAGCGCCTGCACCCAGCGCTTCGTCGGCTCGTGCCAGAAGACGCGCGGGTCGCGGTTCCCGGCCGTGATGTTGCCCAGCACCGGGTTGCCCTGGTACTTGGTGAAGCGACGGCCGTCCGTACTATAGGCGAGGCATTGGGTGAACGGGTTTCCGGCGGCAGTGTACATCAGCACCAGCGGGGGCTTGCCGTCTGTGCCAAACCCGCTGGTGTTGTGGGTATCCACCACGCCACTGCCGCTCCACATCGCCCCGAGTGCATCCGGAACCAGTGGCTCCCCGACCTCGCGCCAGTGTACCAGATCGCGGCTGACGGCCTGCCCCCAGTACTTCGGGCCTTTGCCGTCCCAGAAGAACGGGCAGTGCTGGAAGAACAGGTGGTACTCCCCGTTGAAGTACGCGAGGCCGTTCGGGTCGTTCAGCCAGCCCCGCTTCGCGCTGAAGTGGAACTGCGGACGTAGGGGTTCGCGGTACAGCGTCTCGTGCCCCGGCAGGTCGTCGGTGTTGGTGACGGCTTCCAGCGCCCGCGAGTGCTCCGGCAGCACGTCCACAGTGACCGTAACGGCCTTACCCCGGTGCGCGCTGATGTCAACATACGCCCACCAGTCGGGAGCGGCGTCAGCCAGGGGAGCCTCGAAGGTCTCGAACACGGCGCCGTCCGCACCGCGCAGGGTGACCTGGCGTTTCGGCGCGCCGTTCTGGATAGGGAGATTCAGCCAAGGCCCGTTGACCGTGAGGGTCCGCGAGACGTCGAAGCGTTTTCCCTCCGCGAGGGGAGGTTGGGTGTCGGTAAAGGTGATGTCGTCCACGTTGATATGTCCCCAGCCGCCCGTGGCGGCGTCTATAATCTCCAGGTGCGCCGTTTTGCCCTTCATCTCCCGCACGTCCCAGCCACATGGCGCCAGCGCTTCGCTGCCGCCCGGGGAGACGTTCGGCCCGGTGGCGGTGCGGACGACCTTGCCCTCAACAATCAGGTTGATGCAGGTTTGGCCGTCGTACCCCCCGCCGCCGATCAGAAACGCGATGAAGTCCCGGCGAATGGTGAATGTCGGCGAGACCAGGCGCCCTCGGGCGCCGTCGCCGCCGTGGTAGGAGTTGACCAGGCGCTTTCCCCGGAAGCCGGTGACCGCCATCTGGCCTGGCAGCGTCCCGGCCGCAGGACCTGGCCCGAACGCCGTACCTTCGACCTTCCAGGGGGCGTAAGAGGTGCCCTCAAAGTCGGCGAAGACGATGTCCGCATCAGGGGCTTCCTCGCCGGAAACCGCGGGGGTCGGCCCCGGAAGCAGGAGCGCCGCCGCGGCGATAAAGCCCAGAGTTCGAACCATCCGTGACACAAACAAACCTCCGGGGGCAGACCGCCCGGTCAATCCAGAACGTAGTCGGGGACATTCTCCACCCTGTCCCGAAGGTGACAGAGCGGCATCGATTCAGGGAGCGGTGATTCAGACGGACGCCTCCGGGAGCAGGACGATCTTCCCCGCCGATCCCGACTCCATCACCAGGCGGTGCGCCTCCGGCGCTTCCGCAAGCGGCAGTTCCTGCTGCACGACAGGGCGGAGGGTGCCGTTCGCCAGGCCGGCGTAAAGGGCGGCATGGATGCCCCGCAGCTCCTGGGGGGAAGCGTGGCCGAGCAGAACGCCAAGGATGGTCAGGTCACGCGCCATCGCCTCGCGTGGGTCTATCTCGATGCGCCCCCGGTTACCGATCACAGCCACACGGCCGCGCAAGGCCAGCACGTCCAGGTCCCGGTCGAGGTTGACGTTGGCCAGCATCTCCAGGACGATGTCCACGCCATGCCCGCCCGTGAGCGGCTTGATCTGGTCCAGATAGTCTTCTTCACGGTGGTTCAGGACGTGGTGCGCTCCCTGCGCGCGGACCAGTTCCATGCCCGCCTCGGTGCCGGCCGTACCGACCACGGTCAGGCCGTGTGCCACAGCGATCTGCACCGCGGCGATGCCCACCCCGCCGCTTGCGCCATGAACCAGCACCGTTTCGCCCGGCTTCGCCTGCGCTCGGCCGAAGAGTGCGTGGTAGGCCGTGGCGTAGGGGATGTTGACCCCCGCGCCGCGGGCGAAATCCACGTTGTCCGGCAGGCGCCGCGCGTCTCGCGCCTTCAGGCGGCAGAGTTCGGCGTAGGTTCCGGTTAGGGGCGTGGACGTGTAGACCCGGTCGCCCGGTCGCAGGTCGGTGACGCCCTCACCGACCGCCTCCACGACCCCGGCTCCGTCCGCTCCGGGCGTGTAGGGCAGGGGGGGCTTGTTCGCGTAGGCACCGCTGCGGATGTAGGTGTCTACGGGGTTGACACCCGCCGCATGGATGCGGACCACCACCTCGCCCGGTCCCGGAACCGGGTCCTCGGTCTCCTCCAGGCGCATGACCTCGGGGTCGCCAAACTCGTGAACGCGTATCGCCTTCATTCGCTCTCGTTCCTCCGGGGGACAGTCTACCCGGAAACACGGCCTTCGGAGACACGCCGCAGGGTGCTCAGATTCAGGGGACCGTCGGGGGTAGTAAAGGTAAGCGTTCGTGTGGTGTCCGACTGCTGCTGCGCGACGCCGGTCAGGCGTCGGCCCCCCGTGTCGTAGACGGCGACGCTGCCGCTCTCTTCCACCACAAGCCGCTTCGCGCCCGCGAACCACGCGTAGCGTGCGTGGTTCTGCGCCCCGGATGTCGTGGGGGAGTCGCCTAGCTCTTCCGGCCACCATCGCTGTGCGGCGTCTTTCGCGCCGTCAGTCGGAGTGCCTGCCCCTGCCAGGTCCGCAAAAAGAGCGTCCACGCGCCGCTTGAGTTCGGCGTTGTTCGTCACGGCGATCATGAGCATACCGGGCATCCACTGGCCCATGCCGCCGAGTTCCGGGTGGTTGAACTGTGCCTGTCTCCCTCCGCCTGTCTTCAGGGCGCGGGCTGCCTCTTCTGCCGCGGCGCGGCTGAACCCGTGCCGCTCCGCGATGGTTGTCAGGTCGTCGCTCATCCGTTTTCATTCCCCGGTAACGGGCATATCCTCATGGCAGTCCGATCGCGGCGTGGATATCGCTCGCCTCGGTCCGCGCCGCGTTTGCTCCGGCGACATCCCCTGCCCCCTCCAGTATGTCGGCGTGTAACGTCAGGGCGTCCGCCAGGGAGGCTCGCTGCGCCATCGGGTGTTCGAGGTGGGGCATCTCTGCGAGGCGACGTCGATAGGCGACCGCTTCCCGGCTGGCAAGCACCGCCCCGGCGTGGTCCTGCTGCGCCGCCTGCAGGCGTGCCCTGAGGTGCCACCACAGGGCCAGAGCCGCCACAGGGCCCGCCAACATCAGAGAAGTCTGATACGGCTCCAGTCTCGGCCAGGCAGCGCTCAGTTCCTGCTCGGCGTCGTTCCCGCGCAGGGCGAGCGAGGCGACGTACTCGCGGGTGCTGATGCGAAGCGCGTCGAAATCTGCCGCCTCTGCTGCGTCCACGGCGGCCTTCGCCGCTTCCAGAGCCTCCTCCGGCATGTCTGCCATCTGGGCGGTTAGACAGTTTGCTCCTGCGCCGGAATTCCGGCGCAGGAGCTGCTCCCGTTCCTCTCAGTCGTGCTTTTCGGGCTTGAGCAGTGGGAAGAAGATAACGTCCCGAATGGACTCGGCGCCGGTGAAGATCATGGCTACACGGTCGATGCCCGCGCCGAAGCCGCCGGTGGGGGGCATACCGAACTCCAGGGCGCGCAGGAAGTCCTCGTCCATCGGGTGCGCCTCGGCGTCCCCGGCCGCCTTCTGCCCGACCTGGTACTCAAACCGCTCGCGCTGGTCGAGCGGGTCGTTGATCTCCGAAAAGGCGTTGCCGCACTCGTAGGCCAGCACGTAGGACTCGAACCGGCGGGTGAGGCGCGGGTTGCCGGGAACCTTGCGCGCAAGCGGCGAGGTTTCAATGGGGAATTCGGTGATAAACGTCGGCTGGATGAGGTTCGGCTGCGTGAAGACCTCGTGCAGCTTCTCGATGATGCCGCCGATGTTGTGCTCCCGCTCCGGATCGATACGTTCGTCCTCAGGCAGCTGGGCATTGGCGCGGGTGATGGCATCCTTCGCCCCTTCCAGCGTCTCGAAAGCCTCCGGCGCGATGCCCGCGTACTCGCGGATGCCTTCGAGGATGGGCAGGCGACGCCACGGCTGGCTGAAGTCGATAGTGACGCCCTGAGGCGTGGTCAGTACGTCCCCACCCGTGACGGCGCGGCAGACGTGGAGGAACATCCCTTCCACCACGTCCATCATCCCTTCGAGGTTGGTGTACGCCTGGTACAACTCCAGCAGGGTGAACTCGGGGTTGTGGCGGGTGGAGATGCCCTCGTTGCGGAACACGCGCCCGATCTCATAGACCTTCTCCAGACCGCCGACGATGAGGCGCTTCAGGTATAGTTCCAGGCTGATGCGCAGGTGCAGGTCAATGTCCAGCGCGTTGTGGTGCGTCAGGAAGGGGCGCGCCGCCGCGCCACCCGCCTCCTGCTGGAGCACGGGGGTCTCCACCTCCAGGAAGTCGAGGCTGTCCAGGTACTCCCGGATGGCGCGCGTGACCTTGAGCCGCTTCACCAGCACGTCGCGGGCGTCCCGGTTGACAAACAGGTCCACGTAGCGCATGCGCTGGCGCAGCTCCGGGTCCGACAGGCGGTCCCGAACCTTCGTTTCGCCGGTCTCCTTGTCGCGGTACTCCTTGCCCAGCATCGCGCCGACGTCCCGCAGAGCCTTCGCCAGGAACGTGACCTTCTGCGCGTGGAACGCCCGATCGCCCTTCCTCGTTTCGAAGACGAACCCTTCGACTCCCACAAAGTCGCCGAGGTCCAGGTTGGCCTTGACCAGGGCGTACTCCGCGCCAAGGTCCTCCTCGCTCAGGTAGACCTGGCCGCGTCCTGCCTCGTCCAGCAGGTCGAGGAAGTTTCCGCGCATGGAGACCACGCGTCCGGCGACCCGGACCGTTTTATCCTTCAACTCCTCGAACCGCTCGCGGGCGGCGGTTACGGCCGCGGTGCGCTCGAAGCGCTCGGGGGCGAAGGGGTCGTGCCCGGCCGCGCGCAGGGCGGTCAGCTTCTGGAAGCGCTCCGGAATGATGTGCGGGTCGGGGAGCGGCGATGTCGTCTCGTCTACGTCGGCCACGGTCGTCTGATTCTCCGTCTCAAGGTCGCGGGGATTCCCGCAAAGTAGCACTACTGCGCGGCATTATAACGCATGGCGGGTCAGGCGGCGCGGATGCCAGGGAGAGAACGCAAATATTTGTAAATAGCTTGAACCGAAAATCGCGTCGCGGCGTCCGACAGGCAGGAAACATGCAGCATGGGTGCTGGGAGGAAGATATGACGAGACCGGGTTCGAAGGAGAAGGGGGGCGCGCGCCGTCAGGTGGCATGGCTGGTCGCACCCGCGGTAATGCTCACGACGCTGCTGACGCCGTACCTGGTGCCGACGGTTCGCGCGGCCGCCCCGCCATCCTACGCGGTAGTGACCGACGTCGCGAAAGGGGGCACCGCGCGGCGCTCCCTGTCTGACGTGGGGGGTAAGCGTGCGACCGTGGTGGTCTTTGCGTCCACCGCATGTCCCATCACCAATACCTTCGCCCCAGAGTTGCGGGCGCTGTCAAAGGCGTATGCGGCAAAGGGCGTCCGACTGGTGCTGGCCTACGCGAACGCTGAGGTCACCGCCGCCGAGGCCGCGGCCCACGCCAGAGAGTTCGGGCTCGCCCGGGACGCGGCGATCCTGATTGACGCCGACCAGAGGCTGATGGCCTCGCTCGGGGCGACTATCACTCCGGAAGCGTTCCTGCTGGACCCCCACGGTAAGGTGCGCTACCAGGGGCGCATCGACGACCGGTATATCGAGCGGGGCAAGGCACGCGGAACCGGTCCCTCGAAGCGGGACCTGCGCGCCGCCCTGGATGCCGTGCTCGCAGGCAAGCCTGTGAAGGTGACAAAAACGGCCGCGGTCGGCTGCGTCATCGAGAAGCGCGCCGCGACTGTGGCGGCCTACACGGGGCCGACCTACGCCGGTGAGGTCGCGGCGATCCTGAACCAGAACTGCGTTTCCTGCCACCGGTCGGGCGAGGTTGGCCCCATGCCGTTGGACACTTATGAAGCCGCTCGGCGCTACGCCGCAAACATCGCCTCGGTGACCGGCGCGAAGCTCATGCCGCCCTGGAAGCCGGTAGATGACCACGGAACGTTCGTCGGGGAGCGGCGCCTGACCCAGGCCCAGGTCGGCGCGCTGAAGGCATGGGCGGATGCAGGGGCGCCCCAGGGGGACCCGGCCAGGACGCCTCCCGCTCCGAATTTCCCCCGTGGCTGGCGTCTGGGCGAGCCGGACCTGGTGCTGACGATGCCCGAGGAGTGGACCGTTCCGGCGAGCGGGGACGACCTGTATCGCTGCTTTGTGCTGCCGACCGGGCTCACGGCCGACCAGGAGGTCGTCGCGGTGGAGTACCGGGCGGGGAACACGAGCGTGGTCCACCACGTGCTGGGCTTTGTGGACACGAAGGGGCAGGCGAGAGCGAAGGACGCCGCCGACCCCGGTCCCGGCTATACGTCGTTCGGCGGGCCGGGCTTCACGCCCGTGGGCGAGGTCGGGGGGTGGGCGCCCGGGAACCTGGCGCAGTTTTTGCCGGATGGCATCGGGCGGCGTCTGCCCGCGGGATCGGACATCGTGATTCAGGTTCACTACCACCCGACTGGCAAGGTGGAGAAGGACCGAACGTCTATCGGCCTGTACTTCGCCAAGAAGCCGATCACGAAGCAGTTCCGCGTGCTGCCCGTCGCGGTGCGGCGTCTGGAGATTCCGGCGGGAGAGAAGGCGCACCAGGTAAGCCAGACGTTCCCGGTGCCTATCGACGCCGACATCATCAACGTCGCGCCGCACATGCACCTGCTGGGTAAGACGTTCGAGATGACGGCGAAGCTCCCGGACGGCACGGAAAAGACCATCGTCCGCATCCGCGATTGGGACTTCAACTGGCAGGACACGTACACCTTCAAGGAGCCGATGCGCCTGCCCAAGGGCTCGCTAATCACCCTGACAGCCACGTTCGACAACTCCGCGGAGAACCCGCGCAACCCGAATGCGCCGCCGAAGACGGTGACGTGGGGCGAGGCCACCACCGACGAGATGTGCATCGGCTTTATCGGCTTCGTGGCGGTGGACGAGAACGAGCCGCTCCTGAAACTGCTGGACCGCGCCCTGGCGCAGGGGAGCACACCGCAACCGTTCCGGCGCCTCGCGGCAAGACGGGGAGAGTAGGGGGACGGGGGGTGAGGGCTTCGGAAGCAGGGTGTGGTTTAATGACCCTTGTGATGCACTCCGAACCCGAAGAACTCCCCTCCGTCCTTACCGGCATCGACGTCCTCGCCCGCGACGGCTTCGCGCTGCTGCAGGGTTCCCGGGGCGTCGGCCTCATCACCAACCATACCGGCCTCCTGCGCGACGGCAAGACCACCACGATCGACGCCCTGCACCTCGGCGAAGGCTTCGAACTTAAGGTGTTGTTCGGTCCTGAGCACGGCATCCGCGGGGCGGTGGACGCCTCGGTGCCGGACGGCGTGGATGAGCGCACGGGCATTCCGGTATTTTCCCTGTACGGGCAGCGGACCGAGCCCACGCCGGAGCAGATCAAGGGCCTGGACACGCTGGTCTTCGACATCCAGGACATCGGCTGCCGATTCTATACCTACAGCGCCACCCTCGGGCTGTGCCTGCAGGTCGCGGCGAAGAACGGCCTGCGGTTCGTGGTGCTGGACCGGCCCAACCCCATCGGCGGCGTCGCGGTGGAGGGGCCGATTGCGGACGAAACGCGCCTGTCGTTCACGGCGTTCCACCCGATCCCGGTGCGCCACGGCCTGACTCTGGGCGAACTGGCTCTGCTCTATAAGGCCGAGCGCGCCCTGGACGTGGAACTGGTCGTGGTGAAGTGCGAGGGCTGGAAGCGCGCTGACTACTGGGATGCCACCGGCCTCCAGTGGACCAACCCGTCCCCGAATATGCGCTCGCTCACCCAGGCGTTCCTGTACCCGGGCGTGGGCCTCGGCGAGTTCACCAACATCAGCGTCGGCCGCGGCACCGACACTCCGTTTGAGGTCATCGGCGCCCCGTACATCGACGGCCGCGCGCTGGCCTACTACCTGAACTCTCGCGAACTCCCGGGCATCCGCTTTGTCCCGATCCGCTTTACACCCCGCGCCAGCAAGTTCGAGGGCGAGTCCTGCGGCGGCGTCAATCTGATTGTCACTGACCGCAACAAACTCGCCCCGGTCCGGACGGGCGTCGAGATCGCGCTTGCCCTGCGCGCTCTTTACCTGGAGGAGTGGCAGGCCAGCCGCTACCTGACCTTGCTGGCGAACCGCATCGCGATGGATGGTTTGCTGGCAGGCGAGGAGTACAGTGCCCTTGCCAAGCGCTGGGCAGCCGATTTGCGCGCCTTCACCAAAGCCCGGGCTGACTTCCTGCTGTATTCGTGAGGAGAACCCGTTCCATGCCCACGTTTCGGCCCGCACGCCGTGCGTTCGCTTTTACGCTGATCGAACTTCTCGTCGTTATCGCCATCATTTCGATCCTCGCTGCGATCCTGTTCCCTGTGTTCACCCAGGCTCGGGAGAAGGCGCGGCAGGCCGCCTGCCTGTCCAACATGAAGCAGATCGGGCTGGCCATCCTTCAGTACAACCAGGACTTCGACGAAAACTACCCAATTAGCTACTACCAGTCGCCCAGCGGATCGTTCTCCGCCAGCACGACGCCCGCCACCTGGCCGCGCATCGTCCAGCCCTATGTGAAGAGCGTCGGCCTGTTCGTCTGTCCGAGCGGGGAGGATGACCTCGGGAACACACCCGGCACCGGCGACACGCCGGAAACACGGTACCCCGTCACCTACGCCTACAACTACTTCCTGGGGGGCAACTTCTCGCCGACCGGCATCCCCGGCACCTCCCTTCCGGAGACGGTGAAGGCCACCTCGACGATCATGCTGGTGGACGGCGCGAGCGCACCGGTGGAGGGCGTTGACCCGGCGCGCTGGGAGGTGAAGCGGAGCGCGAGCGCCGTGGCCGGACTGCCCGACACGGCCCGCCGCCTGCCGTACCTCGTGGTCCACGCGGGCTCGTTCCCGGTAATCAACTACGCGGACTACGGGGCGCCGCTTGCCCGCCACCAGGGGCGGACGAACGTCCTGTGGGCGGACGGGCACGCGCGCTCGGCGAAGATCGAGAGCTTCTACAAGCTGCCCGGTCAGCCGGAAGAGCCGTATCGGCCCGACGGGTTCTCGGATTACTGGTCGCCGTGCCTGGAGCCGACGTTCGGCTGCCCGGACCATTAGGCGAGGGACGGGATGCGGACGCCCGCTGCCGCCCTCGCGGCTCTCGTGTGTGCCTGGACGTGGGGCGCGCTCCTCTCGCCCCGCGTCGCCGCATCGCCTCAATACCGTGTGGCGACGACGGCGGACGGCCCGGATACCGTCCGCCCTTCCGACGCGGCAAACGGCGACTACGGCGGCTACTACACCTGGCCGGAAATGCAGGAAAAGATCTCCGAGTGGCGGTCGAAGTACCCGGGACTGGTACACCTTTCCCGCCTCGGTACCACGGTAGAAGGGCGCGAAATACCGCTCCTGCGCCTGTCGGACGACCGGGAGGTGAACGCAGGCGAGCCCGAAGTGCTGCTCATGGCGGGTATCCACCCGCGTGAACAGCAGCCGCAGGTGTGCCTGGTCCGCTTTATAGACGAACTCCTGGCAGGGTATGGTCAGGATGCGCGCCTGACCCGCCTCCTGAAGGACCGGCAGGTGTGGGTCGTGCCGATGCTGAACGTGGACGGCAAGGTCTACGATATGCGCCACGGCAACGGCCGGGACCAGGGCGCGGACTGGCGCAAGAACCGCCGCCAGAACCCGGACGGCAAGTCCTTCGGCGTGGACCTGAACCGCAACTTCCCGGTGCGCTGGGGGGGCTACCGCGAGGTGGACCCGCTCTGGAAGACCACGACGACTAACCCCGGGGCCAGCATCTACGAGGGCACCGGACCGCTCTCCGAGCCGGAGAGCCGGGCGCTCACAGCGTTCATCGAGAGCCGCCCGAACCTGCGGGCGTTTCTGGACATCCACAGTCCGCTGCGCTGCATCCTCTTCCCGCCGTACCTCACGCGGCCAGAGCACGAGCGCTTTATGAGGCTGGTCGGTGGTATGCGCGACCGGCAGAAGGACAACCCGTACCGCATTACAAAGAGCGAACCGGACGCCGAACCGCGCCCCGGGTACCGCAGCGGGAACACAGGGCTGACATACCACTGGGCCTACTACGTGCGTGGCGTCTACGCCGTGAACTTTGAGATCGGGCTTGACGAGCGCTACCCGCCCGTCAAGGACATCCTCGCGGAGTACGAGAAGAACGTCCGCGAACCCCTGCTGTACTTCCTGGAGGTGGGGGGAGAACTCCCCGCCGCGAAGCCAGGAGCCGCGCGCGTCACTGGCTGGCGCGTCGAGGGGGAGCCCACGCCCGGGGCCCGGGTCTCCCTCACTCCCACCATCGAGGGCGAGTGCGCCTACGCCGTTCTGGTGAGCGAAGGCACCGCCGCGGTGGTGCAGAGCGAGTACCGGAACGTTCCGGTGACCACCGGATACACCGTGGAGGTACCGAAGGAGGCGAAGCCGGGGGAACAGGCCCGGATGACCCTCTACCTCTGGGACCGTGACCGCGGTGTCTCCACTGCAACCTACACCATGACCGTCGGGGAGACGAAGAAGTGACCTCAAAGAGCGCCGTTCCCGCCCGCGCCGATGTGCCGCGCGAGGCGACCTGGGATACCGACAGCATCTTTGCCACGCCCGCCGAGTGGGACGCCGCGTTTGCGCGGGTGGAGGCGGACCTGCCCGCCGTCGCGGCCTATGCGGGACGCCTAGCGGAGGGGCCGGAGGCCGTCGCCGGATACCTGGCAGCGATGGAAGCGCTGGTGCGTCACCTGAGCCATGTGTTCGTCTACGCTTCGCTGAACTACGCTGTGGATACGGCGGACACTCAGGCGCAGGGGCGGGCGGACCGCGCGCGGGGGCTCAGCGCCCGCGTCCAGGCCGCGCTCGCCTTCGCGGAGCCGGAACTGCTCGCAATCGGGCCGGATACCTTGCAGCAGTGGGCGGAAGGGGACGAGCGGCTGGCGCTGTACCGCCACTACTTCGATACGCTGGCGCGCCGTGCGCCGCATGTCCGTTCCGCCGAGGTTGAGGAGCTTCTGAAGCAGGTGACCGACCCGTTCGGCACGACGGCGTCGATTCACGGGGTCCTGACCAACACCGATCTGACCTTCGACCCGGCGGTGGACGCCGGTGGGGCGGAGTACGACGTCCAGCAGGGCAGCATTGGGGCGCTTCTGGCGCACCCGGACCGGGACGTGCGCCGCAGCGCCTGGGAGAACTACGCGGACGCCCACCTGGAGCACCGGAACACCCTCGCCGCCTGCTTCGCGGCGGGCGTCAAGCAGAACGTCTTCCTGGCGCGGGCGCGCCGTTATCCGTCCCCGCTGAGTGCGGCGCTTGAGCCGAGTCACATCCCGGTCGAGGTGTTCCATGCGCTGCTGGAAACGTTCCAGAAGCACCTGCCGACGTGGCACCGCTACTGGGGCTTCCGGCGCCGTGCCCTCGGTCTCGAAAGGCTGACGCCCTACGACGTAAAGGCCCCGCTCGCGGGCGAAAATGCGTCGGTGCCCTACGGGGAGGCCGTCGCGTGGATCGCGGAGGGGATGGCACCGCTGGGCGCAGAGTACGTGGAGACGCTGAAGCGCGGGGCGCTGGCGGAGCGGTGGGTGGACTACGCGCCGAACCGAGGGAAGCGCATGGGAGCCTTCTCGTCCGGCGCGCCCGGCACGCACCCGTTCATCCTGATGTCCTACAACGACGACCTGCTCTCGCTCTCCACGCTGGCGCATGAGTTAGGACACTCGATGCACTCCTACCTGTCGTGGCAGCATCAGCCCTTCGTCTACGCACGCTACGGCCTGTTCGCCGCCGAGGTGGCGTCGAACTTCAACCAGGCGCTGGTGCGCGCGCACCTGCTGGAGAAGTTCGCGGGCGACCGGGCGATGGAGATCGGCATTCTGGAGGAGGCGATGAGCAACTTCCACCGCTACTTCTTCATCATGCCGACGCTGGCGCGCTTCGAGCAGGAGATGCACGAGCGGGTGTGGCGCGGGGAGGCGCTGACGGCGGACCTCCTGACGGGGCGTATGGCAGACCTGTTCGCGGAGGCGTTCGGTCCCGAGGTGGAGATCGACCGCGAGCGCGTCGGCTCGACCTGGATGCAGTTCTCGACGCACCTGTACGCGAACTTTTACGTGTTCCAGTATGCCACCGGTATCAGTGGGGCGCATGCGCTGGCGCGGCGCGTGCGGGAGGGCGGCGCGGCCGCAGCCGAAGACTATCTCGGCTTCCTGCGCGCGGGCGGGTCGATGTATCCCCTGGACGCCCTGAAGCGGGCGGGGGTGGACCTCACGCGTCCGGAGCCGGTCGAGGATGCCTTCGCCGTGATGGCGAGCTACATCGAGCGCCTGGAAGCGCTGGTCGCGGCCTGACGGACGGATTACCGGTTTTCGCGCCGATGCGCGTAACCGGCCAGCCGGGGCGAGTGTCGGAAGGGTGAAAGTGAGTGCCTGACCGCCATGAGCCTGCCCTACCCGCCGTATACGGGCTTCGCCCCGTTCCCAAGGCCCTCCGCTGAGACGCACCCGATCGAGCCCGAGATCGGTCATGTACCGACGCCACGCCTGGTCTTCTTCACTACGAAGACCTTGATCGCCCGCTGGTTCTGGATCATCCTGGTGGTCTGCGTGGCCGCCGGGATGACGCGGCTGGCGCGCAACGATATGCGCGACCTGGCGAACCTCCAGCGCTCTGGCGTGGTCCATGACGCGCAGATCCTGGACAAGTACTACCGGAGCGGCAAAAGCACCACATACTACCTCGTGTACTCCTTCCCGACCCCGTTCGGCGAGGTCCACGACCGGGACTCGGTGCCCCGCTACCTGTACGATTCCGTCGAGGTGGGGGGAGAGCTTACGGTCACGTACCTGCCGTCCGATCCGTGGACGTACCGGCTTGGCATCGTGGACGCCGCGCGCATCCAGCGGCGCGGGAACGCCTGGTGGGCCGGGACGCTCGCCGCCACGGGAGGGCTCGCCCTGATCGCCCTGCTGCTGGAGTACGACCGGCGCAAGCACTACCTTCTTCTGCGCGACGGGCGGCCCATTGCAGCCGCGGTGGTGGACAGTCGCGTGGTGCGCGGCAAGACCACGACCTATTACATCACGTATCGGTTCACCACTCCGATCGGTGAGACGTTCACGAAGAAGGTTTCGACCACGGAGCGTCTGTACCGGGCGTGGACGAACGGAACGGGGTACCTGACCGTCCTGTACGACCCGGAGAATCCGAAGATCAACTTGCCGTACGCGATGACCATCCACGCCCGGGTGGAGGAGTCATTTTAGGGAACGGACCCGGCGCGCCGCTCGTTCTAGAGCCTGTGACGCTGAAACAAAAGGCCGAAAGGCCGCCGCAGTCTGCCGTGGTGATCGGGTCGGGCTTTGCCGGGATGGCGGCGGCCTGCTGCCTGGCGAAGGCGGGCCTTGCGGTGACGGTGCTGGAGAAGAACGCCGACTTTGGCGGACGGGCGCGGGTGTGGCGCCAGGACGGCTTCACGTTCGACCTCGGCCCCTCCTGGTACTGGATGCCGGACGTCTTCGAGGAGTTCTTCGCCCGCTTCGGGAAGTCCCCGGCGGACTTCTATGACCTGGTGCGGCTCGATCCGTCCTACCGTGTCTTCTTCCGGTGGGGCGAGACGGTGGACCTGCCCGCCGACCTGGGCGCGCTGCTCGGCCTGTTTGAGACGATGGAGCCGGGGGGCGCGCGGAACCTGCGTCGGTTTCTGGACCAGGCGGCCCATAAGTACCGGGTAGGCATGGGCGACTACGTTCGCCGGCCCAGCCTTTCCCTTACCGAGTTCGTGGACCTCCGCATGGCAGGGGAGTCGGCGCGCCTTCAAATGGTGCAGTCTATGCACCGGCACGTGGCCGCGCACTTTCGGGACGAGCGCCTGCGGCGCATCATGGAGTTTCCCGTGCTGTTCCTGGGCGGGACGGCCCGTGACATCCCCGCGATGTACTCCCTGATGAACTACGCGGACATGGTGCTGGGCACCTGGTACCCGATGGGGGGCATGGGGCGCGTTGCGGACGCCCTGGTGGAACTCGCCCGCTCGCTCGGTGTCCGGCTCGTGGCGAGCGCCGAAGCGGCGCACATCCCCGTGGAGAGCGGCGCGGCGACCGGCGTCCGGACGGTGGACGGGGAGTGGCACCCTGCCGACGTCGTGGTCGCGGGCGCGGACTACCACCACGTCGAGCAGGAACTTCTGGACGCGCCGTTCCGCACCTACGACGAGGGGTACTGGCGCAAGCGGGTGCTTTCCCCCTCGTCGCTGCTGTTCTACCTGGGGGTGGGGAAGCGGCTCCGGAACCTGCGCCACCACAACCTGTTCTTTGACGAGGGGCTGGAGCGCCACGCCCGCGAGATCTACCACGACCCGAAGTGGCCGACCCGACCGCTGTTCTACGCCTGCTGCCCGTCGCAGACCGACCCGTCGGTCGCGCCGGAGGGCTGCGAGAACCTGTTCGTGCTGATTCCGGTCGCGCCTGGCCTGGACGACCCGGAGGCGACCCGTGAGCGCTACTACGCCCTGGTGATGGAGCGTCTGGAGCGGCTGACGGGCCAGAGCGTACGGGATGCCGTGGTGGTGAAGCGCAGCTACGCCCACGCAGACTTCGCGGCGGACTACCACGCGTATCGGGGCAATGCCTACGGGCTGGCGAATACGCTGGCCCAGACCGCCGTCTTCAAGCCGCGCGTGCGCGCGAAGAAGGTACACAACCTGTACTTCTGCGGCCAGATGACGGTGCCTGGGCCCGGAGTGCCCCCCTCGCTGCTCTCAGGGCAGATCGTGGCGGACCTCATCACCATGACAGGGTCAGCGCGACTGCGGGATGGTGTAGAACCCCCACACGCGGAAGGGTAGCTTCCAATCAATCTGCTCCGAAAGGCGGAAGAAGCCGCTCGCCCCCGACTCCTCATGCTGGCTGAAGGGACGGGTCAGCCCGAGCCCGAGTTCGTTACCGGGCTTCAGGATGTTCACGGGGGCGATGAGCATGCCGGTGCGGATGTCCTCCCCATGCCCCTGCTCCATGTAGTTCCGAAACGCGATGAACTCCCCTTCGGTGAACAGCTCGCGGATCGCCACCTCCGACAGTGCCTTCTGCTCTTCGGGCAGGTGGTCATATCCGAGCACGATCTCGTTGTACGGCGCGACAGGCTCCTTGCGATCCACGACGAAATAGTGGAGCGCCACGCTCTGGTGCCCCTCAAAGAGCCTCAGGCTGCCGTACGGGGAGTAAAACTTCCTCACGCAGGTACATCCCTTCCTTGGAATGCGGGTTTCCTCTCTGCTTACCCGCTAATCCTACGGTATTAATCTTACCACTACACTGTCTACGCCATCAGAGAGTCTTCAGGTACGCCACGAGGTCGGCGAGCTCCTCGGGCGTGCAGTCAGGCTTGCCGGCGAGTTCGGAAGGACGGTGGTGCTCCGTCATGACCTCCTCCAGATTCCGGGCGCGGCCATCGTGCAGATAGGGGGCGCGTGCGTGGACGCCCCGGAGCGACGGCGGGTTGAAGCCCTGGTAGGCGTCCGTAGGGGACTCCAGGCCCACCTTCACCACGATGGGCGAGGTAAACTCCGGGCCGCCGTGGCAGGTCGCGCAGCCCTTGTCGAGGAACACCTTCGCCCCGCGGCGCGACTGCTCGGTCTCCGGGTACGGCGACTTCGGCACGGTCAGGGTTTCCAGATAGGCGATTACGGCGTCCACATCCTCCTGCGACGGCTCCGGTCCCTGCATGGATTTGACCATGGACTCACGTACGGCGCCTTCCAGGCTCTTCTGCCAGCCGTGCCACGTATAGGGCGCGGTCTTCGTCACGCCGCGCAGGCTCAAGGTCTTCTTGGGCTTGCCATACGAGCCATCATTGAAGGTGTCAAAGTTTCCGCCGTTGGTGTGCCCCTCGGTGTGGCATGTGCTGCAGCTATACCACTGGTTGAAGGAGCGCCCCGCGTCGGTGAAGATCGCCTCGCCCCGCCGCGCCAGGGACGGCGTTGCCGGCCCGCCCAGCGAGATCGTCTTCGCCAGCGTCCCCGTCTCCGCGTCCACCACCTGGACGGAGTTGTCCAGATAGTTCGCCACCACCACCTGCTTGCCGTCCGGGGTGAACCGCGCGCCCAGCGGCCGCCCGCCAAGCGCTACCCGCTGGAACCGGCGCGGGTTGTTCCGCAGCTCCGGGGCAAGGTGGTCTCCCGGGCCGCCGTAGGTCTCGAAGGGGAGGGCCGGCGCGTTGCGCAGCAGGAGCAGTTCGTGCGTGCCGCCCGCGGTGAGAGCAAGGGTGCCGCCGTCCGGACTGATTGCCACACCATCTACGTCACCCACAGCCATACCCTGCGTGTCGAGGGTGAGCGCCTCGCGCGGCCCGTCCTCGGCGAGCGGTACGCGCAGGAGGCGGTTCCCGACCACCCACCCGCGGTCGATGTTCTCGCGGGTCGCGGCCATGCCGCGCTCGCTAATGCCGGGCAAGTACGCCCACCGGCCATCCGGCGAAACCGCAAGCTGGCGCAGGTTGCGGCACAGGGCGCGCACCGTGTGCGCCTCCTTGCCCGTAGTCGTGTCCAGCACAGTCACGTTGCGGCTGCGCGAGTTACCCACCGCCAGGCGCTTCCCATCCGGCGTGAGCGCCACATGCCAGGGCTCCGAGCCGACCGGCCAGCGCTTCGCCACCTTGCGCGCGGAAAGGTCCACCACCGCGACCGCGTTTTCACCCGCCAGGGCGACGAACGCCGTGCGGCCGTCGGCAGAGACCGCAACGCCGCGCGGCTCGTCTCCCACGGGCACGGTCGCTGCCACCGTCGCTCCGGTAGGGGTGAGGGTGAGGATGCTCAGGCTGTCGTCGCCGTAGTTGGTCACCAGCGCCCGGCTCCCATCCGCAGCCACCGTCGCCGCAAACGGCTCATCGCCCACCACGGTCTCCGCGAGCACCTTCCCGGTCGTCAGGTCCACCAGGGAAACGGAGTCGGCGGTCCGGTTCGTGGTCAGCGCCCGGCGCCCATCCGGCGTTAGTGCAACATCCGTTGGGGAGCGGTCCACGTTCGCCGCGACGGCGCGGGGCGTCGGTGTTTCAGACGGGACGGTGGCGGCTCCGGTCAGGGCCGCGAGAGCGAGGGGAAGGGCGGCCGCGGCGGCGGCAGTGCCGAGGTAGGGCGTTCGTGCTTGCATGCTCAGAAGTACGTCTCCAAAGGAGTAACGGAAAACGGACGGCGCGGGGTTCCCGGGAACCCCGCGCCGCCGCCTTTTCGCACCATCAGGAGGGATTCAGCGGGCGTCACGCGCCCGGAGAGCGATCCCTCACCCAAAGGCCCGGGTGGACTTCACCTCCACGGGCTTATTCGCCAGTACCGCGTCCACGGCGTTTCGGACGTAGGTCTTGCTCTCATCGCGCCGCTGGTCAAACGACCCCTGGTAGCGCAGAATGCCGTTCTTGTCGATTACCAGGAAGGTGGGGGTCACCGCCGCGCCGATGTAGCGGACGAATGCCTGGTCTTTCTTGTCGTCGAGCAGGGGGACGATCAGGTTCCGCTGCTCCAACTGCCCCTTGATCTCGGCGTCGGTCTCCTGGTAGTTGCTGTGAATCGCCAGGATCGCGACATCCTTGTTCTTGTAGTCCTTGATCAGGTTGCCGATCTTCTTCTCATACGTCCAGGTCGTGCCGCACCGGTTCGCCATAAACACGGCGATTACGGCCTTCTTTCCCTTATAGTCGGACAGTTTGATCGTGGCGTTTTTCGCGTCCTCGGCGAGGATATTGCGGAAGGCGAAGTCACGGACGGGCTGGTCGATCTCCGCCTTCTCGGCGGGCACCGGCTTTGGGGTGGCCGTCGCCTGGGCTGCCTTCGGCTCCTGGCGGGCGTCCGCGGCGCGCGCCGTGAAGCCCAGCGCGGCCGCCGCACCGGTCACGCCGCACGCGATCAGAGCGGCAGCCCAGGCGGCCTTCCGCCTGCTCCGAGTGTCGATCATCACGTTTCCCTCCTGAGGAAATGGTGGGGAGTACCTCCCCGCTCCTATCATACCGAACCGGGGGAGAACCGCCGTGAAGGCGCCGCCGTCATTGTGGGTCCAAACGTGCAGAGTCCGTTGCTTTCTGCCGATGCTTATGTTATAATGGGGCGATATTCGGGAGAGATGGCTGAGTGGACGAAAGCGGCCGCCTGCTAAGCGGTTGTGCGGACGAAAGACCGCACCTCGGGTTCGAATCCCGATCTCTCCGTTCCCCGCTCCGGGACGCTTCAATGGCGCGCGTCCTCAGTAGCACACGCCCCGTACTCCACAAACGGGAGGTTCCTTCTTGCTCGCCACGATGTTCCTGAGTTCGAAGCCTCTCCGGCGCCCGGGCGTCGGAGGCCGTGCGGCCCTGGTCGCCGCCGCGCTATCTCTTGCGGCGGTTCTCGCGGCGCCTGCCAGCGCGCAGACCGGCGCGGGCTACCGCTTCTCTTCACCCACGGAGCAGTATCTGGCGATTCGGGGGATGTACCCGCCCCAAGCCGGCCTGAACCTGGATGTGCTGGCGCGCAGCCCTGCCAAATACCGCGGCATGACCATGGAACTGGAGGGGCGGCTCACCGGCATCGTCCGCTCCGGCGTGGGCGAAGAGACCGAGGCGATGCTCATGCTCGCCACCGACGCCAACGGAACCGTTTCGCTCACCATGAGCAGCCTGCCCTCCTGGGTGCAGCCCGGGGAGCGCCTTCGGGTTCTCGTAGTTGCCACCGGCGGCGCCCCTGGCAGCGTCGAGATTGGCATTCCGGACATGGAGGTTGTGGCCGTCGCCTCCGCCCTCGATGTCGGTGAGAAGGAGCGGGCCTGGGCGCGTCGTCCGGCTCCGTCCGCGCCAACCGCATCGAACGCGACGAAGAAGACCACGAAGGGCGCCCCGCGCGTTGCCTCGCTCCCGCGCGGCACCCTTCCGTCCCGTTCCGCGCCCGCCGCTGCGGCGCGTGGGGGCGCTGGCCTGGACCTCGCTCAGGGCGCCGCCGCCGCCTATCCGGCCTACCGGCAGTTCATTCGGGGCTGGAACCCGAAGCTCAGCGAGCGGCAGGTGGACGATATCACGACCGCCATCCTGCGCTTCTCCGGCGACCTGGACCTGGACCCACGCCTGGTGGTGGCTCTGGTGATCGCAGAGTCGGACTTCAACCCGGGCACTACCTCCCGCGTCGGCGCGATGGGCCTTGGGCAGTTGATGCCGGTGACGTTCCGCGAACTTCAGGGCAAGATGCCGCTGACCAACCCCTACGACCCCGTGCAGAACCTCGCCGGGTCCATCTACCTGCTGCGCTCCCACCTGGATAAGTACAGCGGTGGCGCGGCGATGAAGGACCTGAATATGAAGCAGATCGTGCTGGCGCTGGCGGCCTATAACGCCGGGCCGGGCGCGGTCAAGCGGCACGGCGGCGTTCCCCCGTACCGCGAAACGCAGAACTACGTCCGCAAGATCTCTGCCATCTACAAGGCGCTCTGCGGCGACGACGCGGTGGGGGAGTGAGTCGTTGATCTGTGCGGTACACGCCGCCATCGGCGCCGCAGTCGGTCGCCTCGCCGGCCGTAAGGACACCGGGTTCGCGGCAGGTGTGGCCACCCATCTGCTCGGGGACCTGGTGCCCCATAAGGACTTCGACCCGAAGACCGAGGCGCCGCTGCTGGCGGCGACTCTCGCCCTGATCGCATGGCGGCGGGGCATCAACTCGCCGGAGTTCTGGGGGGCGGTGGGCGGCATCACCCCCGACTTCGAGAATGCCGCGTACGTTACCGGCCTGCTCCCGAAGGAGCGGCTGGTCTTCCCCACGCATGTCGGCGGCGGTACGTACCACGCCCCCAAGGTCGCCTCCGCGTGGCCCCAGGGCGTCCTCGCCGCTGTCTGTCTCCTGTACGCCCTTAGCGACCGTCACAGACGGGTATAATCCTTCCGAAACCCAAGGAGGAGCCCGCACGATGGCCGTTTCGGAGACCCCGGTCGCACTGGCGGACCGCCTGCGCAGCGCCCTGCGCATCCCGCCCGGCGATGGGGGCGACCTGGCCATGACGGCAGCCCTGCGCGGGCGTCACCCCGCCGACATCGCCGAGGCGATGGAAGACCTGGCGCACCCGGAGGCACTGGCAGTCTTCAACTGGCTGGATAACATCCGCGCCGCCGAGGTGCTGGACGAACTCGATCCGGGACTGGTGCGCTACCTGCTGGAGAACGCCCCCCCCGGGCGCATCTCAGACCTTCTGGACCGCCTCCCGATGGACGACGCCGCGGAACTCGTGGCCGAGATCGCGGAGGAGACCCCGGACCGGGCGGAGGAGATCCTCGCCGAACTGGAGACCCGCGCCCCCGAGGATGCCGCCGACGTTCGCGAACTGCTCTCCTATGGCGAGAAGACCGCTGGCCGCCTGATGACCGACAAGTTCGTCCGCCTGAGCGGCGAACTGACGGTGGAGGAGGCGTTCGGCGTTATCCGCGGCGCCGACCCGGAGGTGGAGACGCTCAACGACCTGTACGTGGTCCGCTCCAGCCCGGATTCTCAGGGGGAGACGCTCGTGGGCGTGCTGACGCTGCGGGCGCTGGTGCTGGCGCGTCCCAACAGCCGGATCGCCGATATCATGTCGCGCGACCCCGTTGCGGTCACGGTGGACACCGACCAGGAGGAGGTCGCGCAGCTAATCGGCAAGTACGACTTCAATGCCCTGCCGGTGCTGGACCGCAACGGGTACCTGGCGGGCATTGTGACGGTGGACGACGTGGTCGACATCCTGGTCGAGGAGCAGACCGAGGATGTCCTCAAACTCGGCGCGGTGCAGGGCGACGAGACGCACTATCTGTCCACCCAGATTCGCGCCACGGTGAAGCAGCGCATCGGCTGGCTCCTGATGCTGTTTGTGGCGTCCATGCTCACCGGAGGCGTGTCGCGCTACTTCGAGCCGCTGGTCGCCAAGGTAGCTGCTCTGGCCACCTTCACCCCGCTGCTGATCGGCACCGGAGGCAACGCCGGGGCGCAGGCGGTAATGACCGTTACCCGGGCGATGGCGCTGGGGGAGGTCCGGTTCAGCGACTGGGTCCGCGTGCTGTGGCGCGAACTGCGCACGGGGTTGCTCCTGGGCGGTCTGCTCTCGGTAGTCGGGTTCTTCGTGGTCTTGCTCCTGTGGCGAGAGCCGCCACGCTTCGCCCTGGTAGTGTCCGGCTCCATCATCTCGGTGGTCGTCTGGGCGAACCTGGTCGGGGGATTGCTGCCGCTGTTTGCGCGCCGGCTGGGGGCCGACCCGGCGGTGATGTCGGCGCCGTTCATCACGACGCTGGTAGATGCCACGGGGCTCCTGATCTACTTCACGATCGCCCGTGCCCTGCTCGGCATCTGAGCCCGGCACGCCTGCGCCGCAGGCGTGCGCCTTGACAGGTCGGAAAGCGGGCCTGTATAATGCCCGGTGGCACGGTAGCGCGTTCCTCCTGCTTTCTGCGGTACGACCCTCCGCGCAGGATGGCGTAAGCAAGCAGCGGAGGAGAGATTGCCGCCGCCCCATATGGCGACGATGCCGGGGAAGGGCGAGCCCACAGGAGCAAGGAGGGATGGAAAGCAATCATGGCACAGGTCATCGTCAAGCCGGGTGAGCCGTTGGATGTCGCCCTGAAGCGGTTTAAGAAGCAGCTTCAGCAGGACGGCATTCTCAAGCTGGCTCGCGCGCATGAGTATTATGAGAAGCCCAGCGAGAAGAAGCGCAAGGCCGAAGCGGCGCGCCGCCGTAAGATGAAGCAGAACGAGGAGCGCTAACTCTTACCGTTAGCGCCCTTATCCGCGAGCCGGCGGGACGCGCCCGTTGCCCGATCTGCGGATACCCCTCCGCCGGTCCGCCCCGTCCGCCGTACGTGTTCGCACGCGCGGCGGCACGATCCTTCGCATGAAGCGCCCTCACTTCCTTCACAGCCTCCTCCTCCGGCTGACGCCCTGGCGGCGCAAGTCGCGCCGTTACACCGCCCTCTCCACTGCGCGCCGGCGGCGGACAAGCGGCGCCGGGGATGGGGACTCCTTCTTTTTGCTGGAGGCGATCCGGCAGATTCACCCGGCCCGGGTAGCGCTCGCCATCGGCACCGCCGTTGCTCTGTCGCTGCTCCTGTGCATCCATCTCTGGCCGAACCGCGTGAACCTCAGCCTGGGTGACCGGGCCGACCGCGAGATTATCGCCCAGCGCACCGTCCGCTACGAGGACACCTCCGCCACCCGCCAGCTTCGTACCGCCGCTCAGGTACGCGTCAAGAAGCGCTATGACCCCATTCCGGACGCCTCAGCGGAGGCCGTAGAGTCCGCCCGCGCGGTGTTCGATATCTCTGCACGCTGGGCGATTCGCGATGGGGCGGTTCCAGACGCCGACGACGAGGGCGAGCCCGGCGACCCGACCGCAGAGTTTGGGGCGCGCCTGGAAGCCGCCATCGGCGAGATCCGCCAGCAGGGGACCGTCAACATCCCCACCGATGCAGTTGCGCTCCTGATGCGGCTCGACACGCAGACGCGGATGGACGCCCGCGCCGTCGCGACCGAGTTGGTCGAGCGCTACATGAGTGGCGAGATTCGCGACGACGGGAATGACCTGGCGGTTGCGAAGGAGAAGCTGGCGGCTGACCCGGAACTGAAGCGGCTCAAAGACCCCAAACTGCGCGCTGCCGTGGTAAGCGCCGCCGGAAGCGCCCTGCTGCCCAACCAGCGCTACAACCCCCGCCTGACAGCGCACGACCAGCAGACTGCGGTCTCGGCGGTGCGGCCGCAGATCCGGCGCATCGCCGCCGGCGCCGCCGTGATTAAGGCGGGGGAGACGGTGACGCAGCAGCACCTGGACGCATTCGCAGCCCTGGGGCTGCAGAACGCCCGCCTCGATATGTTCACCGTCGCCACCGTGGTTGCGCTGGTGGTCGCACTGGTCGGGGCCGTGGGGGTGTACCTGCGCCTGTTCCACCGCGGGGTGTACGACGACACGCCGCGCCTGTTCCTGCTCGCGCTGCTGGTCATTCTCAGCGTTGCGGGCCTGAAGGTGGGGCAGACCCTGCTCGGTTTGCAGCTCTCGGGCGTCCACTTCGGCTACCTGGGGATGATGTGCGTGGCCTCTGCCGGCATGGCCATTGCGGTTCTGATCTGCCCCTCGGTGGCGCTGCTGGTGGTATCTCTGCTGTCCGTCCTGTCCGGCCTCGTCCTGAACAACGAACTCCGCTTCACCGTTATCACGCTGGGCTCCTCGATGGTAGGGATCATCTCGGTGGCGACGCTGCGGCACCGGGGTGACTTTGTGCGGGCGACCCTGATGCTGTGCGGCGCCAATGCGGCCCTGAACGCCCTGGTCGGTCTGCTGGAGGGGGACCTGCCGCAGGAACTGATGTCCGGCGCGATGTGGGGAGTGGTGTCGGGCCTCTTCGCCCTGGCCCTATTTTACACGGGGGTGGCGGTGTTGGAGCGCTGGTTTGGCATCACCACGCACCTGCGGCTGCTGGAGATGACGGACCCGGCGCGGCCTATTCTCCAGGAGTTCCGCCTGCGCGTACCCGGCACCTACGCGCACTCCTTGATGGTGGCCAACCTTGCCCACGCTGCCGCTGAGGCCATCGGTGCGGACGAACTGCTGGTGCGTGTCGCGGCCTACTACCACGACTTGGGGAAGATGAACCGGCCCGAGTTTTTCATCGAGAACCAGAGCAACGCCGAAAACATCCACGACCGCCTGACCCCCTATATGTCCGCCCTGGTGCTGACGTCCCACGTCAAGGAGGGGATGGAGATGGCGGCGGCGGAGGGCCTGCCCCGGCGCGTTCTCGATGTGATCGAGCAGCACCACGGCACGTCGCTCATTAAGTTTTTCTACCACCGGGCGACCGGCGGGCGCCCCGACCCGAGCCTGGAGGCGCAGTTCCGCTACCCCGGGCCGAAGCCGCAGACCAAGGAGGCCGCGATCGTGATGCTGGCCGACACGGTCGAGGCGGCCTCGCGCACTCTGGAGCGGCCCACTCCTCAGCGCATCAGCGACTTCGTGGCGACGCTGATTGAGGAGAAGCGAGCGGACGGCCAGCTTGACGAGTGCGACCTGACCCTGCGTGACCTCAAAACCATCCAGGGCAGCTTCGTCCGGACCCTATCCGCCACGCTGCACGCGCGCGTGGCCTACCCCGGTCAGAAGTCGGAAAAGGCGGGAGCGGCAGCGGAACCCGCCGAAACACCCCCCGCCGCTGCTGCTGCTCCCCCGCCGCTCCGACTGACTACCTATCCTGAGGAGGCGCTACAGGACGCCCTCCGCGCCGCCGCCCCGGTGGCGAGCCTGGAGAACGATGGAACTCTCGCTGCTGATGACGACGCACCCGGGCGTGACGCCCCCGCCGCTGAACCGCGCGAGCGAGGCCGCCCGGCGACTACTCGCGGACGCCGGTAGGGAGGACGCCGAGGTCAGCATCGTCTTTACGGATGACGCGCGGATTCGGGAACTCAACCGCCAGTGGCGCGGTATCGACAAGGCGACAGATGTTTTGTCGTGGCCGCAGGAGGACGCAGGCGCCGACCTGGGCGGGGACGCGTCCGTCCTGGGCGACGTGGTGATCTCGGTGGACACAGCGGCGCGGCAAGCCGCCGCGCGGGGATGGGACGCCTCCGAAGAGGTGGCGCTTCTCCTGGTGCACGGGATCCTGCACCTTCTGGGCTACGAAGACGAGACCGACGAGGGCGCCGAGGCGATGCGGGCCGAAGAAACCCGCATCCTGGGCAAGCCGCTCGACAAAGTCGGCGCTGCGGCAAACGAGCCGTCGGCGGATTAGGGTACAATACAGTTCTATGAGTATGGTCCGGGAGCCGGACGAGCCTCCTTCACAAGCCCCGCAGGCCGCGCCCTCACCGGGTGTCGGCAGCGGCGGCATCGGCGGGGGGGCGACCACTTCATCCCATCACGTTCCC
>Ga0065721_10049140_pt1 | contig 44722 bp, 25 predicted proteins | sample Mesricmetagenome_FD_59108 | JGI IMG/M metagenome (GOLD analysis project Ga0065721, IMG submission 59108) | Mesophilic microbial community from rice straw/compost enrichment Sample: eDNA_1 v2 (version 2) | ecosystem: Engineered > Solid waste > Grass > Composting > Bioreactor | place: USA: Davis...
GTCCACATAGTTATCCACACCTACTTTTGCTATGAAGTTGATTGACGAGGATTAGCAACCTCAAATTGTCCAGTGTCCTTTTTACAACCGTCCAAAAGTCATTTCTAATATCCATTGAATTCCGCAAAGTCCAATGTCAATCAACTTTCTTTTTGGAATCGTCCTTACCATTTTTCAATACTGTTCCCTGTAAAAACACATTGTTAGTTCATAGGCATGCAACTAACAACCCTTGGAAACAACTGATACGTACCTTGGTGAAGGCCTGGCTATTTTTAAGCTATGTTTGATCCCTACTTTATGGAAACAACTGGAGTGCCATTATCCACAAACCTGAACATCCTTTGAAAGTTTGCACCTGTTGTTGGTTAGAGCTGTGAGGCTAAATGTACTATGCCTGCTTTTTTTAACGTGCTTACGGTACGGCTATAAAAGGCAGGCATTTTTTATACCCGGATGTAAACCGGGGCGGGGCCCGGCAGATAGCGGAGAGATAAGCTACGAACCCAACTGTGCCTGCATGCGCCTTACACGATCCTCCAACTTCTCCGAAGTAAGGTTTTCCCGCATACTATCCACCTTTATCGGAAAACAAAACGGCGTCAACTGTTTTGGAAAAGTGATCACAATCCTCGATCCCTGCACCCTTTCCAGCATATTCCGCAACCGCACCTCCTCCATTTGCTGGTCGAGCACCTCCTGGAAGGCCTGTCTTAATAGTAAATTATCCTTCTCATACTCCGAAAATACCTGGAACAACAACGAGGCAGAGGATTGTAAATGCCGCGCTTTTTTCTGCTCGCCGGGATATCCCTGGAATATCAACCCGCCAATTACGGCAATATCACGGAACTTCCGCTTCGCCATTTCTGTGGCATTTACGCTGCGTTGAATATCGGCCAGCAAATTATCCAAACTAAACAACTCATACACATTGGTATCATCCACGGGTATGGGCTGATCGCTCAGCAACTCAAACCCATAATCGTTCATGGCAAATGAAAAGGTAATAGGCGTGATCTTGCTGATACGATAAGCCAGTATGGCCGCCATGGCCTCATGCACCAGCCTGCCCTCAAACGGGAACACAAATAAATGACAACCGTCTTTGGTCTCTATCTGTTCTATCAGCAACTCATTGGCTTTGGGAACATGCGATAAAAGCTCCTGCAGGGCAAACAGCGGTTTCAGCACCCGCAACTCGATGTCGGAACCGCCCTGCTCCACCTCATTGAACTTCTCCCGCAGCTTTTTACCCAAATTGGCGCTCAGCGGCATGCGCCCTCCCTGCCAACTGGGAACAATGGATTTTTTGGCATTCGATTTCCGCACCAGCGCCGTCATATCTTTTATGGTCACCAGTTCCAGGTTGCGCCCTGCCAGTGTAAACACCTCGCCAGGCGTAAGGCGGGTGATAAACGATTCTTCTATTACTCCAATAAATCCACCACTTACAAATTTCACCTTCATCATGGCCTCGCTTACGATGGTGCCAATATGCATGCGGTGCCGCATGGCCATACGGCGGCTGGTAATGCGGTATACATCGTCTATCACTTCTACTTTCTTATACTCATCGTATTGCTGCAGGGCATTGCCACCGGTTACCAGGAATTGCAGGATGTTCTGCCATTCCGTATCATCCATATCGCGGTAACAATGGGTGGATCTGATCTCATCAAACAGGTCTTCGGGTTTAAAGCCATCCGAAATAGCCAGTGTGCACAGGAACTGGATCAGTACATCAAAACAAAGCACCATCGGTTCCCGGCTTTCGATAAAGGTTTCTTCGATGGCATTTTTTAAAGCCGCTGCTTCTACCAGTTCCAGGGAATGGGTGGGCAGAAAATAGATCTTGCTGGCTTCACCGGGCCGGTGACCACTGCGGCCGGCGCGTTGTAAAAAACGCGCGACGCCCTTGGGCGAACCTACCTGGATGACGGTTTCCACGGGGCGGAAATCAACACCGAGGTCAAGGCTGGCGGTGCATACCACGGCCTTTAATTTGCCCGTATGCAAGGCCTCTTCCACCCAAATACGAAGTTCCTGCTCAATACTGCCATGATGCAGGGCAATGGCGCCGGCCAGGTCGGGTGCATAACTCAGCAGGGCCTGGTACCACTGTTCGCTCATACCGCGGGTATTGATAAAGATCAGCGTGGTGCGGCTGGCCTGTACTATCGGTATTACTTTATGTATCAGCTTTAAACCCAGGTGGCCGGCCCAGGGGTATTTTTCTATTTCATCGGGGATGATGGACTCGATCACCACATCTTTTCTGATATTGGCCTTTACGGTTTCACCAATGGCGCCGGTATAATGGGTGATGGGCGATAGCAGCACTTCCTTTGCCTGGCCCAGGTTGCCGATGGTGGCCGATATGCCCCAAACGCTCAACGGATGTTTGCGTTTAACTTGCAGCGCTACGATCTTTGCCACGGCCAGCTCCACCTGCACACCTCTTTTCGAGCCCAGTAATTCATGCCATTCATCCACCGCAATGATCCTGAGCTTTTCAAAAACCGCAGCATATCCTTTTTGCGCCAGCAACAGGTGCAGGCTTTCGGGTGTGATGATCAGCACCTCGGGCATTTGTCGTTTTTGACGCTGCCGTTCGGCCAGGTCGGTATCGCCGTTACGGATGCCTACCTTCCAGGACATGCCCAGTTCGGCAATCACTTCTTCCATAGCGCGGCCAATATCTTTTGCCAGTGCACGCAGGGGCGTAACCCACAACAACTGCATACCGTTTTTTGCTTTAGATGTATAATTATCTGGATGGTGGTTGATAAAATCGATGACGGCGCCCAGGAAAACCGAAAACGTTTTACCACAGCCGGTGGGCGCATTTACCAGCCCGCTTTTATGGTGAATGATATGCTGCCAGGTTTCTTCCTGGAATGGAAAGGGATGCAGCTCTTTTGAAGCCAGCCAGCGATGAATGACCTGGTATCCCGGGGTTGTTTGAAGCACCATACTGCGTTATAAAGTTTTCAGGTATTCGATCAGGGCCTTTCTTTCATCCTCTTTCAGGCGGTCGCCAAATGTATGACCGTAATTGCCATAGCCAGGCAACCCGGTATTGTAGGTGTTTTTGTTTTTTACCTCCGGCTCTTTGGTGAATACCCAGCCCAGCTTGTTGTAGTCGTACTGAGGATTATCAAAATCGCGCGACCAGTATTTTGGACGCAGATCAGAATTCAGCAAGGCCTCCAGCGTGGGTACCGATCCGTTATGCAGGTAGGGCGCCGTGATCCAGATGCCATCCAGCGGCGGCGCAATATAACCATGAAAGGGTTCCAGCCTGGCGGGATGATCGCCGGTAGTAAACCAGCTGCGGTTAAACCATTCCACAAATTGCGGGTTGGAATAATTGGCGGTATATAAAAAAGAATCGGTTTGAATCACGGCCTGTGGTATCAGCAGGTTGGGATAGCTGGCTTCGTTGCCATAGGTGCCATGGCATTTGGAGCAGTTGTTTACAAAAATGGTTTCTCCCTTTCTGGCCAATACGGTATCGATAGCTTTTGGGTACTTGGGTGGTTCCAGCGTATTAATATAAGCCAGCAGGTCGGGCATATGGCTGTCTACCTCGCGGCTTTCGGCCGTGTCGTTTACGGTGAGCAGGTTGCTGGCCATCAGGAAACGTCCGAAATCGCCGCGGCCAAAGCCGTTGTAGAACATGGCGTGTTTTTTCTTCAGCAGCCACCACGGTGGTACATCGCTGGGTATTACCGTTTCGGGTATGGCCAGTTGCGGCTCGGGGTTCCATTGAAAGGTGATGGGATCGCGGTGGGCTACCAGTACTGCGGCCAGCCGGTCTGCCGCATTTACACCGCGTACGGCGGTGGTGAGTTGCGGACCAATGGTTTTGGTGACTTCCAGGAAAGGTTTGGCCGCCCGGTATTTTTTGGGGGCGGTGATCTTCAGCATGTCCTCTACGGTTTGCAGCCGTTTGGTGTTGAGTTTTTCATTATGACTGAAGTCGATGCTGGTATTGCCCAGGCCCATGATCAGCTGGCCTTCGAACACCTGTGCATGGCATTGCAGGCAGTTGGGGGCCACCAGCAGCTCGCCGTTGGCGGCTTCTACCGCGGTGTATTCGTGGGATATGTTGGCGTTTCTGCCGCTGCGTTCCAGGTAATTTTTTTTGTTTTTACCCATGCCCATGATGAATACGTTGTAGGGGATGCCGCCTTTTACGTAGTCGCCGGTGGTGAGGTATTCATAACCTTTTTGGGGGTCGCCGCCTGTGCGTTGCAGGCTGGGGGGAATGGGGACGGGTTCGAATTCGTTATCCGATAGGATGTTTGTAAATGCCACACCGCCCAGGAAGATGAGCGCCAATACCGACCATATTTTCATGGGTGTAATTTACGAAGAAAGGCTTGCCAAAACCCCGCTATTTCCCATACACTTCCAGCATCTTTTTCAAATCGTCCAGTGTATTAATTTCCTCCACCTTCTTATCCATTCTCCACCTGCTAATTCTTGGAAACCTCAACGCCACACCCGATTTATGCCGGTTGCTCGCCGCAATTCCCTCAAACGCAATCTCAAACACCAACTCCGGCTTCACCGTCCGCACGGGGCCAAACTTCTCCAGCGAATTCCGTTTCACAAACGCATCCACCTGCGCAAACTCTTTATCGGTTAACCCGGAATAGGCCTTGGTAAATGCCACCAGCTTATCGCCATCCCGCACGGCAAAGGTATAATCGGTATACAGGTTGCTGCGCCGGCCGGCGCCCTTCTGCGCATAGATCATCACGGCATCGAGGGTCAGCGGATCGATCTTCCACTTCCACCAGTCGCCCCGCTTGCGGCCCACCAGGTAAGCCGATGATCTGCGCTTCAGCATTAATCCCTCGCTGTTGATGCTGCGTGCCTTTTCACGAATCGTCACCAACTCATCCCAATTCGTAAAACTTACCATGGGGGATAGTTGAATAAATGGCAATTGCAATCCATTCACCAGCTCTTCCAGTGCAGCACGCCGTTCCGACAAAGCCAGGTGCCGGATGTCTTCGCCTTTCAACTCCAACAGGTCGTATGCAAACAATCCCACCGGCGCTTCCTGCAAATGTTTTTTTGTCACATTCTTGCGGCCGATGCGTGTTTGCAGCACATTAAAGTTCAGCACCTGCCCATCTTTATAAGGCAATATCTCGCCATCTATCACGGTGCCATCGGGCAGCCTGTTTTGCAGCACCTGGTATTCGGGAAACTTATCGGTAATGAGGTCTTCACCGCGGCTCCAAACAAAAAGCTGGTTGGCCCTTTTGATCACCTGCCCGCGAATACCATCCCATTTCCATTCGGCCTGCCAGTCGTCGGGTTCACCCAGCGACGGCAATTCATCTTCCAGTGCATAAGCCAGGTAAAAAGGATAGGGTTTTGAATGATCTATGAGCGTCGCTTCTTCGCTCAGTAATTCATCGAAACTGGTGTTCACAGGATCCCAGTTGCCACTGATGCGGTGCGCGATCACGCTGGCTTCGAGGTTCACTGTTTTGGCCAGTGCATTCACCATCATTTTTTGCGAAACACCCACACGAAATGCGCCCGATAACAATTTATTAAAAACAAAACGCTCCATGCTGGTGAGCTCCATCCAGGATTGTAAAATGAAATTTTTCTTTTCCTGTTCAGCCGCCTTTTCCAGCGCCAGGAACTGTTCTACATAATAATGCAATGGTTTGCCGGGTGGTTTTTCGGCCGGCTCGTCTTTTTCAGGAATCAACAGGGCGATGGTTTCAGAAAGGTCGCCCACGGTATGATAACATTCTTCAAACAACCAGTAAGGCAATCCAATCAATTCGGTACACCAGGTGGCCAGTTGCGTACCGCTCACAGCGCGGCGTGGACGGCGGCCGCTGAACAAGGCGATCACCCACACCCGGTCTTTGTCGTGGGCCTGCTCAAAATAATGGGAGAGGGCCTCCAGCTTGTCGTTGGTTTTGGTAGACGTACCCAGTTTTTTTATGAGTGCGGCAAACAACTTCATGCGTCACCGGGTTTTGGTTGTTCGGTTTCGCCGGTCTTTCCTTCGCTGGCGCCTGCTTCAAACTGGGCTTCCTCTTCCTCGGTGCCAAACTCGGTTTTTACTTCCGCGGCTTCTATGCCCTGCTCGTTCAAATACCGGCTGAATGCGCTTTGAAACCCATGCGTTACAAACACTTTTTCTGCACCCGTGGCTTTAATGGCCTGCATCAATCCATTCCAGTCGGCATGATCGCTTAGGGCAAAACCTTCATCGGCATTGCGTCTGCGTTGATGGCCGCGTACCTGCATCCAGCCGCTACATATACCCACACTATAAGGCGCAAAGTGCCGCATCCAGGGTGTACCATCGGCCGATGGCGGGGCAATCACCACGCTGCCTTTATAAACGTCTTTGGTTAGTTCGGGTGTTATGCGTTGTACGGCCGGCAGGCTCCAGCCCTGTTGTAATAAGGTTTGATGTACATTCCAAATGGCGCCATGCACAAATATATTACCCGTCACTTCTTCCACGGCCTTCATTACCCGCTGCGCCTTGCCCAAACTGTAAGCAATCAGCACCGAAGTTTTTCCATCGAGCTGGTTATTGCGTATCCAGTTTTGTATATCGTAGAAAATAGCGGTTTGTGATTTCCAGTTATAGATGGGTAAACCAAAAGTAGATTCTGAAATAAACGTATTACAGCGCACGGGTTCAAAGGCGCCGCTCAGGCCATCGTTCTCTACCTTGTAATCACCACTCACCACCCATACTTCTCCTTTATATTCCACGCGTACCTGCGATGAGCCAATGATATGCCCGGCTGGATGTAACGATACCTTCACGCCATTCATATCAACCGGTTCATTCCAACCCAATCCCTGGTAGCTGCCGGGGCCCAGCCTTAGTTGCAATATCGGCAGGGTATCATGATGGCATAAATAAGAATGGCTGCCCATGCGCGCATGATCGCTGTGTGCATGGGTGATCACCGCCTTGTGAACGGGCTGCCAGGGATCGATATAAAACCCACCGGCAGCACAGTACAGCCCTTTATCGGTAAAGTCGATCAAAGCCATACCTGAAGATACTAAAAAGGCATGCCACGGATTCAACCGTGGCATGCCTTCCTATCGTTGGGTTATAAAAAGCTTAGTTCACCTGTTTTACAATGCCGTCCATCTTCTTTACAAAATACAGTTTTTTATTTTCGTAATAATCCACCGCTGCGGTGTTTTTATTCACTACCGGTTGAATATCCACTTCATTGAACAGCATAAACCGCTTGTCGTTCAAATTTCCTTTCAGGTTATCGCCATGCTCATTCAATAAATGGGCGAAATGATACAGGGTCTCAAAACCACGGAACACCATATCGGTCGGGCGTGAATAATAGTTTGTTTTAAAATCATCATATACGGTAGCGGCCAGTTTGCCGGCAGGCGCAATATAAAAAGGCGTACTGTATACTATTTCCAGGCCCTTGTATTGCGACCGCTCAAACTCTATCACATCCCAGGTAGGCATACCTACCACGGTGCAGGGATGGGTAGCGCTTAAAGAAGCCAGGTGGGCGCAAAGATTTTGTGCAAACACCTGGTCGAGGCTGCCGGCCAGGCACACATTGGTTTTATCAGTTTTGAGATAGGCTTTTAATTGTTCCGAGGTGAAATTCGCATCCAGGTTCACATACTTTACCTTAAGCTTAACCGAAGTGTTCTTTTCAAATTCTGTAAAAAAATTCCTGAGCTGTTCATCGCCTTTTTTCTTGAACACGATGATCTCGGCCAGAGAATGATTCCGTTGCAGGTAACGATAAATACCCACGTAATGCGTTTGCAGGGTGGTATTCATCACTACATAATACGGGTTATTGGTAACGTTGGCCGACACGGGATAATTGGCATTGATAAAAGGTATTTGCAGCAGGGCTGCCTTGTGCGCTAACAGGGCGGCCTCGTTCACATTCACATGACCAATGATCAGGTTCATGGTCTTCAGTTCTTCGCTGTTCAATACCGAATCGAATTTCCTGTTGGCGCCACGGCTGTCATATACATGAATATCCAGTGTAAGACCTTCCTGGTTCAATGAATCGATGGCCATTTGAACACCTTCGTAAAATTCCAGGCCCTGGTTGGCAATTTTGGGAAAGGTTTTGTTGTCGTACCTGTAGTTACCGGTTTCATCAAAAGCAGAGTCCAGGTACAAAGGGGTAAAAATCGCAATACGACGAACGGTTGAGTCTGTTTGAGCCAAAACCGGTGAGCCAAAAGCAAATGCGAATGCAAAAAGGGAAAATACGATCCATTTTTTCGTCATAGGGAATGCTTTATTTACTATAATCGGCTAAAAAAAGACGGTTACTCCCACTCGATCGTTGCAGGTGGCTTGCTGCTGATATCATAAACCACCCGGTTGATCCCGCTCACATTGTTGATGATATCTGTCGAAATATGTGCCAAAAATTCATAAGGCAGGTGCGCCCAGTCGGCGGTCATACCATCCACCGAGGTTACCGCACGTAAAGCCACGGTATATTCATAGGTCCTTTCATCACCCATAACACCTACGCTCTTCACTGGCAACAAGATAGCGCCTGCCTGCCATACCTGGTCGTATAAATTATGTTCTTTTAATCCCTGTATATAACGGTGGTCGGCTTCCTGTAATAACTGCACTTTTTCGGGTGTGATCTCGCCCAGGATGCGGATGGCCAAACCCGGTCCGGGGAAGGGATGCCTGTGCAACAGGTTGGCGGGAATGCCCAGTTCGGCGCCTACACGGCGTACCTCGTCTTTAAACAAATAACGCAAGGGCTCCACCAATTCAAGGTGCATGATATCGGGCAGGCCGCCCACATTATGATGCGATTTAATAGTTACGGAAGGACCATGTACCGAAACGCTTTCAATTACATCAGGATAAATAGTACCCTGACCGAGCATTTCAATACCTTCTATCTTTTTGGCTTCATCCTGGAATACATCTATGAATAGCCGGCCGATGGTTTTGCGTTTGGCTTCCGGATCGGTTTTACCAGCCAACTGATCGTAGAACAGTTTTTTGGCGTCAACACCTTTTACGTTCAATCCAATGGTGGCATAGGTATCCAACACCTGCTCAAATTCGTTTTTGCGCAGCACGCCATTGTCTACAAAAATGCCGTACAGGTTTTTGCCAATGGCCTTGTGTATAAGGGTAGCCGCCACGGTAGAGTCTACACCACCGCTGAGCGCCATGATCACCTTGCGGTCGCCGATCTGTTGTTTCAGCGCGTTTACGGTATCGGTGATAAAGTGGGCGGGCGTCCAGTCTTGCTGGCAGCCGCAAATATTTACCAGGAAATTTTTAACGATCTTTTTGCCTTCCACGCTGTGGTATACCTCGGGGTGGAATTGTACGCAATACAGTGGTTGCTGGCTGTCGCCGTTCTTTTTAAAGGCGGCAAAGGGAATACTGTCGGTGGTGGCCAGCACCTCGAAACCCGGTGGCATTTCCAGCACCGAATCGCTGTGGCTCATCCATACCTGCGATTGCTCCATGACGTCTTTTAGTATTACATCGTCGATCTTTTTATGCATCAGGGCGCGGCCATATTCGCGTTTGTTGCTTTTGGCCACCTTGCCGCCAAATTGTTTAGCGGTTAGCTGGGCGCCGTAACATACGCCCAGGACAGGCAGCTTTTGGTGCAGGGCACTCACATCCACCTCGGGGGCGTTGGCGTCGTTCACCGAAAAAGGCGACCCGGAAAGGATGATGCCCTTGAGCGCCGGGTCAAATTCAATTTTTTTGTGATAGGGGACTATTTCGCAATAAACTTTGGCCTCGCGGACGGCCCTGGCAATCAATTGAGTATACTGACTGCCGAAATCGAGAATAAGAATCTTTTCCGTCATGGTGGTGCGAAGGTACTAAACCTGTAACATTTTCTCTAAGGTGGCGTCAAATGACGTATGGAAACCATTATTTTGTGAATATATTTCAACTAAACCTTCACACATGAAAAAATTCTATGTATTCCTGCTTTTAGTCCCCATCGTATTTTATTCCTGCCATTTTGCACAGGGCGAGCGGGTGAAAGGAAGCGGACATGTAGTTACCGAAAACCGGGATGTGACCGGTTTTACAGGTGTTGAATCCTATGGCTCCTTTGATGTACATGTTGGTTCAGGCAACCATGCCCTGAAAATGGAAGGAGAAGATAATATCCTTGCGCATATAGATACCTATGTAGAAGGCGATATTCTCAAGATCAAAACCAAAAAAGGTTTTTGGCTGGACCCTGACCGCGATGTAAAGATCTATGTTACCGCACCTTCCTACACCAGGGTATACTCCAATGGTTCGGGCAATATTATTGGTGAAAGTAAAATTACCGGCACCGGTAAACTGGAACTGGGTGTGAACGGCAGCGCCGATATCAACCTGGAGGTAGATGCGCCCGAAGTAACAACTGATATCAATGGCAGCGGCAATGCCAAACTAAAAGGACAAACCAAAATTTTCAAAAGCCAGGTCATGGGTAGCGGTGATGTGCGTGCGCTTGACCTGCTTGCAGAAGAAACCAGTGTAAAGATCATGGGGAGCGGCAATGCCGATGTGTATTCGAGTGTGAAGTTGAATGTGAATGTAGCAGGAAGCGGCGATGTACGTTATAAGGGCGGCGCGCAGGTGAATTCGCATATAGCGGGTAGTGGGGAGGTGAAGAAGCTGGATTAAAGATTCACATACTTCACCCTGATCCATATATCCCTGTTCCTCCCCTTATCATCCGTACAAGATATCTTCACCGGCCCCTCCTCCGGTAAAAAAAACTGTTTGGTGCGCGCCTGGCTGGTTTTGAAGAACTGGTTGTTGATATACCAGTACACCTTGTTTACATCATTACCCACGTTACAGGTAAGCTGCAGTGGTTCGGGATTTTTTTTACTGATAAAATACTCCGATCCATTTCGCGGCGAAGTAATGGCCGGCCCGCCATCCCTGAACACGCGTTCACAAGCCGGGTTATGGGCGGGTATATGCTCATAGGCAATATGCCGCTCATCGAAATAACGCTGCATATCGGCCGTTACCGTACGCATCCATTTCTTTTTATAACCGCTCACCGGCATACAGGTTTTGCAATACGACAGCTTCTCATTGGCCGACACCATTACCTCCTGCATATTATTACAGGTTTGCGTAGAAGAGATCAAAGGAATAAAATAATCAGTCACGGTATGATGGCAATGTTCGGCCGGCGGCATACCTGTTTCTGAACATACCATGCGTATATCACAATCCCCGGGCTGGCTAAACCATCCTTCATCGCTGTCGTAGTCGATGGTATTAAAAATTTTGAACAGCAGCGGCGTAGCCACATTCGCGCCACTCAGCTCAGGAATGCCCTGGGCCGAAAAATTACCCACCCAAACACCTACCGTATATTTTTTATTATAACCAATACTCCAGGCATCGCGCCGGCCATAGCTGGTGCCCGTTTTCCAGGCAATCCTGGGCATATGCTCAGTGCTTTGCCAATTCAATGGAAAATCAGGCCGGTTTACCTTCGATAGTATATCATTGATCATGAAGTTAGCCGCGGTGCTTAGTATCGTACTGCTGTGATTGGCCTGGTCCTGCGTATAACGAGGCGCCACATAACGGCCTTCATTGGCAAACAGGCTGTACAACCCGGTCAGCTCTTCCAGCGTGGCGCCACAGCCACCCAGCACCATCGACAAACCCAGCTTGCGCTGGTCTTTTCGTATTTGCCGGAAATGGCAGGCGGCCAGTTTTTGAATAAAGGTTTCAACACCCAGCCATTGCAGCCCCTTTACAGCCGGTATGTTCAACGAATGTTCCAGCGCATATTCCATGGTTACATAACCATTGAACTGCTTATCGTAATTCTCGGGAGCATACCCGTTATAGTTCACGGCTACATCGGTGATGATGGCTTTGGGCGTCATCAATCCTTCATCTATACAAAGTCCATACAGTAAAGGCTTCAGCGTACTGCCGGGCTGGCGGATGGCTTTGGCGCCATTCACCTGGCCGGCATCGATGGTATCCTTATAATCGGCTGAGCCTACATAGGTAATTACGTTATGCGTTTTGTTATCGATGATCACCACGGCGGCATTGCGAATGTTTTTCAGTGTCAACATACGTACCTGGTCAGCCACCAGCTTTTCGGTTTTTGCCTGTACGTTCATATCGATATTTGTCCTGATGATATCGTCGCCCTGCTGTTTTAGTTTCAAGGCAAGATGGGGTATCAATTGTGGTACGGCGCCCCGCGAAGCATGCAGTGGTTCGCTGAGGGCATCCTGTATTTCTTTTTCGGTAAATACCTTGTTGCCTGCAAAAAGCCGCAGCCAGCGGTTACGTTCCTGCACAATACGGTCGTTGTGTTTACCAATCACCAGGGAAGAGGGGCGGTTGGGAATGATACTCAGCGCGGTGATCTCGGCCAGCGATAGATGATCCGGGTTCTTTTTGAAATAGAGGATGGATGCGGATTTCACGCCTTCTATATTGCCGCCATAGGGCACCAGGTTCAGGTATAGCTGTAATATCTCGCTTTTGCTGTATTTCCATTCCAACTGCAGCGCGCGGAATACCTCGATGCCTTTATTAAAATAAGTTCGTTTTTTCGGTTCCAGCGCCCTGGCCACCTGCATGGTGATGGTGGAGGCGCCGGAAGTGCGTTTCCAATGCCAGATATTCTTTATAAAGGCCCGTGCCATGGCCATGGCATTAAAGCCGGGATGATAGTAAAAGTACCTGTCTTCTTTTTCAATGATGGTCTTGCGCAGAAGGGGAGATATTTCTTCCAGCTCCGTTTTCATACGCCATTTTTGATCGGGCGTTAAAAAGGCATGAACTACTTCGCCTTTGGCATCTGTTACAATGGTGCTGTAACTTACGTTGTCGGGCAGGGGAAATAACCAGTTACCTGTAAAAAACATAAATACCAGCACCAGCACTCCAAGAGAAAGATGTTTTAACCATGGTTGTATTATCGTGCGAAGCTTGTTCAAAACCGGTGTGCTTTAATAACAAATTAACTAACAAATTGAGATATTTATTCATAACTTTTCGTGTAGGCAAGCCATTTTAATTCAATTTTGTACTTTAACGCCTTTTATTTAACCCTATATGCGCAGATCTCTGTCCCTGGTTTCCCTGGCCATCCTCCTTTTTGCAGGATGTAACCGCAGCATCGTTTCCCTGAATTATACCAATGCCAAAGACGAAGTACAGCCCCTGGGCAACCTGGTATTCCGATTCGACAAATCGCTGGTAGCCGATTCCATGCTCAACCAATGGGATTCTACCGAATACATTTTGTTTGAACCAAAGATAGCCGGCCGCTTCCGGTGGGAACATCCTGATGAACTGGTGTTCTCACCCTCGCAACCCCTGCCACCGGCCACCACTTTCAAAGCCAGACTGCAGGGCGGTTTGTTGCAATACAGCGAATACGGCAAGCTGGGTAAAGAAGATAATATCACCTTTTATACACCCTACCTGCAACTGGATAATACCAATGTAACCTGGATGCTGCCCGATGCACGCAGCACTACGGCCTATCCGCAGGTAGACCTGTATTTCAACTATGCCGTCAACCCCGCCACCATTAAAGACAAAATGCAATTGCAGATCGGCGGCAAACCGGCGGACTACAGCATCGTTACCTTATCAAACGATAGCCGACTGTCGTTGCGTATACAGGGTTTAAAACCGGAAGACAAAGACCTGGAAGCAAAGGTAACGCTCAACAAAGGCCTGGTACCCGAGGGCGGTGTGAATGGCACCAAAGACGCCATCGAGAACAAGGTGTTTATTCCTTCGCCCTACAACCTCACCATCAACGATGTGCAGTCTGAACATGATGGCCTGGGCGGCAAACTGTATGTGCGTACCAGCCAGCAGGTGGTTACCGATAAACTGGCTTCGCTTATTAAATTCAATCCTGCCGTAAAGTTTTCGGTAGAGCAAACCGAAGATGGTTTTGCCGTAAGCAGCGAAGCCTTTGATGCCGATAAAAGTTATGTGTTTACCGTTGGCAAAGGTGTGCGTGGAAAAATAGGCGGTGTGTTGCGGGAAGACTTTAATACCAATGTGGCTTTTGGCGAACTGGAGCCCTCGCTGCGTTTTGCCAACAGCAAAGCCGTGTATTTATCCGACCAGGGAAACAAGAACATAGAGGTACGCATCACCAATATACCAAAGGTAAAGGTGATTATCTCCAAGATCTACGAAAGCAATTTACTTACCGCACAGCGATATGGGTATTATCCAAAAAGCGATGGGAACGACGAAGATTATTATTACGATGAAGGCAACAGCGATCTCTCGCTGGGCGATGTCATTTACGAACAGGAAGTAGATACCCGCTCGCTGCCCAAATATGGCAACAGCCGTTTGTTTAGTTTTAATGTAGAAGACAGGCTGCCCGACTTCAAAGGCATATATCATATCAAGATCCGCTCGGCCAAAGACTATTGGATCAGCGACAGCCGGTTTGTGTCTAAATCAGATATCGGCCTGATAGCCCGCGAAGGCAAAGACAAACTGTTTGTGTTTGCCAACTCCATCAAAACCGCACAACCTGTAAATGGTGTAAATGTGATCGTGTATGGCAACAACAACCAGGTACTGGGCGCCGCCGCTACCAATGCCGATGGGGTGGCCGAAGTGCCCATGACAAGAAAAGAGTTTGCCGGTTTTCGGCCGGCCATGGTGATTGCCAAAACCGCGGAAGATTTTAATTACCTGCCTTTCAGCAATACCCGGGTCAATACCTCCCGCTTCGAAGTGGGCGGTAAACGCAGCAACAGCACCGGCCTCGACGCCTTTATTTATGCCGAGCGGGATATTTACCGCCCGGGTGAAAAAGTGAATTTCTCCGTGATACTCCGCGACCGCCAGTGGAAATCGCCGGGTGAGTTGCCGGTAAAATTAAAGTTCCTGTTACCAAATGGAAAAGAACTAAAGAACTTCAGGAAAACATTAAATGAACAGGGCGCCCTGGATGGTGATGTGGAACTGGCCAATTCGGCCATCACCGGCAGTTATACGCTGGAAGTATATACCAGCAACGATGTATTGCTGGGTAGCAAAAGTTTCAGCATAGAAGAGTTTGTGCCCGATAGAATAAAGGTAAACGCCAAACTAGATAAACCTACGCTGGCGCCGGGGGTAAACGTACACCTCACCATCAATGCCACCAACTTTTTTGGTCCGCCTGCAGCAAACAGGAATTACGAAGCAGAAATGCAGGTAAGCGCGATCAATTTCAGCCCGAAGAAATACAATAACTACGACTTCTCGATCGTGAACCAGGGCATGTCGTTCGATAAAAAATTGAATGAAGGCAGCACCGATGAAAGCGGCAATGCCAAAGAATCTTTTTCCATACCCGTATTATATGATAAGAAAGGTTTGCTGAAAGCTACTTTCTACGCTACGGTTTTCGATGAAACCGGCCGGCCTGTAAGCCGCAGTGTATCGGCTAATATTTATACGCAGGATGTATTTTTTGGCGTGGGCAGTGATGGATACTGGTATTACCCCCTGAACCAGATGGTGCGTTTTCCCTTGATAGCATTAGACAAAAACGAGCGCCTGATGAACGGCGCCAAAGCATTGGTGCAGGTGATAAAACACGAATACCGTACCGTGCTCAGCAAAAGCGGCAGTTATTTCAGGTACGAATCGCAACGTGATGATAAGGTAGTGGCCGAACAAACCATGAGCATAAGCGGAGAAAACGCGAACTATGGATTTGTACCACGTTCGCCCGGCGAGTACGAATTGCGGGTTTCTGTTCCTGGCGCCAGCAGTTATGTAAGCAAACGATTTTACAGTTATGGTTTCTGGGGCGGCGATAATGCATCATTTGAAGTAAACACCGAGGGCAATATCGATATCTCAGCCGATAAAACATCTTATCTCTCCGGTGAAAGCGCGAAGTTGTTGTTTAAAACGCCGTTCAGCGGCCGCATGCTGGTGACCCTGGAAACCGATAAGGTAGTGTCGTATCAATATGTGAATGTAGAGAACCGCACTGCTTCGGTTGATTTGAAACTAACAGCCGAACATTTACCCAATGTATATGTTACCGCCACTTTGATCAAGCCGCATGATATCAGTGATATTCCACTTACCGTGGCGCATGGCTTTCAAAGTTTGAAGGTAGAAGAAACCAGCAGAAAGATACCGGTAGAGATCACTGCACAGAAATCGGTACGTTCACGCACACACCAGCGGGTAAAAGTAAAGGCAGCGCCCAACAGTTATGTAACGCTGGCAGCCGTAGATAACGGCGTGCTGCAGATCACCGATTTTTCCACCCCCGATCCATACAAACACTTCTATGCCAAAAAAGCGCTGGAGGTAAATGCATACGACCTGTACCCGTTGCTCTTCCCCGAACTAAAAGCGCAGTTGAGCAGCACCGGCGGCGATGGAGAACTGGAGATGAGCAAACGCACCAACCCCATGCCCGCCAAACGAATCAAAGTGGTAAGCTACTGGAGCGGTATTACCAAGGCCAACAGCAGCGGCGAAGCCAGTTTTGAATTTGATATACCGCAGTTCAGCGGCGAGGTGCGGCTGATGGCGGTGGCCTATAAAGATGAAAGTTTTGGCAGCGGCGAAACCGCCATGACCGTGGCCGACCCATTGGTGCTGAGCACGGCCTTACCCCGGTTTTTAAGCCCCGGCGATACCGTTACCGTGCCTGTTACCATCACCAATACCACCAGCAAACCGGCCTCGGCAACAGCTACATTGAATGTGAGCGGTCCGCTGAGGGTATTGGGCGATAAACAACAAACCGTATCACTCAACAGCAACAGCGAAAACAGGGCCGTGTTTCAGGTGGTGGCCACACCGGCCGTGAATGTGGGTAAGGTAGCCGTGGAAGTAAACGGGCTGGGTGAAAAGTTCATCGACGAAACCGAGATCAGCGTGCGGCCTGCATCGCCTTTACAACTGGTTACCGGCAGCGGTACACTCACCGGCAACAATACCCAGCGTGTGAACATACCGCTCAACGATTTTCTGCCCAACAGCACCGATTACCACCTGGTGGTTAGCCGCAGCCCGGCGCTGGAACTGGGCAAACAATTGCGCTACCTGGTAAATTATCCCTATGGTTGTACCGAACAAACCATATCGGTGGCCTTCCCGCAATTGTACCTGGGCGACCTGGCCGACCAGATGAACGTAAAACAGGGCGTGCAGGTAAGCGCCAACTGGAATGTACTGGAGGCTATTCGCAAAATAAAACTGCGCCAGTTGTACAACGGCGCCATTACCCTTTGGGATGGAGAAGGCAAAGAGCATTGGTGGGCCACCGTATACGCAGGTCATTTTTTGATTGAAGCACAGAAGGCCGGTTTCGATGTAGATAAGAATGTGCTGAATGGCATCATGGGTTATATCAACAACCGCCTGAAGAATAAAGAAACCATCGAATACTATTACAACCAAAACCAGAAAAAGAAGATCGCACCCAAGGAAGTGGTGTACAGCCTGTATGTGCTGGCGCTGGCGGGTAAACCCAATGTAAGTGGTATGAACTATTATAAGGCCAACACCCATTTGCTGAGCCTGGATAGCAAATACCTGTTGAGTGCCGCCTATGCCATTGCCGGTGATAAACAAAAGTTCAGGGAGCTGTTGCCCGGCTCGTTTAGTGGCGAGGTATCGGTAGCGCAAACCGGTGGCAGTTTTTACAGCGATATACGCGACGAAGCTATTTCGTTGAATGCCCTGCTGGAGGTGGATCCTGCCAATAATCAAATTTCTGTAATGGCGGAGCATGTGGCCGCCAAACTAAAACAACGACAATGGTACAGCACACAGGAATGTTCGTTCAGCTTTTTGGCCCTGGGTAAAATAGCACGCGCTGCGCGCAAGGCTACCGTAACAGCCGATATAAAAGTGAACGGTAAAACCGTGGCCCGATCAGAAGGTGCACCGGTAAAACTCACAGCCAAACAACTGGGTGGCGCCCATGTAGAGATCGTATCGAAAGGAGAGGGCCGGCTGTATTATTACTGGCAAAGCGAAGGCATCAGCGCCAGTGGTACTTATAAGGAAGAAGATAATTACATACGCGTGCGCCGTCATTTTTACGACCGATATGGCCGCACCATCAACGATCCTACATTTAACCAAAACGACCTGGTGATTGTGCAGATCACGCTGGATAAATCGTTCAGCGGTTCGGTGGAAAACATCGTGATCACCGATATGCTGCCGGCCGGTTTTGAGATTGAAAATCCGCGTACAAAAGAGATACCGGGTATGGACTGGATCAAGGAAGCGTCAACGCCTACCGCGTTGGATGTACGCGACGACCGCATTAACTTTTTTGTTGATTTGCACAGCAACCGGCAAACTTATTATTATGCCGTACGGGCCGTGTCGCCGGGTATTTACCACATGGGCCCCGTGAGCGCCGATGCTATGTATAATGGAGAATATCATTCGTATCATGGCGCCACTACGATCGTTGTAAAAGGAAAATAAAGACCTTTAGGGTATGGCAGCACCATTATTGCAAATAAAAAACCTGCAGGTAGATTTTATCACCGAGCTGGCTACCACCACGGCAGTGAATGATATCTCACTCACCGTGAACCGTGGCGAGATCGTGGCCATTGTAGGCGAATCGGGTTCGGGAAAATCGGTAACCTCCTTATCGGTGTTGCAGTTGCTGCCCAAGCCACCGGCCCGTTATACGCAAGGCGAGATATTATTTTCAGTTGATGGCCGCACCACCGTAAACCTGCTTACACAAACGGAGGAACAGTTGCGTACCATTCGCGGCAACCAGATCGCCATGATCTTCCAGGAGCCCATGACCTCGCTGAACCCGGTATTTACCTGCGGCCACCAGGTAAAGGAAGCCATCAAAATGCATCGTTCTATCAGTGATGCCGAAGCTAAACAGCGCACGATCGAACTGTTTCAACAGGTAAGGCTGCCCCATCCCGAACAACTGTTCAGGCGATACCCGCACCAGCTCAGTGGCGGGCAAAAACAACGCGTGATGATTGCCATGGCCATGAGCTGCCAGCCATCACTGCTTATATGCGATGAACCTACCACCGCCCTGGATGTAACGGTGCAAAAAACCATCCTGCAACTCATCCGGGAGCTGCAGCAAACACAGCAAATGGGGGTGATCTTTATCACGCACGACCTGGGTGTGGTGGCAGAAGTGGCCAACCGCGCGGTGGTGATGTATAAAGGGAAGATTGTAGAAGAAGGCCCCGTGCAGGAACTGTTTCGCCACCCGCAGCATCCTTATACCAAAGGCTTGCTGGCCTGCCGGCCGGTATTGCATCCCAAAGGAGAAAGACTGCCCGTAGTGAGTGATTTTTTGGAAAGAAATAAACCCTTCGAATTACGGCCATTTGAACCTGAATCGATAGCGCTGCCCTCCTTGCCCACACTGGTGCGCGCCGAACACCTCAACGTTTGGTTTCCTTCTAAAAAGAACATATTGGGTAAACCGCTTGAATATGTAAAAGCAGTTGACGAGGTATCCTTCGAGATATTCAAAGGCGAAACCCTGGGCCTGGTAGGTGAATCGGGTTGTGGTAAAACCACGCTGGGCAGAACCCTGCTCGGTCTTATTCAACCCACCAGCGGAAGCGTCATATACGACAACATCCATCTGCAATCGATCGGCGCAGGCGATATGAAAAAGCTGCGCCGTAACATACAGATCGTTTTCCAGGATCCCTACTCTTCACTCAATCCCAAACTCACCATTGGCGCGGCGATAGCCGAGCCTTTGCAGGTGCATAACCTATTACCCAATAAACAACAACGTAAAGACAGGGTGGTGGAATTGCTGGAAAAAGTGGACCTGCGGCCTGAACATTTTCACCGCTACCCGCATGAGTTTTCGGGCGGACAAAGACAGCGTATTGTGATTGCACGTGCTTTGGCCCTGAACCCCTCCTTCATAGTTTGCGATGAATCGGTATCGGCGCTGGATGTTAGCGTGCAGGCGCAGGTATTGAACCTGCTGAACGATCTGAAACAGGAAATGGGTTTTACGGTAGTGTTTATTTCGCACGATCTTTCCGTGGTACGGTATATCAGCGACCGTATTATGGTGATGAATAAGGGAAGGATAGAAGAAATAGGGGAAGCCAACAAAGTGTATTTCCACCCGGAAAAAGAATATACAAAACAATTGATCGCTTCGATACCGAAAGGACTATATAATATTGAATAATGAATATTGAATGTTGAATAATGAAGTGCTTTTATTTCAACATTCGAGATTTAATATTCAATATTCAATATTTTCTCAGTCTTTATACCGCTGGCTTTTGACCATTTCCGACAAATAATTCCTGTACATGCTATACGAACGTGCATCGTAAAACACCGAGGCACTGCTGCGCCTGGCATACAACATCTCCTTCAGCATTTTATGTAACTGCTCTTTTAGGGGTTTATCGTTCTGCAGCTTGCGGTCGTCGTTGCTGGTGAAATCATCATTGTCTATGTTTACCTGGTCGGCTTTTTCGGGTTGCATGCCCACCGAGGCCAGTTGCCAGGTTATATCATCACGCATGCGTTTGTATTTAAAAAAGTATACAAAACCTTTTTTGTGTTCATAGCTTACGGGTAACTTATCCAGGTAAGCCAGGGTATCCAGTTTTTCATAGCTGCTTAAACTCCTGGTAAGCAGGCTGCGAGCCATCGCCAGTTGGTTTTTATATTGTTTGGGAAAACGCGCCAGCTTGTTCATCTTTAAAAGGTCTTCGTAAAGCTCACTGCGGTATTTGTCTTCTTTGGCATATTTACTAAATAATGAATCAGGCACAGGCTGGTTATTTCTTACCAGCAATATAAAACTGTTGTACAGCAGGCGGCGGTCCTGCGTGGTGAGCAACTGGTTGAAAAAGGTTTGCACACCAGGGTTCTTCGATCTAAAGGGAAGCAGCAATACGGCATAGCGGTCCAGCTCGCGGTTGCCAAAATCAGAAATGTCATTGTCTTCTTCGTCGAAGCTTAAACCAGGATAACTGATCGCCGGGGCATCCTTGCGTCCAACCATTTCCATCTTTATTTTATTTTCCTTGGCCAGTTGTTTTTTCAGTTGCTGCCTGGCTTCGAGATAAATTTTTGGGAAATAGGGTTCATAGTCGGCGGCGTGCAGATGGCCGCTGTCTACCATGGTCACCAGCAGGTTCATCACATCATTGCGGTAGTCGTCGATGTTCATCAACTGCAGTATATCGGGAAATATCTGTTTGGTGAGTGGAAGCGTATCGTACAACTGGTACCAGCGGCCATACCAGGTCATTTTCCTGGGACCTTCCATATTGGCAAAACTCACGGTGATCACCGATGAACTGGCACGCGATGACCGGTAAGTGGTTTCTTCATCTACAATGGGGGGCTCCTGCAATATCAGTTCTTTAAAGGTTTTGAACGAAGCGGTGGTGCGTTGTGTAAGCAGGGCGTTCAGGATCGCCGATTGCCAGTCGGCCGTATCTTTTACCTTCCAGTACAATTGCTGCAGCCAGGGTGTAACAGAACTGTCTTTTAACTTGCCCAGGCAGGTGATAAAATATCTTTTTACCGCCAGGTAATCTTTCATATCCCAGTTCAGCGAATCGATGGCGGATTTGATCAACGGTACATCCAGCGAATCGAATTGCATTTGGTACAGTACCCTGTAGGCACGTTTTACGGTGGCGCTGTCTTTGCTGAACAGGTCTTTAAAAAAGCGGTCTGTTTTACGCGCAAACAACGATTCTCCCTGTAATGTATCCACCGGTTTAAAACTGCTGAAGAAATTCGATATAAAAGCACTTTGGTTGCGCGATGTATCGGTGAGCGTATAAATGCTGAATAGATGCCCGTTCCTGTAAAACAGTTTTACCAGCAATTGGCGGCTGCTGTTGGTGTCGGTAAGCTGTATATCGCGACGGCGCATACCGTTGTTCAGCATGTATTGTTTATCGAGTTGAATGATGTAATTGCTGTCGGTAAACAGATCGCGGCCACTGGCCGATTTCCAAAAGCTGGTGCTGTCTTTCGAGAAGGCGTATTGGGGCAGGCGGTAATGCACCATCAATATCTTTTCACCAATGGTATCGTTGCCGATAAAGCGGGTGCCAAAAGAACGGTTGTCGTAATTGCCGTCATCGTCGCCCAGTCCTTCATAGGCCAGTTCCATCCAGTCTTCTATGCTTTCCAGGGCATCGTGCTTTTGGTCGGGCTCGGCATATACAGGCGATGATACCGTGATATGCATGATGGTATCGGTTCGCTCCTTTACAGCGGGGTACACATAAGGCGTGATGGCGAAGGATTCCATAAACCGCCGAACAGACGCATTGTCTTGCCTATGATGCGCCACTACAGTATAATACACTGGCCCGCGAATGATGTGTTTTACCGTACTCAAACTGCCGTCTTTGTGTTTGAATTTGCTTTCCAGCGCGGGATAGCCGTTTACTTTGGTGAAGCGGCGGCTGAGTTGTTTATCGATAAAGGCGCTGTAGCCATAACTTTCATCCATCAGGTTCAGCTCAAAACTGTCTTCTTCTATAAAGGAATAATTGTGCAGATCGGTTTTCATCACCAAAAAACTGTTGCCGGTGGCCTCATCGCGGGCGGCGTATTCCAGCCTGTTGGTGCCAAGACTATTGTCGTACAGCAGGGCGGGGCTATGGGGTAACAATACTCTGAAGCCGCCGGTGGCGGGTTGCCAGGTGAGCCAGTTGCCGCCATGGTATTCTTTCATGCGAATGGAGCCAAAGAACTGCTGCGCTTCTTCACCGCTATTGATATATTCTCCATTACCACTCATTTTAAAAATGATCACCTCGAAAGGTGTCACAAATACCTGGTAACGCTGGTGATCGCCGCGGCGGGTGCGGTTGGTGATCTCAAAACCCTTGTAACCGCTTTTGGTGATCACCGTTTTCTTTAACAGTTTGCCCGGGATATTTTCATACAGCAGGCTGTCGATCTTTTTAAAAACGGTTTCAGTGTTATGCCCCCAGGCCAGGTGATTGGTCTTGATGCGGGTGACCATATAATACGCGCCGTTCACCATATCGGCATATTGCACTACGTCCATGCCGTTCCAGTCGGTAAAGCGGTAAAATTTTTTACCTGGAATAGCCACCGTATAAAACCCGTCGTCGGAGGTTTGTGGTGTAAACACATTATTGGTGCGTATGCGGTCAACGGTTTCTTTTTGTTCGCTGTTGCGGTCGTCCATTTGCACCGGGCGCAAACGGTAACCTTTCTGGCGCAACATTTCTATCACGCCTCTTTTACCGGGCAGGTGGGCGGCGCCCACGCCTACAAAGAGGCTCATTTTTTTGATGATGGAATCGATGGAGTTGGCCTGGATCTCGTTGCGTTTGTATAGGAATTTTTCCTGGAAGGCATCGGAGAAAACCGTCATGCTTTCCAGTGAATCCAGCAGGTCCAGGTCGCCTTTGCGATAGGCGTCTTCCACTTTTTTGGGGTTGGTCATCAGGCCCTCGTAATCATAGCTTCTTTTTTTCTTATTCTGGTCGCGCAGCATATCGCGGTAGGCTTCCATCACCAGCTTTTCGCTTTCCTGGAAATTTTCTACCCCGCTTACGCGTTTGCCGAGTTTTTTGCCGGTTTGGAAAATATACATGTCCAGGAAGGTGTCTTCTTCAAAATCATCTGCCTGTTTGCCATAGGTGCGGTACAGCATGCCATTGATCATGGAAGGTTCAACCGCCAGGGCGGCCTTAATGGCTTCTTCGTAACGGTCGATGGCAAAGGTGGTGATGCGCATATGATCCGAGGGCCATTGCCATTGCCGGGCGTACAGGTTCAGCAGGTTTTTGCCGTTGCGGCGGCCGCGGAAAAATATGCTTTGGCTATAGTCGTCCTGCCAGGTTTCGGGATTGGTTTCCAGCGCCACCATATCGGCACTTTTGATGGCGGTGTAAAAGGAGTCGCCGAGGTGAAAGGCCAGTTTGTCGCTTACGTGCATGGTACCGAAGAGGTAGGAGGGTTTTTTGAGTCCGTTGCCGGTGATTTCCCAGAGCAGGCTGGGGTATTTTTTTTCGGAAAAGGGATGTGATGGCGGTTGCGCGAGCAGCGGCGAGGCTACTATAGCCAGAGCAATCAGCAATAGGCATGGTCGTGTCATACCTAAATTTCGCAATAATTAAGCATAAAAAGCCACCCGGGTTAAGGATGCTCCCTAAGGCACCTGCGGGATGCATAGCAGACTGCGCAAGTTAAATTTGGATTTGCCCTGCAAATGTATTACCTTTGCCCGCTTGAATTTCAGCCTGACATGATATCAAACCTGGTGCCGTAAGACCTCGTTTGTATCGGAACCACCCCCGATGTACCTACTCTTACTGTCCCTCGTTCGTATCATGTGGCATTTAAAATAACAGCTAAAAAAACACATGAAACTTTCACAGTTCCGGTTCGACTTACCACTTAACCTTATTGCCCAACACCCTGCCAAAAAACGCGAAGATGCCCGCCTGATGGTGGTGCACCGCTCCACCGGCCAGATTGAAAACAAACACTTCCGCGATATCCAGGACTATTTCGACGACAAGGACGTGTTCGTAGTGAACAACACCAAGGTTTTTCCTGCCCGTATGTACGGCCGCAAGGAAAAAACAGGCGCCAAAATAGAAGTATTCCTGCTGCGTGAACTGAACAAACCCAACCGCCTGTGGGACGTGATCGTAGATCCGGCCCGTAAAATACGTGTAGGCAATAAACTGTATTTTGGAGAGAATGATGAACTGGTAGCCGAAGTGATCGACAATACCACTTCACGCGGCCGTACCATCCGTTTCCTGTGGGAAGGCACCGACGATGAATTCCGCCAGATGCTCGAATTCCTGGGCGAAACCCCGCTTCCCAAATACATCAAACGCAAACCCGAGGTAGAAGATAAAGAACGTTATCAAACCGTATACGCCAAACACGAGGGCGCCGTAGCAGCCCCCACAGCCGGTTTGCACTTCAGCATCGAGCTCATCAAAAGACTGGAAATTAAAGGCATTCGTTTTGCCGAAGTTACCCTGCATACCGGTTTAGGCACCTTCCGCCCTATAGAAGTGGAAGACCTGAGCAAACACAAAATGGATGCAGAGTATTATAAGATCGACGACCTGGCCTGCAAGGTGGTAAACAAAGCCATCCAGGGCAACCACCGCATTTGCAGCATCGGCACCACCACCATGCGTGCGCTGGAATCGTCGTATACCGCCGAAAAATTGTTGAAGCCTTCCGAAGGCTGGACCAATATATTTATACACCCGCCTTACCAGTTCAACATCGCCGATGCGCTGGTGACCAACCTGCACCTGCCCAAGACCAGCCTGCTGATCATGGTGTGCGCCTTTGCAGGTTACGACCTGGCTATGGAGGCGTATAAGAAAGCGATTAAGGATAAGTATCGTTTCTTTAGTTATGGTGATGCTATGTTGGTAGTATAGGAGAAGGCATAAGACATAAGGCAAAAGGCATAAGTGGGTTAACTTATGCCTTTTGCCTTATGTCTTATGCCTTACATTTGCGCCATGCCAGAAAAAATAATTCGCTACGACGACCTCTACAACTTCACCCAGGCCATCTTCCTGAAAATAGGCTGCCCCGCCAATCAGGCTGCCCTGGCCGCCAAAGTGTTGCTGAGCGCCGACCTGCGCGGCATCGACTCGCACGGCGTGGCCCGGCTCAGCGGCTATGTACGTTTGTGGGAAGTGAAGCGCGTCAACGCCACCCCCCATATCCGCATCATACACGAAACTCCATCTACTGCCGTCATCGATGGCGACAGCGGCCTGGGTTTGGTGATAGCGCCCTATGCCATGGAAGTTGCCATCGACAAAGCAAAGAATGTGGGCACCGGCTGGGTGAGCGTACAAAACAGTAATCATTTTGGTATTGCAGGCTATCATGCCATGATGGCCTTACAGCATGATATGATAGGCATGAGCATGACCAATGCCAGTCCGCTGGTAGCGCCTACTTTTTCCCTGGAAAGGATGCTGGGCACCAACCCCATTTGCGTGGCCATACCCGCTGGTGAGCAGCCGCCCTTTGTGGCGGACCTGGCCACCACCACTGCCGCCAATGGCAAACTGGAAATTCTGCAACGCAAAAATCAGGAAGCGCCGTTGGGCTGGATACAGGATAAAGAAGGCAATCCCAGCATCAATGCTCATGAACTGAAATCGGGAGGGGCCCTGTTGCCCCTGGGTGGCGACCGAGAACATGGCAGTCACAAGGGTTATGCCCTGGGCGCCGTGGTGGATATTTTTTCCGCCGTATTAAGCGGTGCGAATTATGGTCCCTGGGTGCCGCCATTCCCTGCCTATGTGCCCATGCCCACAGAAATGCCGGGCAGGGGCATCGGTCATTTTTTGGGCGCCATGCGGGTGGATGCCTTCAGACCGGCCGATGATTTTAAACTGCATATGGACAACTGGATTCAACGTTTCCGCAATGCCAAACCGGTTTCGGGTGAAGAGAAAGTGCTGATACCCGGTGATCCCGAGCGGGAAATGGAAGCCCATCGTATGGTGGCGGGTATACCGCTGGTGCAGGCCGTTGCCGAAGACCTGCAATTACTGGGCGAAAAACTGGAAGTTCCCTTTGTATAACAGGCAGGAAACTGCAAACTGCATCTTATCTTTGCTGCCCTTAACTAAAAGCAGGTAAATAAAATGAAAGTCATGAAGTTTGGCGGTACCTCGGTTGGCAAACCCGAAAGGATGCACCAGGTAGCGCAACTGATCACCAGGGGAGATGAACCCGTGATCACCGTGCTCAGCGCATTAAGCGGCACCACCAATGCCCTGGTTTCCATTGGCGAGGCCATGGCGGCCGGTAATCGTGAACTGGCCAAGGAACATATCGATAAACTGGAAGCCCACTACCAGGCATTTATCAAGGAATTGGTGAAGACCGACACCTGTTATTCAAAGGCAAAAAGAATTATATCCGAACATTTCGAGTTTCTCAATATCATCCTGAAGATATCATTCAGCGAAGCCCTTAGCAAAGACATCCTTGCACAGGGTGAACTGCTGTCGACAAAATTGTTCAGCGTATACCTCGAAGAAAAAGGTATCGACCATATGTTGCTGCCCGCCCTGGAATTTATGACCATCGATGCACAGGACGAGCCGCAGCTGAATGTGATCAAAGTAAAGCTGAGCCGCCTGTTGCAGGAAAACAAAAACAAAAAGCTGTTTATCACGCAGGGTTATATCTGCCGCAACTCACGCGGCGAGGTAGATAACCTGAAACGCGGTGGCAGCGATTATACCGCTTCGCTGGTGGCGGCTGCGGTGAATGCATCGGTTTGTGAAATATGGACCGATATCGATGGAATGCATAACAACGATCCGCGTGTGGTGAAAAAGACTGCACCGGTTGAACAACTGAGTTTTGAAGAAGCTGCCGAGCTGGCTTATTTTGGCGCGAAAATATTGCATCCTACCTGTATATGGCCTGCCCAGCAGCAGAAGGTGCCGGTGAAACTGTTGAACACCATGCAGCCCGAGGCACTGGGTACCACCATTACGCAGGAGGCAGGCTCTGTAGGCGTGAAGGCCGTGGCGGCCAAAGACGGCATTATTGCCATTAATATCAAAAGCAGCCGTATGCTGCTGGCTTATGGGTTTTTGAGGAAGATATTTGAGGTGTTTGAGAAGTACCGCACTTCCATCGATATGATCACTACTTCGGAAGTGGCCGTTTCGGTGACCATCGACAATGCCAACAACCTGAAGTCGATCGTCAAGGAACTGGAGCCTTTCGGCACCATTACCGTTGAAGACAATCAAACCATCATCTCGGTAGTAGGCAACGAAATTGCACAAACCAAAGATATTCTGCACAAGCTGTTCGAATCCCTTACACCCATACCCGTGCGTATGGTAAGTTACGGCGGCAGCAAACACAATGTGTCTATACTCGTGCCTTCGTCGTATAAAACGCAAACATTGCAGGTACTGAATAAAGGGTTATTTAACCTGGAGTAAATAAAAAAAGCGGGGCAAACACCCCGCTTTTTTATGGCAATGCCGGTACATGGCGTTTATTTTTTCAGCCACCCGCTTTTACGCATCCAGTCCTCCACCAGATCCATCCACTTCACTTCACTCGTGGCATTGTGCATGCCAAACCCATGACCTCCCTTTTCATACAAATGAAAATCGAACGGCACTTTGTTCTTTTGCAGGGCCGTGGCAAATAACAGCATGTTTTGCACTACGACGCCATTGTCGTCTTCGGCATGCACCAGGAAGGTAGGCGGTGTTTTTTTGGTAACATGCAAATTGTTGGAGAACTGTTGAACAAGTTCGGGTGATGCATTCGGTCCAATCAGGTTCTCTTTCGATCCCTTGTGTGTAATGCTGTCGGCCATGCTGATCACCGGGTATATCAATATCATAAAATCAGGCCGCAGGTTGGTACGCCGCGGCACATTGATATAGGCATGATTAAAATGTGTACCGGCCGTAGAAGCCAGATGGCCGCCGGCAGAAAAACCAATGATGCCTACGCGGTTTTTATCGATGCCATATTCTTCGGCATGTTCGCGCACCAATTGAATAGCGCGCTGCGCATCCTGTATGGGACCAATTTCTTTGTTGACCATCGTTTCATTACTGGGCAGCCGGTATTTGAGCAGGAAGGCAGTCACCCCCATCTCATTAAATCTTTTCGCTACTTCTGTGCCTTCGTGGTTATAGGCCAGAATACGATAGCCTCCACCAGGTACCACAACCACTGCGGCGCCGGTAGCCTTTTCTTTTGGCGGCATATACACCGTAAGGGTAGGCTTGCTTACTTTACTGATACGGGTGATGCCTTTTTGATCCGTTTCAGACGATTCCTGGTCGGGGCCTGGTTTTGAATTGGGAATTTCACCATCATATAGCGGCAGTACGGTTTGGGCTTGGCAAAGCATTATACCAGTTGTTGTCATGAGGAATAACAGCGTTTTTTTCATACAGGGGACACTTAATCATCAAATTTACTTTTTTTACAGAATATTAAGTTAAATGCGCCAGCGAGAAGGCAAGGATATAAAGGACATTGCAAATCTTTGTTGTAAACAAACCCGTGTATATGAAAAAAAATTACCTTCTTTTATTTCCTGTGCTTTGTATACTGGCTGTTTCCTGCAGCAAGGATTTTCTGAAATCTTACGATAGGCGTATTGAGGGTGGTACCTGGGAATTATACGATGTAAATAGTTTTGGTATTGGAGGGGGGTATTCATTGCCATTTACCAGCGGGCGGTTCAGGTTCTTTGACGACGGGCAGTTGGAGTATACCGATAACCAGGGAAACTTTTACGAGGGAAGTTGGAATATCAGGAAGGAGTATCGTAATGATGAAACGTTGCGGCAGTTGATTATTACGGCGGTGGATTTTCAAACGCAGCAAGTTTTGTCGGAGACTTTTGACGATATGATGTTTACCGGTACGAACCGGTTTAAGGCGTTTATCTATACCGGCGGAAAGACGTATACTTTCAAGTTTAAAAGATAACTGTCCCGATGGGACACAAAAAAAGCCAGCGAAACGCCGGTCCCTCCGGGACCGGCCGAAAAACTATGTCCCCTTCAACTTCATATTATAAGGATCCCAATATATAATCCTCTTCCCAAAATAACTGTCATTAGCCGCCAAACAAGGCGCCGCCGCCCTAAACCCAAACTCAGCCCCCTCATTCGCCGGCTTGCCAGTTCGTATAGCATCAAAAAAATTAATAAAATGATCCAAATGATCGCTATACCCCTCATGCGCAGCATACTTCACAGTTTGTTTTTCAGGCCGCTTCTCGTCGTCCTTGGTCCATTTGGCGGTATACTGCTTACGCAGCTCTTCCTGCATAGCCTGCGGATAGGTATTCAATGCGTCGTAACCGCCAATACCGGGCGCCTTGGGCAATATGCTGTGTGAGATGGTAAATCCATTACCACCCAGTTCTATCACACCCTCGCTGCCTATAAAACGGATTACGCTTTTGTTACCGCCACCACTGATAAAGTTCACCCGCAGCATCACCTGGAAGGCAGGATGCGCCGATGTTTTGGGATAATCCATAATGGCGGTCATTACATCAGGAACATCGCGCCCGTCTTTCCAATACGATAACTGCCCACTGGACATGATGCGTGTGGGACCTTTTGAATCGGTGATCAAATGTATGCCCGATAACAAATGCACAAACAGGTCGCCCGCCATACCGGTGCCAAAGGCTTTGTAATTACGCCACCAGAAGAATTTTTTCGCATCGAAGGGAATGGCTGGTGTGCCCTGGATATAACGTTTCCAGTCTACAGTTTCTGCCGATGCATCGGCCGGCATGGTATATTCCCAGGCGCCAATAGCGCTTTGCCGGTCGTAGGTAGCTTCCACACAATTCAATTCACCAATTTCACCTGCCCTGTACAACTCCTTTGCTTTTAAATAGGCAATGCTGCTCACACGCTGGCTGCCTACCTGTAATACTTTTTTACTAAGACGCGCCGCACCGATCAGCGGCAGCCCTTCCCATAATTTATGCACCATGGGTTTTTCCAGGTATACGTGTTTTTCCTTACGGAAAGCTTCGGTAGCTATGCGTGCATGCCAGTGATCACTGGTGGCAATGATCACGGCATCGATATCTTTTTTGTTCAGCAGTTCGCGATAATCTTTGGTAGTAAATAAGGTGCTGCCATACAATTCCTTCATACGTTCCAGGCGGCCGGTGTACAGGTCGCAGGCGCCGGCCAGTTCAACACCCGGTACTTTTAAAGCTGCTTGCAAATCGCCATGCCCCTGTATGCCGGTACCGATGAGGCCTATGCGAATGGTATCATTAGGGCTGACAGGCTTTTCATAACGAATAATGCGTTCTTCTATTTGTTCATGATTGGCCACCGAGGCAAAGGGGCCGGCGGCCAGCATGGCTGACGTGGCGCTTAATTGTTTTAGAAATTTGCGGCGGGTTGCGGCTTGGTCTTTTGACATATTCATAGATTAGGCTGTGTCCGCCGTAGCTTTAGCGCAGGCGGAAATGTGGAAAGATTTATTTACTTCAACTTAAAATTCAAGAACCAATATTCAATACATGAACCTCAATAATCTGAGACATATTGTACACAACTCATATGCCATACTCACATTCCAAGTTACACATTATTGACAATTTTTTGTTCATGTGTCCATTATCTTTACAGCCATGAAGATCACAACCGTACTTACCTGGTTAGTTCTCGGCTTGTATTCTTTCTCAGTAGCGCAATCCCGTCGGGATGAAATTTATAGCGATTTTGTTTTATACAATAAAAGACAGCTACTCTACAAAGACCTGCATGAAAATGTGATTGGCAAAGCCTTCAAAATGAAGCTCGATAGCAATACCGAGCACAAATACGAAGCCGCCTGCCGTGCCATCACCCAGTTTATGCTCGATAAAGATATTACCCAGCAGGGCCTTACACAGCTTTTTGTACAATACGATCAGCTGAAACACGATACCAAACGCGCCATGCTCGAGGCAGTATATGGTGTGTATCCCAGCCAGTACATCCAAAGCATTCAATACCTGTTGTCTAAAGAAACGCACCCGGTATTGTTTACCATGGCGGCGGCTTATTCATTACGCTACGACACGTCAAAAACGAATATAAACGCCATCCGCTACCGGCTGTATGAGCAATTTCCGACTTATTCCAATACACCCATTCTGGCCGAGCTGGCAAAACACCTGAACAACCATAACAAATTCAAAGCGCTTACCAACAGCGATATCGTGGAGTTGTTCCTGCACCAGCAGTTGGTAAAACGAAAGGTGGTGTATTCGTTCCAGCGTCATAACCGCGATTACCCGGGGCTGGCCATTATTCAAAATGCCAATGGTAGTTTTATGCGGTACAGCGATGGCAGGCTCATGGTGTTTGAGCAACTGGCGAGGTCGGCATCGGACATGCCCTATTTTATTCCCGATGGCAACACGCCGCAGGGTATCTACAGCATACAGGGTACGGCCACAACCTATAACAAGCTGATAGGGCCTACACCCAACCTGCAACTGGTATTGCCTTTTGAAAGAAGGTGGACAAATTATTTTCATCTGCCCGATACCGTGGTATTCAATACCAGTCATGATGCACTGGAGGCTTACATGCAATTGTTACCGCCTACCTGGAAAAATTATACAGCCTTTACCGAGGCGTTTTATGCCGGTAAAATAGGTCGTAATTCCATCATTGCGCATGGCACCACCATCGACCCGGAGTATTTTAAAAACAAAACTTATTACCCGCTCACACCCACCATGGGTTGTTTATGCGCCAAGGAATTGTGGAATGTATCAAACGGGCGGCTGCTCGAAAGCCACCAGTACAGCCTGGTGAATGCTTTTACGGCTTCGCCGGGAAGCCGGGGGTTTTTATTTGTGATCGATGTAGATGATCAACGAAAGGCGGTGAGCAGGGGAGAAGTGGAAAGATGGGTGAAGGAGTTTGAACAACTGAAATTGCAGGACCCGGGTTACCGGGCCAGCCGATAAAAACAAAGGGCCGGTGGCAATACCACCGGCCCTTTGTTTTTATCATCATCAGCTTTCTGATTCTCATTAAAACGGCAAATCATCGATCGGCTCGGTAATATCGCTACCGCCCGATGATACACCGGCACCTTTGGAGGATGCAGCATAACTGCTTTCACCGCCACCGTACGCACTGCCACCGCCTGATCCTTCAGGCCGGCTGCCCAGCAATTGCACAGATTGAACCCTCAAAGTAAGCGAAGCGCCAAACGACCCATCGTTTTTGGTATAGGTCCTTACTTCAGGATTCCCTTCAACATACACCTGTGTGCCCTTGCGGAGATAAGGTGCAATACCTGTGCGGTCGGTCCAGTAAGCACATTCCACCCAAATGGTTTTGTCTTTCTGGTTGCCCTGGGCATCACGAAACCTCTCTGTGTGGGCCACGTTGAAATTCATCACCGTTTTGCCGTTCACATTGTTGGTAATGCAATCTTTACCCAGGTTACCGATTACTTGTAATTTGATCATACTTAATAAATTTAGCTGCGTACTTTAAAATTGTTTGTCTGGCAATTTACGGCTTACGGCAATAGCAGCCATACAATGTTTTGGCTATGTTAATAAAATGTAAATAGATAGTCAATTGCCTGCTATCTCGTATGCAACGCCCCGTTAGTTACTCGTTCCTCGCCGAAGCCTGGTCGATCAACCTGCCAAAGAAAATGGCATTCAAAAACAACTTGCTTCCACCCAGCCAAAAGGCGCGGAAATTGGGATTGTCTGCCAGGGAAATCACCCTTCCATTGCCCAGGGCATTCACCAGCACAGATGCGGTGTTTTTCACGGCCTCTAAATTTTCCTTCGTTACAAAACCACTCTGCAGCGAACGGTCGCCATATACAAAAGGATTGGAATATGGATTCTTATTTTTTTCCGGGAATACATTATTCGCCTTGAACATATCCACAAATGGATATTTATAGCCGTAGGCCAGCGGATGCGTACCGTCTATCGAGGCCCTGAAAATGGCGCCATACATACGTTGAGCGCCGCTGCGGTTCTCCCGCTCGGCATAGGCCACCTGTTGGTTGCTATCTGGTTTTTGTTTTTTAAAGCTGATATTGGTAAACCCGTTTTGCGCCGCCCATTGCACGGCCTGCTCGGTAACAATCAGCGTACCGCCGCCCTGTACCCAGGTTTTTAGTTTCTCCTTATCCAGCGCATTGTAATTGCCGGCCACCATAATAATGGTGTTGTATTTATGCAAATCGATGCGGTTAAACACCGGTATTTCCAAATGTGTACAGGGAATATGAAACCGCTGGTCGAGCAGGTACCAGATCTCGCCGGCATCCAGCGCCGATACACCGGTACCGGTGATCATGGCAACAGAGGGGGTGGCCAGGGATGTCATCCGGTTGCTGCCCAGGTCGCTGCCACTGTTCACATGCCCCGTGCGCACGGCATAGATGGTGATGCCATGGCGTTCGGCTGCTTTTTTCACCAGGTTATACAGGCTGTCTGCACCAATATTTTGTGTGGCTACGGGTATAGAAATGGCGCCATACCCAAATTGGCGTGCACCGCCCTCCACGCTTATTTCAAAAGGGTTGGTGGCCGCACGTACATGAATACCGGCTGCCTGCAGTTCGTACAAGGCCGCGGGCGCATAATAATCGTCCCATTCAAACAGGTAAGCATAACTACTTTTGCCGCCGCTCACCTGGCCGGTTGGCTGCACCGGTTTATTCACTTTGGCGCCCAGTAACGACTGGTTGTATTTGCCGGCATTCAATTCTGCATAGGGTATTCCAAATGCCAGCGGCAGGGTCCAGGCGGTGATATCATAAAAAAGACTGTCTTTATAAGTCAGCGTTTTATCAAAAATGGCTTTGATCACCTTGTATTGCGGTTGCTGGGCGGGTATTATATAAGCCTGGCCTTTTTCAAATTGAAAGCCATCGGCGCTGAGGGTATTGTTTAAAACATATACCTCTATCTGCTGGCGGCGCAGCATATCCACAAAAATGGCGGTTTTGTTTTTGTCGCCGGCATCACCAAATACATACCCCTTAGTTGGTGCGGCGGCAGCTTCGCTCATTACATCTTTATAAAAATCACGCTGGTAAGCCAGGAACTCTTTACGCAAAGCCTTGGCGCCTTCCAGGGTAGACAGGGTGGCGGTAAACTGGTTTCGGATAGTGAAGGGAAACCGCAGTATTCCATGGTCGGTTTCCTGGGCATGACCACGTGAAGATGCCTGTTCAAACAGGATGCCTATGGCGCCATTGATATCTGGATAGGTAGAACCCTTACCGTAATAAAAATCATCATAATTTTCTTTGGTAAAATACAGGGAGCCGATGCGATCGAGAAAGGCCGCATGAAAGGCGCCCAGTTTACCGGTGAGTTCCTGGTTTTTAGCCGGTGTTAAGGGGTTCACGCGGCTGGGTACACCAGGTTGAAAAAAGAAGGTGGCATTGCTGCCCTGCTCGTGATGATCGGTGAGAATATTGGGTTTCCATTTGTGAAACCACTCCAGGCGGTTGCGGCTTTCCACATGCACCAGCGGCAGCCAGTCGCGGTTAAGATCGAACCAATAATGGTTATACCGCCCGCGGGGCCATATTTCATTGAACTCGCGGCTGTTGGGATCGGTGACCAGGGTAGCGCTTTTATGCTGGTTTACCCAGGTGGAAAAACGCTGCAGTCCATCGGGATTAAACGACGGATCGAAGAGGATCACCACGTTCTCCAGCAAATCGTCTATTTGTTTGCCCTGGGCGGCCGCCAGGTAATAAGCGCTTACCAGGGCAGCATTGGCGCCGCTGGGTTCGTTGCCATGAATGCTGTGGCCGATGTATACCACGATGGGCATGTTGTCGATGTTTACCGAAGACGAAATGGCGGGGTTACTCAATTGCAGATGTTGCTGCCTGATCTCCTCCAGGCGCTGGTGGTTTTTGGGCGATGTAATGATGAGCAATACCTGGGGACGGGTTTCATAGGTAAAACCCATGGTTTCCAGCTTAATGCGTTCGGGCGCGGCGGCGGCCACGGCTTTCATATAGTTCACCAGCCGGTCGTGGGTCACATGCCATTCGCCCACTTCATGGAAAATAATGTCTTTGGGTTTGGGTATGGAAGGGTTGTAGCTAAGGCTGTCGGGGAGAAAATAAGAAAGGTCTTGCGCGTAGGTAACTGTTTTCAAACAAATTAGCAGGGCTACCAGGATACAGGCTCTCAATTTTCTCATCATGTCATGTTAGTTTAATAATGATGGAAATTAAAACTTTTAGCGCATTGTTGATGTTGTTGCGGTAACCCGGTACAAATGCCGGGGACATAAAAAATCGTAATTTTGCCCCTTCAATTTTAACCAATGAGCCGGAAAGGAAAAGTTTTAGTGGCCATGAGCGGCGGTATCGACAGTACCATTACCGCCCTGATGCTCAACGATCAGGGATACGAAGTGGTGGGCATTACCATGAAAACATGGGACTATGCCACCAGTGGCGGCGGTAAAAAGGAAACCGGCTGTTGCAATATCGATTCTTTTAACGATGCCCGTATGGCTGCCGTGCAGCACGGGTTTCCCCACTATATACTGGATATCAGGGACGAATTCGGCGATTTTGTGATCGACAACTTTGTAGATGAATATCTCGCCGGCCGAACGCCCAATCCCTGCGTGATGTGCAATACACATATCAAGTGGCGCGCCCTGTTAAAAAGGGCCGATGCGCTGGGCTGCGATTATATCGCCACCGGCCATTATGCCAATATTCACCAGCATCATAACGGCCGTTATTATATCAGCAAGGGCGCCGATGAACTGAAAGACCAGAGCTATGTTTTATGGGGCCTGCAGCAAGACCTGCTGAGCCGCACCCTGCTGCCCCTGGGCACCTACGAAAAAACCCAGATCAGGCAAATGGCCATGGACTATGGCTATCCCGAACTGGCCAAAAAAAGCGAGAGCTACGAAATTTGTTTTGTGCCCGATAACGACTACCGCGGGTTTTTGAAAAGAAAAGTGGAAGGGCTGGAAGAAAGGGTTACCGGCGGCAATTTTGTGGATAAAACCGGTAAGGTGCTGGGCCGGCACAAAGGCTACCCGTTTTATACTATCGGGCAGCGTAAAGGCCTGGATATCACCTTTGGAAAGCCCGTGTATGTAACCAATATCATACCCGAGACCAATACCGTTATGCTGGGCGATGAAGAAGACCTGAACCGCCAGGAAATGGTGGTGAGCAAGATCAACTGGCTGAAATACGACGGCATTACCGATGGCATGGAAGCCCTAACCAGGATCCGCTATAAAGACAAAGGCGCCCTGGCCAACCTGTACAACCATCCCAATGGCGTGCAGGCCCGGTTCTATCATTATGCCAAGGGCATTGCCCCGGGGCAAAGCGCCGTATTCTACGAAGGGGATGATGTGATAGGTGGGGGCATCATTCAAAGGGGATAAATTGCCCTGATTTCCAGCAATAATAACCAATAATACAACGTTTTAACTGGTTGTATGAAGAACGCTGTAACTGCTGTTTTAACGGGTAGCCTGCTTGTTTGGGCCCTGTTCACTGGCTGCGAGAAAAAAACCGACGAATTTATCTCCGACCCGGTAAACGACTACATGAGCCTGCAACCGGGTAAGTACATTCATTATCTCCTCGACAGCACCCGCTATGTTGATTTCGGCCAGCGGGATACCGTGATCTCCTACCAGGCCAAAGACGTGGTGGAAGATGTGCAAACCGAAGGCGACCGCCAGATATTTACCGTTGTACGTTACCTGCGCGATGTAAACAGCACCAGCGAAGACGATTGGGTGCCCAATATCACTTATTCGGTCACTACCTCGCGCAATACTATTGAAGTAAACGAAGAAAATTTCCGGTATATCAAATTATCGCTGCCCATCAAAGAAGGCAATAGCTGGAAGGGCAATGGTTATTTGCCTACCGACCCATACAGGAGCCTGTTTGAGTTCAGCAACGACGAAGACATTCAAACCTGGGATTATACCTACCAGGATGTAGGCGCAACACTCCATGTAAACAATAACAACTACGAGAACACGATTACCGTATTACAAATAGCAGACTCGGTAAACATCGGGATTCCGAATGCACCGGCCAGTAAAAGTTACTGGGTGGAAAAATATGCAAAGAACGTAGGGCTGGTATACAAAGAAGTGGTGATGTGGGAATACCAGCCGCCAAATCCGCCGCAAACCGGTTACAAACACGGTTTTGGTATAAAAATGACGATACTGGATCATAACTAACAATATGAAAAAACGCTGTACGCTTGCATGCCTGTTCATCATATGTCAGTTAGGTGCGAACGCACAGTTCAGCAGGTATATCGTCCAATTCTCCAATAAAAAAGGCACGGCCTATTCATTATCCAACCCTGCTGCCTTTCTTTCGCAAAGGGCCATCGAACGCAGGGTAAGGCAAAACATACCCATCGATTCCACCGACCTGCCGGTATCAAAAGACTGGCTCGACAGCCTGCGTGCCATTGCGGGTGTAACCATCATCAGTACCTCCAAATGGCTGAACCAGGCTTGTATTCAAACTACCAGCCCCGGTGCGCTGGCAACCATCAACTCGTTTTCCTTTGTAAAAAAAACAAATGGTATAGCGCCCCGTGTAAGTGAGCCGGCGGATAAAAAGCTGGATACAGTGATTACACGGCTGCCGCCATCGGGCAGCCGAATACGCCAGGCGCAAGGTATTACCTCGCTCGATTATGGCGACATGTTCAACCAGATACATATACATGAAGGCGAATACCTGCACAACCTGGGTTATACCGGCAGGGGCATACAAATAGCCGTTATGGATGCCGGTTTCCAGAATTATAAATTCAATCCTGTTTTTGACAGTCTGCGTTTACAAAGCCGGCTGCTGGGTGAATGGGATTTTGTGATGAACGAAGCCAGCGTGAATGAAGACAATTCGCATGGCGCCCTTGTTTTATCGGTTATAGCCGGCAACCGGCCGGGTGTGATGGTGGGATCTGCCCCACATGCCAGCTACTGGCTGCTGCGTACCGAAGATGTGTCCGGCGAATATCCCATCGAAGAGCAGCACTGGGCTGTGGCGGCAGAATTTGCCGACAGCGCCGGTGTAGATATGATCTCCAGTTCGCTGGGTTACGATACATTCGACAATCCTGCTTTTAACTACAGCTATGCACAACGCAATGGCAATACCGCTATGATCACCCGGGCGGCGGATATGGCTGCACAAAAAGGCATACTGGTGGTGAGCTCGGCGGGTAATTCAGGCGGTGCATCCAGTGAACTGCGGTTTGTGGGGGCGCCGGCCGATGGCGACAGCGTGTTTACCGTGGGTGGTATTGATGTGAATGGGAATATATATGCCTACAGCAGTTGGGGGCCCAATGGGGCCGGCCGGCAAAAACCCAATGCCGTATCGGTGGCCGTGGGTACCGTGGTGGCTACCACTGCAGGCAATGCAGGATCGGGTACCGGTACCTCCTTTGCCTGTCCCAACCTGGCAGGTTTAATGGCTTGTTTATGGCAGGCATTCCCTGAGTTTAGCAATATGGAGATATTTGAAGCGGTGCAGCAAAGCGCCGACCGTTATACCAATCCCGATGGGCGTTTTGGATACGGCGTACCGAATTTTCGTAAGGCTCATGAGCAGTTGAGCCAGCTACGCAACAAAGATTCGCTGCTTACCAAAAATTGGATGCGGGCTTATCCCGTTCCTGCCAGAACTGATGGGTTTCGTTTATTGTTGAAAGCGCCTGCCAGTGGAAGAGCTGCCTTGCGGCTGGTAAATGCGGTGGGGCAGGTGTTGGAAACAAGAAGGTTGGATGTAGTGGAAGGGCAAACGTATGTTGAAGATTATAAACTGGTGTTGGCGCGAGGGATATATTATATACAGTATGACGATGGCGTTAATAAACGTACGCTGCCGGTGATGCGATAAGCGCGGCAAACATCGTATCAGCCTTTAGGTCGTAACCCTTCAATACTTCCATTCTTTCCAGTTTCCCTTTCACAAACTCTACCACTTCTTCATTTTCTTTTCTAAACACCGAACAGGTTACATACAATAAATACCCACCCGGTTTTACATGTGGAATAAGATTATTCACGATCTTCTTCTGCAACTTACTATACCGCTCTATTTCCGAACCTTCAAAATAATACAACTGCTCCGGTGTTCTGCTCCATGTACCCGAACCCGTACAGGGCACATCCGCAATTACCAGATCAAATTGTTTGTTATGCAATGCCGCTGTAGAAGTGGCCAGATCGGTTACAATAGACCGGTAGTTTTTGATGCCCGCGCGCGCAAACCGTTTCTCCAGGTTCGCCATGATCGACTTCCTGATATCAGATACCGTGAGTTGCTCTGGCTTCAATAGATCATATGCAAGAATAGACTTCCCGCCACTGGCTGCACAGGCATCCAGGATATGTTTTGCCGGCGGCATCAGTTCACCCACACGCTGCGAACTATAATCCTGTATCACGGCTTCTTTATCCATGTCAACAACCGCATCTGCCCTGGATGCATTTGGCAATGCCAAACAGGAGGGGGTTCGTTCTTCAAAAGGAATACCTGCTGCCTGCAGCTTTGTTTTCACCACTCGTTCCCTGCCAGGCCGCAACCGCAAAAACAGATCCGGCTGCACCAGGAACGACCGGCAAAATGCCTCATGATCAATACCTGCACTCAGCTCGTCCCTAAAAGGAAATATATCCGCCGGGTGCTGCAATCGTTCTGTACCATGCAATATCTTTTCTTCTATGGATAATTCCGGCAACGCCTTTCCCAACCTGAAACAGGCATAACAAAGCTGGCTGATATGTTTCCTGTCTTTCGAACCGTATTTTTTGTTGGCGTTGAAATACTGTTTGATATAATGACCGAAGGGTTGCTCGCCTTTATACGCTTGCAACAATTGAATAGCCGTAGTGAGATGTGAGTAGTATTTCATGGAGGCAGGAAGTAGGAGATATGAGGTAGGAAGTAAGAGACGAGGCGGTGTATTTTCCTACTTCCTACCTCTTACTTCCTGCTTCGTTTTACAGTTCCAGCAATGTCTTCACCGGATCTTTTCCAAACAACAACTGATCCGGGTTCTCCAGCAAATCTTTCACCCGCACCAAAAAGCTCACCGACTCCCGTCCGTCAACAATACGGTGGTCATAGCTCAGCGCCAGGTACATCATCGGTTTGATCACTACCTGCCCGTTGATAGCCATGGGGCGCTCCTGTATCTTGTGCATACCCAATATAGCGCTTTGCGGCAGGTTGATGATCGGCGTGCTCATCAGCGACCCAAACACGCCGCCGTTGGTGATGGTAAAGGTACCGCCCTGCAATTCATCCATCGATAATTTACCATCGCGTGCCTTGGTGGCCAGCTCTATCACTTTCTTTTCAATCTCTGCCATGCTCAGGCTTTCTACATTGCGTATCACCGGCACGGTTAAACCGCGGGGTGTAGAGACGGCAATGGAGATGTCGCAATAGTCGTGGTAAACCAGGTGATCGCCATCGATATAGGCATTTACCGCAGGCCATTCCTGCAGGGCTATGCAACAGGCCTTGGCAAAAAAGCTCATAAAGCCCAGGCCAACGCCATGGCTTTCCTTGAATTTATCTTTGAACTTGCTGCGTATTTCCATGATGCGGCTCATGTCGGCCTCGTTGAAGGTGGTGAGCATGGCCGTAGTGTTCTTGGCTTCCACCAGGCGGCGGCTGATGGTTTTGCGCAACTGGCTCATTTTTTCCCTTCTTTCCTCGCGGCTGAACAGCGGTTTACCGCCGGTTACCTTGCCGGGGTTGGAGAGGGCGGCCAGTACATCGCCTTTTACGATCTTGCCCTGGAAACCGCTGGGGGTTACCGATTTGGGATCTACTTTTTTATCGGCAATGATAGCGGCTGCTACCGGGGTGGCTTTTATATCGTTGGGCACAGAAGTGACGGCGCCCTGGGATTTGAGGTCAGAGGTCTGAGGTCTGAAGTCGGACGGCTGCGATACGGCAACATGCGTACTCTCCGGCTTCTGACTTCCGGCTTCCGGCTTCTGGCTTCCGGCTTCTGCGCCATTGCCGCCTGCCTGGCCTTCGGGTTTGGCGGCCGATTCGTCGATGCTGGCCAGCACATCACCGATCTTCAGGGTATCGCCTTCCTGCGCTGATGTTTTTAATACACCGGCTTGTTCGGCGTTTACTTCAAATGTGGCTTTTTCGCTTTCGAGTTCAGCAATTACTTCATCCCGTTCTACATAATCTCCGTTATTGCGTACCCACCTGAGGAGGGTTACTTCGCTTATGGATTCTCCTACTGTTGGAACTTTTATATCAATCATATGAACCTTTTAAACGTGGTTATATTGAAAACGCTGTATCTATAATCTCCGCCTGCTCCTGCGCATGTACCTTACTATACCCTGTAGCCGTCGCCGCACTCGGCTGCCTGCTGATCACCCCATAATTAATACTCTTCAAATTCATCTGCAGGAACGAAGCAGCCCCCATATTCAACGGCTCTTCCTGTACCCAAAACCACGTAGCCTTATTATACTTCCTGTACAGGTCTTCCAACTGCCGCAACGGCAACGGATACAACTGCTCCAATCTTATAATAGCCGTATCTTTTTTATCTTCCTTCTGCTGGCGTTCTGCCAAATCAAAATATACCTTACCACTACAGAACAACACCTTGCGTATCCGCGAAGGATCATCCACGGTCACATCATCTATCACTTCTTTAAACCCGCCATTCAAAAACTCCTGCATAGAAGAATAGCTTCCCGCATGACGCAAATTGGCTTTCGGCGAAAACTCGATCAGCGGTTTGCGGAAAGGCCATGCTACCTGTCTGCGCAGGGCATGGAACAGGTTGGCCGATGTAGTGATATTGGTGATCACCATATTCAACTCGGCACACATTTGTAAAAAGCGTTCCAGGCGCGCACTGCTGTGCTCGGGACCCTGGCCTTCATAACCATGAGGCAGCAGCAGCGTTACCCCGTTCATACGGTTCCACTTCTGCTCGCCTGCGCTGATAAACTGGTCGATCATGGTTTGTGCGCCATTGGCAAAATCACCAAACTGCGCTTCCCACAATACCAGTCCATTGGGGTTGGCCAGTGCATAACCATATTCAAAACCCAGCACACCATATTCACTCAGCAGCGAATTGTATATCCTGAACTGCCCTTTGGCGCCGGGTATACGGCTCAGGCGGCTGTAGGCGGTATCGTTATTTTCATCGCGCAACACGGCATGGCGGTGGCTGAAGGTGCCGCGGCGAACATCCTGTCCGCTCATACGTACATCCTTGCCCTCCAGCAGCAAACTGCCATAAGCCATCAGTTCGCCGGTTGCCCAGTCTATCTTGCCTTCTTCGTTAAACAACTTTATCTTATCCTGCAATATCTTCTCCACTTTGCGCAGGGGCTTAAAGTCCCCGGGCCAGCTCATCAGCGCATCGAATATTTTACGAAAATCCTCTTCGCTGATGGCGGTGATGGGACTTTGGTGGAAATCGTCTTCGGTAGCCTTACGCAAACTCTTCCAGGCCAGTTCGGGGTGCTGGTAGTGGTAGGGCAGCGGGTTTTGTTTTACCTCGTCCAGCCGCTCCTGCAAGTCGCCCCAGAATTTCTTCTCCATTTCCCTGGCCATTTCTTTGGCATCGGCCTCCCCGTTCTCGAGCAGGTAACTGGTATATACCTCGCGCGGATTGGGATGTTTATCGATCAGTTTGTATAACTGCGGTTGTGTAAATTTCGGGTCGTCGCCTTCATTGTGGCCATGACGGCGATAGCACACCATATCGATGAATACATCGCTGTTGAACTCCTGCCTGTAGCGGGTGGCTATTTCCACGCATTTCACCACTGCTTCGGGATTGTCGCCGTTCACATGCATCACTGGCGCCTGTATCATGGCGGCCAGCGAAGTGCAGTAATCCGAACTGCGGGCGTCTTCAAAATCGGTGGTAAAGCCAATCTGGTTATTGATCACAAAATGAATGGTGCCCCCGGTATAATAACCGTCCAGGTCGCTCATTTGGATCACTTCATACACCACACCCTGGCCTGCTATAGAAGCATCGCCATGGATGAGGATGGGTAATATCTTGTCGTAATCGCTGTTGTATAATACGTCGGCCTTGGCCCTGGCAAAACCTACTACCACGGGGTCTACCGCTTCCAGGTGCGAGGGGTTGGGCATCAGTTTCAGGTGCACGGTTTTGTTGTCCTGCGTTTGCACCTCACTGCCAAAACCCATATGGTATTTTACATCGCCGCTGCCCATGGTTTGGTCGGGTGTGGCGGTGCCTTCAAATTCGCTGAAGATCTGCTCATAGGTTTTACCCATGATGTTGGCCAGCACATTCAAACGGCCGCGATGCGCCATACCGATCACCACTTCCTGCACATCGTGGTTGGCGGCGGTATTGATGATGGCATCCAGGGCGGCAATGGTGGTTTCGCCGCCTTCCAGCGAAAAGCGTTTCTGGCCAATGTATTTGGTGTGCAGGAATTTTTCGAAGATCACACCCTGGTTCAGTTTTTCCAGTATGCGCTTCTTTTTTTCGATGCTGAACGGCTTGTTGAAATTCCGTTCCATTTCATTGGTCAGCCAGTCTACCTTTTTCTGGTCGCTGATATATTTGAACTCGATGCCCACGGCTGCAGCATAGGTTTGCTGCAGGTGTTGCAGAATGTTGCGCAGGGTGGTATGCCCCAGGCCGATCATGTTGCCGGCATAGAACTTTTTATCCAGGTCCTCTTCAGTAAACCCGAAAAAGGCCAGGTCCAGGTTGGCGCCACGGTCTTTGCGCTGGCGTATAGGATTGGTTTTGGCCACCAGGTGACCCTTGTTGCGATAACCCAATATCAGCCGGTAGGCACCCACCTCTTTACGCCAGTCGATACCACTTTCCGTAGCCGGTGGGGCTGTGGAGCCGCTGGCAGCAGGGGCTGTGGCAGCCGCGGTTTCGGCCGTATGGGTTCCATTGACGCCGTTTTTGGCCTGCCCGATGGCAAAGTCGAATCCTTCAAAAAATTTCTTCAATTCCGGGTCAATACTGTTGGGGTCCTGTAAAAAATCCCGGTACAGGTTTTCGATAAAGGCCGGGTGAGAATTGGT
>Ga0065721_10004054_pt1 | contig 44670 bp, 58 predicted proteins | sample Mesricmetagenome_FD_59108 | JGI IMG/M metagenome (GOLD analysis project Ga0065721, IMG submission 59108) | Mesophilic microbial community from rice straw/compost enrichment Sample: eDNA_1 v2 (version 2) | ecosystem: Engineered > Solid waste > Grass > Composting > Bioreactor | place: USA: Davis...
ACCGCCGCGGCGCGCCCTGGGCGTGCCGCGGCGGTCGCGTTTATGGGGGGGGTCAGTCGACGACCGGCAAGCCGGTCGCGGTCGAGGCGGCGGAGAGCGAGCCCGCGTTGACGAGCGAGTCGAAACCGAGGTCGGTCAGACGCGTGATCGCGGTGCCCGCGCGGTTGCCGCTGCGGCAGTAGACGACGTAGTCGGCATCCGGGTCGAGCTCGGCCGCCCGGGCGTCGAAGTCGGCCGCCTGCACGTCGAGGTTCACGGCGCCGTCGAGGTGGCCCTCGGCGAACTCGCCGGGGGTGCGCACGTCGAGCACGACGGTCGTCTCGTCGACGGGGATCGACCCCGCCTGCGGGGCGCAGCCGGCGACGGCGAGCGTCAGGCTCACGGCGACGGCGAGCGCCGCGGCGAACCGGCCGCGGCGGGTCACGCGGCGCCCTGCACGACGGGCAGACCCTCGCCGTACCAGCGGGTGATGCCGCCGGAGACATCGACGGCATCCACCCCGGCGGACTGCAGGAAGGCGGTCGCCCGGGCGCTGCGGCCCCCGGAGAGGCACATGACGTGCACGGGTCGGTCGGTCGGCAGCTCGCCGACGCGGCCGGGGAGGCTGGACAGCGGCAGGTTGAGGGCGCCCGCCACGTGGGCGGAGGCGAACTCGTCGGGCTCGCGCACGTCGATGAGGTAGGCGTCCGTGCCGAGGGCGGCGAGTTCTGTGGGCTCGATCATCATGTCGACGATCATATCCGATACCCCGGGGGGTATACTGGGAGCCGTCCGCACGACCCCGACCGGAAGAAGCCACCGTGAAGCTCGACCCCGCCGAGATGAAGCCCGTCCTCAACCGCCTGCGGCGCGCGCAAGGGCAGCTCGCCGCCGTGCTGCGCATGGTGGAGGACGCCGACGACTGCGAGAAGGTCGTCACTCAGCTCGCCGCCGTGTCGAGCGCGCTCGACCGCGCGGGGTTCGCGATCATCGCGAGCACCCTCGAGCGGTGCGCGCGTCAAGACGAACCCGAACTCGACCGCGCCCAGCTCGAGAAGCTCTTCCTGTCGCTCGCCTGACCACCCACCACGAGGAGATCCACCATGTGTTCCGCCGTCACCTGCCGCACCTGCGGCAAGACCACCTGGGCCGGCTGCGGCCAGCACGTCGACCAGGTCATGCGCCGCGTGCCGGCGAGCCGGCGCTGCCCGGGCCACCCGAAGCCCCAGCGACGCGGGCTGTTCGCCCGGCTGTTCGGGCGCTGAGCCCTCAGCCCGTCGCGGCTCCCCGAGCGGCGGCGGGTCCCGTCACCTCGTCACGATCACCAACTTGCCCGGATGGCGGGCGGCGCGGAGGTCGTCGACGGCCCGCGCCGCCTCCGCGAGGGGATAGGTCTGCGCGAGCGTCGGCCGCAGCTCCCCCGATTCCAGCAGGGCGCCGAGCGCGTCGAGGTCGTCGCCCGACTCCCGCGCGACGAGGGTGACGACGCGGATGCCGCGCACGACGAGCGCCGAGAGCGAGCGGTCGAGCGGGCCGAGCAGATCGCCGCCGTTCTCGGCCCCGCCGAGCACGAGCAGCCCGCCGGGCTTGATCGCGCGCTTCCACCGCCGCACCGGCAGCCCGCCCGCGAAGTCGAGCACGGCGTCGAATCGCCGCTCCCCCGCGGTGGGGTCGACGGCCGCGTAGTCGACGACGTCGTGGGCGCCGAGACGGCGGACGAACTCCGCCTTGCGGGCGCTGCACACCGCGGTGACCCGCGCGCCGCCCGCCGACACGAGTTGCACGGCATACGAGCCGACCCCGCCGCCGGCTCCGGTCACCGCGACGTGCGTGCGCTCGAGGTCGCCGACGAGGCGCACGGCCTGGAGCGCCGTGTATCCCGCCATCGGCACCGAGGCGGCCTCGGCGAAGCCGATCCGCGCGGGCTTCGGGCGCAGCATCCCCTCCTTCGCGAGGGCGAGCTCCGCCCACGATCCGCGCGCGGAGCCGAAGACCTCGTCGCCGACCGCGAGCCGGGTGACGCCGGGCCCCACCTTCTCGACGACCCCCGCGACGTCGGCGCCGAGCCGGGCATCCTTCGGCCGCGGCACCCCGAAGGCGAGCCGGGCGATCGTGGGCTTGCCCGCCATGAGGTGCCACTCGGCCATGTTGACGCCGGCGGCCTCCACCCGCACCAGCACCTCCCCCTCGCCCGGCTCGGGATCGGGCAGCTGCTCCAAGCGCAGCACCTCGGTCTCGCCGTATTCGCGGCGCACGACTGCTCTCATCGGTTCCCTCCCTCGGGATCGGTCTCATCGGAGTACTGGAAGACGTCGTCGAGGCCGACCCCGAAGACGCGCGCGATCTGGAACGCCATCTCGAGCGACGGCGAATAGCGACCCTGCTCGATCGCGATGACCGTCTGCCGCGTGACGCCGATGCGGTCGGCGAGCTCGGCCTGGGTCATCTCGCCCGCCGCGAAGCGCAGCGCCCGGATGCCGTTCGTGACCCGGGTGGGCTTGACCACGTCAGAACCCCCGGTGGTACGCGCTGAGCTTGACGAGCGCGCCGAGCACGCCCGAGACGACGAAGGCGAGGTAGAGCACGTTCGCGATCCAGACCTGCGGCGCCTGCACGAAACACATCACGAGGGCGACGACGCCGCCGATCACGACGATCGAATTGCCCGCCCGCTCGCCGAACCACGAGATCTCGCGGTCGCGCTGATCGCTCGTGCGCGCGTCTTTCGGGCCGGCGATGCCCAGCACGATGCCCGTGAGGATGCCGACGACGATCGCGCCGCCGATCGTGCCGACCATCGGCCAGACGTAGGTCGTCGCGTCGAGCGGGCCGTCGCCCACGGCGAACGAGAGCGCGAGGTAGACGCCGTAGCCCAGGACGGCGATGACGCCGAACGCCCAGGTGTTCTTCTCTTCGTAGGACACGGCTGCCTCCTCGGCGATCGTGGACCGGGTGCGGGACCGGCGGCCCGCATGTCAAGGATTCTTGACATGCCCAAGGTAAAGACATCTCGACACCATGTCAAGAACTCTTTACACAGGTCGCGGGACCGCCGCCTCCCTAAGCTGGGATCGTGCGACTCCAGCCGGCCGATCCCGAGGGCCTCGACCTCGGCGCGTTCTGGGCGACGCTAGCGACGTTCTTCGAGGGCCCGTTCGGCGTGCCGTTGCGCATCGCGGCGATCATCGCCGTCGCGCTCGTCGTGCGCCTGCTGCTGCAGCTCGTCATCCGCCGCGTCGTCAACCGCGTCATCAGCGGCGTCAAGAGGAAGCAGAACGTCGACGACACCGCCGCCCTCCAGGCCTCCCCCGTCGCCGCGATGCGCATCGTGCAGCGCACGCGCGCCTTCGGCGGCGTGCTCTCCAGCACCGTCACGACCGTCGTCGTGCTCGTCTCGCTCGTGCTCATCGTGTCCGCGATCGACCCCAACGCGACGGGCGCGTTCTCGCTCATCACCGCCGCCCTCGGCGCCGGCCTCGGCTTCGGCGCCCAGAACGTCGTGCGCGACGTGCTCAACGGCCTGTTCATCGTCGCCGAAGACCAACTCGGCGTCGGCGACGTCGTCGACCTCGGACAGGCGACGGGCGTCGTCGAGACCGTCGGCATCCGGGTCACCCGCGTGCGCGACGTCCACGGAACCGTCTGGTACGTGCGCAACGGCGAGATCCTCCGCGTCGGCAACATGTCGCAAGGCTGGGCGCGCGTCCTCCTCGACGTCGCCGTGCCCTACGACGCCGACCTCGACACCGTGAAGGAGCGCGTCCTCGACACCGCCGTCGCGATGCGCGACGAGGGCCGGTGGAAGCGCCTCATCCTCGAGAAACCGGAGATCTGGGGCATCGAGTCGATCTCCGCCGAAGCCACCGTGCTGCGGCTCGTCGTCAAGACCCGCACCGGCTCCAAGGACGAGGTCGCGCGCGAACTGCGCGGCCGCCTCCGCCGCACCTTCGACGAGCTCGGGATGCGCCTGCCGTCACTCCTCACCGCCGGCGGCGTCGTCAAAGGCGCCGGGACCTCGGGATCGAGCGACACCCCGGTCATCCCCGGCGTCGTCCGCGCACCCGGAGCCGCCAAGCCGCCGCAGACCCGACCCGCCACCCCGCCGCCCGGAGGCAGCAAGCAGTGAACACCTTCATGATCCGCAACGGACCCGGCGGCGAACCCGTCGGCTCCAACTTCTGGCGCGAGGTGGGCGGTCGCGCCACCTTCGAGAAGCTCGTGCGCGACTTCTACGTCGGCGTGCAGAGCGACGACGTGCTCTGGCCCATGTACCCGGAGGACGACCTCGAGGGCGCCATCCAGCGCCTCACCGGGTTCCTCGAGCAGTACTGGGGCGGCCCCGGCACCTACAGCGAGGAGCGCGGCCACCCGCGGCTGCGCATCCGCCACCAGCCGTTCAAGGTCAACCCGGAGGCGCGCGACCGCTGGCTCCTCCACATGCGCGCCGCCGTCAACGGACTCGGGCTCTCGCCCCTGCACGAGAACATGCTCTGGGACTACCTCGAGCGGGCGGCGCACGCGATGGTCAACACGCACGAGGAGTGACGCTGGCACGCCGCGCCGGAGTTCGGGCGCACGGCGGTTAGCCTCGGAAGTCCAGGGAAGGGGACCCATCCGAATGACTGCACACGCCGACGCCATCGTGATCGGGGCCGGCCTCGCCGGGCTCGTCGCCACCGCCGAACTCGTCGAGGCGGGCAAGCGCGTCATCGTGCTCGAGCAGGAGCCCGAGTCGAACCTCGGCGGGCAGGCGCACTGGTCGTTCGGCGGCCTCTTCCTCGTCGACTCCCCCGAGCAGCGCCGCATGGGCATCCGCGACTCCCACGAACTCGCCCGGCAGGACTGGTTCGCGAGCGCCGAGTTCGACCGTGAGGACGACGACCTCTGGGGGCGGCAATGGGCGGAGGCGTACCTCGCGTTCGCGGCCGGCGAGAAGCGCTCGTGGCTCGCCCAGAAGGGCGTCAAGTTCTTCCCCGTCGTCGGTTGGGCGGAGCGCGGCGGCTACACCGCCACCGGCCACGGCAACTCCGTGCCGCGCTTCCACATCGTCTGGGGCACCGGTCCCGGCGTGCTCGAGCCGTTCATCGCGACCGTCCGCGACGGCGTCGAGAGGGGGCTCGTCGAGCTGCGTTTCCGGCACCGCGTGGATGCCCTCACCGTCACCAAGGGCGCCGTCACCGGGGCGAGCGGCAGCATCCTGGCCCCCTCCGACGCCGCCCGCGGCGAGGCGTCGTCACGCGACGTCGTCGGCGAGTTCACCCTCTCCGCTCCCGCCGTGCTCGTCTCCAGCGGCGGCATCGGCGGCAACCACGACCTCGTGCGCGAGTTCTGGCCCGAGTGGCTCGGCACGCCGCCGACGGCGATGCTGAGCGGAGTCCCCGCCCACGTCGACGGCCGCGGCCTCACGATCGCCGCCGACGCCGGTGCGCGGCTCGTCAACTCCGACCGGATGTGGCACTACGTCGAAGGCATCGAGAACCACTCGCCCGTGTGGGCCGACCACGGCATCCGCATCCTCCCCGGACCGTCGAGCATGTGGTTCGACGCCGCCGGCCATCGTCTGCCCATCCCCCTGTTNCCCGGGTTCGACACCCTCGGCACGCTCGAGCACCTCCGCGGCACCGGGTANGACCACTCCTGGTTCGTGCTCACCCAGAGCGTCATCGAGAAGGAGTTCGCGCTCTCCGGGTCGGAGCAGAACCCCGANCTGACCGGCAGGAGCATCCGCGAACTGCTCAAGCAGCGCCTCGGCAAGGGCGCCACCGAGCCCGTGGAGGCGTTCAAGNAGAAGGGGCCCGACTTCGTCGTCGCCGACACCCTCGACGAGCTCTTCGCGGGCATGAAGCAGCTCTCCCCCGACGTCGAGATCGACTTCGCCGAGATCAAGTACGAGCTCGAGGCCCGCGACCGCGAGATCGGCAACGCGTTCACGAAGGATGCGCAGCTCACCGCCCTGCGCGGCGCCCGCAACTACCGCGGCGACAAGCTCATCCGCGTCGCCAAGCCGCACCGCTTCCTCGACCCCGCCCACGGCCCGCTCATCGCCGTGAAGCTCCACGTGCTCACCCGCAAGACCCTCGGCGGCATCCAGACCGACCTCTCGGCGCGCGCGCTCGACGCGAAGGGCAAGCCCATTCGCGGGCTCTACGCGGCGGGCGAGGTCGCCGGCTTCGGCGGCGGCGGGATGCACGGCTACCGGTCGCTCGAGGGCACCTTCCTCGGGGGATGCCTCTTCTCGGGTCGCACCGCGGGTCGCGCGATCGCCGACGCCGTCTGACCCCGGAGCGAGGAGCGCGGAGGGCGGTCGGCACGGTTCGCGAGTCAATCGGGGTAGGGGCCCCGCTCTTGACTCGCGAACCGTACCGACCGCCCGACCCACCGAGCTGTTCAGCGGAGGAGGTTCCATGCCCTCCGCTTGACGAGGACGTGGCCGCGCGTCGTGGTGAGTCGCGTCCACGGGCCGGACTCGTAGACGCGCACGGGGTCGTCGCCGAGGAAACCGAGCGCGAACGCGGCGAACGCGGCGCTCGCGGGCACGTGCTCGGCGCCCGGGATCGGCCTGCCCCACACCTCGTTGCGCACCTTCCGCACGAGCTGCTCCCCCGCGCCGTCGGGGATCGCCGACGCGACCTCCCGGATGCCGGCACGCGCCGTCGCGTCGAGCAGACCGGGGTCGACGTCGCCGAGGGCGGACCAGCCGCCGCGCGGCGGGGAGATCGCGGCCCACGTCGCCGTGTTGACCTCCATCGGCAGCCCGACGGTCGTGCCCGCCTCCTGCTGGGCCCGCTCGATCCGCTGGAGGAGCGACCGCACCGGCACGACGGCGTCGAACGTCGCCGGCTCGGCGAGGGCGAGCGTGCGGAGGCCGAGCACTGTCGCGCTCTCGTCCAGCAGCCCTGCGGGGGTGAACACCGAGCAGTAGACGGCGAGGACCCCCGATCCGGCGATGAGTCGCACCGAACCCTCCTCCACGCGGGCCGCGCGGGAGAGGTAGACGTGCAGGTCGTCGAGGGATCGGGTGTCGGCGAGCGAGAAGGTACCGGGCATCCTGGCTCCTAAACTACAGGCGTGAGCGACCCCTTGGCCGGGTTCCTGGCCGCCCTCGATCTGACCGACACCGGAGCCCGCACCCGGGAGGACATCTTCACGGGTCCGTCGCAGTGGATGCCCGGGGGTCGCGTCTTCGGCGGACAGGTGCTCGCGCAGTCGCTCGTCGCCGCGACGCGCACCATCCCCGAAGACCGCCGGGTGCACTCGATGCACGGCTACTTCCTGCGGCCGGGCGATGTCGACCTGCCGATCACGTTCTCGGTCGACCGCATCCACGACGGCCGGTCGTTCTCGACACGTCGCACGCAGTGCTACCAGAACGGCGAGCCGATCCTGTCGATGATCGCGTCGTTCCAGGACACCGACCCGGGGCTCGAACACACCGTCGAGATGCCGACCGGGCTGCCCGACCCGGAGTCGCTCCCGAGCACCGCCGACGTGCTCGCGAGCGTCGACCACCCGGTGGCGCAGTTCTGGGCGACGCAGCGGGCGTTCGACATCCGCCACATCGAGCGCCCGATCTACTTCCCCGGCGACGGCGAGCACACGACGCGGCAGGCGGTGTGGATGCGCGCCATCGGCCGGCTGCCCGACGACCCGAACCTGCACCGGGCCGCGCTCGCCTACGCGAGCGACTACGTCATCCTCGAGCCGGCCCTGCGCGGACACGGCCTCTCGTGGTCGGTGCCCGGCATGAAGGTCGCGAGTCTCGACCACGCGATGTGGTGGCACCGCGACGGCCGCGTCGACGAGTGGCTGCTCTACGAGCAGGAGTCCCCCGTCGCGATCGGCGGGCGGGGTCTCTCGTTCGGGCGCATCTTCACCCAGGACGGCATCCTCCTCGCCACCGTCGGCCAGGAGGGCATGATCCGGGTGCCGGTGGTCTGACCCCTGAGGTGCATGAACCCTAGGAACGCTTCGTGAACTCCACGGGGGGCTCGACGTGGGGGGCCCAGGCGGCGCGCTCGCGGTCGGTGATGCGGCGCGGACGGCCCGATTCGGCGTCGACCAGCACCACCGTGGTCGCGGCCTTCGCGAAGACGACCTCGGGCCCCTGCCCGAGCGGGGTGCAGATCTCGTAGCAGACGTCGAGGCTCGCACCGCCGAGGCGGCCGATCCACAGCTGCACGTCGAGGGGGTCGCGGAGATACGGGATCGGCGCGAGGTACTCGACCTCCTGCCGCGCGACGAGCGTGATGGTCGTCGCGGCCCCGAGGTCCGTGACGGGAGCCGCCGCGTCGTTCACGCCGTCGACACGCAGGTCGCCGCCGCCCCAGAACACCGAGACTGCGCGACTCCGTCGAGGAGGGTCAGCATGGCGGCGTTGTTGACGTGCCCGTACGCGTCGAGATCGTTCCAGCGGATCTGGACCGGCACGTGCATCCGGGACACGGCGTCAGTCCCGCGTCAGGCGCCGGTGGGTGGCGCGGTGGGGCGCGGCAGCCTCCGGTCCGAGACGCTCGATCTTGTTCGCCTCGTAGGCCTCGAAGTTGCCCTCGAACCAATACCAGTTCGCCGGGTTCTCGTCGGTGCCCTCATAGGCGAGGATGTGCGTCGCGATGCGGTCGAGGAACCACCGGTCGTGGGTGATGACGACCGCGCAGCCCGGGAATTCGAGCAGCGCGTTCTCGAGGCTGGACAGGGTCTCGATGTCGAGGTCGTTCGTCGGCTCGTCGAGGAGGAGCAGGTTGCCGCCCTCCTTGAGAGTCAGCGCGAGGTTGAGGCGGTTGCGCTCACCACCGGAGAGCACGCCCGCCTTCTTCTGCTGGTCGGGTCCCTTGAAGCCGAACTTCGACACGTACGCGCGCGACGGGATCTCGGTCTTGCCGACGGTGATGATGTCGAGGCCCTCCGAGACGACCTCCCACAGCGTCTTGTTGGGGTCGATGTTCGAGCGGGTCTGGTCGACGTACGAGATCTTCACCGTCTCGCCGATCTTCAGCTCGCCGCCGTCGAGCGGCTCGAGTCCGACGATCGTCTTGAACAGGGTCGTCTTGCCGACGCCGTTGGGCCCGATGACGCCGACGATGCCGTTCGGCGGAAGCGAGAACGACAGACCGTCGATGAGTGTGCGGTCGCCGAAGCCCTTCTGGAGGTTCTTCGCCTCGATGACGACGTTGCCGAGACGCGGCCCGGGCGGGATCTGGATCTCCTCGAAGTCGAGCTTCCGCGTGCGCTCCGCCTCCGCGGCCATCTCCTCGTAGCGGGCGAGACGCGCCTTCGACTTCGTCTGGCGACCCTTCGCGTTGGAGCGCACCCAGTCGAGCTCCTCCTTGAGGCGCTTCGCGAGCTTCGCATCCTTCTTGCCCTGGATCTCGAGCCGCTCGCTCTTCTTCTCCAGGTAGGTCGAGTAGTTGCCCTCGTAGGGGTAGAGGCGGCCGCGGTCGACCTCGGCGATCCACTCCGCGACGTTGTCGAGGAAGTACCGGTCGTGGGTGATCGCGATGACGGCGCCCTGGTACTTCGCGAGGTGCTGCTCGAGCCACAACACGCTCTCGGCGTCGAGGTGGTTGGTGGGCTCGTCGAGCAGCAGCAGGTCGGGCTTCTGCAGCAGGAGCTTCGCGAGTGCGACGCGCCGCTTCTCACCACCGGACAGGTGCGAGATCTGCGCGTCCCCGGGCGGGGTGCGGAGGGCATCCATCGCCTGCTCGAGCTGGGAGTCGAGGTCCCACGCGTCGGCGGCGTCGATCTCCTCCTGGAGCGCGCCCATCTCGGCGAGGAGCGCGTCGAAGTCGGCGTCGGGCTCCGCCATGAGGGCGGAGATCTCGTTGAAGCGGTCGATCTTCGCCTTGATGGCGACGCCCTCCTGGATGTTCTCCAGCACGGTCTTCGACTCGTCGAGCTCGGGTTCCTGCATGAGGATGCCGACCGTGTAGCCGGGGGTCAGCTGCGCCTCGCCGTTCGACGGCGTGTCGAGACCCGCCATGATCTTGAGGATCGTCGACTTTCCGGCGCCATTGGGGCCGACCATGCCGATCTTGGCCCCGGGGAGGAACGCCATGGTGACGTCGTCGAGGATGATCTTCTCGCCGACCGTCTTGCGGGCGCGCACCATCGAGTAGATGTATTCAGCCACGGGAGCAACAACCTTCGAGTCGAGTGGACAACGACTCCCCAGACTACCCGTCGCGTGCGCGACGCCTCGTGAGAGGGCGGACGGCTACCAGTCGATCGGCCGGGTCTCGCCGACGAGGCACCGCCCGGTGGCGAGGAGCGGCGCCGTCGTCGACGCGTAGCCGACGTTGCCGTACTGGCCGATGAGGCATCCGCCGTTGATGCGCACCGCGAACTGGATGTTGTCGGCGGCGATGTTGATGGCCGTGCGGTCGGGCGTGACCTCGAGATCGGTCTTCGGGAATCCTGCAGCCACGAGGTTGTCGACGAAGGCGCGACCGTCGAGCGTGCCGCCCCCGTCGATGAGTCGCCGGTTGACGAGGTCGAAATAGTCGAGGTTGTCGGCGGCGGTGCCCTCGAGGTCGAGCTCGGGGTCGGCGGGCGGCGTGGGCGTGGCGCTCGGGCTCGCCGACGAGGTGGGCGTCGGGGTCGGGGTCGGCTCCTCGACGCAGCCCGTGAGGACGAGGGCGGCGAGCGCGGCCGCGACGAGCGTGCCGACGATCCGACGGGACATGCCCTGACTCCCTCCCGACACCCGGCGGGTTCCGGGTCGGGGAGAGTCTACGGGCGCGGATGCGCAGGGGTTGCCCAGACGCCGCCGGTATCGTCGGTGGCGGCGCACGAGCGCCGACCGGACGAGGGAACCCAGTACCCGGCAGGCACGACTGGCACGAAAGGTGTCGTCGTCATGTCCTGGGTCGTCCTCATCCTCTCCGGTGTGCTCGAAGCGGTGTGGGCCACCGCCCTCGGCAAGAGCGAGGGGTTCACGAAGCTCGTGCCCTCGATCGTCTTCGGCGTCGGCCTCGTGCTGAGCATGGCCGGGCTCGCGTTCGCGATGCGCGACATCCCCACGGGCACCGCCTACGCGGTGTGGGTGGGGATCGGCGCCGCGCTCACCGTCGTCTACGGGATGTTCACGGGCACCGAGACCGTGAGCCTCGTGAAGGTGCTGCTCGTGCTCGGCCTCGTCGCGTGCGTCGTCGGGCTCAAGGTCGTGAGCGACGCCCCCCACTGACGCCCGACCCCGCCGACGACCGACTCCCGCCGACGCCGGTAGCCTCGGAGCCATGGCGGTCGACGTGCGGGGTTACAGCTACTTCATCGAGCGTCGCAAGAGCGACAAGCTGTGGGTGGCGACCGTCGCCGAGTTCCCGGACCTCGAGGGCGTCTCCCGCATCCACAACCGCGCCATCAACAACCTCTACGCACTCGTCGAGGCCGAGGTCGTGCGCCGCTACACCGCCGGCGAGCCGATCCCGCGGGCACCGCGCAAGCTGCCGAACCCGCTCAAGGCGCTCGGCCTGCACTGACGCCGCACCACCCGGCTCAGAACGGGACGGGCAACTCGCTCGGCCGCTTCGCCCGCGCCTCCGCGAGGTCGTCGACGGGCGCGACCGCCGGCTCCGGCGCCTCGGGGGCGTCCGGCACCGCCTCCGCGGTCGCCGCGGTCTCGGCCGTGTCGGGCGCCGGGGCGGCCGCGGGCGTGCGCGTGAACTCCGAGGTGCCGAACGTGAGGTCGTGGCCGAGCGCCTCGGCATCCACTTCGACCGCCGTGCCGGACTTCTCGTCGGTCTGCCACTCGCGGATGCGCAGTCGCCCCGTGACGATGATGCGCTGGCCCTTGAAGATCGAGAGCACGGCGTGGGCGGCGAGCTGCCGGAACGCCGTGACCGTGTACCAATTGGTGTCGGCATCCACCCACTTCTGCTCGGTGCGGTCGAACTTGCGCTGCGTCGAGGCGAGGCGGAACGAGGTGAGTCTGGAGCCCCTCGTGGGTGACGATGTGCTTCGGGGTGGTGGCGACGAGGCCGGTGAGGGTGATGGTGTCGGGCACGGGGTCTCCTTACGTCGAGGTGGACCCGGATGCCGACGCCGACCCGTGCCGTGAAGCGGCGACGGCATCCGGAGGGCTCCACGATCGCAAGCGCTCTCGGACGTGCGAACGCCCGGCGCGCGATCTGCGGATCGCGGCCGGGCGTCGGCGGCTGGGGAGGAGGCTCCTCCCGGAGGCGGAGCTCAGTGCTCCCGGAACTCGGGGCGGTCGCTCCCCGGCGGCAGCGTCGCGATGAGGGCGCTCTTCGCGACGTCGAGGGACGGATACTCCCGCTCCTCGGCGCTGTCGAGCAGGCGCACCGTGTAGCCCGAGTCGGTGCGGTGGATGGAGCCGATGGCACCCGCGGGGCCGAAGGCCACCCACCGGGCGCTGGTCGTCGTGTCGTCGGACATGACTCGACCGTAACCCGCCCCCGCGGCGGGCGGAAGGGCCCCTCAGGATGCCCACAGGTGACGCCCGCACCGCCCGTGGGCACCGCGAGTGGAAGCGTTTGCGCCCCCGTTCGGGGGGCAAACCGCCCGAATCCGTTCGGGGAAGCGAACATCCCCCGATCGACCGTGTTGCGGGGTACACGCCGACCCTCCATCCTCGGTGTCAGGAAGTGCGCCTGACGGATCGGGGGATTCGTCTGGGGAGAGGATCGGGGGGTCCGACTCCAGCGCCACGGCCGGCCCCGGGTGCCCTGACCCGGGAGCCGGCCATTCTCCTTCCCGCCGCACGTTCGGAGATCCGAACATCCCTCGGGGGCACCCGTTGCGGGCCGCGAGGCTTCGGAACATCCTCGGAGGTGTGGGGCCAGCGCCCGCCATCCGCGAGGATGTCGGCCGGTCGGGGGACCGGAGGTGGCGCCGGGTCGGTTCCGGTGACCGTACGGTCCTACCTCGGAACCCGACCCTCCCCGCCCCATCCCGCCGGAGGAGCCCCCGTGATCACGCCCGCCCACGCCTTCTCCGGGCCGTGGGCTCTTAACGCGCGCGGCTGGCTCTGGACGATCGTGCCGACCGCGGGCGTCATCCTCGCCCAGGAGCTCGCGACCCCGGGGCTCTCGGGGCACCAGATCGCCGCGTCCGTGTTCCTCCAGCTCGCCGCCGTCATCCTCTGGTTGATCGCGGTCGCCGGCACCTCACGCCTCCTCACCGGCCGCGTCGTGCCGGTCGCCTCGGGACTCATGTGGATCGGCGGCGGCGCGTGGCACGCCATCCCCGGCGCCCTGGTCGCGGCCTCCGCGGGCGCCGAACCCGAGTGGGGATACCGGCTCGCCTTCTGGATCGTCTCGAGCGTCGCCTGGATGCCGCTCATCACCTACGGGCTCGCGCAGTGGGACCTGTATCGCCTTCTGCTCGCGGAGCGGCGCGCCGTCGCCTCCGCGCTCGCCGCCGCCACCGAGCGGGTCGAGGAGGATGCCGACTCGCGTCGCGCCCGCTTCACCGCCGCCGTCGGCGCGACGCTTCAGCCCACGCTCGTCGAGATCCGCGCGCAGCTGTCCGACCACCGCGGCCCGGTGGACCCCGAGACGGCGGCGGAGATCGCCGGGCGGCTCGACGAGCTCGCCCGGCGCACCGACGCCTTCACGACGATCCCGTCCGCCGAGGTCCCGCGCACCGCGCCGACGCGCGCGTCGATGCGGGAGGCGGCGACGGACTTCGTGCTCGAACGTCCGGTGCTCGCCGCCGTCGTGTCGGCCGCGCTCGTCGCCGCCCCGCTGCTCCCGGAGGCGTACCGATTCGGCGGCTGGGCGTATGCGGGGGCGATGACCGCGGCGATCGCGACGGCGACGGCGATCGTCGCGGCGGCGTTCCTCGCCCTCCGCCCGTCCCGATTCTCGGGCTCCCAGCGCTCCGTGCTCAGCCGGGTCGCGGTCGTGGGTTCCGCGCTGCTCGGCGTGGCGGTGATCGTCGCTCTCCTGGGCCCGCCCCGAGCTCCGAGCGGCCTCGCCGTGCTCATCGTCTTCGCCGTCCTCCAACTGGTCGCCCCCTCGCTCACCGCGACCGTGGTCGCCCTGTGGGGCGTCAACGACGCGGCCGACGCGGCCCTCCAGGCCGACCGCGCGGCACTCGCCGAGCTGGAGCGCCGCATCCGCGCCGACGAGGAGGAGACCGTCGCACGCCTCGACACCCTCGTGCGCGGAGAGCTCAACGGCCTGCTCGCGGGCAGCGCGATGGCGCTCGCCTTCCTCGCGGGCGGCGACGTGGGCGAGGACGCGCGCGCGTCGGCCGTCGCGCGGGTGCTCGAGCAACTCGACGCCGCGATCGCGGAGCTCGCGACCCGCTGACCCGCGCGAGCCCGGGCTCGGGCGTCACGCCCGCCGCGACGGCCCCACAACACGGTATGTCCCTGGGATGCCGCGTCGTCCTAGGCTCTGAGAATGGCAGCCCGCTCGATCGGGCTTGCGTCGGTCGCCGACGACCGGCCGCGAGTCCGGGAACTCGCACACGCGCGAGCGGGGAGCCGCACGGGGGATCGGGGAGAGCCCACATGACGAGCGCACTCACGTGGAGCGACGACCTCAAACGCCGCTGTCTCGACGCCCTCTTCGAGGGCAGCCGGGACGCGATCTACGTCTTCGACACGGAGGGCCGCCACATCGCCGGCAACCCGGCGCTCGCGGAGCGCACCGGCGTGCCCTGGGAGCTGCTGCATCAGAGCGACTTCTCCCTCACGGCGCACCCCGACGACCTCCCCCGCATCGAGGCCGAGTTCGCGCGGGCCGTCGCCGGCGAGACCCGCCAGTACCAGTGCCGGGGCCTCCGACCCGACGGCAGCGTGTTCCACGCCGACGTGCTCAACGCGCCGATCGTCGTCGGGGGCGAGGTCGTCGCGGTCGTCGGGGTCGCGCGCGACATCGACGAGGTCGCACGACTCCAGGACTCGCTCAGCCGGAGCGCGGGGCTCGTCAGGATCGCGGGACGCATCGCCCGCCTCGGCGGATGGGCGATCGATCTGATCGGCGGAGGCCGCTACTGGTCGGAGGACTTGCCGCGACTGCTGCACCTTCCCCCCGACGAGGAGCCCAGCGAGGGCGTCGTCCTCGACCTGCTCGACGACGTGGACCGCGAGTCCCTGAGCGCCGACCTCGCCCGTTGCGCCGAGGACGGGACGCCGTTCGACGTGACCGTCCGGATCGAGCTCGCCGACGGCGCCGGCTCGATCCACACGCGGATCATCGGCGAACCGGTGCGCGATCCCGACGGTCGCATCATCGGCCTCGAAGGCGCGATCCTCGACATCACGGCCGAGGTGGAGGCCCGCGCGGAGCGCGAACGGCTCGAAACCCGGCTCCTCCAATCGCTCGACGGACTGAGCGACGCGATGGCGTTCGTCGACCGGGAGTGGACGATCACCTACGTCAACGTCAAGGCGGCCGAACTCTTCCACACGAGGCCGCAGGCGCTCGTCGGGAAGTCGCTGTGGGAGCTCGGGCTCAACGACCCCGAGGGTGAGGCGATGCTCCGCGAGGTGATGCTCACGGGCCGCACCCTCACCCGCCGCCGATTCGCCGAGGACGTGCAGCGGTGGATGGAGCTCACCGGGTTCCCGGCGGGCGACCTCATGGGCGTCCAGATCCGCGACGTCACCGAGGCGGAGGACGCGCGTCAACGGATGTTCGACGACTCACGCCGCATCCACGCACAGACGACGCTGCTCGACTCGACGTCCGACGCCATCCTCATGCGCGGGCTCTCCGGCGTGATCGAGTACGCCAACCGGGCCGCGAGCGAACTCCTCGGGGGCGACGAGCTGCTCGGCCCGTCGCTCACCGAGGCGCTCTCGCTCGACGCCGGGACGGCGCGCGAGATCGAGCAGTCGATCGGCCGCACCGGCCGCTGGGAGGGCGACCTCACGCTCCCCCGCGCCGACGGGCCCCGGGTCGTCGAGAGCCGTTGGCAGGTCGTCGACGACCTCGAGGGCAACCCGGATGCGGTGTTCTGCTCGATAACGGACGTCACGGAGCGGCGCAAGCAGGACGAGATCCTCACCCGCACGCAGCGCATGGAGAGCATCGGCACCCTCGCGAGCGGCATCGCGCACGACCTCAACAACGTGCTCACCCCGCTCCTGCTCTCGACCCAGTTGCTCGCCTCCGCCGAGAGCGACCCGCAACGGCAGCGCATCCTCGCGGGCATGCAGCAGACGATCGAGCGCGGTGGCGACATGATCCGCCAGGTGCTCACGTTCGCCCGCGGGGTCGAGGGCGAACGCACGATCGTGAGCGTCGCCGCCCTCGCGAAGGGCTTCGCCGAGTTCTGCCGCGACACCCTCCCGAAGACGATCGAGGTCGAGGTCGCCGCCGACGACGACCTGTTCGTGCTCGGCGACCCGACGCAGCTGCTCCAGGTGCTCATGAACCTCGCGACGAACTCGCGCGACGCGATGCCGAGCGGCGGCAGCATCCGCCTCCGCGCGACGGGCGACGACGAGCGCATCGCGATCGAGGTCGCCGACGACGGCTCCGGGATGACGCCCGACGTCCTCGCGCGCATCTGGGAGCCGTTCTTCACGACGAAGGGCCTCGGTCGCGGCACGGGCCTCGGGCTGCCCGTCTCGCAGGCGATCGCCCGCACGCACGGGGGTTCGCTCGAGGCGACGAGCACGCCCGGCACCGGCACGGTGTTCCGGCTCGAACTCCCGCGCGTCGCGGAGAACGCGGACGGCGACGACGCCTCCTCCGCCGAGGAACTGCCCGACCTCACGGGCCTGCGGGTGCTCATCGTCGACGACGAGCACGAGATCGTGGAGCTCGCGTCGCTCGTCATCTCCGGCGCCGGCGGCGCGCCGATGGCGGCGAACGACGCGCGTCACGCCCAGGAACTGCTGCGAGGCACCACGATGGATGTCGTGCTCACCGATCTCGTCATGCCGGGCTTCACGGGCCGTGCCTTCCTCGACTGGCTGGCGGAGCATCATCCGGCCCTGCCCGTCGTCACGATGACGGGCGTTCCCGAGCAGGGGGCCCACGCCGCGCAGCGGGGCAACGTCCTGGGGTCGCTCGACAAGCCGTTCACCGCCGAGCGGCTCGTGCGCACGCTCGCGACCGCGTCGAGGGTGTCGTCGTGAGCGAGGCCGGCGCCCGACCGGCGCTCCGGGTCGTCCTCGCCGAGGACGACGACTTCACGCGCTCCCTCGTCGCCGACGGGCTGCGTGCCGACGGCTTCGAGGTCTTCGAGGCGCGACTCCCCGACCTCGCCTGGGATCTCGTCGAAGAGCACGAGGCGCACGTGCTCGTGACCGACCTCGACTTCGGGTCGGGCATCTCGGCCGGACCGCTGCTCCTGCGCATGCACGACGAGCGGCCCTGGATCCCGCTCGTCGTGCTCACGTCGCACCTCTCCCCCGAGCTCGCCGTGGGCGAGGCCTCCGACCTCCCCGACGACCTCGTCTACGTCGTCAAGTCGCGGTTGCGCCGCATGCAGGACATCGCCGACGCCGTACGCGACGCGCTCGCGGGCCGCGGCACGGGCCGCAGGGGGGAGCGCGACGAGCCGACCCTCGCGGTCACGGCGGCGCAGGCCGACATGCTGCGGATGCTCGCGAGCGGTCTCACGACGAAGGCGATCGCGGATGCCCGGGGCACGACGACGCGCGCCGCGGAGGCGATGATCGGCCGCCTCTACGCCGCCCTCGGGGTCGACACCGACGACGGCACGACCCCTCGGGTGGCGGCGATCCGACTCTGGCAGCAGGGCCGGATCCGCGTGCGCTGACGTGCGCGCCGACTACGAGGCGAGCACGTACTCCGCGTACGACTTCCGCACCTTGTTGACCTTCGGCAGGGCGACGGCGAGGCAGTAACCCTGCGTGGGGTTCTTCGCGAAGAAGTCCTGGTGATACTCCTCCGCGTCGTACCAGGGACCGAGCGGCTCGATCGTCGTGACGATCCCGCCGTCCCAGTACTCGGAGGCGCGCTCGACGGCGGCCTCGAACTCGGCCCTCTCCTGCTCGTCGGCGTAGAACATCGCCGACCGGTACTGGGTGCCGATGTCGTTGCCCTGCCGGTTGAGCTGGCGCGGGTCGTGAAGGGTGAAGAAGACGTCGAGGATGACGGACGCGGGGATGACGGTCTCGTCGAAGACGACCTTGACCGCCTCGGCGTGCCCGGTGCGGCCCGTGCAGACGGCCTCGTACGAGGGGTTCGGCGTCTCGCCGCCCGTGTAGCCCGAGACGACATCCTGCACGCCCCTGAGGGTGCGGTAGACCGCGTCGAGACACCAGAAGCAGCCGCCGGCGAGAACGAAGGTACGCATGGGGGGACCCTACTTTCTGCGATCGGGAGATCGCACTGGATGCAACCGACGACGCCTCCGGAAAGTTCCTAGGCTGAGCGGGTGGCCACGCCCCTCATCGAGACCTACTCCGCCGACCCCGACCGCTACGACGGCCGCATGCCCTACGTCCGCACCGGACGCTCCGGCCTCCTGCTGCCCCGCATCTCCCTCGGGCTGTGGAACAACTTCGGCGACGACAGGCCGCTCGAGGCGCAACGTGGGATCCTGCGCCGCGCGTTCGACCTCGGCGTCACGCACTTCGACATCGCCAACAACTACGGCCCGCCCGCCGGCAGCGCGGAGTCCAACTTCGGGCGCGTCTTCGCCGACGACTTCCGCGCCCACCGCGACGAGCTCATCGTGTCGAGCAAGGCGGGCTACCCGATGTTCGCTGGGCCGTACGGCGACTTCGGCTCGCGCAAGTACCTGCTCGCATCCCTGGACGCGTCGCTGCGCCGCACCGGACTCGACTACTTCGACATCTTCTACTCGCACCGGCCCGACCCGGAGACGCCGATCGAGGAGACGATGGGCGCCCTCGCCCACGCCGTGCGCAGCGGCAAGGCGCTCTACGCCGGCATCTCGAACTACGACCCCGAGCAGACCCGTGCCGCGGCGGCCGCCCTCGCCGCCGAGGGGGTGCCGCTCCTCATCCACCAGCCGCGCTACAACATGTTCGACCGCCACGTCGAGCGCGGCCTGTTCCCCGTGCTCGAGGAGGTCGGGGCCGGCTCGATCGTGTTCTCCCCGCTCGCGCAGGGGATGCTGACCGATCGCTACCTCGACGGCATCCCCGCCGACTCGCGTGCCGCGGAGGGCCGGTGGATCAGCGAGCGCAACATCTCGCCGGAGTACCTCGAGCACGCGCGCGCCCTGAACGACATCGCGAAGGGCCGTGGGCAGACCCTCGCGCAGCTCGCCCTCACCTGGGTGCTGCGGCAGCCGGGCGTGACGAGCGCCCTCATCGGGGCGTCGAGCGTCGCACAGCTGGAGTCGAGCCTCGGCGCCGCGAACGCCCCCGCGCTCACCGACGACGAGCTCGCGGCGATCGAGCCGCACGCCGTCGACGGCCTCGGTCGCTGACGCGCCCGTGGGATACCTGTATGCGCTCCTCGGAGCGCTGCTGTTCGGCGCCAACGGGAGCCTCACGAAACTCCTCGTCGGGGGCGGGCTCACGGCGATGCAGCTCACCCAGTTCCGCACGCTCGGCACCGCCGTCATCGCGGGCGGCATCCTGCTCGTCACCGACCGCTCCGCCTTCCGCCTGACCCCGCGCCTGTTCGGGATCCTGGCGCTCCTCGGCATCGCCGGGGTCGCCGTGCTGCAGGCGAGTTACGCGGCGGCGCTCGGCGTGCTGCCGGTCGGCATCGCGCTGCTGCTCGAGTACCTCGCGGTGCTGCTCGTCGCGCTCGTCGCGTTCTTCGTGTTCAAGGAGCGCGTGAAGTCGCGGCTGTGGATCGCGATCGGGCTCGTGCTGCTCGGGCTCGCCGCCGTCGCGCGCCCGTGGGAGGCACGGCTCGACCCGTTCGGCGTCGCGATGGCGCTCGTCGCGGCGGTGAGCCTCACGCTCTACTTCGTCGTCGGCGAGCGGCAGGTGGCGCGCACCTCGCCTCTCGCGGTCGCGTTCTGGACGACCCTCTTCGCCGCTACATTCTGGGCGTTCTTCAGCGGCTGGTGGGAGCTCGACGCCGAGACGTTCGCCGCGCCCGTGGAGCTCGGCGGCCAGTGGGGCGATTGGGTGCTGCCGCTCGGCATCCCGCTCGTGGTGACCGTCGTCGTCGGGTCGTTCCTGCCGTTCTGGCTGTCGTTCACGGCGCTCAAGCACCTCACCGCTACCGCGGCCGGCGTCGTCGCGTCGAGCGAGGTCGTGTTCGCGTTCGCGGTCGCCTGGCTGTGGCTCGGCGAGTCGCTCGACACCCCCGGCCTCGTCGGCGCGGCCGTCGTCCTCGCGGGCATCGTGCTCGCCCAGACGGCGCGCTCGACGAAGACCGTGGTCGACGCGGAGCTGGTGCTGCCCGCCGAGCCGGGTGTCGGGGGTCGTCCGTAATCTCGGGGGCGTGAACCTCCCCGCGACCGCACTCGACGTGTCCACGCCCGGCGTGCGCCTCGTGCCGCTCGCGAGCGGCAAGTGGCGCGTGGTCGGCCTCACCGGGGCCCTCCTCGGGCACCTCGAACCCGACGACGACGGCGGCTTCCGCGCGATGCGGTTCAGCGTGCGCGAGCGCGGGTTCCGGATGCTGGGGCGCTTCCGCACGGCGACCGACGCCGCCGACGCGCTCCGGTTCGCCTGACCCGGGGGTTTCCTGCCGGTCCTGCGTTTCTGCGGACTCCCGCGACCCACGGGGTTAGGGTCCGGGCATGCAGTGGTGGAACGACCTCGTGGACTGGATCGCCTCCGACGAGGGCTGGCGCATCGTGTCGGGTGCGATCATCCCGTTCGTCGCGATCGTGCTCGCCGGCATCATCGGTGCGGGCATCGGACGCTCGGGCGTCAAGCGGCTCGTCGCGCAGCGCGACTTCGAGACCCGCGTCGCCGCCGTCGCCGCGCTCGTCAGCGCGGGGCAGAACGCCGCCCGCTGGCACAGCCAGGGCGCCGACGCGCGCGAGCACGCGCAGCAGGTGGCGACGGAGGCGCACGTCGCCGCGCGGCTCCTCCCGGTGCCCGGCGCCGACCTCGCCGCCGACTGGGCGGCCCACCAGCTCGAGGCGATGCGCGTCAACTCGGTGAACTTCGGCCTGAACTCGGAGTCCACCCTCGCCGAGTACCAGAACCGCCTCGTCGAATGGGTGCGGCATCCGCGGCGCGCGAAGCAGCTCTTCTCGTCCGACCTCGACCGCTGGGATTACGAGAACCGCCCCGCCGAGGAGCTCCAGCAGCCCGCCCCGAACGCCTCCTGATCCGCGTTGTGCGCCTGAATCCGCGGTCTTGCACGCGTACTCAGACGAAGAACGCGGGATGGGGTCAGCGGTCGATCGCGACGAGCTCGGCGCTCCAGGGGCAGTAGTCGGGAGAGGTGACGATCTCCTGCTCGACGTAGGAGGGGAGCCCGTCGCACACCTCGATCGTCATCTCCGCGAACTCGAGCGTCGCCGGGTCGATGTGCCACGACCATCCGGTGTTGACGCTCGTCTCGCCCCGCACGACGCGTCCGAGCGGGATCGACGCCACGGGCTCTCCGGCGAGGAGCGCCTCCGCGTGCGCGACGAGTTCCGGCGTCGCGAGCTCGATGCGGTACTCCTCGTCGATGACGCGGAACGTCGCCACGGGATTGCCCGCGGGGGAGCACGCGGCGAGCGAGACGGATGCCGCGACGAGGAGGAGGGCGACGGCGGCGGATCTGTGCGGGGCCACGTCCCCCTGGAGAGATTCGAACTCCCGACCAGACGGGTAGAAACCGCATGCTCTGTCCACTGAGCTACAGGGGGCCGACGCCCAGTTTAGGGATCGCGGGCGGATTAGAGTGGCGGGATGGCATCACACGGTGATCGTCTCGTCTGGATCGACTGCGAGATGACCGGTCTCGACCTCTCCGTCGACGAACTCGTCGAGGTCGCCGTCGTCATCACCGGCTACGACCTCGTGCCCGTCGACCCGGGACTCCAGGTCGTCATCAAGGCCGACCAGTCGGCCCTCGACCAGATGAACGACGTCGTGCGCTCGATGCACACCGCGAGCGGGCTCCTCGAGGAGATCCCGAACGGGGTGAGCCTCGCCGAGGCCGAGTACCAGATCAACGAGTACATCCTCCAGCACGTGCCGGAGGCGCAGACGGCCCCGCTCGCCGGCAACACGATCGGCACCGACCGGGCTTTCCTCGCGAAGTACATGCCGCGCGTCGACGCTCACCTGCACTATCGCAGCGTCGACGTCTCGAGCATCAAGGAGCTCGCCCGCCGCTGGTTCCCGCGCGTGTACTTCCAAGCCCCCGCCAAGAACGGCGGCCACCGCGCCCTCGCCGACATCCTGGAGTCGATCCGGGAGCTCGACTACTACCGTCGCGTGCTCTTCGTCGCCGAGCCCGGCCCCACCTCCGACCAGGCTCAAGCCGCCGCCACGGCGACGGTGGACGCATGGCGCTCCTGGGTGCCGTAAGATCGACGGGTTGCTTCTATGCGACGCATGGCGGTCGTAGCTCAGTTGGTAGAGCGCTGGCTTGTGGTGCCGGATGTCGCGGGTTCGAGTCCCGTCGGTCGCCCCATGGTGTCGGATTCGGCGGTCCCCGTCCTCAGTGCGGGGGCCCCGAGCCCCGACGTGGTCGAGCAGACGCACGAGGCGGTCTCCCCCGACGTCCCCTGGGTGACGATCGTGTGGAACGATCCGGTCAACCTCATGTCGTACGTCACGCACGTGTTCCGCACCTACTTCGGCTACCCGAAGCCCGAGGCGGAGCGGCTCATGCTGCTCGTGCACCACGAGGGCCGCGCCGTCGTCGCGACGGGTCCGCGCGAGGAGATGGAGCGCCACACGGAGGCGATGCACGAGTACGGCCTGTGGGCGACGGTCGCGAAGGCGGACGAGGGATGAGGGTCTCGCGCCGAGGCTCCGAGATCGTGCTCGAGTTCGCCGAGGGCGAGGCGGGCGTCGCTGCGCTCCCTCATCGACCAGTACCTCGAGGTCGTCGGCGGCACCCCCGGCGACGATCCGTCGCACGCGCGGCTCTTCCCGGCGGCCTACCGCGACGACGCGGCGGCATCCGACGAGTTCAGCCGCTACACGCGCTCCGGCCTCGTCGACCGGAAGGCCGCGAACGCTGCGCAGGTGTCGCTCGCGCTCGACGAGGAGGTCGTGCACCTCCCGCCGGAGCAGGCGGAGCGCTGGCTGCCGCTGCTCACCGACCTGCGACTCGTCATCGCGGACCGCCTCGGCATCCGCTCCGACGACGACGAGGTGCCCGACACCCCCGCGGGCGAGGTCTACACGTGGCTCGGGCACCTGCAGGAGTCGCTCGTCGTGCTGCTGGAGGAGCCGTGAGCCTGTCGCTCAGCGAGGAGGAGTTCGAGCGGCTCGTCGTCGAGGAGCTCGACGAGCTGCCCGACGAGATGGTCGACGGGCTCGAGAACGTCGTGTTCGTCACCGAGGACCGTCCGGCGGACGGCTCGATGGACCTCTTCGGCCTCTACGAGGGCGTCGCCCTCACGGAACGCGACCGCTACGGGTTCGGCGAGCTGCCCGACCGCATCGTGCTCTACCGGGAGCCGCTGCTCGAGGCGTGCGACGACCTCGAGCAGCTCCGCGACGAGATCCACATCACGCTCGTGCACGAGATCGCCCACTACTACGGGATCGACGACGAGCAGCTCCACGAACTCGGCTGGGGGTAGCGAGGGGTCGTCGACCTTCCGGGCGCTCCCGCGCGTCGATACCGTGAAGCGACGACAAGGAGACGCCATGCGAGTCCGAGCCCTGATCCCCACCGGCATCCTGCTGTCCGCCCTCGTCGGGTGCACGGCGCCCGGCCCGGCCGACCCGTCGACGGCTCCGCCCGACTCCGGGACCGCCGGCCCGGTGGAGGAGACCACCGTCGCGGACTGCCTCGTCGGCCGGTGGTCGCTCGACGCCGCCGATCTCGCCGACCAGCTCCGACAGCAGCTCACCGAGACGGGTCTCCCCGTCTCTGCGGCGCAGGCGGCGGGCGCGGTCACGCTCGACGTCGCGCCCGGCGAGATGGTCTACACCTCGGCGGTCACGTTCGCGGTCACCGCGGCGCCCGGCGGCGGCCCCGAGATGGTCATGACGCAAGCCCAGGATGGCGTGAGCCGCGGGGCGTGGACGGTCGACGACTCGACGCTCAGCTTCTCGTCCTGGGAGAACGGGCTCGACGTCACGACGACCGCGACGATCGGCGGGACGCTCGTCGACGTGCCGATCGAGCTCCCCGCGGAGGCCTTCGGCTCGGGCGACGCCGAGGTCTCCTGCGACGGCGACGCGATGGAGACGACGGTGTCGGGCGGTCTGTTCACCAACCGCTGGGCACGCGTGGGCTGAACCCGCGTCGCCACTGGTTCAGGCCCGCGCGGCGGCGTCGGCGCGGAACGCGACCTGGCCCGTGCGACCGTCCATGATCGCGTCGGCGAGGGCGTCGGGGCGCTCGCGCAGGAAGAAGTGCTGCTCCTGGGCCGCCCAGCGGTCCCAGTGGTCCAGGTACGACTCGCCGTCGCGGGCGAGGGCGCGGCGTTTCCGCTCCGCCTGGTCGAGCCGGATCCAGATGCCGAACGTCGCGAGGGCGCGGTTGGCGCGGCTCATCGCGCCGGAGCCCTCGACGACGATGTGCCGCGAGGCGTCGACCGGCACCCAGCCGGCGACCGCCATCCGCTCCCAGTCCCAGCGCTTGTAGCCGGGGTTGTCGGCATCCAGCACCCCGCGCACCATCGCGCTGCCGACCTCGAGGCCGCCCCAGCCGGGGTAGAACTGGTCGAGCGCGACGTGCTGCGCGTCGAGCACCTCCGCGAGCTGGGTCGCGAGCGTCGTCTTGCCGGAGCCCGAGTGGCCGTCGATGAGCACGACGAGGCGCGAGGCACCCTGTGCCTCGGCGGCCGCGCGGATACGGGTCGCCAGGACCTCGCTCGTGCGCGGAGGAGCCCCCGCGGTCATGTGATTCACAGTAACCGCCGCACGCGCGCGCGACCGATACCCGCGATCGGGTGTCGGCACCTCAGTCGACGAGTCGGCCGCGCTCGAGCATCCCGACCCGGTCGGCGACGGTGCGCGCCTCCTCGTGGTCGTGGGTGACGAGGATCGCGGTCGTGCCGGCGGCCCTGAGGATGTCGCGCAGCTCCCCCGCGAGGCGCTCGCGGAGGGCGCGGTCGAGCGACGAGAGCGGTTCGTCGAGCATGAGGAGCCGCGGCGAGGCGGCGAGCGACCGGGCGAGCGCGACGCGCTGCTGCTCGCCGCCCGAGAGGTCGGTGACGCGGCGCCGTTCGAACCCGGCGAGCCCGACGAGCTCGAGCAGCTCCGCCACGCGCTCTCCCACCGGTGGTCGAGTAGCCGCAGGCTCCCCCACCGGTGGTCGAGTAGCGCCGGAGGCGCGTGTCGAGACCCCGCCCACGCGGAGCGCGTACCCGACGTTCCCGGCGACGTCGAGGTGCGGGAACAACTGCCCGTCCTGGAACATCAACCCGAACCCGCGACGATGCGGCGGCACCCCCGCGACCGACTCGCCGTCCCACAGGACGTCGCCGGTGCACGGCTCGAGCCCCGCGATCGCCCGCAGGAGGGTCGACTTGCCGCTTCCCGACGCGCCGAGGAGCGCGAAGACCTCCCCCGTCGGGATCGTGAGGCTCACGCCGTCGACCGCCGTCGTCGCGCCGAAGCGCACCGTCAGGTCGCGAGTCTCCAGAGTCATCAGAACGCTCCCGCCGTCGTCACCCGCAGTCGCTCCACGAGCGCCACGACGACGACGCACACCGCCGCGAGCACCACGGACGCCGCCGTCGCCATCCCCGCATTGTCGCCCCCGGGCAGCCCGATGAGCCGGTAGATCACGACCGGGAGCGTCGCCGCGTCGGGCCGCGAGAGGAACGTCGTCGCCCCGAACTCGCCGAGCGCGACCGTGAACGCGAGCCCCGTCGCGGCGAGCGTCGCCCGNGCCGCGANNCCNAGGTCGATCGTGAGGAGCACGCGCGCCGGCGATGCGCCGAGCACCGCCGCGGCCTCCCGCATCCTGCCGCCGACGCTGCGGAGCACGGGCAGGAGGGTGCGCACGACGAGGGGCACCGCGACGAGGGCTTGGGCGATCGGCACGAGCACGGGACTGGTGCGCAGATCGAGCGGCGGGGTGTTGAGCGTCACGAGGAATCCGAAGCCGACGGTGACGGCGGACACCCCGAGCGGCAGCATGAGGGCGCCGTCGAGCAGGTCGAGGCCGCGGCGCGCGGCGGGGCTCCGCGGGGTGCGCGACAGCAGGAGGGATGCCGTGAGCCCGACGAGCATCGCGAGCCCCGTCGCGGCGGCGGCGAACCCGAGCGAGTTGCCGAGTGCCTGCCACGGGGTCACGGCGAGCGCATTGCGGGCGCCCGTCGAGGCGAGGGCGACGTAGTTGGCGAAGCTCCACTCCCCCGCGACGCGGAGCGACCGCTCCACGAGGGCCGCGAGCGGCACGACGAGGGCGGTGCCGACGACGCCCGCGACGACGAGCACGGGGACGTCGACGCGTCGCGGCGGGCGGGCGGCGAACGACCGGCGTTGCGCCACCGCGCGACGCTGGATGGCGCCCGTCACCGCGAGGAGCGCCACGACGACGACGAGCTGCGCGATGCTCAGCACGCTCGCGGCGCGCAGGTCGAGGAACTGCGTGGTGAGCAACCAGATCTCGGTCTCGATCGTCGCGAAGCGGGCCCCGCCGAGCACGAGCACCGTGCCGAACGCGGTCGAGCAGAACAGGAACACGACCGCGGCCGCCGCCGCGATCGACGGCCCCAGCCGGCGCAGCGTGATCGTGGCGAATACCCGCACGGGACCGGCGCCGAGCATCCGCGCCGCCTCCTCCATGCGGCCGTCGAGGCTCTCCCACGACGCCGCGACGGTGCGCGCGACGACGGCGACGTTGAAGAACACGAGCGCGGCGAGGATCGCGACCACCGTGCCGTCGAGGGGCGTGCCGCGCAGCAGCGCCCGGAACGCGATGCCGACGACGACCGTCGGCAGCACGAACGGCACGAGCACCGCCGCGCGCAGCACCCCTTTGCCGGGGAACCGCAGCCGCGCGAGCACGTAGGCGACCGGCATCCCGAGCACGAGCGTCACCGCCGTCGCCGCCGCCGCGAGGCCGACGGTGAAGCCGACGACCCGCTGCGTGCGCGGGCGCGCGAGCACCTCGAGCACCCCGGCGACGTCGAACGCCCCGCCCGGGAACAACCCGCGCGCCACGATCGACGCGACCGGCCACGCGAAGAACACCGCCACGAAGGCGAGCGGGAGCGCCGCCGCGAGGATCCACCCCGCCGCGACGCCGCCGCCCGCCCGTCGCATCACGGGGTCGCGATCGCCGCCCAGGCCGCGATCCAGCGCTCGCGGTTCGCGTCGATGTCGGCCGGGTCGAGTTCGAACGGGTCCTCTGCGATCTCGGCGTACTCCGCCCACGACTCCGGCAGCTCGGCCTGCGAGTTCACCGGGAAGACGTACATGTTCTCCGGGATGTCGTTCTGCACGGTCGTCGAGAACAGGAAGTCGACGAGCATCCTCGCCTCGGCCGGATGCTCGGTGCCCGCGATGACGCCCGCGTACTCCGTCTGCCGGAAGCACGTGTCGAGCAGCACCCCGGTCGACCCCGGCGGCACCTCGACGGGCGGGCTCGACGCGTACGAGACGACGAGTGGGCGGTCGCCCTCGCTCGACGGACCCGAGAAGTCGACGTAGTAGGCGTCGCTCCACGACGCCGCGACCCGCACGTCGTTCGCGACGAGGGAACGCCAGTAGTCCTCCCAGCCCTCCTCGCCGTAGGCCGCGATCGTCGCGAGCAGGAACGCGAGCCCCGGCGAGCTCGACGTCGCCGCCTCCACGACGAGCAGCCCGCGGTAGGCGGGGTCGGCGAGGTCGTCGAGGGTCTGCGGCTCCGGGATGCCCGCCTCCTCGAACCAGCCGTGGTCGACGTTGACGCACACGTCGCCCGAGTCGATCGGCGTGAGGTATTCGCCGCCCGACCCCGCGGGGAGCAGGTACGGCTCCTCCGCGTCGGTGAGGTCGCCCGAGACGTACTCCTCGAGCACGCCGTTGCCCGCCGCGCGGGAGGCGAACGTGTTGTCGATGCCGAACACGACATCCCCGAGCGGCGAGTCGGCGGTGAGCACCAGCTTGTTGACGAGCTCGCCGGCGTCGCCGCCCGACTGCACCTCCACGCGGATGCCGGTCTCGTCGGTGAAGGCGTCGAGGGTGCCGTCGCTCAGCGCGAACGAGTCGTGCGTCACGAGCACGAGGGTGACCGGCCCGTCGTCGGCCGGCGTCGCGCAGCCGGCGAGGAGGNCGAGGGATGCCGCGACCGCGGCGAGGGGGATGATGCGTTTCTGCACTGACGTACCCTTTCGATCGGTGAAGGGGCACGGGCGGGCGTCAGCCCGTGAGATGCCTCCCTGCGCCGGCATGATCCGGATCAGGTTCGACGGTCGAAGCTTTACGTCGCTTCCTCTCAGCCCGGCATACCGGACTCCCGTGTTCGCGACCGAGCCTAGCGGCATCCGCGCCCTAGAGTGTCGGCGTGAGTGACACCGCCGTCCCGAACCTGCCGTTGCGCCGGCGCCCGATCGACATCTTCTTCGCCGTCATGTTCACGGTCTTCATCGTGACGTCGTGCATCGCCGACATGCTCCCGACGCTCGGCGTCGACTTCACACAGCCGAACGGCACCTTCCTCGTCGACTCCAACCACTGGTACGCCCACGACGCCGACCCGCTGTTCATGAACCCGCCCGTGTGGATGCGGATCGTCACCGGGCTCTCCGCGTTCGTCTACCTCGCGTTCTACCTCGTGCTCGTGCCGGCGCTCGTGCGCGGGTGGAACTGGATCCAGCTGCCGTCCGTGATCTACGCGACCGCGATCAGCGTCATCACGGGCGTCATCGTGTTCGGAGTCGAGTTCTTCGGGGAGCTGGAGTTCCAGACGCAGAACCCCGCGAAGTTCCTCGCGTTCAACCTGCCGTACGTGCTCATCCCGCTGCTGCTGCTCGTCCGCATGCGCAAGCCGCTCCCGTTCACCCGCCGGTTCTGAGGAGCCCCCGTCTTACGGAGTTGCAGATTCACTCCGGAAGACGGAGCAATGTGCAACTAACGCGACAAATGTCTACCCGGCCCACGCCGAGGGGCCGATGCCGCCGTCCTTGAGGGTCTTCAGGTGCTGCTTGCGGAGCATCTTGCCGAGGGGGTAGATCGCCGAGAAGACCACCATCGGCGCCCGCAGGGCGGGGTTGAGGATGTGGTGGTTGTCATACGTGCGCTCCCACCGGCCGACGTAGCGGTAGTACGCCTTCGGGTTGGAGTCGAGGCGGCGGGCCGACATCCCCGACACGATGTCGGAGCTGTAGGCGACCTTGTGCCCGCGCTCGAATAGGTGGATCGAGAGGTCGAGATCCTCGTGCATCTCGTCGGCCTCGTCGGCGCACACGTGGTCGCGGATGTCGTCCCACGCCGACTTTCGCAGGGCCATGTTGCAGCCGAGCAGGAAGTGGTACTCGCGCGTGAGCTTGAGCATCGCCTTGCGCACGGTGTCGTCGGCGCGGGCACCCCACCGGCGCAGCGGCATGTCGTAGTAGATGACCGGACCGGTCGCGGCGGCGACCTTCGGGTCGGCGAACGTCTTCTGCACCGCCTCGACCCAGCCGGGTTCGAGGATCGAGTCCGCGTCGATGCGGCCGAGCACGTCGCCCGTCGCGACCTCGAAACCGCGGTTGCGGGCCGGGATGATGCCCTGCCGGTCTTCGTCGACGACGACGAGCGGGGCTTCCGGGAACTCCGTCTTCAGCGCCTCCAGCATGAGAGCCGTGCTGTCGGTCGAGCGGTTGTTGACGACGACGATCTCGTGCGCCGGCACGGTCTGCTCGAGCGCCGCGACGACGCACGTGCGGATCGTGCGCTCCTCGTTGTAGGCCGGGATGACGATCGAGACGGTCGGCGCGCCGGTCATGGCGCCACCCTACCCGGCTCCGCGATCGAGGTGGGCGGGGGCTAACCCACCGAGTGAGGCGCGACGGGGCGGGCGAGGAGAGCGACCTCCGTCGATCCGCCCTTCGTCTCCTGCCCGCCCACCTCGACGAACCCGAGCCGGGCGTGGAAGGCGAGCGAGCCCGGGTTGGCGGGGCGGACGTTCACCTCGCACGTGACCTCCGATGCGCCGTCCGCGCGCGCGCGACGTCCTCGACGGCGGCGTAGAGCCGTGGTCCGACCCCCTGACTGCGGAGGCGCTCGGCGAGCACGATGCGGTCGACGTAGAGGAAGTCCGACGAGCGGGCGCTGAAGAACGCGTAGTTCTCGCTCGCGTAGGGCTGCCCGGGCGCGAGGGCGACGACGAAGCCGGCCGGTTCGCCGTCGTCGGCGACGAGCGCGACGCGGCTCATCGCGATGAGCTCGGCGAGCTCCTCCGGCGGCGTGATCGGCACGGCCGGGTAGGCCGCGTCGTTGATCGCGACGAGGGCCGGGAGGTCGTCGGGGCGGTACGGGCGGAGCTCGACGGGCACCGAGCCAGGCTACGCGGTCTCGACACGCGCCCTGCGGGCGCTACTCGACCACCGAGACCTACTGGGCGTGGCCGATGTTGGCGTGCTCGTGCAGCCAGGTGAGCGGGTTGATGAAGGTGCCCGACGCGTTCTGCACCGTGAAGTGCAGGTGCGCGCCGAAGCTCTGGCCGGTGTTGCCGACGAGGCCGAGCACCTGCCCGCGGGAGACGGAGTCGCCGAGCGAGAGGCCCATCGACCCCGACTGCATGTGCGCGTACGACGTGCGGTAGACGACGCCGTCGACGTTGTGCTCGATCGTCACGTGGGTTCCCCACGAGCCGTCGGCGACGCTCGAGGCGACGACGACGCCGTCGGCGACGGCCTCGATCGGCACGCCGGCACCGGGCGTGAAGTCGATCCCGGAGTGCATCGACGAGCACCCCGAGCACGAGCGGTAGCCGAAGAACGACGAGATCGACGTGCCCTCGGACACGGGGTACTGCACGAGCGTGAACTCGGTGACGGCGAACTCGTCGCGCGGGGTGTCGATGGCCTCGACGGCAGAGGCCCAGACGGAGGACACCTTGAACGACTGGGCCTGAGCGTCGAGCTCGGCCTGCTGGATGGCGGCGACGGCGGCGGGAACCCCCAGGGTTCCGACGGCGGCGAGGCATGCGCCTGCCGCGGTCACCGCGAGGGCGCGGCGGAAGAAGACCTGCATGAGGAGGAGAGAGACTTTCGGTCGGGAGCCATCCCGGATCGGATGGACGGATGGCGCGACGGCCGTGATCCATGGTCACCCGGGTGTCTGGACAGGTCCTGGCAGAAGCCTGGCCATCCCCGCAAAGCCCCGTTGAACACCCGGTGAACTCCGCGTCAAGCCAGGGATCTTGCCCAGGTGAGAGTGTTCTCATAGAGCCAGCCCGAGGCGGAAACCGACGAGGGAGGGCTCGCGTGATGATGGAAGTGACCACCGCGATCGATGGCGTCTACCGGGTCGCGGCGGACGGCGAGGTCGCCGGCTACGTCGTCGAGGCGGGCCCCGTGTTCGTGAGTCTGCGGGGTCCCGTGTACAACACCTCGGTCGAGGTGGGGCAGTCGCGGGACATCATGGATGCCGCCCGCATCGTGCTCGCCGCCTGAGGCGTTCCTCGGCGCCGGGCATCCCCGCCCTTAGAGTGGGGCCGTGCCGAAGCGGACACTCTCGCTCCCTCGCGACACCACGGCGGTGTCGTCGCTCGACCTCTCGAAGCGCGACCTGACGCTCGACCTCGCGCGCGTGTTCTGCGTGCTGCTCGTCGTCGTCATCCACCTGCTCTTCATCGGGGTGGGTCGGGATGCCGCGGGCGGCCTCGTGATCTCGCGCCCGCTCGAGGAGGAGCCGTGGTTTCCGTGGGCGACGTGGGCGGGGCAGATCATGCCGCTGTTCTTCGTCGTCGGCGGTTTCGCGAGCATCACCGCGTGGCGCAGCAACGTCCGCCGCGGGGGCACCGCGGCCGACTACGTGAAGACCCGGGTGCTGCGGCTCGCGCAGCCGACGCTGCCGCTGTTCCTGTTCTACGTCGTCGTGATCGGCGGCGCGACGGCCCTCGCGATCGCGCCCGAGCTCGTGAAGACGGTCGTCGTCGGCGCGGGCTCCCCGCTGTGGTTCATCGCGGCGTACACGCTCTGCCAGGCGCTCGTGCCCGTCATGGTGCGGCTGCACACACGCGCGCCGTGGGCGACCCTCGGGGTGCTCCTCGCGGGCGCGATCGTCGTGGATGCCGCCCGCTTCGCGACGGGGATCACCCAGCTCGGCTACCTCAACATGCTCTTCGTCTGGGTGCTCGTGCAGCAGCTCGGGTTCTGGTACGCCGACGGTTGGTTCGCCCGTCGACGGTGGTGGCAGCTCGCGGCGCTCGTCGTCGCCTGCTACGCCGGGATCGCGGCGCTCACCCTCGCGGGCCCGTACCACGTCAACCTGCTCGACATGCTCAACCCCCCGACGCTGCCGCTCGTGCTGCTCGGGCTCGCGCAGGCGTGCCTCCTGCGACTGCTGCGGCCCGCGCTCGCGAAGCTCATGTCGACCCACGCGGCGCGCGCCGTCGTGTTCCTCGTCGGGTCGCGCCTCATGACGATCTACCTGTGGCACCTGCCCGTCATCATCGTCCTCGCGGGCGTCGCGCTGCTCATCCCGGGCGCGAGCCCGGAGCCGGCGTCGCCCGCGTGGTGGTGGTCGCGCATCCTCGTCTACGTGATCGTGCTGGGGGTGCTGTTCGCGCTCTCCCTGCTCGTCGGACGCTGGGAGCAGCCGATCGAGGCGGGCCCGACGCCGCCGATGGGGGTCGTCGCGGTCGCGGCGGCACTCACGTTCTTGCCGACGTTCCTCGTGATCGAGTACTTCCTCGGGCTCGAGGCGGCGATCCTCGGCGCAGTGTGCCTGGGGGCGGCGATCCTGCTGCTCGGCCGATGGCCGTCGCGGCGGGAGACCGGGACGCGCGTCGCCTAGAAGCCGAAGTCCCCGCCGAAGTCACCCGACCCGAAGCCGCCGTCGGCACCGAAGCCGTCGCCGGAACCCGGGTCCGCCGCCTCGGAGCCGCCGTAGCCGCCGTCCCACGGGAGGAAGGCGCTCACGAGCGCCGAGCCGATGACGTAACCCGCGACCGTGCCGAGCAGGGAGCTGCCGACCAGCTGAACGAAGGTGGGCCCGCCGAGCGTGCGCTCGAGCGAGCCGGGCTCGCGCATCTCCTTGCGGGTCGCCGCGCGCGCGAGCGTCGCGGGTTCGCTCGACAGGGGGCGCTCGCCCGTGCCGGAGCCTTTGCTGAGCTCCTCGTAGACGAGGTTGCGCTGAGCCTCCGTGAGCCGCGCGAACGCCTCGGCGTGCACCTGCTCGATGGTCTCCGGCGGGGCGGTGCGGAGCAGGTAGCGATAGCGCTCGAGGGCGCGCTCATCCTCCGTCGGCGTGCGGCGACGCGACGACGCCGCGGGCGCGGCCTCTCGCGGATCGGCGCCGAACAGCCTGTCGAGGAACCCCATGCCTCGCACGATAGTTTCGGCGTCTGTGCGGCTGCTGGGGCGCCGCTGGGGATCAGCCCGCGGGCGCCGTCGCGGGCTCGGTCGGGATGACGATCCACGCGATGAGGTAGACGATCAGCTGCGGTCCGGGCAGCAGGAGGGAGGCGACGGCGAGCACGCGGGTGAGCGTGACGTCCCAGCCGAAGCGGTGGGCCAGGGCGGCGCACACGCCCCCGATGACGCGGCCGGTGCGGGGTCGACGGAGTTCGCTCATGCGTCCATCGTCGCGTCGCGCGGCCGCTGCGGCCAGGGGGCTACCCCCCGGCTCCTCCCGCAGGCTCCTCCGTGCGATCCCCCGCGGGCGGGTCCTCCGCCATCGCCTCCGCCGGCGACACGTCGAGCGGATGCGCGAGCTCGTCGCGGCCCATCCGGAACACGACGAGCACGACGACGGCGAGCACGATCGGCACGAGGCCCGCGAGGAGGAACGTCGGTCCGAAGCCGAGGAGCTCCCCCACGGGTCCCGCGATCGCCATCGAGATGGGCATGAAGGCCAGCGAGACGAAGAAGTCGAGGCTCGACACGCGCCCGAGCATCTCCGGAGGCACGCGCCGCTGGAGGAGCGTGCCCCAGATGACCTGGCCCCACGAGAACGCGACGCCGATGACGAGTCCGGCGGCCATCATGAGCCACAGCTGGTCGGTGAAGCCCATGACGACGAACGGGATCGTGCCGAGGCCCCACGCGAGGTTCATGACGGTGAGGTAGCGCCGCGGCAGCCGGAACGACGCGACGACGAGGGCCGACACCGCGCCGCCGACGCCGTAGGCGGCGAGCACGAGGGCGTACGACTCCGCTCCCCCGCCCGTCTGCTCGGTGACCGCGAACGGCAACAGCACCTCGAGCGGGCCGATCACGACGAGCACCCACAGCGACGCGAACAGCAGGGTGCCGAGCAGCCAGGGCGTGCGCACCATGTACGTCACGCCGTCGCGGATGTCGAGCAGCACGGCCGTGATCGGATGCCGATCCTCGACGGCGGTGAGGTCGCGCCGCACGGGCGTGGTGCGGAGCGCGAGGAGCCCGCCGGCCGCGCCGAGCTGGAGCACCGCGACGAGGAGGAACGCCATCGCGGGCGACGCGAGCACGATGACGGCGCTCGCGAGCAGCGGACCCGCGGCGCTCACGATCGTGGGGCGCAGCATCCCCTCGATGCCGTTCGCGGGCAGCAGGTCTTCGGGTTCGAGGATCGACGGCAGGAGCGCGGAGTACGCCGGGTAGAAGAACCCGTCGACCGCCCCCAGCACGAACGAGATGACGGCGAGGTGCCACACCTCGACGACGCCCGTGAGTCCGAGCACGGCGGCGGTGCCGAAGCCGAGCATCTTAGTCGTCTCGACGGCGACGAGGATGCGCTTCTGCGGGATGCGATCGGCGATCGCCCCGGCGACGAGCACCGCCGCGATGAGCCCGAGGGCGTTGAGCGCCGCGACGAACGACAGGTCGCTCGGGGTGCCGCCGAGCGCCTTCACCTCGAAGACGAGGGCGACGATCCACGTGCCGGCGCCGAGCAGCGACACGACGAGCGCGCCCATGAGGATGCGGTACTGGGCGGTGCGGAACGGCCGGAGCGCCCGGGGCAGCTTCGTGGCCATGCCCCCAAGCTACCCGGAGCCGCCCGCTCCCCTCGGGTTAGGCTGGGCCGATCATGAAGGCGATGACCGAGGCCGAGATCCGCGGATCGCTCGTCAACGCGGTCCCCGGGGAGGCCGAGCGGATGCCCGTGCCGGGGCTCCACGAGGTCGTCTGGGACGACCGGGAGTACCTCGGCTGGCGCGATCCCGGGTCGCCCCAGCGCGGCTACCTCGTGTACTGGAGCGACGACGTGCCCGTCGGCATCGCCCTGCGCGCCTCCGACGTGCGGCTGCGCGCGGGCTCCGCGATCTGCTCGCTGTGCAACACGCCCCAGCCCGCCGGCCAGGTGACGATGTTCAGCGCGACGCGGGCCGGCGAGGCGGGGCGTTCCGGCAACTCCGTCGGCACGTACATCTGCGCCGACCTCGCGTGCTCGCTGCTCATCCGCATCGCGCCGATGTCGAGCTACGACGGGATGCCCGCCGCCTCCGAGCTCGTCGCCGCACGCGCCGAAGGGCTCGCCGCACGCGTGCGGTCGTTCGGCGGTCGGGTGCTCGACCCCGCCGCCTGACGCCGCGACCGCCTACTCGGCGCGCTCGAGCAGGTGGAACGGGAGGGCGAGCGAGAGCGCGACGGCGGCGATGCCGCCGAAGAAGGTGAGACCGCGCCACTCCTCCGCGAAGGCGAACGCGTACCCGAAGAGGGCCAGGCCGCCGAGGAAGAGGACGAGCGCGACGAGGAACGGGAACACCTTCATGCGCTCATGGTATCGCCCACGAGGTCCGCGACGACGCCCGGCAGCTGCGCGCAGAGGTCGAGGATCGTGAACGGACCGCCGGCCGAGGCACGACGCGCGGCCTCGCCGTGGATCCACGCCGCCGCGGCGGCGAGCGGTGCGAGCGGTGTGCCCGCGTCGACGGCGGCGTGCTGGGTCGCGACGAGGGCGCCGAGGATGCCGCCGAGCGCGTCCCCGGCACCGGCGGTCGCGAGCCACGGCGTCGCATTGCGCACCCGGAGGAGGTCGGCGCCGGGAGCCGCCACGAGGGTCTCCGCGCCCTTGAGCAGCACCGTCGCGTCGAGCTCCTGGGCCGCGCGGCGTGCGACGGCGTCGCGATCCGCGAGCACCTCGTCGCGCTCGACGCCGAGCAGCCGGGCGAGCTCGCCGGCGTGCGGCGTGAGCACGACGGGCCCCGTCGCCCGAACCCGAAGGTCGAGCGCCCCCGCGTCGAGCACTGCGGGGCGGCTGTCGTCGAGCGCCGATTCGAGCAGCGCGCGGCTCAGCTCGTCGCGCTTCGCGGCATCCTGACCGGAGCCGAGGACCCACGCCTGCACGCGGCCCGCCGTCGTCACCGCCTCGGGCCGCCGCTGGAGCACGAGTCGCGTCGCACGCCCGGGTCCGAGGTACCGCACCATGCCGACGCCGGTGCGGAGCGCGGCCTCGACACCGAGGACGGCCGCTCCCGGGTAGTGGGCCGATCCGGTGACGAAGCCGACGACGCCGCGCGAGTACTTGTCGTCGTCGTCGCCCGGCACGCGCACCCACGCGCGCGCCTCGGCGGGCCCGAAGAGTGCTCCCATCCCCCCACGATATGTTGGAGGGGTGACCTGCTGTACCCCCGGTCGCGTCGCCGCGTGACCCGCCTCTTCGAACCCCTCGCGCTGCGCGGAGTCACCGCACGCAACCGCATCTGGGTGTCGCCCATGTGCCAGTACTCCGTGCTCGAGCGCGACGGCGTGCCAACCGACTGGCACCTCGTCCACCTCGGGTCGTTCGCGCGCGGCGGCGCGGGCCTCGTCCTCGCCGAGGCGACGGCGGTGACCCCCGAGGGACGCATCTCGGCGCACGACACCGGCCTGTGGGACGACGCCCAGGTCGCCGCGTGGCGCCGGATCACCGACTTCGCGCACACGCAGGGCGCCGTCATCGGCGTGCAGCTCGCCCACGCCGGACGCAAGGCGTCGAGTTGGCCGGCGTGGGGTTTCGAGGGCCGCCCGGGGTCGATGCCGGTCGAGGAGGGCGGCTGGCCGACGGTGTCGGCCTCGGACCTGCCGTTCGCCGACTTCGCGGCGCCCCGCGCCCTCCGCCTCGATGAACTCCCCGGGATCGTCGAGGCCTTCCGTGCGGCCGCCCGCCGCGCGCTCGACGCGGGCTTCGACCTCGTCGAGGTGCACGCCGCCCACGGCTACCTGCTGCACCAGTTCCTCTCGCCCCTGTCGAACACGCGCGACGACGCCTACGGGGGTGCGCTCGAGAACCGCGCCCGGCTCCTGCTCGAGGTCGTGCGCGCCGTCCGCGCCGAGGTGGGCGACGACGTACCGGTGCTCGTGCGGTTCTCGGCGACCGACTGGGTCGACGGCGGCTGGGACCCCGAGCAGACCGCGACGGTCGCCGGCTGGGCCCAGGATGCCGGAGCCGACCTCTTCGACATCTCGAGCGGCGGTCTCGTGCCGGGCGCCCGCATCCCGATCGGCCCCGGCTACCAGGTGCCGCTCGCGCGCGAGGTCGCCGAGCGCGTCCCGGTGCGGGTGACGACGGTCGGGCTCATCACGACGCCCGCCCAGGCCGCCGAGATCGTCGACTCGGGCACCGCGGATGCCGTGCTCCTCGGCCGGGAGCTGCTGCGCGATCCGCACTTCCCGCTCCGCGCCGCGACCGAGCTCGGGATCGACCTCGCCTACTGGCCCCCGCAGTACCGGCGCGCACGTCCGTCGTGACGGTGTGTTGCGCCGCGTGACGCGGCGATCTGACACCTCCGCCGACCGGGCGTAGCGTCGAGGCGACCTTGGAAGGACACCCCATGAGCGACAACAGCACGACGACCCGGATCCTCGCGATTCAGCGGGTCATGGCGTGCGCGTCGCCGAGCGGCTGGCGCGACGCGATCATCGTCTCCGCCGTCGCAGGGGTCGTCGAACTCGCGACGCTCTCCGGGGAGACGCACCGCGTCACGTCGTTCGCCCCCGTCGCGGCGGGCGAACCCGTCGCGCTCCATCCCGTCGCCGAGGTGCTCGCCGTCGGCGAGGAGTGGTATCCGGCCCGTTAGGCCGCCGGCATCGAGGTCATGACCTTCTCGCAGGCCATGACCATCGCGTCGCACGCCTTCGCGCACATCCGGCAGTGCTCGTCCATGTCGGCATGCATCCCGCACTCCGCCGAGCACGCCCTCCCCATCTCGACGCACGCCATGAGCATCGAGCGCAGGCTCATCGCGTCGTAGCCCGCGGGCCGGAGCATCATCCGCATCGTCGTCGTCGCGACGTCGGCGGTGTTCGCGCACATCGACGAGCACCGCGCCATGTCGGCGCCCGTGTCGGAGTCGGCGCACATCGTCGCGGCCATCGCCGCGGCGGAGCACGCCTCGATGCACTCCTGCATCATCGCCATGTCCATGCCCATCATCATGCTGTCCACGAGGACCTCCCCGGCTGCCTTGGGCGTCACACTACGCCCGCCCGGCCCGGTCCCGGCCACACCCTCATCGAACTCCCGGGTTGCTCCGCGGTGCGGCGTGGTCAGTCGCGACGGGTCGCGTCCTGCACCTCGCCGACGAGCGTCTCGATGATGTCCTCGAGGAACAGCACGCCGCGCGTGACACCGTGCTCGTCGAACGCGCGCGCCACGTGGGCGCCGGAGCGGCGCATGAGCGCGAGGGCGTCCTCGAGCTCGGCGTCGCGGTAGAGCGTGATGAGCTGACGGATGCGCTTCGGCGGCACCGGCTCGTCGAACTCGTCGTCGCGCAGGTCGATGACGTCCTTGAGGTGCACGTAGCCCGTCGGCTCGCCACCGTCGTTCACGAGCACGTAGCGGCTGAACCCGTGCTGCGCGACCGCGCGCTCGACGTCGGCCGGGGTCGCGTCCTCGGGGAGCGTGACGAGCGCGTCGAGGGCGACCATGACATCCCGCACCCGCTTCTCGGTGAAGTCGAACGCGTTCGTGAGCGTGCCGGTCGTGTCGGTGAGCACGCCCTCGCGCGTCGAGGTCGCGATGATCGTCTGCACCTCCTCCGCCGTGAACGCGCTCGTCGCCTCGTTCTTCGGCTCCACGCGGAACAGGCGGAGGATGACGTTCGCGGTCGCGTTGAGCGTCCAGATGACGGGCTTGAACACGGTCGCGATCGCGACGAGCGGCGTCGCGAGGATGAGCACCGCTCGGTCGGGCACCGAGAACGAGATGTTCTTCGGCACCATCTCGCCGAGCACGACGTGCAGGAACGACACGACGACGAGCGCGACGACGAAGGCGATCGTGCCGACGACCTCCGCGGGCCAGCCGGTGAGCTGGAGCGGGATCTCGAGCAGATGGTGGATCGCCGGCTCGGAGACGTTGAGGATGAGCAGCGAGCACACGGTGATGCCGAGCTGGCTCGTCGCGAGCATGAGGGTCGCGTGCTCCATCGCCCACAGGGCGGTCTTCGCGGCGCGGGATCCGTTCTCGGCGCGAGGCTCGATCTGGGAGCGGCGGGCGGAGATGACGGCGAACTCGGCGCCGACGAAGAACGCGTTGACGAGCAGGAGGATGCCGAGCCAGGCGATCCCCCACCAGTCGACCCCGGCGATGCCCTCGGCGGCGGTCACGACGGACGGGTTCACTTCTCCCCCTCCGTCACGACGTCGACCTCGCCCGTGCGGGGCGGGGTCGGGGTGTAGCGGATGCGGTCGATGCGCCGACCGTCCATCCGTTCGACGCGGAACACGCCGCCCTCGACCTCGACGGTGTCACCCACCTCCGGCAACCGGCCAAGCTCGGCCATCATCCAGCCGGCGACGGTCTCGTAGGGGCCGTCCTCGGGCACGACGACGGAGGCGCGGTCCGCGAGTTCGTCGGGGCGCAGCGCACCGGGGAAGGTCAGCCAGTCGCGGCTGCGCACGACGTCGGCGCGCGAGCGGTCGTGCTCGTCGGACACCTCGCCGACGAGTTCCTCGACGAGGTCCTCGAGCGTCGCGACGCCGGCCGTGCCGCCGTACTCGTCGACGACGATCGCCATCTGGAAGCCGCGACCGCGCAGCTCCCCGAGCAGGGTATCGAGCTTCATGGTCTCGGGGACCCGCAGCGGCGCCGACTGGAGCGCCGTGACGGGCACGTCGGCTCGCCGGTCGCGGGGCACCGCCACGGCCTTCTTGACGTGCACGAGGCCGATGATGTCGTCGATGTCCTCGTCGTAGACCGGGAATCGCGAGTACCCGGTGCGGCGGGCGAGTTCGATGACGGCCTGCGCCGACGCGGTGCGCTCCACGCCGGCGATCCTCGGACGCGGCGTCATGACGTCGGAGGCGTCGTGCTCGCTGAACACGAGGGTGCGTGCGAGGAGGGTCGCCGTGTCCTGGTCGAGGGCGCCCTCGCGCGCGGAGCGCTGCACGAGCGACCGGAGCTCCTCGGCGGTGCGCGCCGCCGAGATCTCCTCCTTCGGCTCGATGCCGATCGCGCGGAGGATCGCGTTCGCGGTGCCGTTGAGCACGGCGACCGCGGGCCGGAAGACGAACGTGAACGCCGTCTGGAACGGCATGACGAGCTTCGCCGTCGTCAGCGGCACGGCGAGCGCGAAGTTCTTCGGCACGAGTTCGCCGATGATCATCGACAGGAGCGTCGCGATCGCCACGGCGACGACGGTGGCGATGGGCGACACCGCGCCCTCGGGGACCCCGGCGGCCGTGAGCGGCGGTCGCAGGAAGGCGCTGAACGCGGGTTCGAGCGTGTAGCCGGTGAGGAGCGTCGTGAGCGTGATGCCGAGCTGGGCGCTCGACAGGTGGGTCGACGTGATCTTGAGGGCCGCGATCGTCAACCCGAGGCGGGTCTCGCCACGGGCGCGACGCGCCTCGAGATCCGCGCGATCGAGGTTGACGAGCGCGAACTCGCTCGCCACGAAGAGGCCGGTGCCGACGGTCAGGAGGAGGCCGACGAGCAGGAGGATGACGTCCGTGCTCATCGGGCCGACCCGATCGTCGGCGAGGGTCTATGGGCAGACGGAGGATCGTCCACGGGTGAGAGTCAGCTTCCCTTCGCGGCGGCCTTGGCCGCCTTCTTGAACTCGCGCACCTTGCTGAGCGATGCGGCATCCACGATATCGGCAACGGAGCGGAAGCTCCCGGGTTCTCCGTAGTGACCGGCGGCGGACTCCCAACCCGTCGCCGTGAGCCCGTACTGCTTGCCGAGGAGGGCGAGGAAGATCTTCGCCTTCTGGTCGCCGAACCCGGGGAGCGCCTTCAGCCGCTTCAGGATCGTCGCCCCGTCGGGGTCGCCGTCCGTCCAGAGCCGCGCCGCATCGCCGCCCCACTCGGCCACGAGCGCCGCGCAGAGGGCCTGCGTGCGCTCCGCCATCGAGCCGGGGAAGCGGTGCACGGCGGGCGTCTGCTGGAACACCTCGACGAGCTTCGCGGGGTCGGTCGACGCGATCGTCGCCGCGTCGAACGCCCCGAGCCGCTCGCGGATCTTCGCGGGCCCGGCGAAGGCCGTCTCCATCGGCACCTGTTGGTCGAGCAGCATCCCGACGAGCAGCGCGAGGGGGTCGTCGCTCAGCAGCCGATCGGCGACGTCGTCGCCCGTGATGTGCAGCTCCGGCATGTCTCCACCCTAGGCACCCCGGACACCCGTCACCAGGAGACGGGGAGCGCCTTGCCCTCTTCGTACCCGGAGGCGGACTGGATGCCCATGACGGCGCGCTCGCGGAACGACGGCAGGTCGGCCGCGCCCGCGTACGTGAACGACGACCGCACGCCGGACGTGATCATGTCGAGCAGGTCCTCGACGGAGGGCCGCAGCGGGTCGAGGTAGATCGTCGACGACGAGATGCCCTCCGCGAACAGCTCCTTCCGCGCGAGCTCGTAGGGGTCGAGCCCGCCGAACCGCTCGTGCACGGCCTTCGTCGACGCCATCCCCCAGCTCTGCTTGTACTGCCGGCCCTCGGCATCGGTCTCGATCCCGCCGGGCGACTCCCACGTGCCAGCGAACCACGAGCCGATCATGACGCTCGAGGCCCCCGCGGCGAGGGCGAGGGCGACGTCGCGCGGGTAGCGCACTCCCCCGTCCGCCCAGACGTGCGCTCCGAGCTCCCGAGCCGCCTCCGTGGTCTCGAGCACGGCGGACAGCTGCGGTCGCCCCACGGCCGTCATCATGCGCGTCGTGCACATCGCGCCCGGTCCGACGCCCACCTTGAGGATGTCGGCGCCCGCGTGCACGAAGTCGCGCGCGGCCCCCGCGGTGACGATGTTGCCGGCGACGATCGGGATGCCGAGGTCGAGCGCGCGCACCGCCTCGATCGCGCGCAGCATCCCCTCCTGATGGCCGTGGGCGGTGTCGAGCACGAGCACGTCGACCCCCGCCTCGGCGAGCGCCTGCGCCCGGGCCGCGGCGTCGCGGTTGATCCCGACGGCCGCGGCGACGCGGAGGCGGCCCTCGGCGTCGACGGCGGCCCGGTAGATCGTGCCGCGGAGGGCCTGCTTGCGGCTGAGCGATCCGACGACCTCGCCGCCCGAGACGACCTTCGCGAGGTGGTGCCCCTCGGCGACGAGCCGGTCGAACGCGGTGCGGGCGTCCGACGCCTCCTCGAGGTCGAGCTCGAACAGCACGTCGAGGGGCCGCCCCTCGAGCCGCGGATCGCCGTGCTCGAGCGGGGTGTCGACGACGGTCGACTGGGCCTTCACCCACGCGACCTGCTCGACGACCTCGTCGACCCCGAGGTCCTGCGGGAGCACGCCGAGACCCCCGCGACGGGCGAGGGATGCCGCCAGCCGCGGTCCCGTCACGGAGTTCATGTTGGCCGACACGATCGGGATCGTCGCGCCCGTCCCGTCGTCCGGGGCGAGGTCGACGTCGAGCCTGCTCGCGACCGCGGAGCGACTGGGGACGAGGAACGCGTCGGAGTACGTCAGATCGTGAGCCGGGAGGTCACCGAGGAAGCGCATACCGTCCACGCTAGGGCTCCCGGGTTCGCCTAAGCTGGAGCGGCTGCAAACGCCACCACACGTCAAGACAACCTCAACGCACGAGAGTGGGCGCATCACCGTGTCGAGCCCCGTGACCGGGATCACATCAGAAGAAGAGTTCGGAGCCAACGAATGGCTCGTCGACGAAATGTACGAGCGGTACCTCGCCGACAAGACCTCCGTCGACCCGAGCTGGTGGCCGGTGCTCGAGCAGCGCCGCACCGGCGCCGCCGCGGCTCCGTCCGCGACCCCCGCGGCTGAGGCCCCCGCCGACCCCGCACCCTCGGCGGAGACGGAGCCGTCCCCGCAGAACCAGGTGGGCGGAGAGGCCCAGATCCCGGCCGCCGTCACCGAGGCTCCCGCGGCTCCCGCCCCCGCCCCCGCGGCGACGGGCAGCACGCCGGTCGCCCGCACCACGAACGCCCCCGCCAAGCCGCAGCCGATCCCGGCCCAGGCGCCGCAGGCCGCGCCGGCCGCGGAGTCGGAGGAGCAGGACGTCGTCACGACCCTCAAGGGCATGGCGAAGACCCTCGCGACCAACATGGACGCGAGCCTCACGGTGCCGACCGCGACGAGCGTGCGCACCATCCCCGCGAAGCTGATGATCGACAACCGCATCGTCATCAACAACCACCTCAAGCGGGCTCGCGGCGGCAAGGTCTCCTTCACGCACCTCATCGCGTGGGCGATGGTGCAGACGCTCAAGGAGTTCCCGAGCCAGAACGTCTACTACGACGAGATCGACGGCAAGCCGAGCGTCGTCGCGCCCGCGCACGTCAACCTCGGCATCGCGATCGACCTCCCGAAGCCCGACGGCACGCGTTCGCTGCTCGTCCCCGGCATCAAGCGCGCCGACACGATGTCGTTCCACGACTTCCTCGCCGCGTACGAGGACGTCGTCGCCCGCGCCCGCGCCAACAAGCTCACCGCCGACGACTTCAAGGGCGTCACGATCTCGCTCACCAACCCGGGCGGCATCGGCACCGAGCACTCCGTCCCGCGTCTCATGAAGGGCCAGGGCTGCATCATCGGCGCCGGCGCCCTCGAGTACCCGGCAGCCTTCCAGGGCTCGAGCCCGAAGACGCTCGCCGAGCTCGGCATCAGCAAGACGATCACCCTCACGAGCACCTACGACCACCGCGTCATCCAGGGCGCCGGGTCGGGCGAGTTCCTCAAGAAGGTGCACGAGCTCCTCATCGGGCAGCGCGGCTTCTACGAGGACATCTTCGCGGCCCTCCGCATCCCGTACGACCCGATCCACTGGGCCGAGGACATCAACGTCGACCTGTCGGAGCGCGTGTCGAAGACGGCGCGCGTGCAGGAGCTCATCAACGCCTACCGCGTGCGCGGCCACCTCATGGCCGACATCGACCCGCTCGAGTACGTGCAGCGCAGCCACCCCGACCTCGACATCGCGAGCCACGGCCTCAGCTTCTGGGACCTCGACCGCGAGTACGTCGTCGGCGGGTTCGCCGGTCGCCGCACGGCGCTCCTGCGCGACATCCTCGGCGTGCTCCGCGACTCCTACTGCCGCACCGTCGGCGTCGAGTACATGCACATCCAGGACCCGGAGCAGCGCGCCTGGTTCCAGGACCGCCTCGAGCGGCCGTACGAGAAGCCGACGAAGGAGGAGCAGCTCCGCATCCTCAGCAAGCTCAACGAGGCCGAGGCGTTCGAGACGTTCCTGCAGACGAAGTACGTCGGGCAGAAGCGCTTCAGCCTCGAGGGCGGCGAGTCGAC
>Ga0065721_10004055_pt1 | contig 44649 bp, 35 predicted proteins | sample Mesricmetagenome_FD_59108 | JGI IMG/M metagenome (GOLD analysis project Ga0065721, IMG submission 59108) | Mesophilic microbial community from rice straw/compost enrichment Sample: eDNA_1 v2 (version 2) | ecosystem: Engineered > Solid waste > Grass > Composting > Bioreactor | place: USA: Davis...
GACGTCAAGATCGGTGGGCGCAGTCATGCACGGGATTGTCGCGCAAGGGATTGCTGGTTCCACCCCGGTGGGGATTGGCGACGCCCTGCCCCTGCCCGCCGGGCTCAACCTCTCGCCATCACCATCGCCCACAGCGGCGCGGTGAGCGCGAAGGCCAGGGTGCACAGCAGCGTGGCGGCGGCGGTCTCGGTTTCCAGGGTGCGGTAGCGCTGGGCGAAGATCAGTGCGTTGCTGCCCGGCGGCAGCGCGGCGGCCATCACCACCACCGCCAGCGGCAGCGGCTCCAGCCGGAACACGAAGTGGCCTGTGAGCCACACCAGCACCGGCAGCACGAAGAGCTTCAGCACCGCGATGGAGAACACGCCGCGCAGCGTGCCGTGCAGGCTCTGGCGGCCCAGCGACAGCCCGATCAGCAGCAGGCACAGCGGCGCCACGGCGCTGCCCAGCAGTTGCAGCCACTCGTCCAGCGGCGTGGGCAGCGGCACGTCCAGGAGGTTCCAGGCCAGGCCGGCCAGCACCGGCAGCACCACGGGATGGATCAGCGTGGCGCGCAGCGTCGCGCGCACGGTGGCGCCCAGCGCGCCGTGGCCGCCGCCGGCACGGCGCAGGCGGGCGCGCGCCAGGTCGGCCTCGGCCAGCACGGTGCACAGCGTCAGCAGCGTGAGCGCGTGCAGGCTGACGATGGCCACGTGGATCGCCAGGCCCGCATCGCCGTACAGCGCCGCGATCAGCGGCACGCCCACCTGCACCGAGTTGCCGAAGCCGGCGGTGACGGCGCGCGTGGCGGGCACCACCGCCGTGGCGCTGGACACGGCCATGCCCCCGCCGCTCTGCAGCCGCCAGCGCTTGAAGCCATAGACCGCCAGCATCATCACCAGCAGCGGGCCATAGAAGGCGGCGAGCGTGCGCCACGGCATGTGGCTGAAATCCAGCCGCGCCATGGCGCGGAACAGCAGCGCCGGGATGAACAGGTACTGCGCCGCCGCGGACAGCACGCGGGTCGGGTCGGCCGCCGCCGCAACGGCGCCGCCACGCGAGCCGCCGCGTGCTCCGTCCGTGAGCCAACCCCAGCGCGCCGCGGCCCAGCCGAGCAGGACGGTGGCGAAGAGCGCGGGCAGCTTGTCGAGGACGGTGTCGGGCATGGGGGCGCGAGTATGGCGGCACGGTATTTACCCTTGTCCGGGTGGGCTGTGCGGGCCGTGCCTGGCGGAAGGACACCCCTAAAGGGAAGCAGACTCGCGCTTCCCCTGATTTCACTTCTCTTCTGGAGTCCTCCCGCATGAGCATGAATCCCACGCAGTCCCTGGAAGCCGTGTCCGCCGCCAGCCTGGACGCCATCGCCCGGCTCGCGCGCGAGGCCGGCGCGCTGATCATGGAGGTCTACGCCACCGACTTCGCCGTGCGCGGCAAGGACGACGCCTCGCCCGTGACCGAAGCCGACGAGAAGGCCGAGGCGCTGCTGCTCAAGGGACTGGCCACGCTGTACCCGGACATCCCGGTGGTGGCGGAAGAGGCGGTCGCCGCCGGCGGCGTGCCGGCGTCGGTGGGCGAGCAGTTCTGGCTGGTTGATCCGCTGGACGGCACCAAGGAGTTCATCAGCCGCAACGGCGAGTTCACGGTCAACGTGGCGCTGGTGCGCCACGGGCAGCCGGTGCTGGGCGTGGTGTACACGCCGGCGCTGGACCGGCTCTTCGCCGGTGCGCAGGGCCTGGGCGCCTACGTCGAGCAGGATGGCAAGCGCCGGGCGATCCAAGTGCGCGCGGTGCCCGAGGCCGGGCTGACGGTGGTGGGCAGTCGCTCGCATGGCGACGCGCAGGCGATGGAGGCCTTCCTCAACGGGCGCAAGGTAGCGGAGTTCCGCAGCGCGGGGTCGTCGCTGAAGCTGTGCCTGGTGGCCGCGGGCGAGGCGGACCTGTACCCGCGCCTGGGCCGCACCATGGAATGGGACATCGCCGCCGGCCACGCCGTGCTGGCCGCCGCCGGCGGCACGGTGCGCCGCGTGGACAACGGCGCCCCGCTCACCTACGGCAAGCCGGGCTTCGACAACCCGCATTTCGTGGCGGCGGGCAAGCAGTAAGGCCGACGGGGGCCCGGCCCCCTCACAAAAAAAGTGGCCGGCGGGCTCCACACCCGCCGGCCACCGTGTTTTCAGCCGCGCCGCCGGCTCAACCGGCCGCCACCTTCTTCGCCGCCGTCTTCTTCGCCGCCGGCGTCTTGGCCGCGCGGGGCTCGAACTCGAAGCCGACCTTGCCTTCCTTCTTGTCGTAGGTCAGGAAGGCCTTGAACTTGCGCCGCGTCTTGTTGGAGACGAAGTTCTCCAGCAGGTCCGTTTTCCCCGTGGCCAGCAGCTTGCTCATCTGCTCGCGCGCGACAGGCTGCTGCAGGATCACCTTGCCGGTCTTGAAGTCGCAGGTCACGTGCGCGCCCACGGCGTGCTCGCACACGTAGTTGGTGCCGTGCTCGTACACGTGGCCCTTGCACTTGGGGCAGCTGCCCAGGCTCTCCTGGTCGCTGAAGTCCACCTCCTCGCCGCCCTCGGCTTCCTTCTTCGCGTCCTCGCCGAAGTCGAACTCCATCTTCCAGTTGTTCTGTTCCTCGTCGCGCACCAGCCGCAGCTCGGCGGTGAAGGGCCAGCCGGCCTTGGAGCGAAAGCCTTCCAGCGGCCCGATACGGTGATCGCGCAACAACTGCTCCACCTCGTTGAGCTCGAAGCTGCGTCCCGCCGGGATCTTGCTGATGCTGAAGCCGCAGCCCGCGCCCTCGCCACCCTGCGTGCCGCCGTTGCGGCCCACGCAGCTGAAGCGGCGGTAGTTCTCCTTGATCACGCCACCGCAATTCGGGCAGGGCACGGACAGCGTCACGTAGTCGCCGGGAATGGTGTCGCGGTCGTACTCCTTGGCCTTGCGCACGATGCGCTCGGCCATCGCCGCGATGGCGGCCATGAACTCCTCGCGCTTGAGCCGCCCGTGCTCCATCTGCGAGAGCTGGTACTCCCAGTTGCCGGTGAGCTCGGGCTTGGTCAGGTCCTCCACGGCCAGGCCGCGCAGCAGCGTCATGAGCTGGAAGGCCTTGGCGGTGGGGATGAGCTCGCGGCCCTCGCGCAGCAGGTACTTCTCGGTGATGAGGCCTTCGATGATGGCCGCGCGCGTGGCCGGCGTGCCCAGGCCCTTCTCGGCCATGGCCGAGCGCAGCTCGTCGTCGTCCACCAGCTTGCCCGCGCCTTCCATGGCCGACAGCAGCGTGGCTTCGGTGTAGCGCGCCGGCGGCTTGGTCTTGAGCGAGAGCACGTCCACGGCCTCGGTGCGCACCAGCTCGCCCTTGTCCACCGGCACCAGCGAGGCGTCGCCTTGCTGCTCCTCGCGCCCGTACACCGCCAGCCAGCCCGGCTTGACCAGCACCTTGCCGTTGGTCTGGAACTGGTGCTCCTTGCCCTCGGCCTTCACGGTGCTGATGCGCGTCGTGACCATGAACTCGGCCGCCGGATAGAACACGGCGATGAAGCGCTTGACCACCAGGTCGTACAGCTTGGCCTCGACCTCGGTGAGGCTCTTGGGAGCCTGCATCGTCGGGATGATGGCGAAGTGGTCGGACACTTTCGCGTTGTCGAACACGCGCTTGGTCGGCTTCACGTAGCCCTCGGCCAAGCCCTTGCGCGCATGCTGCGAGAGCTCGCGCAGCGGGCCGGGCAGGTCCTCGTTGGCGATCATGTTGAAGGTGTCGCGCGCGACGTTGACGTAGTCCTCGGGCAGGAAGCGCGAGTCCGTCCGCGGGTAGGTCAGCACCTTGTGCTTCTCGTACAGCGCCTGCGCGATGGACAGCGTGGTCTTGGCCGAGAAGCCGAAGCGCGAGTTGACCTCGCGCTGCAGCGTGGTGAGGTCGTACAGGCCCGGGCTGCTCTGCGAGCTGGGCTTGGCCTCCTCGGTGACGCTGGCCGGTTGACCGCGCACCGCTTCGGCAATGGCCCGGGCCGTGGCCTCATCCCACAGCCGGTCGGCGCGGGCCTCGGCATCGTTGGGGTCCTTCTTCCACTTCGGGTCGAACCACTTGCCCTCGTACTGCCCGGCCTGGGCATCGAAGGTGGCCTTCACTTCCCAGTAGGGACGCGCGACGTGCTTGCGGATCTTCTCCTCGCGCTCGACCACGATGGACAGCGTGGGCGTCTGCACGCGGCCCACGGTGGTGAGGAAGAAGCCGCCGTCGCGCGAGTTGAAGGCCGTCATGGCGCGCGTGCCGTTGATGCCCACCAGCCAGTCGGCCTCGCTGCGGCTGCGCGCGGCGTCCGAGAGGCCGCGCATCTGCTCGTCGCTGCGCAGCTTGTCGAAGCCATCGCGGATGGCCTGCGGCGTCATGCTCTGCAGCCACAGGCGCCGGATGGGCTTGTCGATGGGCTTCTTGTCGCCCGCGGCGTACTGGACGATGAGGCGGAAGATCAGCTCGCCCTCGCGCCCGGCGTCGCAGGCGTTGATGAGCTCGGTGACGTCCTTGCGCTTGACCAGCTTCACCACCGCGTTGAGCCGGCTCTTGGCCTTGTCGATGGGAGCCAGCTCGAAGTGCGGCGGGATCACGGGCAGGTGGTTGAAGCTCCACTTGCCGCGCTTGACCTCGTAGGCCTCCGGGGCCTTGATCTCCACCAGGTGCCCGACCGCCGAGGTGACGACGTAGCGGTCGTTTTCGAAGTGATCGGCGTGTTTCTCGAACTTGCCGACCACAGGGGTGAGCGCGCGCACGATGTCCTGCGCGACGCTCGGCTTCTCCGCAATGATCAGGGACTTGCTCATGGTGCCTCTTGAAAAAGCCGCAGGCCGCCCCGGCGGCCTGCGTGCCTACAATCCGTGCTCTCTCGCGCGCGCATACGCATGCGTGCGCCCATGAAATCAATGTACCGAATGAAGCCCACCGTGCAAGCCGAGTCCCAACCCGCCCGCGGCCGCCGCATCCAGGTGCGCCGCTCCGGTGTGCACGGCAAGGGCGTGTTCGCGCTGCAGCCCATCGCCAAAGGCGAGACGATCCTCGAGTACAAGGGCGAGCTCATCACGTGGGAGGAGGCGCTGCGCCGCCACCCGCATGACCCGGCCAATCCGGACCACACCTTCTATTTCCACATCGATGACGAGCGTGTCATCGACGGTGGGCACGGCGGCAACGCCTCGCGCTGGATCAACCATGCCTGCGTGCCCAATTGCGAGGCCGAGGAGGATGAGGGACGGGTGTTCATCAAGGCGCTGCGCGCCCTGGAGCCCGGCGAAGAGCTGTTCTTCGACTACGGCCTGATCATCGACGAGCGCTACACCAGCGCGCTCAAGAAGCGCTTCGCCTGCCACTGCGGACACCGCAAGTGCCGCGGCACCATGCTGGCGCCTAAAACGAAGCGCTGAGCCAGCGCACCCGTGCACGCCACGGCACCGCCATGCGTTAACCAGTCATGAACGAATCCCGCCTGAATTGGCAAGCCGAGGCTTTGTGGCGGCAGCTGCAGCCGCTCCTGCCGGGGCTCTCGATCGAAGTGGTGGCGCATGCCGACTCCACCAACACCCGGCTGCTCGAACGCGCGCGGCAGTCCGGCGGACGCAGCGAGCGTGGCTACCAGCGCACGCCCGAGGCGCCGCCCGCGCCCAACGAGCCGCCCACCCCGCTGGGCCGGCGTGCCGACGACACCCAGCCCTGCCTGCTGGTGGCCGAGCACCAGACCCGTGGCCGCGGACGACTGGGCCGCAACTGGCAGGCCACCCCCGGCGCCTCGCTGACCTTCTCGCTGTCGCTGCCCTTCGACCCGGTGGACTGGTCCGGCCTGTCGCTGAGCGTGGGCGTGGCGCTGGCCGACGCGCTGGACCCGCTGCAGCCGGGCCAGGCCCCGCGCATCGCCCTGAAGTGGCCCAACGACCTGTGGCTCGTCGACCCGGCCGTGGTCGGCCGCAAGCTTGGTGGCGTGCTCATCGAAACCGTGGCCGTGGGTCGCCACCGCATGGCCGTGATCGGCGTGGGCCTGAACCTGCATCCTCAGCCCGTGCGCGACCTCGCCAACGGCTTCGCCAGCCTCGACGAGCTCGACCCCGGCGTCACCCCGCCGGCCGTGCTCCACCGCGTAGCGCTGTCGCTGGCCGAAGTGCTGCGCCAGCACGAGCGCGAAGGCTTCAAGCCCTTTGCCGAGCGCTACGCGCGGCGTGACCTGCTGCTCAACCGCCCGGTGAGCACCACCGCCCCGGTGTTCGAAGGCGTGGCCCGCGGCGTGGCCGAGGACGGCGCGCTGCTGGTGGAGACGGGGCAAGGGCTGCAGCGGCTGTCCAGTGGCGAGGTCAGCGTGCGGCTGTCCGGCACGTCCGTTGCGGACGGTGGGTCCTGATGCGCCGCCTGGTCGCGGCGCTGCTGCTGCTCAACCTCGCGCTGTTGACCTGGCTGCTGCTGGGCGGCAGCAGCGACCAGAAGGAGCGCGAGCCCACCCGGGTGCAGCAGCAGCTCAATCCCGATCGCGTGCGCGTGCTGCCCCCGGAGGACACGGCCAGCGACGGCGCCCCGTTCCACGTCGCCCAGAAGCCGCAGGACGGCGCCTCGCCCAATGCCGGGGACGCTCCCCTGGCGCCGTCCCCGGCTTCCGCGGTGGCCGCGGGCGTGGGCGCTTCCACCGCCGCCGGCGGGCTGGGACCGGTGACGGGCGCGGTGACGGCGCTGAATGCCGTGTGCCTGGAAGCCGGCCCCTTCGACGCGCAGAGCCTGCCCGCGGCCGAGGCGGCGTTGGCTGCCCTGCCCCGGGGCAGCTGGCGGCGCCAGGCGCTGGAGCCCGCGCCGGCCTACCTGGTGTACATGGGCCGTTTCTCTGACCAGAAGACGGCGCAGCGCCGGCTGCAGGACCTGCGCCAGCGCGGCGTCGAGGCGGAGCTGGCGCGCGACCTGCCGGCGCTGGAGCCGGGGCTGGTGTTCAGCCGCCACACCGAGGAGGCGCAGGCCGAGGCCGCGCTGGCGGAGTTGCAGGCCTCGCGCGGCCCGCACCAGGCGCGCGTGGTGCCCACCAGCGAGGCCGCGGCCGTGCTGCTGCGCGTGGAGCATCCCACCGACGAGGTGCGCTCCCAGATCGCCGCCATGGAGCCCACGCCGGCGATGCGCGGCGGCTTCAGGGGCTGCCGCAAGACGAAGAGCTGATGCGGCGGCGGCCAGTCCCCGCCGCGCGCCCACCCGGTTCAACGCCTCCGATTCGCCTCTTTCGCCCGCCGCCCGCCCCACAGCAGTACGCCTGACGCGGCCAGCAGGCCCAGCAGCCACGCCGGTTGCGTGGCACCGCCGCAGATGCCGTCGCTGCCGCAGGGACCCGCGGGCGTGTTCGGCGGAGGGGGAGTCACGGGGGGGTTGGCCGGCAAGTCCTGCGTTGCAGCCGCGTGCGCGCTGACCAGCTCGGCCGTGTTGATGTCGGCAGCCACACGCGTGGGCGCCCTGTAGCCCGTGGGATTGGCTGCGTAATTCAACGCCTCGACAGCGTCCAGGATGCCTGCGCCACAGGTGCTGGTGGTGCAGACGCAGCGCCCGGGGTTCTCGTTCGAGCAGGCGGCCATCGCCGGCGCGCCGTTCACCAACAGCGAGGACACCACGTGTGGCCGCGCACTGGCCTTGAGGCCGGCAACGATCTGGTCGGCCGTGAGCGCCGAGTTGCGGCTGAGCATCAGGCTGATCGTGGCGGAGACCAGCGGCGCGGAGAAGCTGGTGCCAATGACGCCTTCGTTCGTGTAGCCCGAGCCCACCGGCGACTGCAACCCGGTGTCGGTCGTGGTCCACAACCCGCCGTCGCCCAGGACAGTGTTCCAGGCGCCCTCGCGGTTGGTGTCATCGGGGTCGCCACCGACGGTGGAGACCGTCAGCGTGCCGAAGTTGGAATAGACGGCCTTGAAACCGTCACGGTTGAGCGCACCCACGCCGATGACGTTGGTATTGCTGCAGTTGGCCGGGCGCGTGGGGGCGGTGTGCTCGTTGCCCGCTGCGGCCACCACCACCGCACCCACCGCGCGCACCGCTTCGATGGCGTCCTGGTACTCGCTGCCGCAGGCTGCGGTGCTGCCGAAGCTGATGTTGATGATGCGCGCCGGGAAGGGATTGGCAGGCACGCCCGAAACCGGCAGGCCTGCCGCCCAGCGGATGCCGTCCGTGATGTCGCTCACGTCCGCGCCGCACTTGCCCGCCACCCGCACCGGCACGATCAGGTTGCCCTGGTTGGCACCCGCGACGCCACGGTTGTTGTTGGTTATCGCCGAGATCAGCCCGGCGATCTTGGTGCCGTGCCAGCTGCTGTTCTCCACCTCGCAGCCGCTGAATGCGCCTGAGGTGGTGGTGACGAAATCGCCGGGGTCGTGCGGATCGGGATCGCGGCCGTTGCCGTCACCAGCGTATTCGATGGTGCTGACGAAGTCGTAGCCGCCGATCCAGCGCCCCTCAAGGTCTTCGTGGTTGGTGATGCCCGAGTCCAGCACAGCCACGCGCGTGGCATCGATGTTGACGCCGGTGGCGATGCTCCAGGCTTCCTGGAAGCGCGGCACGCCGCGCAGGCGCTGCTCGATGGGCAACGCGTTGACCTGGGCGTTGCTCTGGGTGTTGAGCGGCTGGAGCCACCACTGCTGACCAAAGTCCGGGTCGTTGGGTCGGTTAGCGACCTGCAGCCGCCGCTCGCGCACGTTGGGCTCCACCCACAGCACGTCGCCACGCGCGGCCAGGCGGCGCGCCAGGCGCTGCGCCTGCTCCAGCGTCAGCGGCTTGTCGAAGCGCAGCACCTGCGAGGCGTGGCCGGTGGGGCTGATGGCGGGCGCCGAAGGCACGTCGATGGCGGCGCGGTCCATCGCGGCCTCGCGCAGCACGCGCTGCAGGCGCTCGCGGTGCTTCTCGCCCCGGGCCGAGCGCCGGTCGCGCGACAGCGCCTGCTCACGCTCCACTTCCGCGTGCGCGGGCGCGTCGCGCAGCCGCACGATCAGGCCGTTGACCGGCGCCGCGCCTGGGTTCTGGAACAGGGGCTGGGGCTTGGCCTGGGCCGCGCCGGCGGCCAGCAGCGCCGATGCCGCCAGGGCCGTCGCCACGGCCCCGTGTTTCATCGCTTTCCTCATGGTGGTCCTGAAGTCCGTCGCAGCGGGGGACTATAGGCCGGCACGCCAGAGCCCGGCTCCGGCGCAGGCCGCGGCGTTACGACAGCAACAGGAGGTACCTGGTCAGCGCACGCAAAAAAGCCGCCCGAAGGCGGCTTTCCATTGAAGCGGGTACGAAACCGCGCGGCCGATCAGCCGGCGATGACGCGCACCATCTCCAGCACCTTGTTGGAGTAGCCCCACTCGTTGTCGTACCAGGCCACGACCTTGACGAAGGTCTTGTCCAGCGCGATGCCGGCCTCGGCGTCGAAGACCGAGGTGCAGGGCTCGCCGCGGAAGTCCGTGGCCACGACCTTGTCCTCGGTGTAGCCCAGCACGCCCTTCAGCGCGCCCTGGCTCTGGGCCTTCATCTCGGCGCAGATGTCGGCGTAGGAGGCCTCGGCGTTGAGCTCCACCGTCAGGTCCACCACCGACACGTCGGAGGTGGGCACGCGGAAGGCCATGCCGGTGAGCTTCTTGTTCAGCTCGGGGATGACCACGCCCACGGCCTTCGCGGCGCCGGTGGAGGACGGGATGATGTTCTCCAGGATGCCGCGGCCACCGCGCCAGTCCTTGTTGGACGGGCCGTCCACGGTCTTCTGCGTGGCGGTGGCGGCGTGCACGGTGGTCATCAGGCCGCGCTTGATGCCCCACTTGTCGTTGAGCACCTTGGCCACGGGCGCCAGGCAGTTGGTGGTGCACGAGGCGTTGGAGATGATGGCCTGGCCGGCGTAGGTCTTGTCGTTGACGCCGAAGACGAACATCGGCGTGTCGTCCTTGGACGGGGCCGACATGATCACCTTCTTGGCGCCGGCCTTCAGGTGCTTCTCGGCGGTTTCCTTGGTCAGGAACAGGCCGGTGGACTCGACGACGATGTCGGCGCCGACTTCCGACCAGTTCAGCTCCTCGGGGTTCTTCACCGCGGTCAGGCGGATCTTCTTGCCGTTGACGATCAGGTTGTTGCCCTCGACCGCCACGTCGCCCTTGAAGCGGCCGTGCACGCTGTCGTACTTGAGCATGTAGGCCAGGTAGTCGGGCTCAAGCAGGTCGTTGATGCCGACCACCTCGATGTCGTTGAAGTTCTGCACCGCAGCGCGGAACACCATGCGGCCGATGCGCCCGAAGCCGTTGATACCGATCTTGATGGTCATGTCATCACTCTCCTGCAAAGAAAAACCGTTTCCGCCCGCCGCCGCCCGCGGGCGGCGCAGGCACTACCGAATCACTTACTTGCCCAGCACGGCACGCACGGTGGCGACCACGTTCTCGGCCGTGAAGCCGAAGTGCTTGAACAGCACGCCCGCCGGGGCGCTCTCGCCATAGGTGTCGATGCCCACCACGGCGGCGCAGCCGTACTTCCACCAGAAGTCGGTCACGCCCGCCTCCACGGCGATGCGCGGCAGCCCCTCGGGCAGCACCGAGACCTTGTAGTCGCGGCTCTGGCGATCGAACACGGTGGTGCTGGGCACCGAGACCACGCGCACGGCGATGCCGGCCACGGCCAGCTGCTGCTGCGCGTGCAGTGCCAGCTGCACCTCGGAGCCGGTGGCCAGGATGACGGCCTGCGCCTTCTTCTTCAGGCCCACCTCGCCGGGCTCGGCCAGCACGTAGGCGCCCTTGGCGATCTCGTCCAGACCAGCCTTGGGCAGGTAGGCCAGGTTCTGGCGGCTGAGCAGCAGCGCCGACGGGCGGGTCTTGCTCAGCAGCGCGGCGCTCCAGGCCACGGCCGTCTCGGCGGTGTCGGCGGGGCGCCAGACGTCGAGGTTCGGGATCAGGCGCAGCGCCGCGGCATGCTCCACGCTCTGGTGCGTGGGGCCGTCCTCGCCCAGGCCGATGGAGTCGTGCGTGAAGACGTGGATCACGCGCGCCTTCATCAGCGCGGCCATGCGGATGGCGTTGCGGCTGTAGTCGCTGAAGGTCAGGAAGGTGCCGCCGTAGGGGATGTAGCCGCCATGCAGCGCCACGCCGTTCATGACCGCGGCCATGCCGAACTCGCGCACGCCGTAGTTGATGTGGCGGCCGCCGTTGGGCTTGCCCTCGGCATCGAAGCGCAGCGCCGGGGTGCTGCTGGTGTTCGTGAGGTTGGAGCCCGTGAGGTCCGCGGAGCCGCCCAGCAGCTCGGGCAGCGACTTGGTGAAGAACTCCAGCGCGATCTGGCTGGCCTTGCGGGTGGCGACCGTCTCGGCCTTCTCGTGCGCGGCGATGGCGGCGTCCACGGCCACCTGCGCAAAGTTGGCGGGCAGCTCGCCGGCCATGCGGCGCTGGAACTCGGCGGCCAGCTCGGGGAAGGCGGCGGCGTAGGCGTCGAAGCGCTGCTGCCACTCGGCCTGCGCCGCGGCGCCGCGCTCCTTGGCATCCCAGGCCTGGTAGGCCTGCGCGGGGATCACGAAGGGCTCGTGGCTCCAGCCCAGCTTGGCGCGGGTGAGCGCGATCTCCTCGTGGCCCAGCGCCTCGCCGTGCGCCTTGGCGGTGCCGGCGCGGTTGGGCGAGCCGTGGCCGATGTTGGTCTTGCAGATGATCAGCGTGGGCTTGCCGGTGACGGTCTTGGCCGCTTCCAGCGCCGCGTCCACGGCCTCCACGTCATGGCCGTCGATGGGGCCGATGACGTTCCAGTGGTAGGCCTCGAAGCGCTTGCGCGCGTCGTCCACGTACCAGGGCGCGACCTGGCCGTCGATGCTGATGCCGTTGTCGTCGTAGAGGGCGACGAGCTTGTCGAGCTTCCAGGCGCCGGCCAGGGCGCAGGCCTCGTGGCTGATGCCTTCCATCAGGCAGCCGTCGCCCAGGAAGACGTAGGTGCGGTGGTCGACGACGGTGTGGCCTTCGCGGTTGAACTCCGCGGCCAGCAGCTTCTCCGCCAGCGCCATGCCCACCGCGTTGGTGATGCCCTGGCCCAGCGGGCCGGTGGTGGTTTCCACGCCGGGGGTGATGCCGACCTCGGGGTGGCCCGGGGTCTTGCTGTGCATCTGGCGGAAGTTGCGCAGTTCCTCGATGGGCAGCGCATAGCCCGTGAGGTGCAGCAGCGCGTAGATCAACATCGAGCCGTGGCCGTTGGAGAGCACGAAGCGGTCACGGTCGGCCCAGTGCGGGTCTTGCGGGTTGTGGCGCAGATGGCGGTCCCAGAGCGCTACCGCCATGTCCGCCATGCCCATGGGCGCGCCGGGATGGCCAGAGTTGGCCTGCTGTACGGCGTCCATCGCCAGCGCGCGGATGGCATTGGCCATCAGGGTGCTGGGATCCTGGGCGGCTTCTTGGGGGAGATCGGCGACGAGGTCCATGCGGTTTCGAGCTCGTGGGCAGCAAAAACGCGGATTTTATGCCGCCCCCCAAACGGCGCCTGCCTCTGGGGCCCAGCGCGCTTCATGAGCGTGCGCATCCGGCACCGGAAAGGCATTGATCAGCATCAATGCGCGCCAACCTGGTGCTGCCACGCTGCAAGGGCACAAGGAGGTACCCATGCGCCACGCTTCGCTGACGATCATCAACGACGAGCACCAGGCCCTGGCCGCCATGCTGCGCTCGCTGTCCATGCTGCTGGCCCAGTCGAGGCACGAGCAGAAGATGCCCAGCTTCGAGCTGCTGCGGGCGATGCTGTTCTACATCGACGAGTTTCCCGAGCGGCTGCACCACACCAAGGAGACCCAGCTGCTGTTCCCGCGCCTGCGCGAGCGCTGCCCGGACCTGGTCCCGGTGCTGGACGCGCTAGACGCTGACCACGCGCAGGGCGAGCACGCCATCCGCGAGCTGGAGCACGCGCTGCTGGCCTTCGAGATGATGGGCGAGACCCGGCGCGAGGCCTTCGAGGCCGCGGCCGAGCGCTACATCAACTTCTACCTGGCGCACATGGGAACCGAAGAGAACCTGGTGCTGCCCGCGGCGGAGAAGCACCTGCTGCCCGAAGACTGGGCCGAGCTCGATGCCGAGTTCGAAGCCAACCGCGACCCCCTTACCGGCCACGAGCCCGACCAAGCGTACCGGCCACTGTTCACGCGCATCCTCAACATGGCCCCGGCGCCAATCGGGCTGGGGGAGCTGAGGCGGCGCGCACGCTTTTTTCTCTCCCACACCAAGGACGCCGGCCTCATGCCGGCGTTTTTGTTTTCGAGGCGCACTTCCCTCTGGCGTACCGATCGCCTCCCGCCTCCCGCAAGCCGTAACCGCCTGTCCCCTGCATCGTCATCCTCGCGCAGGCGGGGACCCGGGCGGCCCTGCGCCGGAGCGAAGCACGGGCGCAGCGAGCCGAAGTACGAAGGCCCCCGCAGGCCACCCGATACGAAGCCTCCAACGCTCCCTTGTGCACAAGCCCGCCCAAGCCCACAGCTTGTCCAAAGCCTTGCCAGCGATGAACTTTTTCCGGCTCGACATGGCCCGGAACGCGCTGTGAACAAGCCTTCAGGCGCGCACAGCTTCTCCACCGTTTTGCCCTGGAACGCGGCTTTTGAACCTTTCCGGATTCGTTCGCTGCTCCTGGTTCGCCGATTTTTCTTCTCCAAGGATGTTCATTTTTAAGAGTGGTCGTCGTGGTAGAGCCCGCCCAGGCCTGTGGATAACCGGCGTTTGTTCTTGTGCAGCATGAACTTGCCCAGGGTCGAAGGCTGGGGACCGCACCGCTGTTTGTTCCGGCGCCAACAGAGAACAAACAGCGCGGACCGGCCCAGAGCTGTGGATAAGCCGGAGTTGTTGTGCGCACTGATCACAGCCTTGTGCACAGGCGCGTCAAAGGGAGCCCCAAAGGCCGGTCCTACACTGCCGCGCATGACTGTTTCCGCCTTGATCCTGGCCGCCGGCCGCGGCGAGCGCATGCGGCCGCTGAGCGACCGGACCCCCAAACCGCTGCTGTCCGTGCAGGGGCGGCGCCTCATCGAATGGCACCTGCTCGCGCTGGCGCGCGCGGGCGTGCGCCGGGTGGTGGTCAACACCGCCTGGCTGGAAGAGCAGTTCGAGCCCGCTCTGGGCAACGGCGCGCGCTACGGGCTGGAAATCCTGTACTCCCGCGAGGGCCGCGACCACGGCGGCGCGCTGGAAACCGCTGGCGGCATGAAGAAGGCGCTGCCGCTGCTGGGCGACAGCTTCTGGGTGGTGTCGGGCGACGTGTTCGTGCCCACCTTCTCCTTCGACGCCGAGGCCGTGCGCCGCTTCGAGGCCAGCGGCCAACTGGCCAAGCTGTGGTTGACCACGAACCCGCCGCACCACCCGGGCGGCGACTTTGGCATCCGCGACGGCTTGGCCGTGTGCGATGCGGAAACCCGATTCACCTGGACCAGCCTGGGCCTGTTCCGCCGCGCTTTCGTGGAGGAGCTGATGACCGATTTGCCTCCCGGCACCAAGGCGCCGCTGCGCCCGTACCTGGATGCCGCGATCGAGCGCCGCGTCCTGGGCGCCGAGCGCTGGCTGGAGGCCTGGACCGACGTGGGCACGCCCGAGCGGCTGGCGGCCCTGGACGCACAAGGCGAACACACCGCATGAGCACGATTCCTTCCTCGTCCAACGCTTCCACCGTGGCCGCCGTACCGGCGGCTTCGCGCATCGCCGTGGTGGGCGCCGGCCCGGTGGGCCTGGCGCTGGGCTTGATGGCGGCGCGGCAACTGCCGCGGGCGCAAATCTCTCTCTTCGACAGCCGCAGCGTCGACAAGGACGTCTCGGCCGACCCGCGTGTGCTGGCGCTGTCGCTGGGCAGCGTGCAGTTGCTGCAGCAACTCAAAGCCTGGAACGCCGCGAGCGCGCAGCCGATCCAGGAGGTGCTCGTTTCGCAGCAGCCGCCGGGCGCCTTGCCGCTGGGCGGCGAGCCGCAGGTGCGCATCAGCGCCCTGGAGGAGGCGGTGCCGATGCTGGGCGCGGTGCAGTCCTACGGCGCGGTGGTGGCGCCGCTGCAGCGCGCGTGGCTGGAACAGGCTGCGGCCGAGCCGCAGCGGCTGTTCACCCGCTTCGGCACGCCGGTGGCGTCGTTCAAGCCGCTGCCGCAGGGCGTGGAAGTGGACGCCGGCATCGCCGAAAGCTTCGATTTGGCCGTGGTGGCCGAGGGCGGCGTGTTCGCGGAGCAGGCGCGCAAGACCATCGCGCGCGACTACGGGCAAACGGCGTGGATCGGCACCGTGACGCTGGAGGGCGGCCGTCCGGGCCTGGCCATCGAGCGCTTCACCCGCCAGGGCCCGGCCGCCCTGCTGCCGCTGCCGCCAAGGCCGGACGGCCTGCATCGCGCCGCGCTGGTGTGGTGCGTGGACAGCCGCGACGACCCCGTGAAGGATTTGAACGACACGCAGCGGCTGCTGGTGCTGTCGAACATCTTCCCGGCCGAGGCGGGGCGGCTGGTGGCGGTGACGCCGATGAAAGCCTTCGCGCTGGGGCTGAATGCCGAGCGCACGTTGGCGAAGGACCGCACGGTGCGCATCGGCAACGCGGCACAGACGCTGCATCCGGTGGCCGGCCAGGGCTTGAACCTGGGTTTGCGCGACGCCTACGCGCTGGTGCACGCGCTCAAGCGCAGCGGCTCGGTGGAGGCCGCGCTGCGCCGCGTGGAATTCCAGCGCGCCCCCGACCGCTGGAGCGTGATCGCCGCCACCGATTTCCTGGCCCGCAGCTTCACCTGGCAATTGCCGGGGCTGCCGACGGCACGGGCGCTGGGGCTGGCCCTATTGCAGGCGGTGCCGCCGCTGAAATCGGCGCTGGCGCGGCAGATGATGTTTGGGCGGCGGTGAAAAACGCGCTCCTGCGCTGCTCACAGCCTCCGATGTCCCAACGCCGGCAACTGCACCCTCACCTGCCCCATCCGGGCCGCATCGAAGGGCGCGATCGCGATGCCTTCGCCTTCCTCGACCACTGAGAGCACTTCCCCCCAGGGGTCGATCACCATGCTGTGGCCCCAGGTGCGGCGGCCGTTCTCGTGCTGGCCGCCCTGGGCCGCCGCTACCACGTAGCACTGGTTTTCCACCGCGCGGGTGCGCAGCAGCAGCTCCCAGTGCGCGCGGCCCGTGGTGTAGGTGAAGGCGGCCGGGACGCTGATCACGTCGCAGGGCGGCTGCCCTGCCGCAAAGCTCATCGCCCGGTACAGCTCCGGGAAGCGCAGGTCGTAGCAGACCGACAGCCCCACCCGCAGCGCTCCCGCCTGCACCGCCACCGGCACGTCGCCCGGCTCCAGCGCCGCGGCCTCGTCGTAGCGCTCGCGGCCGTTGTCGAAGGCGAACAGGTGCAGCTTGTCGTAGCGCGCGGCACGCATACCGTCGGGCCCGTACACGCAGCAGGCGTTGCGCACGCGCTGCCCGTCGGCGGCGTGGATGGGCAGCGTGCCGCCGATCAGCCACAGGCCGTGGCGCTTGGCCTCGCCGGAGAGGAAGTCCTGGATCGGCCCGGCACCGTCCTCCTCGGCAATGCGCAGCTTGTCGCGGTCGTCCTGCCCCATGAGGCAGAAGTACTCGGGCAGCGACGCCAGCGTGGCGCCCTGCGCCGCGGCCTCGGCGATCAGCCGGGCGGCGGCTTCCAGGTTCCGGCCCACGTCGGGCGTGGACACCATCTGCAGGGCGGCAAGTTTCATGAGGCGGCTCTCTCTATAAAGGTTGGGGTTCGGGTTTCAGTTCTGCACCCGCGGGCTCGACGCCGCGGCGGCCGCGGCCGGCGGCGGTGAGGGGGCCAGGTCGGGCAGCGGCTTGCCCGGCGCGCGCTCCACGCGCTCCACCTGCGGATCGCTCCATGAGCCGCTGACCTGGAACTCGCGCGTGCCGGCCTGCATCAGCGGCTTGCGCAGGAACAACTGCGCCAGGAAGGTGCCCAGCCCCACGGCCGGGTTGATGGCCGCATAGGCCAGCGAGGCGGTGCCGGCGTTGATCTCGGGCACCACCACCACGTGCAGGTCCTGCGTCTCGCGCGCGATGTCGGCGCGGCCCTCCATCAGCACCGCGGCTTGCAGCCCGCGCATGAGCAGGTTGTTGGTCTCGGCCACGCCATCGTCCATGTGCACGTCGCCGGTGACGTTGTCGAAGGCGAAGCCCTGCAGGAACACGTCGCGGAAGTCCAGCGTCAGCCGCCGCGGGATCGACTGCAGGCTCAGCACCGACAGCAGCCGCCCCGCGCCCGCGCCGGCCTTGAGGAAGCGGCCCTGCTGGATGTCCACGCGCAGCTGCCCGTCCATGCGCGAGGGGTCCGGCGCCAGCGGCGAGCCCGGCCACGACACCTCGCCCTGCAGCCGGCCCTTGCCGCCCTCCAGCACGCCGCCCAGGCCCAGGCGCTGCAGCAGCGCGCCGCTGTCGTCGAGCTCCAGCCGGAAATCCATCACCATGCGCCGGCGCCCGTCCGGGCCCGGCACCCACTTCCCCAGCGCCTTGAGCTCGGCCTCGGCCGTGGTGAGCTGCAGCTTGTCGAGCTGCCACTCGGCCGGGCGCGGGCCGTTGCGGCGGTTGACGGCCTGGATCTCCACTTTCCCCAAGTCGCGCCCGCCCAGCTCGAAGTTCTCCACCACGATGTCCAGCGCCGGCACGCTCGCCGGGGCCTGTGCCAGCAGCGACTCCACGCCCTGCGCCGCGCTGGGCGGCAACGCCAGCCGCGCCAGCCACGCGCGCACGTGTCCGGGTTGCGCGGCGTCGCCGGCGCGGAATTCGACATGGCCATCGAGCTGGTCGGCATGCAGGTTGGCGCGCCAGGTGTCATCGCCACCGGCATGCGTGACGCCGGCCACCACGTGGTCCAGCCGCCGGCCGCTCACCAGCAGCTGCTGCACCTGCAGCGCCACGCTCATCGGCGGCGTGGCCGCCGCGCCGCCCGCGTGGCCCGCGCCACTGGCACCACTGACGGCACCCGCACCCGGCCCGCCGGCGGCGGCGGCGCTGCGCGACAGGCGCTCCCAGGTCTGCTGCCAGGCGTCGAGGTCCAGCGCCGGCAGGGCCACGGCGATGCCGAAGCCGTGCGAAGGCTGCGGCGCGGGCTGGCGCAAGCCCAGGCCGCCGCGCAGCAGCACGGCGTCGCCGTCGGCGTCCTGCTGCTGCAGGTCGCGCACGAGCTGGCCCTGCAGCAGCCCCTCGGCGTCCACCTGCCAGTGCTCGTGCAGCATCGCGCCGTCGGCCACCACGCGCGTGCTCACCTGCAGCGGCAGCGGCGCCTCGGCGGCCTTGCGCAGCGGCTCGGGCAGCTCGGAGCCCATGCCCACCAGGTTGCTCAACACCACGAATTCCGGATGCCCCTGCCGCACCGCGAGCTGCAGCCGGTATGGCGCCTGGCCGCTGAACGCGCCGGCCAGGCGCGAGATGAAGCCCAGCTCCGGCGCGCGGCGCAGCCCTTCTGCGCTGGCGACGCCGTTGCCGCTGAAGCGCAACGTGCCGTCGGGCTGCGTGCCGCCCTCGAACACCGCGTCGCCGCCGAGCACGCGCGCGCCGCCGGTGATGCCCATGCGCTGGCGCGTGAACTCCACCTTCGCCCGCGTGGCGGTCAGCAGCGGCACTTCGGGGCCCAGACGCACGTCGTTGCCCGACAGCAGCACGCTGCCCTGCACAGTGCTCTGGTCCAGGTCGAGCAGCGGCAGCTGCAGCGCCAGGCGCAGCTCGGCGTTGCCGGTGGCGACGGCCTCCTTGAGCCCGCCGTTGATCCACCCGCCCACGGGCGAGGTGTTCACGAACTGCAGCATGTCGTGCGCCGGTCCGCGCCCGGTGCCCTCGATGCGCAGCTGCGCCTGCTCCAGGTCGGCGAAGCCGCCATTGACGCCGGCCAGCTCCAGCCCCAGCCCCGCCACGCGCGCCCGCACGTTGCGCAGCGCCATCGAGACGCGGTCGAACACCAGCTCGCCACCGACCTGCGTGAACGTGGGCCAGGAGGGGTCATCGGGCACGTAGGCCAGCGTCGTGTCCTCCACCTGGCCGGCGATGCGGAACTCGCCGTTGCCGCGGCGGAAGGGAAATTCGCGCAGGTCGCCGCGCACGCGGAAGGTGGCCTTTGGGATGCGCCCGCCCTGCACCGCCTGCGCCACCCAGTGCCGCGTGTCGGCGGGGATGGTCAGCGGCAGGTAGCGCGCCACCGCTTGGGCGCGGCCCTGGACCAGCCGCCCGTCGAGCTCCAGCGTGCCCGGCAGTCGGCCCTGGGCATCGGTGCGCCAGGTGGCGTTGAACTCGGCCTGCGCGTCGGCCGTCACCAGCTTCGCCTCGCGCAGGTGGAACTCCAGCTTCGGTGCCCTCGGCGCCGCCGCCGTCTGCAGCCGCCAGGCCAGCACGCTGCTGAAGCGCTCGACATCGATGCGCGGCTGCTCGAACACGCCCGGGAGCTCCAGCGCGCCCCGCGCGAGCTGCAGCCGCGCGCTGCCGCCGGCCTCGCTGGCGTCGAACTCGGCGCTCAAGCCGCGCACCCCGGGCTGGCCGATGTCGCCCTCCACCGGCGTGCCTTCCAGCGCCAGGTCCGCGACGCGGCCCTTGACGCGGTAGCGCCCGGGCTGCTCCAGCGGCCCGTCCCAGCGGGCTTCCAGCGCGGTGACGACGCCCTCGGGCGCCAGCGAGCGCAGCCGCGCCTCCACTCCTTCGGGCAGCGGCACGCGGGTGGCCAGCCGCGCCAGCAGGGCCAGGTCCAGCCGCTCGGCGTCGAGCTCGCCGCCGGGCTGGACGCCCCGGCGCAGGTGCAGCCGCGTGTCGCCGGCGGGCCACTGCAGCCCGTCGTCGGTGGTGAAGCCCAGTTGCTGGGCGCGCAAAGTCAGGTCCTTGCCGTCGCGCTGCGCCGTCAGCCGCCCCTGCAGCTGCGCCAGCGCCAGCGGTTCGTGCCCGGGCAGGCGCAGGCTCAGCTCGCGCAGCGCCAGGTCCAGCGTGACTTCGCGCGCGTCGCCGCGGTCGATCTCCACCCAGGCGCGCAGCGCGCCCTGCCCGCCGTGGATCTCCGCCCGCAGCGTGGCGAGCTGCTGCAGCGGCACGAAGTCGATGGCGGGCAGCTCCGCGTGCAGCGTGCCGCGCCAGCGCTTGAAGTCCGAGGCGCGTGCCAGCAGCGGCTGCTTGAAGCGGCCCTGCACCGACCAGCGCTGGCCCCAGGCAGGCGGAGGCGTGAAGTCCAGCCGCAGCTCGTGGCGGCGCAGCCCGTTGCGCAGCAGCAGCAGCACCTGGCTGACTTCTACGGGCTCGGCGCCGCGCAACTCGTCGGTCCAGCGCACGCGCGCGTTGCGCACCAGGAATTCGGGCTGGGCGAAGAACCAGTCGGCCAGCGCGGTGTCGCTCTTGGCGTCGGTGACCTCACTGGTGAGCGGCAGGCCGGCCACGTGCAGGCGCCCCTGTGCGTCGCGGCGCAGCTCCAGTTGTGCGTCCTCGATCACCAGCTGCTCCAGGCGCAGCCGCAACGTCAGCAGCGAGCGCGCGGACACGGCGGCCGACAGGCGTGGCAGCCGCAGCGCCTCGCGCTGCTGCGTGTCCAGCAGCACCACGTCGCGCAGCTCCAGCGCCGGCACCCAGCCGCCGCCGCGGGTCTGGATGTCACCGATGCGCAGCGGTACACCGAGCGAACGGCTGGCGTAGGACTCGATGTGCGGCAGCCATTCGCTGGCGTGGGGCAATATGACCCAGTGCAGGACGGCCATGGCGAGCAGCAGTAGGCTCCACGCCGCGATCAAGAGACCCGCTGCCAGCCGCAGGCCCCAAGGCCAACGCGAGCGGCGGCGGGCGACGGGATCGGGGGGGATTGGAGGCATGTCGGAATGCCCGCCGGGTGTGCGGCGCGACAGGTACAACAGGTGATCGGGAACCAGACGCCAGCGCGGTCGGTTCTCCGGGGCCGCTCCAAGACCCGGTCAATCTAGCACACGGGGTTTTGCCGGCACGATGGCTTCCGTTTCTCCAACTTCAACCGTTGTTGAGCCGCCTTTGGCGGAATACAGCCGTTTCGTGCAGCGCGTGCGTCGCCGCCATGCTGACCTCCTGCCCTTGCTGGCACAGGGCGTGCCCGACGGCGCCAGCATCCAGGCCCTGATCGAAGCCCTCCTCGCCACCGGCCGCCCGCTGCCCTCGGCCTTGCGCATCGCGCGCCAGCTGGTGCTGGAGCGGCTGGCGGTGCTGGACGTGGAGCAGCACGCGCGGCTGGAGGACGTCACCAGCGCCATGACGGCACTGGCCGAAACCACGCTGGAGGCGGCGCTCGCGGAGGCGCGCGCGCAGGAGTCCGAGCGCCACGGCCAGCCGCGCACCGCCGCCGGCGAGCCGATCGAGTTCTGGATTGTGGGCATGGGCAAGCTCGGAGCGCGCGAGCTCAACGTCTCCTCCGACATCGACCTGATCTACGTGTACGAGGAGGACGGCGAAACCGACGGCGCGGTGCCCATCTCCGCGCACGAGTACTTCGCCAAGGTGGCCAAGCGGCTGTATGCGCTCATTGGCGACACCACCGACGACGGCTTCGTCTTCCGCGTGGACCTGGCGCTGCGGCCCAACGGCAACTCCGGCCCGCCGGTGGTGAGCCTGTCGATGCTGGAAACCTACTTCTATGCGCAGGGCCGCGAGTGGGAGCGCTTCGCCTGGCTCAAGAGCCGCGTGGTGGCGCCGCGCGCGGCGGTCACCAGCGGGCGCGCGCTGCAGCTGCGCGACCTGGTGACGCCCTTCGTGTACCGGCGCTACCTGGATTACGGCGTCTTCGAAGGCTTGCGCCAACTGCACCTGCGCATCCGCGAGGAGGCCCAGCGCCGTGCCGCCGGCCGGCCCGAGCGTGCCAACGACGTGAAGCTGTCGCGCGGGGGCATCCGCGAGATCGAGTTCATCGTGCAACTGCTGCAGGTGGTGCGCGGTGGGCACTTCCCGGAGATCCGAACCCGCTCCACGCTGCGCGCGCTGCAGAAGCTCACCGCGCATGGACTGATGGCCCCGGCCACCGCCGAGCGGCTGGCACGGGCCTACACCTTCCTGCGCCGCGTCGAGCACCGCATCCAGTACCTGGACGACCAGCAGACGCACCTGCTGCCCACTGCCGACGGCGACCTGGGCTGGATCGCGCGCAGCATGGAGCTCACCTGCAGCGCCGATGCCTGCGAGCTGCTGGACCGCCTGGGCGAGACGCGCGAGTTCGTGGCGCTGGAGTTCGACGCCCTGCTGCACGACGGCCGCAGTCCGCCCACCCGCGGCAACGGCTGCCGCAGCTGCGGCGGCACGCCGCTGCCGGTGGACGATGAGGGTTTCCTGGCCAAGCTGCCGGGTGAGCTGGGTCAGCGTGTGCGCCAGTGGGTGCAGCAGCCCAAGGTGCAGGCGCTGCGCGACGACAGCAAGCTGCGCCTGGCGCGGCTGGTGCAGCGCGCGGCCGAGGCGGTGGAGCGCCAGAGCTGCACCCCGGAGGCGGCGCTGCGCTTCATCGACTGGCTGGAGCCGCTGATGCGGCGCGAGAGCTACTTCGCGCTGCTGGTGGAGCGGCCCGAGGTGCAGGCGCGGCTGCTGCGGCTGCTGGGCCTGGCGCGCTGGCCGATGCGCTACCTGATGCGCCATCCGGGCGTGATCGACGAGTTGGCGGACCGCCGCATCATCGACCAGCGCTTCGACCGCGCCGCCTTCTCGCGCGAGCTCGACGAGCGCCATGCCGCCTGGGAGCGCTCGGGCGAGGCTTCGGAGGAGGCGCTGCTCGACACCCTGCGCCGCGCCCACCATGCCGAGGTGTTCCGCATCCTGGTGCGTGACGTGGAAGGCCACATCACCGTGGAGCAGGTGGCCGACGACCTCTCGGCGCTGGCCGACGCGGTGCTGGAGCGCACGCTGCACTGGGGCTGGCATCACCTGCGTAAGAAGCACCGTGAGGTGCCGCGATTTGCCGTCATCGCCTACGGCAAGCTCGGCGGCAAGGAGCTGGGATATGGAAGCGACCTGGACCTGGTCTTCCTCTTCGATGACGAGGATGAGGGTGCCGCGGAGACCTACGCCGGCTTCGTGCGCAAGCTCATCACCTGGCTGACGCTGCGCACCTCGGCCGGCGAGTTGTTCGACATCGACACCGCGCTGCGGCCCAACGGCAATTCCGGGCTGCTGGTGACCTCGCTGCAGGCCTTCGAGCGCTACCAGCTCGGCCGCGGCAGCAACACGGCCTGGACCTGGGAGCACCAGGCGCTCACGCGCGCGCGCTTCTCGGCCGGCGACCCGTCCATCGGCGTGCGCTTCGAGGAGATCCGCCGTGCCGTGCTCAGCGCGCCGCGCGACGCCGTGGCGCTGCGCCAAGAAGTGCAGGCCATGCGCGACAAGATGCGCGCCGCGCGCCCGGTGAAGGACGGGCTTTTCGACGTCAAGCACAGCCCTGGCGGCATGGTGGACGCGGAGTTCGCGGTGCAGTTCCTGGTGCTGGCCCATGGCGAGCGCCATCCGGAGTTGCTGGACAACGTGGGCAACATCGCGCTGATGTTGCGTGCGCAGGATGGGGGGCTGCTGCCCGCGGGCGTGGGCAGCGCCGCGGCTTCCGCCTACCGCGAGCTGCGCCGCGCGCAGCATCGCGCGCGGCTGGACGAGCAGCCCACGCAGTTCCCACCCGAGCAGTTCAAAGAGTCGCGCGAGGCGGTGCTGGCGCTGTGGCACGCGGTTTTTGATTGAAGCGGCGCGATCCGTTGCGCGTGTCCTCCGAGGCCTCTCGTGTGCGGGAGGCCTCGGCGTCTTCAGGCGCCGCTTTCGCAAGTCCTGGACGGATGGAGGGTGCCGCGGGGCGCCAGCCTGCTCATGCCTGGCTGGGACTGTGCGCGCTGCTGGCCTTCGGTGCCTGTACCGCCTACTTCTTCCTGTCGCCCGCGGCGCTGGACATCCAGCCCGACCGCTGGCTGCGTGAGCCCTGGCGCCTGTGGACGGCGGCCTGGGTGCACTGGACGCCGTTGCACCTGGCGGGCAATGCCGCCGGCGCGGCGGCGCTGGCGCTTTTGGGCCGGGCCGCGGGCCTGGGCCGCGGCCACGCGCTGGGCGCCTTCATCTCCTGGCCGCTGACGCACCTGCTGCTGGCACTGTGGGGCATGCCCGGGCTGATGCACTACGGCGGGCTGTCGGGTGTGCTGCACGCCGGCGTGGCGTTGGCCAGCACGGTGCTGCTAGCGCGGCGCGGGCTGCAGCGCGCGGTGGGCGTGGCGGTCTGGGCGGGGCTGCTGCTGAAGCTGGCGTGGGAGTCGCCCTGGGGGCCGCGGTTGGCGGTGGGATGGGATTTCACCGTCGCGACGCATGCGCATGTGGCGGGAGTGCTGGCCGGGCTGTTGTGTGCCTTGGCCGTGGAATGGCATGAGCGACAGAAAAACAAACCTTGATGCTCGCGCCGTGGCCGGCATCGTGCTGTGCTGCGGGTTGTGGGGCCTGAACCAGGTGGCCACCAAGGTGGCGCTGGCGGAGATCGCACCGCTGCTGCAGGCCGGACTGCGTTCACTGGGCGCGGCGCTGCTGGTGGCGCTGTGGTCGCGGGCGCGGGGCCAGGCGTTGCGGGGAGGTGCGCCGGCGGGCGCCTGGCGTGGCGGGCTGCTGGCCGGGGCGTTGTTCGCGGCCGAGTTCGGCTGCATCTTCATCGGGCTGCAGTACACCAGCGCCTCGCGCATGGTGGTGTTCGTGTACCTCGCTCCCTTCGTGGTGGCACTGGGCATGCCGCTGATCGCGCGCGCCGAGCGGCTGTCGGGGCTGCAGGCGGCGGGGCTGCTGGTGGCTTTCACGGGCGTGGCCTGGGCTTTCGGCGAAAGCTTCAACGGTCCGGCCACGGCCGGCTCGCACCAATGGCTGGGCGATGCACTGGGTGTGCTGGCGGCGCTGCTGTGGGGCTGCACCACCCTGTCCATCCGCGCCACACGGCTCTCGGCCGCCCCGGCGGAAGTGACGCTGCTCTACCAGCTCGGCGTCTCGGGCGTGCTGCTGTTGGTGGCCTCGGCGCTGGCCGGCGAGCCCTGGCCAGCGCGCGTGGGCGCGCTGTCAATGGCGATGATGGGCTTCCAGATTGTGGTGGTCAGCTTCGCCAGCTACCTGCTGTGGTTCGAGCTGCTGCGCCGCTACCCGGCGACCAAGCTCTCCGCTTTCACGCTGCTCACGCCGCTGGCGGGCTTGCTGGCCGGCGTGGCGTTGCTGGATGAGCCCCTCACCGCCCGGCTGGTGGCGGCGACCGTGGCGGTGTGCGTGGGCATCGCCGCCGTGAACCGGCGGCCGCGCTGAAAAAGAAAGCGCCCCCGCGGGGGCGCCGTGCTCAGGTTCGGCAGGTGGCCGGGCTCAGGCATCAGCCGATGCCGTGTCGGCCGGCACCGCCAGCTTCTGCGCCATCTCCTTGCGGAAGCGGTTGAGCGCCTGGACGTTCGGAAACTCGCGGCCCATGAGCAGGCTCATGTTGTGCAGGATGCGCTCCACGACCTTGCCTTCCCAGGTGGCGTCGAACTGGATCTGCTTGTCCAGCCACTGTTCCAGCCAGTCGGGATCGGGCAGGCGGCTCTGCACGGTGTCGCGCGGGAACAACTTCTCGTTGACATGCAGGTTGGTTGGGTGCAGAGGCTGCGAGGTGCGGCGGGCGCTGGCCATGAGCACGCCGACCTTGGCGAAAGCCAAGCGCGCCGCGTCGCCGTGCTGCGCCAGCGCGCGCTTCATGTAGCGCAGGTAGGCGCCGCCGTGGCGGGCTTCGTCGCGGGCCAGCGTCTCGTAGATGGCCTTGATCACCGGCTCGGTGTGCCACTCCGCCGCGCGGCGGTACCAGTGGTTCAGGCGGATCTCGCCGCAGAAGTGGAGCATCAGCGTCTCCAGCGGCGGCGCCGGATCGAATTCGAAGCGCACCTCGTGCAGCTCGGCCTCGGTGGGCACCAGGTCGGGGCGGAAACGGCGCAGGTACTCCATCATCACCAGGGAGTGCTTCTGCTCTTCGAAGAACCACACGCTCATGAAACCGCAGAAGTCGCTGTCGCCGCGGTTGTCCCGCAGGAACATCTCGGTGGCCGGTAGCGCCGCCCACTCGGTGATGGCGTTCATCTTGATTGTGTGCGCCTGCTCCTCGCTCAGCTGTGCGGCATCGAAGCGGTCCCAGGGAATGTCCGTGTCCATGTTCCAGCGGACGGCTTCGAGTTGCTTGAAGAGTTCGGGATAAAGCATGGCGGACGACATTTCCTGAGACGAGCGGTTTTTGGGCAGAACCGCGAATTTTAGAGGGGCACCCTGATAACCCTATGACAACTCCTACAGCGGCAGCCGACTTTCGCGTCTGATGCCAATCAATGACCTGCTTTGCCAAATTCTCGTTGCAGCGGGGATGCAAAGGTAACGGTGCATCACAGTGATGGAACCGGGCATGTGGTGTGTTGTCTCATGTCCGTGCCGATGCTGTTGAAGGCGCTCAGCACGACATCTGTTTTTCTGCCCTGCCGCCCGCCGGCACCGCCGGCTGCAATCCCGTAAGCGCTTCTCCTCCTCCCTCCCTCCCTCGTTCGCTACGGGGCGCGGCACGGCAGTCTTTATGAGCCACGGGGCACCGCTCGACGCGGTGCCCCGTTTTTCTTTTTAGGCGGCGGGAAGGGGGGTACGCCGGCGGCTCAGAGCCAGCCCTTGCGCTTGAAGTACCAGAACGGCGTGATAACGCTGAAGAACATCAGACCCAGCGCGAAGGGATAGCCCAGCTCCCAGTCCAGCTCGGGCATGAACTTGAAGTTCATGCCGTAGAGGCTGGCAATGAGCGTGGGCGGCAGCAGCGCCACCGAAGCCACTGAAAAGATCTTGATGATGTTGTTTTGGTTGATGTTGATGAAGCCGACGGTGGCGTCCATCAGGAAGTTGATCTTGTCGAACAGGAACGCCGTATGGCTGTCCAGCGAGTCGATGTCACGCAGGATCTGGCGCGCTTCCTCAAACTGCTCGGCATTGAGCATGCGGCTGCGCATGAGGAAGCTCAGCGCGCGGCGCGTGTCCATGACGTTGCGGCGGATGCGGCCGTTGAGGTCCTCCTCGCGCGCGATGGCCGTGAGCGCCTCGCCGGCAGCGACGTCGTTGACCTCCTGCCGCAGCACGCGCTGGCTGACCTTCTCCAGGTTGTCGTAGATGCCCTCCAGCGCATCGGCGCTGTACTCGGCGTCGGCGTCGTAGAGCTTGAGCAGCACGTCCTTGGCGTCCTCGATCAGGGCCGGGATGCGCCGCGCGCGCAGGCGAAGCAGCCGGAACACCGGAAGGTCTTCGTCATGAACCGAGAACAGCACGTTCTCGCGCAGGATGAAGGCCACGCGCACGCTGCGCGAGCCCTGCTCGTCATGGCCCTTGTCGGCGTCGATGAGGAAGTCCGAGCGCATGTGCAGCTCGCCGTTGTCCTCCTCGTAGAAGCGTGCCGATTCCTCCAAGTCCTCGTCCACGATGTCGGCGGGCAGCACCAAGCCGAAGCGGGCGTGGATCCAGGCTTTTTCCTCTTCGGTGGGGGCTTCCAGATCGACCCACACCGGCTTGAGGCCGTTCAGCGGGGCGGGATCGTGCAGTTCTTCCTGCAGCAGCCGGCCCTTGAGCTTGCCGGCCTCCAACGTGAACACATTGAGCATCTGCCCATCTCCAACGACGCATGTGTTGCGGGGCGCCGTGCGCGCCAGAAGGCTGTACGCCGGGCCCGTCGAGGTTGTGAAAACCGCCTCACCCCTCGTGGGTCCGCCAGGCGGTCACGCGTCGGAGTGGACGGTCACCAAGGGTGACTTAGGTCCAATGCTGTCTCCGTAAAAGGGACCCGCGAATTATCTCACCGGCCTTAGGGGTCCTCCGCCCCAGACGGCATGCGCGATTGCGCGCAATTCATGCGCAAGCACCACGCCATCGCCCTCGCGCAAGCCGGGTGATCGGGACAGCGCACGCGCCAGCAGCGCGGAAAGCGCCTCCGGCAGCTCAGGGCGCAGCGCGCGCAGTGGTTGCGGCTCCTTGCGCGCGATGGACTGCAGCAGCTGTCCCAGTGACTCGCCTTCGTGTGGCAGCCGTGCGGTCAGTAGCTGAAACACCATCGCCGCCAGCGCGTAGAGGTCGCTGCGCGCATCGGCGCCGGCGCCGGCCAGCAGTTCCGGCGCCATGTACGCCGGCGTGCCCAGCAGCAGCCCGCTACGCGTGCGTGCGGCGTCATGCAGCCGGGCCAGACCAAAATCGGTGAGCTTGAGCTGGTCCGAGTGGAGGTCCAGCATCACGTTGGCGGGTTTGACGTCGCGATGCAGCACACCCTGGCGATGCGCATAGGCCAGCGCCTCGGCCACGCGCGCACCGATCTCCAGCACCAACGGCTCGGGCAGCAACCGCGCCGGTTGCGTGTAGCGCGTGAGATCACAGCCGGGCAGCAACTCCATCACTAGGTAACCCAGGCCACCGGCTTGGCCGGCGTCGAACACTTGCACGATGTCCGAGTGGTGCAGACGCCGTGCTGCTTCGGCTTCAGCCAGGAAGGCCTGCTGCAGGTTCTGCGCCGAGGTGGCGTCGCTTTCCTGGAGCATCAGCGTCTTGAGCGCGCGCGCAGCACCGCTGGCGACGTCGTGGGCCAGGTACACGGCACCCAAGGCACCGCGGCCGATGAGGCGCTCGATGCGCAGGCCCGCGAACAGCATGCCCGGCATCAGGCCTTCGGTCGTCATCAGTGCCGGCGCGGCGGGCTGTTCGCGCCGCCGCCGCCACCATGCCGTCAGCGCCCATGTCATGTGCTGCCCGCCCCTGCTGCTCAGCTTGGGGCACCTTAGCACGCACCGGGACGGCTGCCGGCGATGGTGGCTGTGACGCTGGGTCTCAGTCGCCGAAGGCCAGCATGAGGCTCAGGCCCGAGGTCACGATGACGGGCAGCGTCCAGCGGTCTTGTGCAGGAGGTGTTTCGACCAGCTCCGGCGACAGTGTCTCGTGAGGCTGGAGGATGCGGGGCCGGCGTGCATCGATCAGGCGTAGCCCCTGTCCATGGCGTAGCTGCAACTGCTGCACCACTTCGGGCAGTGGCCGCCGGGCCACCATCGTCTCGAAGCGTGCGCCCGTGAGCTTCGGGCGCAACTCTTCGAACAGCTGCGCTGCCCAGCGCGCGCGCCACTGCTCGCGGCTGCTGTGCGCCACCCACTTGCTGACGCGGTGCGTCAGCTTGGGAGCGCAGCCCACCAGCACCCAGTGCGTACCGGGGCCGGCCAGCGGCTGGAGCAGGCGTAGCGCGTGCTCGGGGTCATCGACGAACGCAGCGATCTTTTGCATGAGACACCTCCTGCGGCGGCAAGGTCAGGCCGCCGAGGACTCCGACGGCAGCGATTGTGTGGCTCGGCGTGCAGTCAGCCAGCCCGCCCCCAGCACGCCAGCCACCAACACCACATAGAGTGCCACGCGCGCCGTCAGGTTCGGGTCGAACACGGCATCGAGCAGCGGTTCGCCCACGATCATCTTGGCCGCCGTGAAGGCCAGCACGCCCGCGCCGATGTAGGTGATGGCGGGGAAGCGCTCGACCAGCTTGAGCACCACGGAACTGCCCCAGACCACGATGGGCACGCTGATGAGCAGGCCGATGACAACCAGGTCAAAGGCGCCGTGCGCCGCGCCGGCCACGCCCAGCACGTTGTCCACGCCCATGAGCGCGTCGGCAATGACGATGGTCTTCATCGCGCCCCAGAAAGTGTTGGCGCCGGCACCGCCATGGCCGCCCTCTTCGGACTGCGGGGCCAGCAGCTTGTAGGCGATCCACACGAGACCCAGGCCGCCCACGAGCATCAGCCCCGGGATCTTGAGCAGCCACACCACGCCCAGCGTCATGAGTGAGCGCATCGCGATGGCGCCGACGGTGCCCCAGAGAATGGCTTTTTTCTGCAGGTGCGTGGGCAGGCTGCGTGCGGCCAGCGCGATGACGATGGCGTTGTCGCCGGCCAGCACCAGGTCGATGAGGATGATGGCCGCGAGGGCCGAGAACCAGGCAGGGGAAAGAAACTCCATGAGGGCTCCGAAAGTGGATTGCAGGACGGACGGTGCGCAGCGTCCGGCAGGAATGCACGACGGAGGGACCAGGGAGTGTGTCGCCGCCTTCGAGCACCCGCGCCGGGCGGTGTGCGTCGAAGGTCTTGCTCAGCGCCCGTGGTGTGCACGGGCCCAACAGGCCGGAAGTCAAGCTTCGTATTGACGACCTGCTGATCATCCGTTGCCGTGTGGCTGGTGGCACCGGACGGGAGCTACTCCCCTTCAGGAGCGCCATTAAAACAGAAGGCGCCCGAAGGCGCCCTTGTGGGGATTGCGTAGACGCGGCGAGCGTCTGGCGGTCAGCCCACAGCGCTTTCCTGCGGCTTGCGCGCGGCAATCCACTTGCCCCAGGCCAGCACCAGCAACGCGCCGGCGATGCCCGCGGCGTAGCGCAGCGTGGCGCTTTCTTGCAGCTTGGGCATCCAGGACAGCGTTTCGGGGTTGATCACCGCTGGGTCGCTCACGGCCATAGTGCCGGCGATCCAGCCCAACAGCATGCCGCCCAGCGTGATCACGACGGGGAAACGGTCCATGAGCTTGATCACCATCTGGCTGCCCCAGACGATGATGGGGATGCTCACCAGCAGGCCGAAGATCACCAGCGGCATCTGGTGATGCTCGCCCGCGCCCTGCGCGGCGCCGGCGATGGCGATGACGTTGTCTAGGCTCATCACGAAGTCGGCCACGATCACCGTCTTGACCGCCGCCCAGAGCTTGTCGCTGGCCTGGATGTTGGCGTGGTCGTCGTCGTCCTGCGGCGCCAGCAGCTTGATGCCGATCCACACCAGCAGTGCCGCGCCCACGAGCTTCAGGAAGGGAATGGCCAGCAGCGTGAGGGCGAAGAAGATCAGGATCACGCGCAGCACGATGGCGCCCACGGTGCCCCAGATGATGCCCTTGGTACGCTGCGCGGGTGCCAGCTTACGGCAGGCCAGCGCGATAACGACGGCGTTGTCGCCGCCCAAGAGGATGTCGATCATGATGATCTGACCGACGGCGAGCCAGAACGCTGGCGTCAGGAACTGTTCCATGGAAAGGCTGTAAGGGTTCGGACCGGGGCGCGAGTGTAGGCGCGCGGCGCCGCCCCGCCGTGCGTGGAATTACAGATGCAGCCCTTGCGTGCTGTGCCCAACGAGAAAAAGGCCGCTTGCGCGGCCTTTTTCGTGTGGAGGGTGTGCCGGGATTACAGCAGTGCCTTGAGCAGCTTGCCCATCTCCGACGGGTTGCGCGTGACCTTGAAGCCGCACTCTTCCATGATGGCAAGCTTGGCGTCAGCGGTGTCGGCGCCGCCGGAGATCAGCGCGCCGGCGTGGCCCATGCGCTTGCCCGCAGGGGCGGTGACGCCGGCGATGAAGCCGACGACGGGCTTCTTCATGTTGGCCTTGCACCACTGGGCGGCTTCGGCCTCGTCGGGACCACCGATCTCACCGATCATGATCACGGCGTCCGTGTCCGGGTCGTCGTTGAAGGCGCGCATCACGTCGATGTGCTTCAGACCGTTGATCGGGTCGCCGCCGATGCCCACGGCCGAGCTCTGGCCCAGGCCGATCTCGGTGAGCTGCGCCACGGCTTCATAGGTCAGCGTGCCCGAGCGGGACACGACGCCGATGCGGCCCTTGCGGTGGATGTGGCCGGGCATGATGCCGATCTTGATCTCGTCGGGCGTGATCAGGCCGGGGCAGTTGGGGCCCAGCAGCAGCGTTTCCTTGCCGCCGGCAGCGACCTTGGCCTTCATCTTGTTGCGCACTTCCAGCATGTCCCGAACCGGAATGCCTTCGGTGATGCAGATGGCCAGGTCCAGGTCGGCCTCGACGGCTTCCCAGATGGCGGCCGCGGCGCCCGCGGGCGGCACGTAGATCACGCTGACGGTGGCGCCCGTCTCGGCCTTGGCTTCCTTGACGCTGGCGTAGATGGGAATGTCAGCGAACTTCTCGCCGGCCTTCTTGGGGTTCACGCCGGCAACGAAGCACTCCTTGCCGTTGGCATAGGCTTGGCAGCCCAGGGTGTGGAACTGACCGGTCTTGCCCGTGATGCCTTGGGTGATGACGCGGGTGTCCTTGTTGATGAGGATGCTCATGGGGTGTTCTTCCGAGATTCAGTGCGGGACAGCGCGGATCACTTCACCGCGGCCACGATCTTGGTGGCCGCCTCGGCCATCGTGTCGGCGGAGATGATGGGCAGGCCGGAGTCAGCCAGCATCTTCTTGCCCAGGTCCTCGTTGGTGCCCTTCATGCGCACCACCAGCGGCACCGACAGGTTCACCGCCTTGCACGCGGCGATCACGCCTTCGGCGATGGTGTCGCAGCGCATGATCCCGCCGAAGATATTGACCAGGATGCCTTTGACCTCCGGGTTCTTCAGCATGATCTTGAAGGCCTCGGTGACCTTCTCGGCCGTGGCGCCGCCGCCCACGTCCAGGAAGTTCGCCGGTTCGCCGCCGAAGAGCTTGATGGTGTCCATGGTGGCCATGGCCAGGCCGGCGCCGTTGACCAGGCAGCCGATGTTGCCGTCCAGGCTGATGTAGGCCAGGTCGAACTTGGAGGCCTCGACTTCAGCCGGGTCCTCTTCGTCCAGGTCGCGGTAGGCCACGATCTCCGGATGACGGAACAGAGCGTTGGAGTCGAAGTTGAACTTCGCGTCCAGGGCCTTGATGTTGCCGTTGCCTTCCAGGATCAGCGGGTTGATCTCGGCCAGACTGGCGTCGGTGTCCATGTAGCACTGGTACAGGCCCTTGAGCACCTGGACCGCCTGGGCTTGGCTGCCCTCGGGAACGCCGATGCCTTGAGCCAGGTACAGCGCCTGCTCGTCGGTCAGGCCGACGGCGGGCTCGACGAAGACCTTCAGGATCTTCTCAGGCGTGGCGTGGGCCACTTCCTCGATGTCCATGCCGCCTTCGGAGCTGGCCATCATCGCGACCTTCTGCGTGGCGCGGTCGGTCAGCGCGGCGACGTAGTACTCCTTCTTGATGTCGGCGCCTTCTTCGATCAGCAGGCGGCGCACCTTCTGGCCCTCGGGACCGGTCTGGTGGGTCTTGAGCTGCATGCCCAGGATCTCACCGGCCAGCGTCTTGACCTCGTCGATGGAGCGCGCGAGCTTGACGCCGCCGCCCTTGCCGCGACCGCCGGCGTGGATCTGCGCCTTCACCACCCAGACATTGCCGCCGAGCTTCTGAGCGGCTTCCACCGCCTCCTGGACGGTGAAGGCCGGGTAGCCGCGCGGCACCGGCACGCCGAACTGGCGCAGCAATTCCTTGCCTTGATATTCGTGGATCTTCATGGGGTGTGACTCTGGGGTGGATGTGTCGGCTCAGACTGTGGTCGCCGGCCGGCCGGGATTGTCGGCACCGTGGGTGCCTGTCCCGCGTGGAGAACACGTAGCGAACGCCTGCCGCGCCAGGTTGCGCCCCCGGGCCGTCACACCGCCGCCATGGAGCACGGCCACACTGCCGCGGCTGGGGCGGCAGGCGGGCTCGTTTCGCAGGAAGGCGGCAGACATTGGGGCCATGGGACTGCGGCGCTGAAACCCGCGACTGCGGGGTTCCTGGGGCCTGGGGCGTGGCAAACGGCGCGCAATGTAGCACGCGCTTCCTGCGGCCAAACTTACGCGGGGGTGTGCCCACGCACGGTGTCAATCCGTAGCCTTGCTGGCCTGGGTCAATCGTCGCCGGCCTGCAGCACGCGGCGGATCACGTCGGCGCTAAAGCCCCGCGCGGCCAGGAAGCGCATCTGCTTCGCGCGCGCGGCAGCATCGGCCGGACGCTCGCCGCCGAACTTGCGCGTCCACACCTCGCGGCAGCGCTCCAGCTCGGTGTCGCGCAGCCGCTGCGCGGCCTCGGCGTCAAGCGCCACCCCATGCTGCGCCAGCTCCTGACGGATGCGCAGGTTGCCGAAGCGCCCCGCGCGCGCATGCACGCGCGACTCGACGAAGCGCTGCTCCGACAAATAGTGTTGCGCCTGCAGCCAGTCCAGCAGTGCTTCGACGGCGCTTTCAGCCTCGGCCCAGGCCGCGTCGGTGTCCGGGGCCGCCTCGGACGCGCCGGAAGAAAAAACACCCGGCCGGGCGGACGCCGGGCCGGGTGAGCGGTGCAGCTCGGATGCGATTGCAGTCGCGGCTTCGAGCGCCGCGGCGCGCGCGTGCGGCAGCAGCTTGCGCCGCAGCTCAGCGCGGCTGTGCTCGCGCCGCGCCAGCATCGCCAGCGCGCGCGCCTTGAGCGACAGCGCCGGCTTCACGCTGGCGACCCGCAACTCGCCATGCCGGCCTTACTCGGCGTCGGTCACCGGCGGCGCGGCGCCATCACCGGCGAGCGCGGGCAGTACCGGGATGCCCATGGCCTCGCGCACCTTGTTCTCGATCTCGTGCGCCACGTCGGGGTTCTCGCGCAGGAACTCGCGCGCGTTGTCCTTGCCCTGGCCGATCTTCTCGCCTTGGTAGGCGTACCAGGCGCCGGACTTGTCCACGATCTTGGCGGCCACGCCCATGTCGATGATCTCGCCCTCGCGGCTGATGCCCTCGCCGTAGAGGATGTCGAACTCGGCCGTCTTGAACGGGGGGCTGACCTTGTTCTTGACCACCTTGACCTTGGTTTCGTTGCCGATGACCTCCTCACCCTTCTTGATGCTGCCGGTGCGGCGGATGTCCAGGCGCACCGAGGCATAGAACTTGAGCGCGTTGCCACCGGTCGTGGTCTCGGGGTTGCCGAACATCACGCCGATCTTCATGCGGATCTGGTTGATGAAGATGACCATGCAGTTGGTCTTCTTGATCGTGGCGGTGAGCTTGCGCAGCGCCTGGCTCATCAAGCGCGCCTGCAGGCCCGGCAGCGAGTCGCCCATCTCGCCTTCGATTTCGGCCTTGGGCGTGAGCGCGGCGACCGAGTCGATGACGATCAGGTCCACTGAGCCCGAGCGCACCAGCGCGTCGGTGATCTCCAGCGCCTGCTCGCCGGTGTCGGGCTGGCTGATGAGCAGGTCCTGCAGGTTCACGCCCAGCTTCTGCGCGTACTGCACGTCCAGCGCGTGCTCGGCGTCGATGAAGGCGCACACGCCGTTTTGCTTCTGCATCTCGGCAATGACCTGAAGCGTCAGCGTCGTCTTGCCCGAGGACTCGGGGCCGTAGATCTCGATCACGCGCCCGCGCGGCAGGCCGCCCACGCCCAGCGCGATGTCCAGGCCCACGCGAGCCGGTGGAGACGACCTGGATGTCTTCGATGGCCTCGCCCTCGCCCAGCCGCATGATCGAGCCCTTGCCGAACTGCTTCTCGATCTGGGCCAGCGCCGCCTGCAGGGCCTTGGCTTTTTCGGTGTTGAGTGCCTTCACAGGTGCGTCCATTGCTTTCTCCGGTTTCGTGGCCATGATTTTATCGCGAAGCTGTATGTTTATACAGGTGTGGAGGGACTTTGCGGGGTCGGCCCCCTGGCCGACTCCCTAAAATGAAGACAGTGCCGGCCAGCACAAGGCCGGAGAAGCTGTCAACGAGGAGATAAGGCATGCGCATCCTGATTGCCGAAGACGACCAGGTGCTGGCCGACGGGCTGCTGCGCTCATTGCGCAACAGCGGCTACGCGGTGGATCAGGTCAGCAGCGGTACTGAGGCCGATGCCGCGCTGTCTTCCCACGAGTTCGACCTGCTCATCCTGGACCTGGGCCTGCCCAAGCTCCACGGTTTCGAGGTGTTGCGCAAGCTGCGTGCGCGAGGCAGCGCGGTGCCGGTGCTCATTCTGACCGCGGCCGACGGCATCGAACAGCGGGTCAAGGGCCTGGACCTGGGCGCGGACGACTACATGGCCAAGCCCTTCGCGCTGGCCGAGCTGGAGGCGCGCGTGCGCGCCCTCACCCGCCGCGGCCTGGGCACGGCCTCCAACGTCATCAAGCACGGGCCGCTGTCTTTCGACGCCACAGGGCGCGTGGCTTACATCAACGACCAGATGATCGACCTCTCCGCGCGCGAACTCTCGCTGCTGGAGGTGCTGCTGCAGCGCGCCGGGCGCCTGGTGAGCAAGGACCAGCTCGTGGAGCGGCTGTGCGAGTGGGGCGAGGAGGTCTCGAACAACGCCATCGAGGTCTACATCCACCGCCTGCGCAAGAAGATCGAGCAGGGGCCGATCCGCATCGCCACCGTGCGCGGCCTGGGCTACTGCCTGGAGAAGATCCCCGGCTGATTGCGCCAGCGCGCCGCAGGCCGCGGCGCCCGGCCGCCGTGGCGCCCACCATGTTTGCTTCCTCCCGCGAGCAACGCTCCCTCTTCGGCGAGATCCTGGACTGGATGCTCGCGCCGCTGCTGCTGCTGTGGCCGATGAGCGTGAGCATCACCTACCTGGTGGCGCAGGGCATCGCGCACCGCCCCTACGACCGCGACCTGGGCGAGATGGCGCGCACGCTGGCGCGCCGCGTGGTGGTGGAGAGCGAGGCCGGGCGCGCGGTGCTGGCGCCCGAGCGCATCGCCGAAACGCTGGGCGACACGCTGCGCGCCGACGACACGGGGCAGTTCTATTTCCAGGTGCTGGGCACGCACGGCGAACTGGTGGCCGGCGACCGCGAGCTCCCCCCGCCCACCGGCGACGCTGCCCCCGCGGGCGAGCTGCGCTTTCGCGACGACCAGCTGCTCGACGAGCCCGTGCGCGTGGCCTCGGTGCGCCTGGCGCTGCCGGTGGCGCCGGACGAGGAGCCGCCGCTGGTGCAGGTGGCCGAGACGCTGGACCGCCGCTCGCGCCTGGCCACCGAGATCATCAAGGGCGTGATCCTGCCGCAGTTCGTGATCCTGCCCGTGGCGGTGCTGCTGGTGTGGCTGGCGCTGGCGCGCGGCCTGGCGCCGCTGAACGACCTGCAGCGCCGCATCCGCCAGCGCGAGAGCCAGGACCTGAGCCCCATCGACGAGCGCGACGCGCCCGAGGAGGTCACGCCGCTGGTGCGCGCCATCAACGACCTGCTGGAGCGCCTGGACACCTCGATGAAGGCGCAGAAGCACTTCCTGGCCGACGCGGCCCATCAACTCAAGACGCCGCTGGCGGGCCTGCGCATGCAGGCGGAGCTCGCCCAACGGGAAATCGACGCCGGCAGCGACACGCAGGCGGTGAAACGCTCGCTGCAGCAGATCGCCCTGTCCAGCCAGCGCGCGGCGCACATGGTCAACCAGCTGCTGTCCATGGCCCGCGCCGAGGACGAGGAGCAGGGCCGGCGCGTGCAGTCCTTCGACCTGGCGCGGCTGGCCACCGAGGCCGTGCACGACCTCGTGCCCAAGGCCATGGACAAGCGCATCGACCTGGGCTACGAGGGCCCCGAGGACGGTGAGGCGCTGCCGCCGCTGTCCGGCCAGCCGGTGCTGGTGGGCGAGCTGGTGCGCAACCTGGTGGACAACGCGCTGCAGTACACCCCGGCCGGCGGCACCGTGACGGTGCGGGTGCGGATGGACCCCGCCACCGCCGACGACCCCGCGCAGCCGGTGCTGCTGCTGCAAGTGGAGGACTCGGGCCCCGGCATCGCGCCGGCCGAGCGCGAGCTGGTCTTCCAACCCTTCTACCGCGCGCTGGGCACGAACGTGGACGGCAGCGGCCTGGGGCTGGCGATCGTGCGCGAGATCGCGCAGCGTCATAACGCCGACATCACGCTGGAAGACACCTACGACCGTGCCACCCATGCCATGCCCGGCACGCGCGTGAGCGTGAGGTTCAGGCTGCCGCCGCAGGAGCCGGCGGACGAGGCGGCGGATGAGGCCGCGCCGCAGGGCGAGCCCCGGCCGGACACGGGCCTGGCGGGCTGATCAGGACTGCATCAGCCGCCGGCTGCGCGCGATCGACATCAGCATTCCCAGGCTCAGCCCCAGCGTGACCATGGCGGTGCCGCCGTAGCTGATGAAGGGCAACGGCACGCCCACCACGGGCAGGATGCCGCTGACCATGCCCATGTTGACGAAGGCGTAGGTGAAGAAGCTCAGCGAGATCGCCCCGGCCAGCAGCCGCGCGAAGGTGGTGGGCCCCTCGGCGGCGATCATCAGCCCGCGCACGATCAGGAACGTGAAGCCCAGCAGCAGGCTCAGCGTGCCCGCCAGCCCGAACTCCTCGGAGAAGGCGGCGAAGACGAAGTCGGTGGTGCGCTCGGGAATGAACTCCAGGTGCGTCTGCGTGCCCTTCATGAAGCCCTTGCCCGTGGTGCCGCCGGAGCCGATGGCGATCATGCCCTGGATGGTGTGGAAGCCCTTGCCCAGCGGGTCCTTGGCCGGGTCCAGCAGCGTGCACACGCGGTGCTTCTGGTATTCGCGCAGCACCACCCAGTCCGTGTCGGGCTGGCAGAGCTGCTCCTCGCTGGCGATGATCGCGCCGATGCCCAGCGTGCCGGCGATGAGCACCGGCAGGATCAGCCGCCAGCTCAAGCCCGCGAAGAAGATCACGTACAGCCCCGCCGAGAAGATCAGCAGCGAGGTGCCCAGGTCGGGCTGCTTGGCCACCAGCAGGAACGGCAGCAGCACCAGTCCCCAGGCGACAGCGAAATCGCTGCGCCGCGCCTGCCCCTCGCGGCGGTGGAACCACCACGCCACCATCAGCGGCGTGGCGATCTTGAGCATCTCGCTGGGCTGGATCACCACGCCCACGTTGAGCCAGCGCGTGGCGCCCTTCTTGGTGATGCCGAACAGCAGCGTGGCCACCAGCAGCGCCACGCCCAGGCTGTACAGCGGCACCGCCAGCTGCAGCAGCCGCTGCGGTGGCACCTGCGCCACCACGAACATGATCCCGGCGGCCAGGATCATGTTGCGGCCGTGGTCCACGAAGCGCGTGCCATGGTCGTAGCCGACGGAGTACATCGTCACCAGCCCACCCACGGCCAGCAGCAGCACGCCCAGGAGCAGCAGGAAATCGAAGCCCGAGAACACCGGGCGCAGCCGCTGCCACAGCGTGGGGCGCACCAGCACCGCGTTCATCGTTTCACTTCCTCATTGGCAGCCGCGCCCTGCGCCATGCGCTGTGGCGGCGTGCCGAAGCCCGCCAGCACCTCTACGTTGCCCGGCAGCGGGACGTCCTCGGCGCGGCGCGGCGTGCCGATGGGCGCCACGCTCTGGCCGCGGCGCGTGGCGGCGACATCATCCTCGCTGGGGTAGTTGCCCAGCAGCCAGTAGTCGAAGACCCGGCGCGCGATGGGCGCGGCCGCGGCGGCGCCGAAGCCCGCGTTTTCCACGACCACCGCCAGCGCGATGGTGGGCTCCTCCAGCGGCGCGAAGGCCAGGTACAGCGAGTGGTCGCGTTGGTGCTCGGCCAGCCGCGCGGCGTTGTAGCGCTCATGCTGGCGCACGGTCACCGCCTGCGCCGTGCCGGTCTTGCCGCCGCTCTTGTAGGGCGCACCGGCAAAGACCCGGGTGGAGGTGCCTTCCTGCGTCACGCCGTACATGGCGCGCTTGATGATCTCCACGTGCTCGGGCTTGAGCGCCAGCGGCGGCAGCGCCTCGCGTTCCACCGGGCGCTTCTGGTGCGTGACCACGTCCTGCACCTCGCGCACCAGGTGCGGCGGCGGGCGTTGCCCGCCGGAGAGCAGCGTGGACATGGCGTTGGCGACCTGCAGCATGGTGAAGTTGTTGTAGCCCTGGCCGATGCCCAGCGAGATGGTTTCGCCGGCGTACCACTTCTGCTGCTCGGGCCGCTTGTAGGCGCGGCGCTTCCACTCGGTGCTGGGCAGGATGCCGGTGGCCTCGCCCTGGATGTCGATGCCCGTGCGCCGGCCGAAGCCGAAGGGTTCGAGCTGGTCGTGCATCAGGTCCACGCCCATCTCGTTGGCCAGCGAGTAGTAGTAGACGTTGCTGGACATGACGATGGAGCGGTGCATGTCCACCGCCCCCAGCCCGTGGTCGCCGTGGCTGCGGAAGGTGTGGTTGCCGAACTGGAAGCTGCCGTTGTCGTAGATGACCTGGCCGGCGTGGCGCTTGCCGNTGTTGAGCGCCGCCATGGCCATGAAGGGCTTGAAGGTGGAGCCCGGCGGATAGGTGCCGCGCAGCGCGCGGTTGAGCAGCGGCTTGTCGATGGACTCGTTGAGCTCGCGCCAGTTGTCGACGTCGATGCCGTCCACGAACAGGTTGGGGTCGAAGGTGGGCTTGCTCACGAAGGCCAGCACCTCGCCCGAGCGCGGGTCCATCGCCACCAGCGCGCCGCGGCGATCGCCGAAAAGGTCCTCCACCAGCGCCTGCAGCTTGATGTCCACCGACAGCACCACCGTGTTGCCCGGCGTGGGCGGGTGCGTGCGCAGCCGCCGCACGGCGCGCCCGCCGGCGCTGGTCTCGACTTCCTCGAAGCCGGTGGTGCCGTGCAGCACCGTCTCGTAGCTCTGCTCCACGCCGAGCTTGCCGATGTAGTCGGTGCCGCGGTAGTTGGCCTGCAGCGACTCGTCCCACTCCTCCATGGCCTTCTTTTCGGCCTGGTTGATGCGGCCCATGTAGCCGATGAGGTGGCTGCCGGTCTCGCCCAGCGGGTACTGGCGGAACAGCCGTGCCTTGACTTCCACGCCCGGGAACAGGAAGCGCTGCGCCGTGAAGCGCGCCACCTCCTCGTCGCTGAGGCGGTTGCGCAGCGGCACCGAGTCGAAGCTCTTGCTCTCTTCCAGCAGCCGCTTGAAGCGGCGGCGGTCGCGTGGCGTGATCTCCACCATTTCCGACAGCTGCTCGATCACGCGCTCCATCGGCTGCTCCAGCTTGGAGGGCGTGATCTCCAGCGTGTAGGCCGAGTAGTTGGTGGCCAGCACCACGCCGTTGCGGTCCACGATCAGCCCGCGGTTGGGCACCGAGGGCAGCACGGCGATGCGGTTGGCCTCGGCGCGCGCGGAGAGCTTCTCGTGCTGCATCACCTGCAGGTAGAAGAGCCGCGCCCCGATCAGGCCGAAGCCGATCAGCACGAAGGCCACCGCCGCCAGCACCCGGCTGCGGAAACGGTGCAGTTCGCGCTCGACGTTGCGGAGTTCGGTCACGCTGTGAACGGGGGTTGCCAGGGGTGGAGGGGGCGCACTGTGCGGGAGGTGCCGCGGTTATGCAGGTGCGGGGGCATTGGCGGACAGCGGCGCGGCACGAGCGGCGGCGGGCGGCTCAGAGCGGGCGGTTCTCGTCCGGGTCGGGCGCGCGGCGCTGCGGTGCCAGCAGCAGCCAGGCCGCCGGCGGCCACAGCAGTGTCTCGAACAGCGGCGCCAGGAACAGGCTCCAGCCCGGGAACATGTCGCCGGCCAGCAGCCGCACCACCAGCGACACCACGTGCGCGCCCAGGAACAGCGGCGCGATCTGCAGCGCCTGCTCCAGCACGCTGAACCAGCGCAGCCGCCGGTGCACGGTAATGGCGAAGTACGACAGCAGCGAGTAGGCCAGCGCGTGCTGGCCCAGCAGCGCGCCATGGTTGACGTCCATCACCAGCCCGGCCATGAAGGCCACGCCCACGCCGATGCGCCGGGGCTGGTGCACGTTCCAGAACACCAGCACCAGCGCCAGCAGGTCGGGCATGGCGGGCACGCGTCCCAGCGGCAGCAGGTTGATGGCCAGCGCCACCAGCAGCGCGCACCAGACGAACAGCGGGTTGGCCGGTAGCAGCAGCTGGTCCGAGCCGCGCGGCATGATCATCGTGGCCCTCCACTGCCGGCCAGGGCGTCCTTCGGGTCCGGGCGCGTGGGCAGCTGCCGGCTCATGGGCTCCAGCACCAACACGTGGTGCACGTTGTCCATCTGCGCCGCGGTCTTCAGGCTCACGCGCGCGAAACCGCCTTCGGCGCGGCGGTCGATGTGCTGCACGGTGGCCACGGCCAGGCCCGGCGGGTACAGGCCGTCCAGGCCGGAGGTGAGGATGGGATCGCCCGGCTGCACGTCGGCGTTGGCGGCGATGAAGCGCAGTTCCAGCGCGTCGTTGACGCCGCCGAAGGCCGCGGCGCGCTGCTGCGTGCGGCCGTTGAGCACGGGAATGGCGGCGTCCTTGTCGGACAGCAGCGTGACCTCGGCCGACAGCGGGAACAGCCGTGTCACCTGCCCCAGCACGCCGTGCTCGTTGACCACCGGTGCGCCCAGCGCCACGCCCTGCTTGGCACCGCGGTCGATGACGAGCTTGCGCGTGTAGGGGTCGGCCGCCTGCCACAGCACCTGCGCCGCCTGCGTGCGCACGGCGAAGCTCGGGCGCAGCTCCAGCAGCTCGCGCAGCTTGGCGTTCTCGGCCTCCAGCTCGCGCATGCGCGCAGCCTGTACCGAATGCTGCGCCAGGCGCGCCAGCGCGTCCTGCTCGGCCGCGCGCGCGGCCTTGAGCCCTTGCAGGTACTCGGCGCCGTCCTCGACGATCTCCACCGGCACCAGCAGCGTGCGCTGCACCGGCAGCAGCACCGTGGCGAGCACGGCGCGCAGCTGCTGCACCAGTGCAAAGCGGGCGTCAGCCACCATCAGGAACAGCGCCAACGCCGCGAAGAGAATCAGTTTCGTGCGCGCCGACGTGCCCTGCCGGAAGAACGGCGGCGGCGTGCGGTCGAGAGTGCCCAGGGCCATGACGCGAGCTGCCAGGAATGCGTCGGGCGTGGCTACGCCAGGCTTGGTTTATTCGGAGGTGAAGATGCTGCCCAGGCGCTCCATGCGCTCCAGCGCCATGCCGCAGCCGCGCACCACGCAGGTCAGCGGATCCTCGGCCACCAGCACGGGCAGGCCGGTTTCCTCGGCCAGCAGCCGGTCCAGGTCGCGCAGCAGCGCGCCGCCGCCGGTGAGCATCATGCCGCGCTCGGCGATGTCGGCGCCCAGCTCCGGCGGGGTCTGCTCCAGCCCGTTCTTGACGCTGGAGACGATGTTGTTGAGCGGGTCGGTGAGCGCTTCCAGGATCTCGTTGGAGCTGATCGTGAAGCTGCGCGGCACGCCCTCGCTGAGGTTGCGGCCCTTGACCTCGATCTCCTTGACTTCGGAGCCGGGGAAGGCGCTGCCGATGTTTTTCTTGATCATTTCGGCGGTGGGCTCGCCGATGAGCATGCCGTAGTTGCGGCGGATGTAATTGATGATCGCCTCATCGAACTTGTCGCCGCCCACGCGCACGCTGCCCTTGTAGACCATGCCGCCCAGCGAGATGACGCCGACCTCGGTCGTGCCGCCGCCGATGTCCACCACCATCGAGCCCGAGGCTTCGGACACCGGCAGTCCGGCGCCGATGGCCGCGGCCATGGGCTCCTCGATCAGGTAGACCTCGGAGGCCCCGGCGCCCAGCGCGGACTCGCGGATGGCGCGGCGCTCGACCTGGGTGGAGCCGCAGGGCACGCAGATGATGATGCGCGGGCTGGGCTTGAGCACCGAGCGCGGATGCACCATCTTGATGAACTGCTTGAGCATCTGCTCGGTGACGGTGAAGTCGGCGATCACGCCGTCCTTCATCGGGCGGATGGCGTCGATGTTGCCCGGCACCTTGCCCAGCATCGCCTTGGCCTCGGCGCCCACGGCCTGGATCGTCTTCTTGCCGTTGGGGCCGCCCTCGTGGCGGATGGCGACCACGGAGGGCTCGTCCAGCACGATGCCCTTGTCGCGCACGTAGATCAGGGTGTTCGCGGTGCCGAGGTCGATGGCCAGGTCGGTCGAGAAGTAGCGCCGGAAGGTTTCAAACATGGTGGGTCAGCGATCTGCTGGGTTCGGTCGCGCGGGCGGGCGTCAGGGGAGTTGGAAAGCGCCGGGCTGCGGCAGTCGAACGCCGGAATTCGTCACATCAATGCAGCGGGGTTGTGCGGCTCGCGGCCGCGGCGCAGGCGGGCTCCATGGCCAGGATTCCTGCGCTACCGGGGAAAGGGTCCTGCACAAAAAACCCGCCGGCGCCGCCCGCGCTCGCAAACACCTGTCTGCGCGTCGCAACTGCAGCGATCGCGCCGGGTTTTTGCTCTTGCGCCGGCCGCCCCGGTGGGCTCTGGGTAACGGGCGATAATACCCGATCCCCCCGGGTCGCCGCGCCGCGGCGGACCTGCAAAAGCCCGAACCCCGAGCACTATTGCCATGGCCCTCAGCCCCACGGACGTGAGCCGCATCGCCCACCTCGCCCGCCTCGAATTGCAGCCCGAGGAACAGGCCGCGATGCTCCAGCAGCTCAATGGATTCTTCTCCATCGTCGAGCAGATGCGCGCGGTGGACACCAGCGGCGTGGAGCCGCTGTACACGCCGCTCTCGGCCTTGTCGGAGGTGCAGCTGCGCCTGCGCGAGGACCGCGTGACCGAACAGGATCAGCGCGCACTCAACCAGCGCAGCGCCCCCGCCGTCGAGGACGGCCTCTTCCTCGTGCCCCAGGTGATCGAATGAGCTCTCAATTGCACGAGCTGGGCGTGGCCGCACTGTCGCGCGCCCTGGCTGACAAGGCTTTTTCCAGCGTCGAACTCACGCAACACCTCCTGGCGCGGGTTGCGGACCATCAACAGCTCGGCGCCTTCGTGCACGTGGACGCCGAGGGCGCCCTGGCCGCTGCGCAGGCCGCCGACGCGCGCCGCGCCGCTGGCGACGCTACCGCGCTGACCGGCGTGCCCATCGCGCACAAGGACATCTTCGTCACCGCCGCTGCGCCCACCACCGCGGGCTCGAAGATGCTCCAGGGCTATCAGAGCCCCTTCGACGCCACCGTGGTGGCCCGGCTCTCGGCCGCCGGCATGGTCAGCCTTGGAAAGCTCAACTGCGACGAGTTCGCCATGGGCTCGGCCAACGAGAACTCGGCCTGGGGCCCGGCGCTCAACCCCTGGGACCGCGCGCGCGTGCCCGGCGGCAGCTCCGGCGGCTCGGCGGCGGCGGTGGCGGCGCGGCTGCTGCCC
>Ga0065721_10004056_pt1 | contig 44608 bp, 34 predicted proteins | sample Mesricmetagenome_FD_59108 | JGI IMG/M metagenome (GOLD analysis project Ga0065721, IMG submission 59108) | Mesophilic microbial community from rice straw/compost enrichment Sample: eDNA_1 v2 (version 2) | ecosystem: Engineered > Solid waste > Grass > Composting > Bioreactor | place: USA: Davis...
CGCCCGCCCCCCCGGCCCCGCCGGTCGAGGCCCCGCCCGCGCCGCCGGCGCCGGTGCAGCGCACGGCCCCGGTGATCAACTTCTCCGGCTGTGCCAAGCCCGAATACAACGCCGCGGCGCGCCGCGCCGAGGCGCAGGGCTCGACCCTGATCAGCTTCCTCATCGACACCGACGGCCACGTGCTGGAGAGCCGCATCGACCGCTCCGCCGGCCCCACGCGCGAGCACAAGATGCTCGACCGGCTGGCGGTGGAGGCGCTGTCGCAGTGCCGCTTCAAGCCCGGCACCGTCAACGGCCAGCCCGAGCGCTCCTGGTCGCGCGTGGAGTACGTGTGGAAGCTGGTGGACTGAGCTTTCACCCGACGCGCCGCCGACCCGATTCCTACCTCTCCCCTTCGCATCCGTTCCCGAACATGCCTTCCAAGAACCGATCCTTCTGGCCCCGGCTGCTGAGCGCGGGACTGCTGGCCGTCTGCCTGCACGCCGGTGCGCAAACGGCGTCGGCCCCGGCGGCCACCGCCGCGCCCGCACCGGGCGCCGTGCAGCAGGAGAGCGTGGAGAACCCCTATGGCTTCGAAGCCATGTGGCGCCAGGGCGACTTGGTGGCGCGCGGCACGCTGCTGCTGATGCTCTTGATGTCCATGGGCAGCTGGTACGTCATCTTCACCAAGCTCGCCGAGCAGCACCGGCTGATGAAGAGCGCCGAAGCCGCGGGGCGCAGCTTCTGGAACGCCGACAGCGTGCAGGCCGGCACGCAGACGCTGCAGGAAGGCAGCGCCTTCCGCTTCATCGCCGAGGCGGGGCTCAAGGCCAGCGAGCACCACGAGGGCAAGCTCACCGAGCAGATCGACCGCCACACCTGGATCTCGATGTCGATCCAGCGCGCCATCGACAACGTCGCCAGCCGGTTGCAGGACGGGCTGGCCTTCCTGGCCACGGTGGGTTCCACCGCGCCCTTCGTGGGCCTGTTCGGCACCGTCTGGGGCATCTACCACGCGCTCACCGCGATCGGCATCAGCGGCCAGGCCAGCATCGACAAGGTGGCCGGCCCGGTGGGCGAGGCGCTGATCATGACCGCCATCGGCCTCGCGGTCGCGGTGCCGGCGGTCATGGGCTACAACTGGCTGATCCGGCGCAACAAGGCGGCCATGGAGCGGGTGCGCGGCTTCGGCAGCGACCTGCACAGCGTGCTGCTGGCCGGCAAGCGCTGACCGCTGCGGAGCGCGGCCATGGCCATGGGCGTGGCGCCGCAGGACGGCGGCGACGAGGACGCGGTGATCGCCAGCATCAACACCACGCCGCTGGTGGACGTGATGCTGGTGCTCTTGATCATCTTTCTGATCACGGTGCCGGTGGTGACGGCCAGCATCAAGCTGGAGCTGCCCAAGGAGCGCAACCAGCCCACGCAGACCAAGCCCGAGAACGTCGTGCTGGCGGTGGACCGCGACGGTGCCCTGTACTGGGGCCTGGAGCCGCTGAGCGTCGCCGAACTGCAGGCGCGGCTGCGCGCCGTGGCGGCCAGGGACCCGCAGCCCGAGGTGCACATCCGCGGCGACATGGCCGCGCGCTACGAGGCCGTGGGCCGGCTGGTGGCGGTGTGCCAGAAGGTGGGCATTCGCAAGGTCGGTTTCATCACCGAGCCGACGCCCACGGGCGGGCGCTGAACCCGGCCCCAGGAGGAGACGCCGATGGCGATGCAGTTTCGCGACGACGGTGACAACGACGGCCTGATGGCCGAGATCAACACCACGCCGCTGATCGACGTGATGCTGGTCTTGCTGATCATGTTCATCGTCACGATCCCGATCCAGACCCACGCGGTGAAGATGGAGCTGCCGGTGGCCGCGCCCTCGGCGCCGCCCACGCCGCCGACCATCGTGCGCATCGACGTGGACGCCGCCGGCAGCGTGAGCTGGAACGGCGAGACGCTGGACCACGCGGCGCTGGAGGCCCGGCTGGGCGCCGCTGCGGCGCAGACGCCGCAGCCCGAGCTGCACCTGCGCGCCGACCGCGCCGTGCCCTACGCGGCGGTGGCCGGCGTGCTGGCCGCGGCGCAGCGCCAGCGCGCCACACGCATCGCGCTGGTGGGCAATGAGCAGTTCCTGCCCTGAGCCGCCGCGCTTTCAACCCGAACACCCCGACGAGATTGACCCCTATGTCTCTTCCCTCCTTCATCCAGCCCATCGGCGACGGCGTGTACGCCATCGACACCGGCTTCCAGCGCGAGGGTTTCGATGCCGCCTGGCTGCTGGTGCAGGATGGCCGCGCCGCCTTCATCGACACCGGCACCAACTTCGCGGTGCCGCGGCTGCTGGGCGCGCTGGAGGCGCTGGGTTTGCAGCGCGAGGCGGTGGAGATGGTGATCCCGACACACGTGCACCTGGACCATGCCGGCGGCGTGGGGCAACTGATGCAGGAGCTGCCCGCGGCCACGCTATGGGCGCACCCGCGCGGCGCGCGCCACCTGATCGACCCGCGCGTGCTGTACCAGGGCGCGCTGGCCGTGTATGGGCAGGAGGAGATGGACCGCTCCTACGGCCGCCTGGTGCCCGTGGACGCCGCGCGCGTGAAGACCACCGAGGAAGGCATGGCGCTGAACCTGGCCGGCCGCACGCTGCGGGTGCTGGACACGCCGGGCCACGCCCGCCACCACCACTGCCTGTGGGACGAGGCCAGCCGCGGCGTGTTCACCGGCGACACCTTCGGGCTGAGCTACCGGGAGTTCGACGTGGACGGGAAGGCCTGGATCTTTCCGACCTCCACGCCGGTGCAGTTCGAGCCGGGGCCGCTGTGCGAATCGGTGAACCGCATCGCGGCGCTGAAGCCCGAAAAGCTCTACCTCACCCACTTCGCCGCCGTGAGCGACGTGCCGCGGCTGCAATCGCTCTTCCTGGAACTGCTGGATGGGATGGTGGCGCTGGCGCACCAGGTGCCGGCGGGGGCCGGGCGGCATGAGGGGCTGAAGGCGCGCCTGTTCGACCTCTACCTCGGCAGCTTGCGGGCGCATGGGTGTGCGCTTTCGGACGCGCAAATCCATCAATTGCTGGAAATGGACCTGGAGTTGAATGCGCAGGGGATTGAGGTTTGGTTGGAGAAAGAGGCCAAGGGAGCAGGTTGATAGGCGACGCCCTGCATTTGCTTTCATGTATTTTCGGCCTTTCAGCCCCATTTCCCTGACCAATTGAAGCTTTCTCGTCACACCGGCGCAAGCCGGTGTCCAAAACCACCGGACTGCATTCTGACTTGGGTGGGCAACAGCTTTTGGTGACGTTACTGTTAGCCATCCTCAATTCTGGAGCTGGATTATTCCATGCTGGATTCCCTTGTACGCATTCTCGCCACTTGCGGCACAGGGCACGCCGTGATGCCCCCGACCGAGTTCTATAACGAGGGTTGGATGCTGAGACTCGTACTCGACTATGTGAGCCGACAGGACAAACATACTTCTCCGCTGTCATTCGCACCCGGGGCTGGCTGGTATTCAGAGGCACTCCTGCCCTCCCGCTTCCTGCGCACTTCTCGCTTCGTAATCGCACCGGCCTCTCGTATCGACATGAAGCTGTTCGACAGCTCGGTAACCAGGGAGAGTATTGAAAACAAGGTGCGCCGTCGTGTTGCCGCCTACGAAGGCAGTCAGGACGCATTCCTAGAAGTCTTCCTGCCCCTTATTGCCCGCATCCGGCTCGCAGTGTTGTCATGGGAAAGCATCCTGGACAGCTTTCCGCTGGACGACGACACAAACGGACTTGGGCACTTCTACCAGCAGTGCCTACGATTCAATCTGCCTGACCAATTACCTATCAAATAATCATTGTCGCCAGCAGTTGGCGCTTGACAGAGCTGCCGAATCCGAGCACTCGCCTACAACGCAGGAACGTGTAAGTCCTTGGAAACAGAATCCCGCCGACCCGGAATACACCCTCGCTCGGAATCCCATGAATTACGGATCTCTGAAATATAAGTTATCCGCATTCGCAGTACCGAAGTATTTGTTTTAAACTTTCCTGGCGTTTTGGAAATGGTCGCAAGAGGCCTGAAACCATTGAAGGCCAAATCAGGCTCGTATGCCAGCTGGGGCCATTGCAACTGGGGGCGTCCCCAGCCCTTTTCACCAGCCTCTCCAAACCCCTTCCTGCCAGCGCCTAGACTGGCCTTTCCGATCCATCACGGGAGGCAATGGACATGGCAGACATCGGCTTCGGCCTGGATGAACGGGTGTTCGTGGTCACGGGCGCGGCGCAGGGCATTGGCGCGGCCTGCGCGCGGCGGCTGGCGGCGGACGGGGCGCGCGTGGCGCTGTGGGATCTCAACGACGCCGCCGGCGCCGCGCTGGCGGCCGAACTGGGCAGCGAGGACGGGCGCGCGCTCTACCAGCGCTGCGACGTCGCCAGCGCCGACGAGGTGCAGGCCGCCATGGCGGCGACGCTGACCTTCTTCGGGCGCGTGGACGGGCTGGTGAACAACGCCGGCATCTTCCGCGCCGCGGAGTTCCTGGACATCACGGAGGCCGACTGGGACGCCGTCATCGGTGTCAACCTCAAGGGCGCGTTCCTGGTCGGCCAGGCCGTGGCGCGCGAGCTGGTACGCCAGGGCACGGGCGGCGCGATCGTCAACATGAGCTCGGTCAACGGGCGCACCGCCATCCCGACGATCGCCAGCTACAACGCCAGCAAGGGCGGCATCGACCAGCTCACGCGGGCGATGGCGCTGGGACTGGTGCGGCAGCGCATCCGCGTCAACGCGGTGGCGCCGGGCACCATCGCCACCGAGCTGGCGCGCCAGGCGGTGCTCACCAGCGAGGAGGCTAAGGCACGCATCCTCAGCCGCACGCCCATGGGCCGCCTGGGCGAGCCCGACGAGGTGGCGGACACGGTGGCGTATTTGCTGAGCGACGCGGCCAGCTACGTCACGGGCGAGATCGTCGTGGTGGACGGCGGGCGCATGGCGCTGAACTACACGATGCCGCCGATGCCCGCCTGAGGGCCGGGGACGGGAGCCGGCTGGCACACTCGCCGGCTTCCTTTGCAACACCAGAGCAGGACTCTCCGATGCGACTCCTCCACACCATGCTGCGCGTGGGCAACCTGCAGCGCTCCATCGACTTCTACACGCAGGTGCTGGGCATGGAGCTGCTGCGCACGACGAAGCGGCCCGAGCAGCAGTACGACCTGGCCTTCGTCGGCTATGCCGGCGGCAACCCGGGCCAGGCCGAGATCGAGCTGACCTACAACTACGGCGTGGACCAGTACGAGCTGGGCACGGCCTACGGCCACATCGCCATCGGCGTGGAAGACGTGGCCGCCACCTGCGCCGCGGTGCGCGAGAAGGCCGCGGCGCTGGGCGGCGCCATCACGCGCGAGCCCGGCCCGGTCAAGGGCGGCAGCACCGTCATCGCCTTCATCACCGACCCGGACGGCTACAAGATCGAGTTGATCCAGCGCGGCACCTGAAGGCTCACGCCCTCAACGCCTGCGCCTCCCGCGCCAGCTGCGTGATGCGCGCCCAGTCCCCCGCCGCCACCGCATCGGCCGGCGTGAGCCAGGAGCCGCCGCAGACCTTCACGTTGGGCAGCGCCAGGAAGTCCGGCGCGTTCTGCGGCGTCAGGCCGCCGGTGGGGCAGAAGGCCACGTCCGCGAAGGGACCGGCCAGCGCCTTGAGCATCGGAATGCCGCCCGCCGCCGCCGCCGGAAAGAACTTCAGGAAGTTGAAACCGTCGATGTTGGCGGCCATCACTTCCGAGGCGGTGGAGACGCCGGGCAGCAGCGGCAGGCCGATCTCCCGGCACTCCAGGCCGATCTCCGAGACATAGCCCGGCGTGACGGCGAACTGGCAGCCGGCGTCGCGCGCGGCGCGGGCGTCGGCCACCGAGCGCACGGTGCCCGCGCCCACGATGGCATCGGGCACCTCGCGCGCGATGGCCTCCATGCACTGCAGCGCCACCGGGGTGCGCAGCGTCACCTCCAGCACGCGCACGCCGCCTTCGACCAGCGCCTGCGCCATCGGCACGGCGTCTTCCAGGCGCTGCAGAACGATCACGGGAATGACCGGCCCGAAACCGGCCAGTTCGATGGGGTTGGTTACAGCCATGTGCAGGCGCCCTCCTCGGCGCTGTTGACGTTGCGGCGCATGCCGCCGAAGAGCTCGCGGCCCAGGCCGTGGGCGTTGTCCACGGCCTGCTCCGGAGAGATGGTTTCGGGCTGGCGCGCAGCCCAGGTGGTGTCGTCGATCAGCACTTGCAGCGTGCCGGCCTCGGCGTCCAGGCGGATCAGGTCGCCGTCGCGCACCCGCGCCAGCGGACCGCCGTCCAGCGCCTCGGGCGTGACGTGGATGGCCGCGGGCACTTTTCCGGACGCGCCACTCATGCGCCCATCGGTGACCAGCGCGACCTTGAAGCCTTTGCCTTGCAGCACCGCCAGCGGCGGCGTCAGCTTGTGCAGCTCGGGCATGCCGTTGGCGCGCGGGCCCTGGAAGCGCACCACGGCGATGAAATCGCGCTCCAGCTCGCCGGCCTTGAAGGCGTCCATCAGCGCCTCCTGCGAGTCGAACACCCGCGCCGGGGCCTCGACCACGTGGCGGTCCTGCGGCACCGCCGAGACCTTGATCACCGAGCGGCCCAGGTTGCCCGTGAGCAGCTTCAGCCCGCCGGTGGCGGAGAACGGCGCGCCATGGGTGCGCACCACGGCCGGGTCGATGGGCGACGGCGGCAGCGCGCTCCAGGCCAGCCGGCCGCTCTCGCGCACCGGCACTTGCGTGTAGGCGCCGATGCCGCCCTCGGCCACGGTCAGCACGTCCGGGTGCAGGCAGCCCGCCTCCAGCAGCTCGCGCAGCACGAAGCCGGGGCCGCCGGCCTGCTGGAACTGGTTCACGTCGGCACTGCCGTTGGGATAGACCCGCGCCAGCAGCGGCACCACGGCGGAGAGCTCGGCGAAGTCGCTCCAGTCGATGCGGATGCCCGCCGCGCGCGCCACCGCCACCCAGTGGATGAGATGGTTCGTGGAGCCGCCCGTGGCCAGCAGCGCCACCATGGCGTTGACGATCACGCACTCGTCCACCTGCTCGCCGATGCGCTGCTGGCGCTGCACCAGCGACAGCGCGGTGCGCACCGCCTCGCGGCTGAGGTCCTCGCGCAGTCCGTCATGCGGGTGGATGAAGGCGGCGCCGGGCACGTGCAGGCCCATGGCCTCCATGAGCATCTGGTTGCTGTTGGCGGTGCCGTAGAAGGTGCAGGTGCCGGGGCCGTGGTAGGCGGCGCTCTCGGCCTGCAGCAGCGCCTCGCGCCCCACCTGCCCCTGCGCGTACTGCTCGCGCACGTGCGACTTCTCGGTGTTGGACAGGCCGCTGCTCATGGGCCCGGCGGGCACGAAGACGCAGGGCAAGTGGCCGAAGTGCAACGCGCCGATCAGCAGGCCCGGGACGATCTTGTCGCAGATGCCCAGCAGCAGCGCCGCGTCGAAGACGTCGTGCGTCAGCGCGATGGCGGTGCCCATGGCGATGGTGTCGCGCGAGAACAGGCTCAGCTCCATGCCCGGCGTGCCCTGCGTGACGCCGTCGCACATCGCCGGCACCCCGCCGGCCACCTGCAGCGTGGCGCCGTTGCGGCGGGCCTCGTCACGCAGCAGCGCGGGGTAGCTCTCGTAAGGCTGGTGCGCCGAGAGCATGTCGTTGTAGGCCGTGACCACGCCGATGTGCGGCGCGCGCTCGGCCACGATGCGCAGCTTGTCGTTGCCCGGCAGCGCGGCGAAGGCATGCGCGACGTTGGCGCAGCCCAGGCGGTCGCTGCCGCGCTTGCGCTCGGCCAGGCGCCGCACGCGCGCCAGGTAGGCGCCGCGGCTGGCCGCACTGCGTTCGCGAATGCGGTCGGTGATGTCGAGGATGGCGGTCTTCATGGGCGTAGCAGCGTCATGTAACTCAGTTACTCATTCTGAAGTAACTGAGTTACAGCGTCAATGGGTCCGGACCCAGGGGCCGGCAAGCGCTGCACCCGCTACGCTCGCCGGCATGGACCCGACGCTGCTGCAAGAAAGCCTGCAATTGCGCGATCCGCTCGCGCTGCTGCGGCAGACGCTGCGGCAATGGGATCGCGGCGACCTGTGGGTGTTCGGCTACGGCTCGCTGATCTGGCGCCCGGAGTTCGATGCCGAGGAGCAGCGCCCGGCGCAGGTGCATGGCTACCACCGGGCGCTGCGCATGCGCTCGCGCGTCAACCGCGGCACGCCCGAGCGGCCGGGGCTGGTCTATGCGCTGCTGCCCGGCGGCTCCTGCCGCGGCGTGGTGTACCGCGTGGCGCAGCCGCGGGTGGAGGAGGAATTGACGCGGCTGTGGGCGCGCGAGATGCCCACCGGCGTCTACGACCCGCGCTGGCTCAAGTGCCACACGCCGGGCGGTTCGGTGCGGGCGCTGGCCTTCACGCTGAGCCGGCGCAGCCCCAGCTACACCGGGCGGCTGACGGAGGAGGAGTTGCTGGAGGTGTTGCGCCACGCGCGCGGGCGCTTCGGCAGCACGCTGGACTACCTGCTGCACACCGCCACCGCGCTGCGCCGCCACGGCATGCCAGACCGCGAGAGCGAGAAGCTGCTGGCGCTGGCGCGCCGGCATCGGCTGATCGAAGGCGGCTGAGGCAAGAAACGGCCGCCTGCATGAGGCGGCCTTCAAGCCCTGCAAGGGCTGCAGGGACGAGCCGGCGAGCCCGCCCCGAGAGGATCAAAAGGCCGGCGGCGCCGGCGCCCAGGCGCGCGGACCCGGCGGCGGCGCGGCTTGCTGGGCCAGGTCCTGCAGCGATTCCAGGTCCAGCTGCGTGCCGGGATCGTCCACGTCCACGCCGCAAGACGGGTAGCGCGCCACCAGGCGGCGCGCGCCGCTGTCGTCGGGCAGTTGGACCAGCTCCGAGTACAGCTCCGCGGCGAAGCCCACCGGGTGGCCGCGCCGGCCCGCGTGCTGGGCGTAGGCCACCGCGTGCACGCGCAGCGCCTGCGCCACCGCCACCAGCGTGCCGGGCTGCACCAGCGGCATGTCGGCCGGCAGCACCACCCAGCCCGACGCGCCGGGCCGCGTGCCAACACCAGCCGCAATGCAGTCACACAAGCTTGGCACTGCCGTGCCGCCATCGGGCCGCTTCACCTCGGGCAGGACCACCACGTCGCGCGCGGCCACGTGGGCGCGCGCGCTGGCTTCGAGCCTGGGCGTGGTCACCACCAGCACCGGCAGCTCGCTGGCCACCACCTGACGCAGCGTGGCATCGAGCATGTCGGGGTCGTCAAGCTGGCGCGGCGCGCGCAGCGGACCGTAGAAGCGGCTGCCACGACCGGCAGCCAACACGATCACCGTGGGGCAGAACGCCATATCGAGCACCATCTTTGACCTCCACGAACACCTCCGGGTGCCCAAGGGCGGCAGTCTCGTTGCAGCGCAACAAAAATCAAAGTGGGAACTGTCCCTAGGGCGCACCGAGTAAGAGATCCCCCGAGATACCGGGTTTATCCTTGGTCCATGGACACCCGACTCGCCGACCTGCGCAAGAGCTATGAGCGCGCCGAACTCGATGAAGAAGCCTCCCTGGCCGATCCGCTGCGGCAGTTCGAGCTGTGGCTGAAGCAGGCACTGGAGGCGCAACTGCCCGAGCCCAACGCCATGACCGTGGCCACCGTCGGGCCCGACGGCCGGCCTTCCACGCGCGTGGTGCTGATCAAGGGCTGCGATGCGCGCGGCATCGTCTGGTACACGAACTACGACAGCCGCAAGGGCCGCGAGCTGGCGCACAACCCCTTCGCGGCGCTGCAGTTCCACTGGGTCGAGCTGGAGCGCGTGGTGCGCATCGAGGGCCGCGTGGAGAAGACCAGCGCCGAGGAGTCGGACGCCTATTTCAACTCGCGCCCGCTGGATTCGCGCCTGGGCGCCTGGGCCTCGCCGCAGAGCGAGGTCATCAGCGGCCGCGCGGTGCTGGTGGCCAATGCCGCCAAGGCCGGCGTGCGCTTCGGCCTGAACCCGCCGCGTCCGCCGCACTGGGGCGGCTACCGGCTGGTGCCCGACCGCTGGGAGTTCTGGCAGGGCCGCAAGTCGCGCCTGCACGACCGGCTGCGCTACCGGCTCCAGGACGGCCAGTGGGTGCGCGAGCGTCTGGCGCCGTAGGTTCACGAAACCGTTCGGGCTGAGCCTGTCAAAGGGCTCAGGGCGAACGGGGCATGCAGCTCAGGCAGCCTTCACCCGCCATTTAAAAGTCTTCCTGAACTTCTCCACCTTGGGCGCCACCACGAAGGCGCAGTAGCCCTGCCCGGGGTGGTTGGCGAAGTAGTGCTGGTGGTAGTCCTCGGCACGGGAGTAGTTGTCTTCGGGCATCAGCTCCGTGACCACGCGCCCGCCCAGCGCCTCGTTCACCTCGGCCAGCACCTCGCGCGCCACGGCCGCCTGCGCCTCGTCGTGGGTGTAGATGCCGGAGCGGTACTGCGGCCCCACGTCGTTGCCCTGGCGGTTGCGCGTGGTGGGGTCGTGGATGGTGAAGAAGATCTCCAGCACCTCGCGCAGCGGGATGCGCTGCGGATCGAAAGTGACACGCACCACCTCCGCGTGGCCTGTGTCACCTTGGCACACCTGCTCGTAGCTCGGCCGCGTCACGTGGCCGTTGCTGTAGCCGGACTCCACCGCCAGCACCCCATCGACCAGCTCGTACACCGCCTCCAGGCACCAGAAGCAGCCGCCGCCCAGGGTGATCGTCTCGGACGCCATGTGCGCCTCCTTTCGCATGCGGCCGCCCAGCGCGGCCGCGACGCGCGGATTCTGCGGCGCGGCCGATCAGCCCTTCGGCCGCGCAGGTCGAAGCGCCGGGCGGCCCGCGCCGCGGCTCAGGGCTGCTGGTAGGTGATGCGGTAGAGCGCGCCGGCGTAGTCGTCGGACACCAGCAGCGAGCCGTCCTTCATCACCGCCACGTCCACCGGACGCCCGCGCAGCGTGCCGGTCTCGCCATCCAGCCAGCCGCTGGCGAAGACCTCGGTCTTGTCGGCCGTGCCATCGGGCTTGAGCGAGGTGAAGAGCAGTTGCGCGCCGTTGGGCTTGGTGCGGTTCCAGGAACCGTGCTGGACCGAGAAGAGGCCGCCCTGGTACTTCGCCGGGAACTGCCGGCCGGTGTAGAAGACCAGCCCCAGGTCGGCCGCGTGCGCCTCGGTCAGCACCTGCGCGGGCGTGACGTTGGACGGCAGCGGGTCCTTGTCGTACTGGTGCTCGGTGATGCGCGTCTTGCCCTGGATCCACGGGTAGCCGAAGAACTGGCCCGCCTTGGTGGCGCGGTTGATCTCTCCGTTGGGAATGTCATCGCCCATGCCGTCGGTCTGGTTGTCGGTGAACCAGAGCGTGCCGTCCTTGGGGTTGAAGTCCATGCCCACGGAGTTGCGCACGCCCGTGGCGAAGACCTCGCGCTTGCTGCCGTCGAGCTCCATGCGCACGATGCCGCCGATGCCCCACTTGTTGTAGAGGTCGAGCTTCTCGCGTGGGGGCACGTTGAAGGGCTGACCCAGCGTGACGTAGAGCTTCTTGTCCGGGCCGATGCGGCAGGTGCGCGCGCCGTGGTTGAAGGACTCCTCCTCCACCGGGATCAGCCCACCCTGCGGCACCACCTCCGCCACCGCCACGTCGGGGCCCTCGTAGAAGAATTCGGCCGCGGGGAAGTTCAGCACCCGGTTGTGCTCGGCGACGATGAGGAAGCCGTCCCGGGTCCAGCACACGCCGTTGGGGTTCTTGAAGTTCAGGCTGGGCGCGAAGGGCTTCACCTCGTCGGCCATGCCGTCGGAGTTGCGGTCCGTGACCGCCCAGACGGTGGTCTTGCGCGTGCCCACGAACAGCATGTTGGTGGTGGGCGCAACGGCCATGTGGCGCGCATCGGGCACGACGGCGTAGAGATCGATCCTGAAGCCCGGCGGCAGCTTCACGCGCTTGAGGTTCTCGCGGATGGCGTTGGCGTTGCGCCCTTCCTGCGGCACCGGCGGGATGTTGAGGTCGGTGCCCGAAACCTTGAACTGCTTGAGTTTGTCGATGTTGGCCGGCGCGGCAGGTGCTGCGGGCTGCGCCCTTGCGACGCCGGCCAGCAGCAGCGCGCCGGCCAGCAGGCCCAGGGCAAACGGTCGATCGAGGTGCTTCACAGGCTTGTCTCCTTCACCGTTGAGCCGTTGCCGCCGCAACGGGGGCGGCACGGCCTGTCCGGCGCCGCCTCGGCGCCGGCTCGCGCCACTGTGGGCGCGGCCCTGACACGGAGGCAGATGGGGCAAGTCCCTAGGGCGCGCCGGCCCGGATGGGGCAAGCGTGCCGTTTCAGCGCAGCGACAGCTCCACCTGTGGCGCCCAGGGCGCCGCCTTCTCGCCCTCGGCCTTGGTCTGGTGCAGCCGTGGCGCGGCCACGAACAGCCGCTCGCCCGGCACGCCATGGGCGATGAGCGCGTCGCGCACCGCCAGCGCGCGCTGCACCGCGAGCTGGCGCGCGCTGTCCTCGGTGACGGCGATGGCCGCCAGCAGCCGCTGCTCCATCTCGGCCGCCGGCAGCTCGCGCGCCAGGCCGATGAAGTTGCGCGGCTTGTTGGGCAGCGGCGTGTCGGCATAGATGCGGCGCAGCAGCGCCTCGCGCTCGGCAGCGGTGGGTGGCGGCAGCTCGGCCTGCGCCGCCGCGCCGGCGCGCAGCGCCTGCCTGCGCTGCTCGGCGCGGATGCGCGCCTCCAGCTGTGCGCGGCGGATGGGCTCGGCCTCGGCTTGCGGGTCGGCTTCGCCGGTGATGGTGGTCTGCAGCTCGGGCTTGTCCTGCAGCGCCTGGGCCGCCTTCTGCAGCACGTCACGTCCGGCCTCGGCCGGCAGCGCGCTGCCGGGGTCGAAAGCCACGCGGCTGAGATCGGGGCCGTTGGCACCGGCCAGCAGCGCGAAGGGCGAGGTCACGGCCTTGATCAGCAGGTTGCCGATGAGGCGCAGGATCACGCCGCCGATGCTGAACTGCGGATCGTTGAGGCTGCCACTGACGGGCAGGTCCAGGTCGATGTTGCCGTGGCGGTCCTTGAGCAGCGACACCGCCAGCAGCACCGGCAGCTTGGTGGCGCTGGGCGACTCCACGCGCTCGCCGAAGGTGAGCTGGTTGAGCGTGAGGCGGTTGCGCGCCTGCAGCCGGCCCTCGTTGTCGATGCGGTAGCCGACGTCCACGCTGAGCTTGCCGCGCTCGATGGCGTAGCCGGCGTACTTGCCGGCGTAGGGCGACAGCGGCGGCAGCTCCAGCCCGGTGGCGCGGGCTTCGATGTTGAGCTCCGGCGGGTTGTTCAGCGGGTTGAGCGTGCCCTGGATGTCCAGCACCGCGCTGCCCGCGGCCCGGCCGCGCAGCGACAGCGGCGCCAAGCCCGGGCTGTCCGAACGCAGCGGCCCCAGCGTGCCGTTGAGCTCGGTGAGCTCGGCGCTGTAGTTGGGACGGACGAAGCGGTCGTTGAAGTCGATGCGGCCGTTGAGCAGCGTGGTGCTGCCCAGCACCAGGTCCATCGGCAGCTCGCGCGTGCGCGCGGGCAGCGGCTCGCTGACCACCACACCGCCGGGCGCAGAGGCGGACGCGGGGGCGGAAGCGGGGGCGGACGCGTCCGCCGCGGTTGCCGGGGCGGCCAGCACGCCCGGGGCTGCGGCGACGTCGGTGTCGAGCACGGGGCGGCCACGCAGGTCCTGCAGGTTGAATCGGCCCTGCTCCGTCACCACCAGCCGGGCGAAGAAGTCCGACAGCGTCGTGGCCTGCAGCTCCACGCGCGGCTTGGCGCCGGGCTGGACCGAGGCATTCAAGCCCTTGAGCGCCAGCGACTGCCAGCTCAGCAGCTCGTCGTCCTCGGTCTGCCCGCGCGAGGCGACCACGTGCACGCCGCCCAGCAGCGCGTCGCCGCGCAGCTGCACGCGCGGCCCGTCCGCGCCGAGCGCGAGGCTGAGCTCGCCGTCGAAGCCGGCTTCTCCGTGCAGCAGGTGCAGCGGCAGTGTGCCACCGGCGTAGGCCTGCAGCAGGTGCACCGGCAGCCGCTCGATGCGCCAGCGCCCGTCCAACGCCAGCGGCTCCAGCTGCAGCCGGCCGTTCCACTGCAGGCGGCCGGGCGTCTTGTCCTCCGGGTCGATGAGCTGCAGTCCCAGGCTGGCACGCCGCGCGCCGCCGGCCAGGGGCCACTGCAGGTCCTGCAGCGCCAGCCGCAGCTTGCTCAGCTCCAGCGCCACCGGCGCCTGCGGTTGCGGCTGCGCGTCACGCCAGCGCACGCGGCCGTCGTCGATCTGCAACTGGCCCAGCCGCACGCGCCAGCCGGGGCTGGCCACCGCGCCGTTGCGCGTCGGCGCCGGCGGGGACGCGGCCGGCGTATCCGCGGCCGACGGGAACCAGGACACGGCGTTGAGCCGGCCATCGGCATCGCGCGCGAGCTGCAGCGCGGGCGCCTGCAGGCGCAGCCGGCCAACCTCCACCGCCTGGCCCGGCAGCGCGACGCGCACGTCCTCCAGCGCCAGCGCGTCCCAGGCCGCCAGCGGTGGCGCGGCTGGCGCGGCCGGGTCCAGCAGGCGCAGACGGTCCAGCCGCGCCTGCGCCAACTCCACCGTCTGCAGCCCGGCGGGCGTCCAGCCCAGCTGGCCCTGCACGCCCAGCTGGCCCTCCGGCAGCGGACGCAGCGCCTGCGCCAGCAGCGGCGCCAGCGGGCGCAGCGGCAGCGCCTTCAGATCGAAGTTCAGCGTGCCGCCCTCGGCCGCGGCTTGGCCCGACAGCTTCAGCTCCCCGGCCGGGGCGTCGGCGCCGCCCTCCTCCGGCCGCAGCCGCGCCGAGGCCTCGAAAGGCATGGCGGCCTGCAGCGGCCATTGCAGCTCGCGCGCCTGAGCGTCGAGCGCCTCCACGCGCCAGCGCAGCTTCAGCGCGTCGTCGCGCCAGTGCAGCGCCGCGCCCTTGATCTCCAGCGCCTGCGCCGACACTTTCCATGCGGCCTCGGACGCCGTGCCATCCGCCGCACCCGAGGCGGCCTTGGCGCTCTCCTTGGCGGGTTTCGCCGCCGCGACCTCGGAGCCGCCCAGTGCCAGCAACAGCTGCCCTTGCGCATCCCGCCCGGCGTGCAGGTCGAGCCCGTCCAGGCTGACGGGGCCGAGGGCGATGCGGCGACGCAGCGGCTGCGAAGGCTGGATCTCGACCTGCAGCGACTTCCAGCCCAGCAGCGGCTCGCCGCGGCCGTCGGCCAGCGCCAGATCCTGCGCCCGCAGCCGGCCCTGCACGTCCAGCTCCGGCGTGCCGTCGTCGGCCAGGCGGAAGCGCAGTTGCAGTTGCGTGCCGAACTGCCCGCGCTCCAGCTTCAGGCCGCCGGGCAGGTAGGGGCTCAGGGACGCGAGATCTAGCGCCTCCAGGCGCAGCTCCAGCGTGCTGTCGCGGTGGCGCGAGAAGGGCGTGGTGCTGGCGCCGCTGTCGAAGCGGCTGCCGTCGAGCACGAAGGCCAGGCGCGGCTGCACCTGCGTCTCCACGTCCGCGGGCAGGCTGGAGATGAAGGGCAGCTCCAGCTGCAACTCGCTCAGCTCGTGGCGCACGCCGCGCGTCTCGTCCTGGTAGAGCAGCTCGCCGCGCTCCAGGCGCAGGTTGTGCAGCGCGAAGCGCGGCGGTGGCGTGTCGCCACTGGGTTCGGCCTGGGGTTGAGCGCTCAACCGCTGCAACATGTCGTCGAGGTCGGTGCCGCCGTCTGCACGGCGCGTGATGCGCAGCCGTGGCGCGGTGACCTCGATAGCGCTGAGCACCGGGGCGCGCCACCACAGCGAGCTGGCCTCCAGGTTGAGCAGCAAACGCTCGATCTGCGCCTGCGGTGCCGGCGCGGCGGCGCCCTCGGCCTGCGGCGCGGCGGTGCCGGCCAGCGTGATGCCCTCGACGGTAAGCCGCAGGTTCCAGGGCGTGAACCGGATGCCGTCCACGCGCAGCTCGCGGCCCAGCAGCTCGCTGCCGCGCTGCTGCAGTTGCCACTTCAACAGTGGCGGCAGCGCCAGCGCGCCCAGCAGCCACAGCACTCCCAATGCGATTACCAGCGCGGCGAGCCATCGCGCCGCACGCTTGCCCTTGAACATCCGTGTTTTGCTGATCAGTGCGGGCGGCCTGCGCACAATGCGCGCCACCCGGGGTGAGGGAACAACCAATGAACGAGATTGTGATGCGGCTGGGCCTGGAGGCCTGGAAGCCGGCGCTGGGCACGCTGCTGCTGCCGCCCGTGCCGGCGCTGTTGCTGGTGCTGTTGGGCTTCAGGCTGCGCCGGCACTGGCTGGGCACGCTGCTGATGGGCGTGGCGGTGCTGGCGCTGTGGCTGGGGGCGTGCGCGGGGGCGGCGGAATGGGCCCGGCACCGGCTGCTGGCGCCCCCGCCGGCCGTGAGCCCGGCTGCGCTGAAGGCGCTGCGGCCGGCACAGGCCGCCATCGTCGTGCTCGGCGGCGGCAGCGAGAACCAGGCGCCGGAATACGGCACGTCCAGCTTGAGTCCGTGGTCGCTGGAGCGGCTGCGCTACGGCATCTGGCTGTCGCGCGGCAGCGGCCTGGGGCTGGGTTTCAGCGGCGGCGTGGGCCACGCGGGCCTGCCCGGAGAGGCCGAGGCCACGGTGGCGGCCCGCATTGCGCGCGACGAGTTCCACCATCCGCTGCGTTGGGTGGAGAACGGCTCGCGCGACACGCGCGAGAACGCCGCGCGCACGCTCGCGCTGTTGCGGACGCAGGGCATCACCGACATCGTGTTGGTGACCCAGGACTGGCACATGCCGCGCGCGCAGCGCGCCTTCGAGCAGGCCGCCGCGGCGGCCGGCATGGCCTTGCGCGTGACGCCGGCGCCGGTCGGCTTGGCGCCGCGCATCGAGCATCCGCTGCTGCGCTGGCTGCCCAGCAGTGAGGGCTTCACGCTGATGCGCCAGGTGCTGCGCGAGCGCATCGGCCTGCTCATGGGCGCCTGAGGCGGCCCCAAAAAAGCGAACCCCTCCGCGCCAGGGCGCGGAGGGGACGGGCGATTGCCATCGCCGTTGGGGCTCCGGAGGTAGGCGGTCCGGGGCTCCTGTTGCGCAGAAGACTGCGCCACTTGCATGAACCTGCCGCAGCAGGCGAGGCAAAGTTAACGCAGGGCCGGGGCCGCTACAAGTTTGGCGACGGCTGCGGCAGGGACATCACGCGCCGGGGCCGCGAGACATGAGACGCTCAAAAAGTGCGTCCATTCGAGACTGCACCGCGGGCTCCATGGTGATGGTGCGGCCCCACTCGCGCTGGGTCTCGCCGGGCCACTTGTTGGTCGCATCCAGCCCCATCTTGCCGCCCAGGCCACTCACGGGCGAGGCGAAGTCCAGGTAGTCGATTGGCGTGTCCGATACCAGCGTCGCGTCGCGCACCGGGTCCATGCGCGTGGTGATGGCCCAGATCACGTCGCGCCAGTCGCGGATGTTCACGTCCTCGTCCGTGACCACGATGAACTTGGTGTACATGAACTGGCGCAGGAAGCTCCACAGCCCGAACATGAGCCGCTTGGCGTGGCCCGGGTAGGCCTTGCGGATCGAGATGACCGCCAGGCGGTAGCTGCAGCCTTCGGGCGGCAGGTAGAAGTCCACGATCTCCGGGAACTGCTTCTGCAAGATGGGCACGAACACCTCGTTCAGCGCCACACCGAGCACCGCGGGCTCGTCGGGCGGCTTGCCGGTGTAGGTGGAGTGGTAGACCGGGTCGGGCCGCTGCGTGAGCCGGTCCACGCGGAACACGGGGAACCAGTCCTGCTCGTTGTAATAGCCGGTGTGGTCGCCGAAAGGGCCTTCGAGCGCATGCAGGTAGCCACCGCGCTCCTTGAGCGGCACGCCGTCCTCGCTCACGCCCTCGTAGCCCGGCTCGGCCGTGGGGATGTGGCCTTCCAGCACGATCTCGGCGCTGGCCGGCGCCTGCAGCTTCAAGGCGCCCTCGCCCACCGAGGTGTCCGCCAGTTCCGTCCGGCTGCCGCGCAGCAGGCCGGCGAACTGGTACTCCGACAGCGTGTCCGGCACCGGCGTGACCGCGCCCAGCAGCGTGGCCGGGTCAGCGCCCAGCGCCACCGCGATCGGGAACGGTTGCCCCGGGTTGGCGCGGGCGAACTCGCGGAAGTCCAACGCGCCGCCGCGGTGTGCCAGCCAGCGCATGATCAGCTCGCGCCGCCCGATGAGCTGCTGGCGGTAGATCCCCAGGTTCTGGCGCGTGCGCGGCTGCGCTACCGATTGCGGTCCGCGCGTGATCACCAGACCCCAGGTCAGCAGCGGGCCGGCGTCGCCGGGCCAGCACAGCTGGATCGGCAGCCGGTGCAGGTCCACCTCGTCGCCCTGCAGCACCTGCGCCTGGCACGCGGGCGAAGACACGCGTGCGGGCTTCATGTCCCACAGCGCCTTGGCCATGTGCAGTAGCCGCCCGGCGTCCTTGAGCCCGCGCGGGGGTTCGGGCTCCTTGAGACTAGCCAGCAACCGGCCGATCTCGCGCAGCTCGGAGGTGTCCTGTGCCCCCATGCCCAGCGCCACGCGGCGCGGCGTGCCGAAGAGATTCGCCAGCACCGGCATATCGTGGCCAGTGGCTTTCTCGAACCACAGCGCCGGACCACCGGCCTGCAGCACGCGGTCGCTCAGCGCCGTCATTTCCAGCCGGGGGGACACCGGTTCTCTCACGCGACGCAGCTCGCCCAAGCGTTCAAGTTGCACGACGAAGTCCCGCAAGTCGCGGTATTTCATTACCTATAGCTATTAAAGAGTGGTTTGATATTCTTGACCGGTTATTTGAACCGTTCCTAGAATGAGTCCACCTGGCGGAGACCAGGGTTGTCCCGATCCCCTATTCAGGGGGAACGCTGCCTTGCAGCCCGTGGCGTCCATGGTGCTACGGAGAAGGGCCCGACCGGTGCGGGGGCCTGCTGCCGAACCATTATCGCCGCCGCCCCCGTGGCGTCCGGGACGCCCCACGCTGGGCGCTCGGACGACGCGCCGGTTGGACGAAAGGAGAGCAATGACAGCGCTTGTCATGTTGCGCGCTCTGCGCGCCTCGGTCGCCGTCTTCCTGCGCGACGTCTTTTCCGGGCTGCTTCAAGTCAGCCACAACACCCTGGCCTTGCTGGGCCTTACGGTCGTGGCGGTGCTGGCCTTCGCCGGCAGCCACGCCGACCTGCGCCACGAGGTCGAACGCGCAGCCCTGGGCTGGCTGCAATCCCGCCACGAGGCCCGCGCCGAGCGCGAAGGAGACCTGCTGGTGACGCTGTCCGATCCGCAGGGCGTGGCCCGCGCCACGGCGACCGACCCGAAGGAGCTCGACCGCCAGCAGGCGGCCGTGGCCAAGTGGCTGTCGCGCCGCTACCGGGTGGCGCCCGAGCCGATCAGCCGCCTGGTGCAGGAAGCGTGGCAGGTGGGGCAGAAGGCCGGGCTGGAGCCCACGCTGATCCTGGCGATCATGGCCGTGGAGTCCAGCTTCAATCCCTTCGCCCAGAGCGCCGTGGGCGCGCAGGGGCTGATGCAGGTGATGACGCGGGTACACGACGACAAATACGAGCGCTTCGGCGGCACGCTGGCTGCCTTCGACCCGGTCACGAACCTGCGCGTGGGCGTGCAGGTGCTCAAGGAATGCATCGCCCGCGCCGGCGGCGGTCTGGAAGCCGGGCTGCGCCACTACGTCGGCGCGGCCAATCTTCCCGAAGACGGTGGCTACGTGAGCAAAGTGCTGACGGAGCAGCGCTATCTGCGCCAGGTGGCCAGTGGCCGCGGCGTGCCGGTCAACGCTCCGACGCCGGCCGTGCGTCCTGCACCCACCAACGTCAACGCGGCCGAGCAGACCGCCGCTGCGGCGAGCGACCAAGTAATCGCGCTGCGCTGAAGCGCGCGCCGCGAGCGCCCCATTTCGACGGCCCTTCGGGGCCGTCCTCGCAATCGGCGTCACGCCTGCGCTTGGTCTCCGCACAAGGGCTTCAGGCTGCTGCCCAGGCAGTTGTGCGGCGAGCTGAAGCGCAATGAACCCTTCCTGCTTCCAACCCGCTGCACCTGCGGCGCTTTTTTGCCTCCCGAAAGCAAAAAGCCCTTGACGAGATCACTCGTCAAGGGCTTGCATTGGTAGGCGCGATTGGACTCGAACCAACGACCCCCACCATGTCAAGGTGGTGCTCTAACCAGCTGAGCTACGCGCCTGTCGTTCGCTGAAGCCGCTATTCTATACGCACTTTTGTCAGCTGCGCAAGCAGCTCTGGCGAAAAATTTGAAGAATTTGCTTCAACCTGCTTTCTGAGTTCCACCGAGGACGGGAGCGGGCGCGGTTCGATGACTTGATGCCCCGCTCCGCACCCGCCCTCAACGCTTGCGCTCAGCGCCGCGCTGCGCGCCGCACACCGCCGATGCGCTGCACTTGGCGCAGCACCTGCGCCAACCGCGCCGCGTCGTTGACTTCGACGGTGATGTTCATGCGCGTGCTGCCACCGTGCACGTCGCGCACCGACTGCATCTGCATATCTGTGACCTTCATCTTCTCCTTGGCGAAGAGCTCGGAGATGTCGCGCAGCAGCCCGGGGCGGTCGGCAGCTTCCACGGTCACACCCACCGGGTACAGCGCAGTCTGGTTGCCGTGCGGCTTGCCCCACGCTACGGCAATGACGCGCTCGGGCGCCTGCTGTGCGGCATGGCGGAAGTTCACGCAGTCGGCCCGGTGCACCGCTACGCCCTTGCCTCGGGTGACGAAGCCGGCGATGGCATCCGGCGGCGCGGGGCGGCAGCAGCGCGCAAGGTTCGTGAGCAGCGATTCCACGCCCACCACCAGCACGCCGCCGCGCGGCCCGCCGGCGGGTGCGGTGGCGCGCTTGGTAACCAGCTCCTCCACTGGCGGCGCCGGCTCGGCCGGGCGCAGCAGCTGCTCGATGTTGCGCAGCGAGTACTCGTCCTTGCCCACCACCTCGAAGAGTGCATCGGCACTCTTGAAGCCCAGCCGCGAGGCCAGGTCTTCGAGCTTGAGCGCCGTGCGGCCCTCACGCTGCAGCAGCTTCTCCACCGCTTCGCGCCCGCGCGCGATGGTGTCGCGCTGCGCCAGCGCGTTGAACCAGGCGCGCACCTTGGAGCGCGCCCGCGGGCTGGCGAGATAGCACAGCTCCGGATTGAGCCAGTCCAGCGATGGGCCGCCTTCCTTGGTCGCGCTAACCTCCACCGTCTGCCCGCTGCGCAGCGGCGTGTTCAGCGGTATCAGCGCCCCATCCACGCGCGCGCCGCGGCAGCGATGGCCGAGGTCGGTATGCACCGCGTAGGCGAAATCCACCGGCGTGGCACCGGCGGGCAGCTCCACCACGGTGGCCTGCGGCGTGAAGACATAGATGCGGTCATCGAAGGCGCCGGGCTCGCCGGACTGAACGAAGTCGCGCTCCCAGGCCAGCAGCTGGCGCAGCACGGCCTTGCGCGCCTCGGCCACGCGCTCCTCGAACTCGCCCGCGGCGCTGACGCCGGCGTAGCCGCGCGCGCCCGCCTCCTTGTAGGCCCAATGCGCCGCGACGCCGTACTCGGCATGCTCGTGCATGGCGCGGGTGCGGATCTGCACTTCCACCGGCCGGTCCTCGTCATCGAGCACCACCGTGTGCAGCGACTGGTAGCCGTTGGGTTTTGGTTTGGCGATGTAGTCGTCGAACTCGCCTTCCAGCGGCCGATAGCGCTCATGCACGCGCGCCAGCGCCGCATAGCACTGCGGCACGTCGTCCACCACCACGCGCAGCGCGCGCAGGTCCAGCACGCGCTCGAAGCCCAACCGCTTGCCCTGCATCTTTTTATAGATGCTGTAGATGTGCTTGGGCCGCCCCTGCACAGTGGCGTGGATGCCGACCTCGGCCAGCTCCTGCGCCAGCTCGGCACGGAAGCGTTCCACACCCTGCTCGCGCTCGCTGCGCTTCTCGTGCAGCAGCGTGGCGATGCGCTTGTACTCGGCCGGCTGCAGGAAGCGGAAGGCCAGGTCCTCCAGTTCCCACTTGATCTGCCAGATGCCCAGCCGATTGGCCAGCGGCGCGAACACCTGCTGCGACTCCAGCGCCAGGTCGTGCGGACATGACAGCTTGCTCGCGGCGTACCAGCGCAGCGTCTGCAGCCGCGAGGCCAGGCGCAGCAGCACCACGCGCAGGTCGCGCGAGAAGGCCAGCAGCATCTTGCGCACGCGCTCGGTCTGCAGCGCGCGCGCGGGCTCCTCTACGCGCGCCTGGCGCGCTGCGCGCTGGATCTGCACCAGCTGCCGCGCGTGGCTCACCAGCCCAGCATAGGACGCACCGAAGGCCTTCTCCAGCACCTCCTCGGGCTTCTGCAGGTAGTCGCTGGCATAGACCAGGTAGACCGCCGCCTGCATTGCGGGTGCCGCGCCGATGCTGCGCAGCACCGCGCACACGCCGTCCGCGTGCGCAAGCACGTCCTCGCCGGTGTCCAGATGGCGCTGCCACAGCAGCGGCTCGGCAAAGGCCCGCGCGCGCTGCAGCGCCAACAGCCCGGCATCCTCGGCCGACAACGTCCCTTCGGCGGAAGCCGGCAAGTCCGGCAGCTCCGCCAGCTCAACGATGGTCGCCGGCCGCGCCGTAACCCATTCGGACTGCAGGCTTCTCATGGGGACAACAGGAAATCGCGTACGACTTCCACCTGATCGGGCTGCACCAGCATCGGGGCGTGGCCCACGCCCTCGAACTCGACCAGCTTCGCGCGCGGGCCGCGCTGCGTCATCGCCTGCGCAGCGGCATGCGACAGCAGGTCCGACTCCGCGCCGCGCAGCAGCAGCACCTGGCAGCGCAGCGCTTCATAGGCATGCCACAGCGCCGCATTGCCGGCCGCGACCGAATCCGGCGTGACTGCCTTGAACACCTCGGCGATGCTCAGGTCGTAGTGCAGCGTGAAGCCCGAGCCCTCGACCTTGAGCTGCGGCCGGCACAGCGCCAGCCACTGCTCGGCCGTGTGCGGACCGAAGCTCTCGGAGACGGTGTGCAGGAAATCCGCCGCCTCCTGCTCGGTATCCCAATGGCGTTTCTCGCCCACGTAGTCGCCGATACGCCGCAGACCCTCGAACTCCAGGGACGGGCCGACGTCGTTGAGCACCATGCGCCGCAGCGGCGCGTTGGCCAGCGAACCCAGCCCCATGCCGATGAGCCCGCCCATGGACGTGCCCACCCAGTCGATCTCGCGCGCATCTAGCCGCGCCAGCAGGTTGACCATGTCCGAGACGTAGAAGGGCACGCTGTAGCCGGCCGGGTCGCGTAGCCAGTCGGAGTGGCCGCGTCCGAGCACGTCCGGGCACACCACGCGGTATTCATGGCACAGGGCACGCGCGAGGGTGTCGAAGTCGCGCCCCTGGCGCGTGAGGCCATGCACGCACACCAGCACGCGCTCGTTGGTCGGGTCGCCCCACTCCCAGCACGCCATGCGGTACAGCGCGCCGGGGCGCAGGCATGGCACGTGAATCAGCCGCGGCGAATCGTTCATGATGGCTCCCGTTTGTCTTTGAACCATCGTATCAACCCAAGGAGGCTATTCATGCTCAAGGCAAAGACCGCCCTCGTCACCGGATCCACCAGCGGCATCGGACTGGGCATCGCCAAGTGCCTGGCGCAGCAGGGCGCCAACATCATGCTCAACGGCTTCGGCGACAGCGAGGCGGCGCTGGCCGAGGTGCGCACCCTGGGCACCCGGGTGTCGTACCACGGCGCCGACATGAGCAAGCCTGCGGAGATCGAGGCGATGGTAAGGGCGGCTGAGGCCGAGTTCGGCGCAGTGGACATCCTGGTTAACAACGCCGGCATCCAGCATGTGGCGGCGGTGGAGGATTTCCCAACGGAGAAGTGGGACGCCATCCTGGCCATCAACCTGAGCTCGGCCTTCCACACCACGCGGCTGGCGCTGCCGGGCATGAAGCAGCGCGGCTGGGGCCGCATCATCAACCTCGCCTCCGTGCACGGCCTGGTGGCCTCGGCGCAGAAGTCGGCCTACGTGGCGGCCAAGCACGGGCTGGTGGGCTTCACCAAGTCCGTGGCGCTGGAGACGGCCACCACGCCCGTGACCGTCAACGCCATTTGCCCGGGTTGGGTGCTGACGCCACTGGTGGAAAAGCAGGTGCAGGCCCGCGCACAGGCCGACGGCGTGGACTTCGAGGAGGCCAAGCGTCGCCTGCTGGGCGACAAGCAGCCCTCCATGCAGTTCACCACCGCCGAGCAACTCGGCGAGCTGGCGGTGTTCCTGTGCTCGCGCGCGGCCGACAACATCCGCGGCGTGGCCTTCAATGTCGACGGCGGCTGGGCCGCTCAATAAATGAAGCCGGCGCGCGACGCGCCGGCTCCAAGGCGTCCGGTCCGCCCTTAATCACTCACTCCATCTGGATCGAGCCGGTGACCATGGCGTTGACCTGTCCGCGCCCCGGCTCCACCGGCAGCGCCTCGTCGGCCGCCGACGCGGCCATGGCCTTGGCGCGCAACACCGGCACCGGCGGCATCGGCGCATCGGTGTTGAGCTGCGCCTCGCGCAGGCTCCAGCGGTTGAAGCCGAACTGGCGCGTGACCTCATCGGCGCGCTTCTTGTAGCGCTCGATCGCGCGCGCGCCGACCTCGGACTCAACCTGCTCCCGCGCCTCGCGCGAGAGCGAATAGCCCACTCGCGCGATGCTCATTGTGCTGATGCGCGGCGCCAGTTGCGCGATGACCGTCATGTCGCGGCCCTCCACGGTCAGCTCCGTGCTGCCCTGCCAGCCGCTGATGCCGCCCTTGGGGTTGTAGCGCGGGTAAACCGACAGGTTGCCCGCGCGCACCTCGACCTGCCCGGGCTTGGCCACCTTGCGCGCTTCGGCCAACGCGGCGTCCAGCGCTTGGCGCAGCGCCGACTGCACCACCGAAGCGTCGCTGCCCTCGCGCGTGGTGCTGAAGCTCAGCGTCAGCCAGTCGTTGGGCACGTCCATGCTGGCGGTGGCGCTGAGCGTGAGCACGCGCTGCGGCGCCGGCAGCAGCGGCTGCGACTGCGACTGCGCCAGCGCTGGGCTCAAGGCCACAAGGCACAGCCAGGAGGCGAGGACAAAATCTCTCATCATGTGGGAACACTCCAAGAAAGGGGGTAGAAAATCGCATCGCAGGATGGCGGCACGACACTCTGTAACGCTTCTGGGGCCGTTCCGGAGGCCGAAAGAGTTGTAACAGAGGTGCGAAACGCGCCGAAACCCCAGCGTCAACTTGTTCACAATGCCGCCGTTACAAATAGGGAGTCCGTTATGAACACCCCTGCAAACCCTCGTCCGGACCGTGTCGTCGTTGTCGATGACGACGCCCGCATCCGCGATCTACTGCGCCGCTATCTGACGCAGGAAGGTTTTGAGGTTCTGCTGGCCGAAGACGCCAAAGCGCTCAACCGCGTGCTCACACGCGAAACCATCGACCTCATCGTGCTGGACCTGATGCTGCCCGGTGAGGACGGCTTGTCGATCTGCCGGCGCCTGCGCGCCGCCAACGATTCCACGCCCATCATCATGCTCACCGCCAAGGTGGAGGACGTGGACCGCATCGTCGGCCTGGAAGTCGGCGCCGACGACTACCTTCCTAAACCCTTCAACCCGCGCGAGCTGCTCGCGCGCATCCATGCTGTGCTGCGCCGGCGCCCCGCCCTGGAAGCGCCGGGTGCGCCGTCCAAGGAGCCGCAGGTCGTGAACTTCGGTCCCTTCGAGTTCGACCTCTCGCTGCGCCGCCTCACCAAGGACGGCGAGCAGATGGCGCTGACCACGGGCGAGTTCTCGATGCTCAAGGCGCTGGTGCGACATCCGCGCCAGCCGCTGTCGCGCGACAAGCTGGCGCAGCTGGCGCGGGGCCGCGAGTTTGAGCCCTTCGACCGGAGCCTGGACGTGCAGATCTCGCGCCTGCGCAAGATGATCGAACCCGACCCGGCGCAGCCGCGCTACATCCAGACGGTCTGGGGTGTGGGCTATGTCTTCGTCCCCGATGGCGCAAGCTGACATCGGTCCATCCACGCCCGAGGCCGAGGGCACGACGCGGCAGCCCCCGGCCCCGTCCTCCAAGCAAGACAGCCTGCGCCGCCGCCTGCGCCGGCTGCTGCCGCGAACCACCACTCGGCGCCAGCGCCAGTCCCTGGCGCTGAGCCTGTTCTGGCGCACCTTCTTCCTGTTGGCACTGCTGCTGGGTGGCGGCATCTTCGCCTGGGTGCAGACGCTGCGCGCGCTGGAACTGGAGCCGCGCGCGGTGCAGTCGGCGCAGCAGATCGCCAGCCTCGTCAACCTCTCGCGCGCGGCGCTGCGCTACTCCGACAGTATCCACCGCGTCGCCGTTGTCAAGACGATGAGCGAGGAGGAGGCGGTCAAGGTCCTGCCGCGCGAGCCCGGCCACCGCTGGGAACCCTTCGAAACCGACCGCTTCACGCGCCGCATCGGACGCGAGCTGCGTGCGCGGCTGGACGAGGACACCATCCTTGCCCGCAGCGTCAACGGCGTGGACGGCCTCTGGGTGGGCTTCACCATCGAGAAGGACGCCTACTGGCTGCAGGCCGAGGCCACGCGCGTGTACCCGCTCACCGGCGGCACCTGGTTCGTCTGGGTGGGCATCGCGTTCATCGCCACGCTGCTGGGCTCGGCCGCCATCGCCCGGCTGATCAACCAGCCGCTGCGCGACCTGTCCTTCGCCGCCAGCCGCATCCGCGAGGGCGAGTACGAGTCGCAGCTCGACGAGAACACGCTCACCAGCGAGATCCGCGAGGTGAACATGGGCTTCAACCGCATGGCGCGCGAGCTCGCCAAGGTCGAGGAAGACCGCGCCGTGATGCTCGCCGGCATCTCGCACGACCTGCGCACCCCGCTAGCGCGGTTGCGGCTGGAGGCCGAGATGAGCGTGCAGGACGAGGAAGCGCGCCGCAACATGGCCATGGACATCGACCAGCTCGACGCGATCATCGACAAGTTCATGGACTACGCCCGCCCGGGCGACGCGCCGCTGGTGCCAGTGAACCTGTCGGCGCTGATCGAGCGCGAGGCATCCGCCTTCCGCGACCCCACACAGATCCGCATCAGCGCCCGCGTGGCGATCGACCTGATGGTGCTGGCCGACGACACCGAGCTCGGCCGCGTCTTCGCCAACCTGTTCGAGAACGCGCGCCGCTACGGCCGCAGCGAGGGCGGCGGCCCCGCGCTGGTGATGGTGAGCTACACGCGCAGCGGCCCCTGGGTGATCGTCAGCGTGCGCGACCACGGCCCCGGCGTGCCGCCGGCACGCCTGGCCCAGCTCACCACCCCCTTCTACCGCGGCGACACCGCCCGCACCGCCGCCACCGGTGCCGGCCTGGGCCTGGCGATCGTCGATAAATCGCTGCAGCGCATGGGCGGCCGGCTGGAGTTGGCGAATGCGCCCGAAGGCGGGCTCATCGCGCATGTGCGGCTGAAGCGGGCGCCGTGAGCCCGCACCTGGCGCGCCGGCCCGCGGCTCACGCCGCCCGGCGCCAGGCCTTGCACAGCAGGCACACCGCCCGCGCCTCGATCGCCCGCTTCTCCCCTACCGGTCCCAGCTTCTCCGCCGTCTTGGCCTTGATGTTGACGCGCGCCGGCTCGATCCCGAGCACCTGCGCGATGCGCTCGCGCATGGACTGGATGTGCGGCGCGAGCTTCGGCGCCTGGGCCACGATGGTCGAGTCCACGTTCACGATCTCCCAGCCCTCGGCCCGCACCCGGCGCGCGGCCTCGGCCAGCAGCACGGCGGAATCGGCGCCCTTGAAGGCGGCATCGGTGTCCGGGAAGTGGCGCCCGATGTCGCCCAGCCCCGCCGCGCCCAGCAGCGCGTCGGTGAGCGCGTGCAGCAGCGCATCCGCGTCCGAATGGCCCAGCAGCCCGTGCGTGTGCGGCACGGTGATGCCGCCCAGCACCAGCGGACGGCCCTCCACCAACTGGTGCACATCCCAGCCCTCGCCAATGCGCAGCGCCGGGATCACCGCACGCCTCCGTTCGGCTCGGCGGCGGCAGGCGCCAGGGAAACATTGGATGCGGGCGTCATGGTCTGCAGCAGTCTTTCCGCCAGCCCGAAGTCGGCCGGCCAGGTGAGTTTGAAATTCTCCAGCGCCCCCGGCACCAGCCGCGGGCGCAGGCCCAGCGCCTCGATCGCGCTGGCCTCGTCGGTGACGGCATCGCCCGCCTCGGCCAGCGCGCGGCGCAGCAGCCCGATGCGGAACATCTGCGGTGTCTGCGCCGCCCATTTCGCTTGCCGGTCGATGGTGGCGGCGACACGCCCGTCCTCTTCCTGCTTGAGCGTGTCGGCCACCGGCAGCGCCAGCAGCCCACCCACCTCGTCCTGCTCACAGGACTCGATCAGGTTCACCACCCACTCCGGCCGCACCAGGCAGCGCGCCGCGTCGTGCACCAGCACCCAGTCGTCGGACGCGGCGCCGCGCGCAACCAGTTCTTCCAGCCCGGCCGCCACGGTCGCGGCGCGGGTGGCGCCGCCGCGGCGGGCAGTCCAGATGTGCCTATCGCCGCGCCAGCCCGGCACGGCAGCATCGAAGTGGTCGTCGTCGGGCGCCAGCACCACCAGCGTGGCTGTCAGGCGCGGCACGCGCGAGAGCGCGTGCAGGGTGTGAGACACCAGCGTGCGGCCGGCGATGGAAACGTACTGCTTGGGACGGTCGGCGCCGGAGCGGCTGCCGGTGCCGGCGCAGGGCACGAGCGCATAGCAGCGCGGCGCTGGCCCATGAACGAGGGAGGTCATCGGGTGCGGATTCTAGAATTTGCCCCCCGCCCGCCCGGGCGCGTCCCCTGCTGCAAGCCCCCTCACGATGCAACTGCCCGCCATCGCCCCCGGCAAACGATTCACGCTGCCGCACCCGCCGGGTTCGGCCGACGCGCTGCTGCTGGCACGCCACGCACGCCGGCTCGCCAACGCGAAGCAGCTCCTGGGCATCGTGACCGCCGACCCCGCCGACGCGCCGCGCCTGGCCGACGAACTGGTGTTCTTCGAGCCGGGACTGCGCGTCGCCGTGTTTCCGGACTGGGAAACGCTGCCCTACGACAGCTTCAGCCCGCACCAGGACCTGATCTCCGAGCGTCTGGCCACGCTCTGGCGCATCCTGCAGAAGGACGTGGACGTGGTGCTGCTGCCCGCCACCACCGCGCTGGCCCGCCTCGCGCCGCCCTCCTTCCTGGCCGCCTACACCTTCCACTTCAAGCAGAAGCAGAAGCTCGACGAGGCCTCCCTCAAGGCGCAACTCACGCTGGCGGGCTACCAGCACGTCAGCCAGGTGGTGTCACCGGGCGAGTACGCCGTGCGCGGCGGCCTCATCGACCTCTTCCCCGACTGGGCTCGGCCGTGCCCTACCGCGTGGACCTGTTCGGCGACGAGGTGGACTCCATCCGCACCTTCGACCCCGACAGCCAGCGCAGCCTCTACCCCGTGCCGGAAGTGCGGCTGCTGCCCGGGCGCGAGTTCCCGATGGACGAGGCCGCGCGCACCGCCTTCCGCGCCCGCTGGCGCGAGCGGCTGGAAGGCGACCCCACGCGCTCGCGCATCTACAAGGACATCGCCGCCGGCGTCGCCAGTGCCGGCATCGAGTACTGGCTGCCGCTGTTCTTCGACCAGGTCGCCGACATCTTCGAGTACCTGGGCGCCCAGGCCGCGCTGGTGCTGCACGGCGAGGTCGATGCCGCGCTGCAGCGCTTCTGGACCGACACCCGCGAGCGCCACCGCTTCCTGCAGCACGACGCCGAGCGCCCGCTGCTGCCGCCCGAAACCCTCTTCCTGCGCGTCGAAGATTTTTATGGCCGCGCCAACACGCACGCCACGCTGGCGCTGCGCGGCACGGAGGAAACCGACTGGGCCCGCCCGGCTCCCGACGTTAGCGTGGACCGCGGCGCGACGGAGCCGCTGGCGCGGCTCGAAGCCCACCTGCGCGAAACCGGCGCGCGCGTGCTGCTGGTGGCCGAGAGCGAGGGCCGGCGCGAAAGCCTGCTGGACCTGCTGCGCGACCACCGCATCGACGTGCCCAGCGTCGCCACGCTGGCCGAGTTCGAGGCCGGCGACGAAAAAGTCGCCATCACCGCCGCGCCGCTGGCCGCCGGCTTCTTCTGGCACGAGCCGGCCGAGGGGCGGCAGCTGGAGTTCCTGACCGAGACCGAGCTCTTCGCCGCCGCGGGCGGCGGGGCACGGCGCCGGCGCAAGCAGGAGCAGGTCAGCAACGTCGATACCCTCATCAAGGACCTCTCCGAGCTCAAGGTCGGCGATCCGGTGGTGCATATGAGCCACGGCATCGGGCGCTACCAGGGGCTGCTGAACATCGACCTGGGCGACGGCCCCTCGGAGTTCCTGCACCTGGAGTACGCGGACAAGGCCACGCTGTACGTGCCGGTGTCGCAGTTGCAGCTGATCAGCCGCTACACCGGCGTGAGCCCGGACGAGGCGCCGCTGCACAAGCTGGGATCGAACCAGTGGGACAAGGCCAAGCGCAAGGCCGCCGAGCAGGTGCGCGACACCGCTGCCGAGCTGCTCAACCTCTACGCCCGCCGCGCCGCGCGCGAGGGCCACGCCTTCCGCTTTTCGCCGCACGACTACGAGGCCTTCGCCGCCAGCTTCGGCTTCGAGGAGACGCCGGACCAGCGCGCCGCCATCCATGCGGTGATCCAGGACCTGATCTCGCCGAAGCCGATGGACCGCCTGGTGTGCGGCGACGTGGGCTTCGGCAAGACCGAAGTGGCGCTGCGCGCCGCCTTCGTGGCCGTCACCGGCGGCAAGCAGGTCGCGCTGCTGGCGCCCACCACGCTGCTGGCCGAACAGCACTACCAGAACATCAGCGACCGCTTCGGCAAGTGGCCGGTGCGCGTGGCGGAGATGAGCCGCTTCCGCTCCGCCAAGGAGATCAAGGCGGCGATGGCGGGCCTGGCCGACGGCACCATCGACATCGTCATCGGCACCCACAAGCTGCTGAGCGCCGATGTGAAGTTCAAGCGCCTGGGCTTGTTGATCATCGACGAGGAGCACCGCTTCGGCGTGCGCCACAAGGAGGCGATGAAGGCCATGCGCGCCGAGGTGGACGTGCTCACGCTCACCGCCACACCGATCCCGCGCACGCTGGGCATGGCGCTGGAGGGATTGCGTGACCTGTCCGTCATCGCCACGGCGCCGCAGCGGCGGCTCGCGATCAAAACCTTCGTGCGCGGCGAGAGCCAGGGCGTGATCCGCGAGGCGGTGCTGCGCGAGCTCAAGCGCGGCGGGCAGGTGTACTTCCTGCACAACGAGGTCGAAACCATCGAGGCGCGCCGCGCCAAGCTGGCCGAACTGCTGCCCGAGGCGCGCATCGCCGTGGCGCACGGCCAGATGCCCGAGCGCGAGCTGGAGCGCGTGATGCGCGACTTCGTGGCTCAGCGCCACAACCTGCTGCTGTGCTCGACCATCATCGAGACCGGTATCGACGTGCCCAGCGCCAACACCATCGTCATCAGCCGCGCCGACAAGTTCGGCCTGGCGCAACTGCACCAGCTGCGCGGGCGCGTGGGCCGCAGCCACCACCAGGCCTATGCCTACCTACTGGTGCCCGACGTGGAAGGCCTGACCAAGCAGGCCGCGCAGCGCCTGGAGGCGATCCAGGCCATGGAGGAGTTGGGCAGCGGTTTCTACCTCGCCATGCACGACCTGGAGATCCGCGGCGCCGGCGAGGTGCTGGGCGAGAACCAGAGCGGGAACATGCAGGAGGTGGGATTCCAGCTCTACAACGACATGCTGTCCGAGGCGGTGAAGGCGCTGAAGGCCGGGCGCGAGCCGGACCTGCTCAGCCCCTTCGGCGCCACCACCGAGATCAACCTGCACGCTCCCGCGCTGCTGCCGGACAGCTACTGCGGCGACGTGCACACGCGGCTGAACCTTTACAAGCGCCTGGCCACCGCGGAGAAGGCCGAGGCCATCGACACGCTGCTGGAAGAGGTGACGGACCGCTTCGGCAAGCTCCCGCCGCAGGGCCAGACCCTGTTCGACACGCACCGCCTGCGCGTGCTGGCTAAACCCTACGGCGTGCTGAAGATCGACGCCGCGCCGGCGGCGATGGTGATCAGCTTCCGGCCGGATGCGCCCATCGATCCCATGCGGATCATCGAACTGGTGCAGAAGAACCGGCACATCAAGCTGGCGGGCAACGACAAGCTGCGCATCGAGCGCGCCACGCCCGAGCCGCGCGACCGCGCGCAGTTCATCCGCGACGTGCTGCGCTCGCTGGGAACGCCGGTGCGGGCAGAGGCGTGAGCGGGGCAGCCCGGATAATCACGGGTTTTGCCTGACCGACGCTCCGCCTCCATGTCCTCCGCTCCCCTTGCCTTCGCCCCCGGCCTCACTGTCCGCGGCTTCGCGCCGCCGCTGCAGCTGCGCGACTTCGGCCTGATCGCCTTCGACATGGACTCGACGCTGATCAACATCGAGTGCATCGACGAGGTCGCCGACGCCGCCGGGCGCAAGGCCGAGGTGGCGGCCATCACCGAGGCCTCCATGCGTGGCGAGATCACCGACTTCAAGGAAAGCCTGCGCCGCCGCGTCGCCATGCTCCAGGGCGTGCCTGAAGGGTTCCTGCACGAGGTGTTCGAGCAGCGCCTGAAGCCCAACCCCGGCGCCAAGGCGCTCATCGACGCCTGCCGCGCCGCGGGACTGAAGACGCTGCTCGTCTCCGGCGGCTTCACCTTCTTCGCCGAGCGCGTGTGTTCGCTGCTGGGCATCGACGACGCGCGCTCCAACGTGCTGGAGATCGTGGACGGCCACCTCACCGGGCGCCTGGTGGACCAGGACTGGGGCGACATCTGCGACGGCGCCGAGAAGCGCCGCATGCTGCTGGCCACCTGCGAGCGGCTGGGCATCCCGCCCTCGCGCGCCATCGCCATGGGCGACGGTGCCAACGACCTGCCCATGATGGGCGCCGCCGGCCTGTCGGTGGCCTACCACGCCAAGCCCAAGGTGCGCGAGCAGGCCATGGTCTCCATCGAGGAAGGCGGCCTGGACCGTCTGCTGGAGGTGGTGCGGCCCTGAAAACGGCGGCGAAATGATCCGCCCCTGCGATGCGGGACAGGACCGCGCGCCCCGACATGGCGGGTGCGGCTCAACGCATACCCACCTGCGCCACTGAAACCCCCACCAGCGCCACGAACAGCAGCAGCGACACCCCTTTCCAGAACGCCACCGGATGCCGCTCGATCAGCGCCGGCCGGCGCTGGTGCAGGAATTCCGGGCTGGGGTGGTGCAGGTCGTGCACGAATTCGTCCACGTCGCCCTGGCGCTGCGCCGGGTCGGGTTGCACCGCCTTGCGGATCGCCTCATCGATCCATGCCGGCAACTCGGGCCGGATTTCCCGCAGCGGGGCATAGACCAGTTTCTTCTGCGCCGCGCGGTTGCGTGTCTTGGCAACCTCCAGCCCGTAAGGCAATCGCCCGCTCAGCATCTGGTAGGTAAGTACGGCCAGGGAAAACAGGTCCGCGCGCGGCGTGCCCTCTTCCCCCAGGAAATATTCGGGTGCCGTGTATTGGGCGGTACCCGGAACCTCATGGCCGCGGGCCGACGCGCCTCCATCCACGATGCCCGCCACCCGCGCCGCGCCGAAATCGATGATCTTCACCGTGCCCGTGGCGTCGATCAGCACGTTTTCCGGCCTCAAATCCTGGTGCAGCATTTCCAGCCGATGAAAGGCCCGTAGCCCCCGGGCGATTTGCGCCACCAGGGCGCGCACGGTATCCAGCTCCGGCCGCGGGTGGTCGATCATCCACTGCGCCAGCGTGCAGCCCTCCACATATTCCATCGCCACGAACAGGTGCCGGCGTGGACGCGTCATGGCGCAAGGCTTCAATACATGGGCGCTGTGGATGCGGCGGGCGATCCATTCTTCGAGCAGAAAGCGCTCCCTGTAGGCCGGGTCGGACTGCAGGTCGATGGATGGGGTTTTGAGCGCCACCAGCGCCTGGGTTTGCTCGTCCTGCGCCAGGTAGATATGGCTGCGGCTGCTGCCGTGGATTTCGCGCAGGATGCGATAGCCGTCCAGCACCATGCGCGGCTCCATTATCGGCGGGGCTGGCAATTCCACCGCCTGCTGCCGCAGGTCGCCAGCCTGCGGATCGGGCAATTGCTCCACCCGCAGCAGCTGCACCGTCAGATTGTCCGGGCTTCCGCGCCGGTGCGCTTCTTCAGCCATATGCCGGGCTGCCACGTCCAAGCTGGGAGCGGCGGCCACGGCCGCCAGGATGAATTCCGGCGCCACGTGCTCGTAAACGCCATCGGTGGCCAGCAGAAAGGTATCGCCCGGCTCCAGCGAGAAGCTGCGGTAATCCACCTCCAGGTATCCACCGATGCCCAGCGCCCGGCCCAGATAACTCTCCTGGGAAGAAATACGAACCCGGTGGTCCTGCGTCAACTGCTCCAGCGCCTGGGCGTGCATTTTATAAACGCGGCAGTCGCCGACGTGGAACAGGTGTGCCGTGGTGGATTTCAGAACCAGCGCGCTCAGCGTGCAGACATGGCCGCGGTCCTTGTCGTAGCGACCCTGCCCTTGCTGGGTCTGCGCGTAAAGCCAGGAATTGGTGGCGGCCAGCACGCGCTCCACCGAGGTTTTGACGGACCAGGCGTCGGCCGTGCAGTAATAGTCCTCCAGCAGGCTGCGCACCGCCGTCTGGCTGGCCACCTGGCTGAATTCGCTGCTGCTGATGCCGTCGGCAATCGCCACCACCACGCCCTTGCTCGCCCGCTGCGGCTCGCGCGGCAGGCAGGCGCCGTGAAAATCCTGGTTCGTGGGCTTGCGGCCTTTGTCCGAATACTGGCCGATGGCGACCTGGAGTTGTGCTTGCATAAAAAACAGCCTCAACCCGGAGCGGGCTGAGGCTTCATGCGTGGGGTGCGGAATATTTCTTCTGATGAGCGATCAAGCCAGCTTGCGCTTCGGAGCGGTTTTGATGTGGGTGGCGTACAGCGTCAAGCCGGTGAAGGCCAGGCCGCCCACCATGTTGCCCAGCACGGTGGGAATCTCGTTCCAGATCAGATAATCCATGATCGAGAAATTACCACCCAGCAGCAGCCCCGTGGGGAACAGGAACATGTTCACCACCGAATGCTCAAAAGCCATGGCGAAGAACAGCATGATGGGCATCCACATCGCGATGACCTTGCCGCCCACGGTGGTGGAAATCATGGCGCCGACCACGCCGGTGGACACCATCCAGTTGCACAGCATGCCGCGCACGAAAAGCGTCAGCATGCCCCAAAAGCCGTACTGGGCATAACCCAGCGTGCGAGATTCGCCGATCACGCCAATGGTGTGGCCCACCTTGCTGGGCTCAGTCTGGAAACCGTTGGTGAAGACGATGGACATCAGCACCGCCACGGTCAACGCTCCCAGGAAATTCCCCAGGAACACGATGCCCCAGTTCTTGAGCACACCTTTGAGCGTGACCCCCGGCCGCTTGTCGATCAGTGCCAGCGGCGTGAGCACGAACACACCGGTGAGCAGGTCGAAACCCAGCAGGTACAGCATGCAAAAACCCACCGGGAACAGCATGGCGCCGAAAATCGGCGAACCCGTCTGCACCGACACGGTCACGGCAAACACCGCCGCCAGCGCCAGGATGGCGCCGGCCATGTAGGCCCGGATCAGTGCATCACGCGTCGCCATGTGAATCTTGGATTCACCGGCATCGACCATCTTGGTCACGAATTCAGAAGGGACGAGATAAGCCACGGTACTTCCTCAGGTCGTTCAATGATTCTCAAAGTACCGGCTCAGGCGCCGATGCAGACCATGTCGCCCTGCAGGCGCACGGGATAGCTCTTCACAGAGTTTTCGGGCGCCTCCAGGCATTCGCCGGTGGCGAGGTCGAAATGCTGCTTGTAGATGGGCGAGGCCACGACGATGCGCGCCCCCAAGTTGCCCACCAGCCCACGCGATAACACGCTAGCCTGGGAATTGGGATCGAAGTTGTCGATGGCGTAGAGGCGTTGCACGTCGTCCTCGACGCGGAATACGGCCACGTGCCGCTCGCGCACCAGGGCACAGACGCCGGTATTGGGCACGATGTCCTCGACGGCACACACGGGGGTCCAGGTGGTATTTTCCATGTCGTGTTTCCTCAATTATTCGGATTCGTGGCTCAAGCCGTCTCGCTCGCCGCGGCATTTTCGGAGCGGTTGGACAACTGCTCCCATTTCTCCTCCGGGGTGGCCGGGCGGATCTGGCCGCGCTCCTGGATGAAAATCACGTTGCGGTCCCCCTGGTCGCTGTTGACGAACTGGCGGAAACGCTTGCGGGTTTCGGGCGTGGTGACCGCACTCTTCCATTCGCACTGGTAGGTATTCACCACGTGCTGCATGTCGGCTTCCAGTTCCGCGGCAATACCCAGCTTGTCGTGGAGCACGACCTGCTTCAGATAATCCAGCCCGCCTTCGAGGTTGTCACGCCACACGCTGGTGCGCTGCAGCCGGTCCGCGGTGCGCACGTAGAACATCAGGAAACGGTCGATGGTGCGGATCAAATCGGCCTTGGACAAATCGGAGTCCAGCAATTCGGCGTGACGCGGCTTCATGCCACCGTTGCCGCACACATAAAGGTTCCAGCCCTTTTCCGTGGCGATCACGCCCACGTCCTTGCCCTGGGCCTCGGCGCATTCACGCGTGCAGCCCGAAACCCCAAACTTGATCTTGTGCGGCGCACGCAACCCTTTGTACCGATTCTCAAGCTCCACAGCCAGGCCGACGCTGTCGTCCACGCCATAACGGCACCAGGTCGAGCCTACGCAAGATTTCACCGTGCGCAGCGACTTGCCATAGGCATGGCCGGATTCGAAGCCGGCGGCAATCAGTTCTTCCCAGATCAGCGGCAACTGCTCGATGCGGGCACCAAACAGGTCCACGCGCTGGCCGCCGGTGATCTTGGTGTAGAGGCCGTATTTCTTTGCCACCTGTCCCACGGCAATCAGGCCGTCCGGCGTGACTTCGCCGCCAGCCATGCGTGGCACGACGGAATACGTACCGTCCTTCTGGATGTTGCCCAGGAAATAGTCGTTGGAATCCTGAAGGCTGGCGTGCTCCTTCTTCAGCACGAATTCGTTCCAGACCGAGGCGAAAATGCTGCCGGCCACCGGCTTGCAAATGTCGCAACCCAGTCCCTGGCCATGCTTGTCCAGCAGTTCCTCAAAGGTCCTGATCTTGCCGACCTTGATGAGGTGGAACAACTCCTGGCGCGAATAGGCAAAGTGCTCGCACAGGTGGTTGTTCACCGCCATGCCGAGTTTCTTCATCTCGGCTTTCATCACCTGCGTTACCAGCGGCACGCAACCGCCGCAGGTCATGCCAGCCTTGGTGCAGCTTTTCAACTCGCCGATGCTGTTCACGCCCCTGGCCACGGCCTGGCACAGCATGGCCTTGGTCACGCTGTTGCACGAGCAGATCTGCGCGGAATCCGGCAACGCATCCGCGCCCAAGCTGGGTTTGGCTTGACCGTCGGACTGCGGCAGGATCAGGAATTCCGGGTCCTTGGGCAATTCGATGCGGTTGAGCATCATCTGCAGCAGGGTGCCGTATTCGGCGGCATCGCCCACCAGCACCGCACCCAGCAGTTGCTTGCCGTCCTCCGACACGACGATTTTCTTGTAGACCTGCTTGCGCTCGTCGGTGAATTGGTAGGCGCGGCTGTTCTTCGTATTGCCCAGGGCGTCTCCCACGCTGGCGACGTCCACGCCCATGAGTTTCAGCTTGGTGCTCAGATCGGCGCCGTTGAAATCAGCCGCCTCGCCGGCCAGCGTTTTCGCGACCACGCGCGCCATGTCGTAGCCCGGGGCCACCAGGCCGAAGACCTGGCCGTTCCAGGAGGCACATTCGCCGATGGCGAAAACGTCCGCGTCGCTGGTGCGGCACTGGTTGTCGATCACGATGCCGCCGCGCGCACCGATATTCAGCCCGCACTGGCGCGCCAACTCGTCACGCGGACGGATGCCGGCGGAAAACACGATCATGTCGGTTTCCAGGTGCGTGCCGTCGGCAAACACCATGCGGTGCCGGGCGTCTTCGCCGGCGATGATTTCCACCGTGCTTTTCTGGGTGTGCACCTGCACACCCAAATCCTCGATCTTGCTGCGCAGCACGCGTCCGCCGACGTCGTCCACCTGCACCGCCATCAGGCGCGGCGCGAATTCGACCACGTGCGTCTGCAGTTTCATGTCGCGCAGGGCCTTGGCGCATTCCAGGCCCAGCAAACCACCGCCCACCACCACGCCGCTCGCGGAGCGGCGGCCGCATTCGAGCATCGCCTCCAGGTCCTCGATGGTGCGGTAGACGAAGCAATCCTCGCGCTCCTTGCCCGGAATGGGTGGCACGAAGGGATAGGAGCCGGTGGCGATGACGAGTTTGTCGTAGGGCAGCACGTCGCCGCTGGACACTGTCACCGTCTTGTTTTCGCGGTCGATGGCGGTGGCGCGGGCATTGAGCTTGAGCAGCAGGTTGTCGCGGTCGAAGAAGCCGGGGGGCACCAGCGACAAATCCTCCGCGGCCTTGCCGGTGAAGAATTCGGACAGGTGCACGCGGTCATAAGCCGGACGCGGCTCCTCGCACAGCACGGTGATTTCCGCGTGGTGAATGCCGGCGTCGAACAGGCTCTCCAGGAATTTCTGTCCCACCATGCCGTGGCCGATAACGAGGATCTTCATGGGCTTCTCGATGCGAGGGTTTCAAGTGCACCCGCCCGGGGCGGGCACTGCGAAAAGGAAATAAAGCCCCGGGCGCACCCAGTTCCGCAAACAGGCCATGCAGCGGCCTGACAACCCATGCGGCCGGTCATGCAGGGAATTGGGGGGTTCGGGGATTGCAATGCCTCGCGTCGTCGTGACGCTGCGGCAGGCGCACGTCGTTGTGGCCTGGGGACTGGCCGGCTGGAAAATGCCGCGCCCCGGTGCATTGCGTTGAGAGTGCTCAACCTTTCGCAATAGCCATGCCAATAGGATTCAAGGGGGAGAACCCTAGGAAATTGGCCTCAAGTGCACCAATGCTGCCCGCGGCGCACCAATGCGACGCAAGCGGCGCCCGCGCAGTCGGCGGGGCACGCACGAACATGGCGCCGTGCGCTTGGTCGCAACCGAAGACGCCGCACCCGCGCACCGGGCTCTTCTCGAAGAGCGCTGGCCGGCCCTGCTCGGGAGGTTATCGAAGGCGCCGAATCGTGGAATCCGTCACGTTCTGACGGTGAGGGTCTGTATAAAACCGAAAGATTCGTTCCCGAAAAACTTTGTGAGAATCGGGAGCTCGTCCCGTTGGTCCGACCCTTCATTTGCTTGCCGGCAGGTCATGCGCGCAAAGGCTCTTTTCGCATTTCGCAGCGGAGGCCCGTCATTTCCATGAGCCAAAAACATCGGCCCTTCCTTCTGCGGGATCTGCACTTTCCCAAGTACCTGTGGGCCCTCACGGCGGTGTACGGCCTGGCCACCTTCGGGCACTGCGTGCACAACGCCGAGTTCCTGGCCTATTACCCGAACATGCCGGAGGGGATGACGCACGAGGTCGTCTATCTGGCGTGGATGGGACTGAGCGTGGTCGGGCTGGCCGTCGTGCCCTTTTACATGCTGGACCTGGGCGTGATGGCGGCCTTCGTCCTGGCGCTGTACGGCCTGCTGGGGCTGTCGGGCCTGGGGCACTATTCCCTGGGCGCGCTGGAGGAGCACACGCTGGTGGCCAACCTGCTGATCATGTTCCAGGGACTCAGCGGCCTGGCGCTGGCCGTCCGTGCGATGCGAGAAACCATCAAGCAGGCGCACCGGCACGCGCACCGCGGCGCCTACGGCACGCCGGTCGAACACGACCCCCGGCTGTCCAACCGCTGACCGGGGCCCGCGTGGGCCTCAGCGCCGAGCCGCCATCGGCTCGCCCAGCTTGATGAAGTGCAGCGGCTTCCAGCTGGGATTCCATTTCAGCCCGCGCTGCGGGAACAGCATCACCACGGTGGAGCCGAGCAGGAAGCGGCCCATTTCCTGACCCTGCCGGAGCTCGATGGGCTCGCCGTCGCGGTAGCTCCATTCACGCACCTGGTCTGGGCGCGGCGGGTTGACCACGCCGTGCCACACGGTGGCCATGCTGCCCACGATGGTGGCGCCCACCAGCACCAGCACCCACGGGCCGTGCGCGCCCTCGAACACGCACACCACGCGCTCGTTGCGCGCGAACAGCCCGGGCACGCCGCGCGCGGTCACCGGGTTGACGGAGAAGAGGTCGCCGGGCACGTGGACCATGCGCACCAGGCGCCCGTCGCAGGGCATGTGGATGCGGTGATAGTCCTTGGGGCTGAGGTACAGGGTGGCGAAGCTGCCGTTCTCGAAGGTCCGCGCCAGCGCCGCGTCGCCGCCCACCAGGGCCGTGGCGCTGTACTCGTGGCCCTTGGCCTGGAAGATCTGGCCCTGGTTGATGTCGCCGAACTGGCTCACCGCGCCGTCCACCGGGCAAATCAGGTCCGCCACCGCCAGCGGCCGCGCGCCGGGCTTCAGGGGCCGGGTGAAGAACTCGTTGAAGCTGCGGTAGCTGGCGATGTCGGGGTTGACCGCCTCGGACATGTCCACGCCGTAGCGCTTGACGAACCAGCGAATGATCCGCGTGGTCGCCGCTCCGCCCTCCCACGAGGCAACCCGCCCTCCGAACACGGTCATCGCGCGCTTGGGCAGCAGGTACTGAACGAGGACGGAGAGGCGGTCGATCAAGGCAATGGTCCGTTGGCGGGCAAACCGGAAAGTGTAGCGAGGGGTTTCGGCTGGCCTGGGAGCAGGCTTCAGGCCTGCCTCAGCTCGACAGCTGCCCCCACGCCTTGTCCAGCCGCTTCACGCTCACCGGCTGCGGCGTGCGCAGCTCCTGGGCGAAGAAGCTCACGCGCAGTTCCTCCAGCAGCCAACGGTATTCGTCCAGCCGCGCGTCGTGCTGGCCCTTCAGCTCGGCCAAGCGGCGCAGGTAGCGCTGCTCCAGCGGGCGCAGCTCCGACAGGCGCTGCGCGTCGCGCGCGGGATCGGCGCGCCACTTGTCCAGCCGCAGCACCACGGCTTTCAAATAGCGCGGCAGGTGCTGCAGCGCCGTCCAGGGCGTGCGCGCGATGAAGCGTTTATCGACCAGCCGCTGCAGCTGCGCCTGGATGTCGTCCGCCGCTTCCTTGGGCAGGTTGCGCGCGTCCTTGAGTTTGCGCAGGGCGGCGGCGTACTCGGCCAGCACCAGGCCGGCCTGGCGGGCGACTTCCTGAGCGATGAGGTTCAAGCGGCTGCGGCCCTCGTCGATGCGCCGTTTGAAACTCGCTTCGTCGGTGGGCAGCGGCTCGCCCAGGAAGGCACGGTCCAGCGCCACGTCGATGATCTGCGCGCGCAGCTCTTCCTGCGTGCCCAGCGGCATGAACTGGACCGCCATCTTCTGCAGGTCCGGGATGTTCTTCTCCAGGTATTTCAAGGGCTCGCGGATCTGCAGCGCCACCAGCCGGCGCAGCCCGGCGCGGTGCCTGGCCGCCGCGACCTCGGGCTCGTCGAACACCTCGATCTCGACGTGCGCGCCCTTGTCGATCAGCGCCGGGAAGCCCACCAGCGTCTGGCCGCCCTTTTTCAACTCCATCAGCTCGGGCAGCTCGCCGAAGGTCCAGGCGGTGTAGCTCGCGGGCGTGGCCGGCGCGGCCTCGGCCGCCGGTGCCTTGGCGGACTGGCGCTCGACGCGCAGCGCCTGGCCCTGGTTCGCCGCCGGCGCGGGCGCCGGTGCCCCGGCGGCCGGCTCCGACACCTTCTGCACCTTCAGCGCCGCGAGCTTCTGGAAAGCCGAGCGCGCCTGGCCGCCCAGCTCCGCCTTGAGCGTGGGCAAGTGCCGCCCCATGCCGAGCTGGCGCCCGTGCTCGTCCACGACCTTGAAGTTCATGAACAGGTGCGGGCTGAGCATGTCCAGCTTGAAGTCCGCGCGCTGCACGGCCAGCTGGGTGCGCTCGCGCACGAATTTCAGCAGCGCCTCGGTCAGGCCGCCCTGCGCGAAAGGCGTGAGCTCCACGAACTCCGCCGCGGCTTCGGGCAGCGGCACCAGCCGCGCGCGCGGGCGCTGTGGCAGGCTCTTGAGCAGCGCCTGCACCTTGGCCGGCAGCATGCCGGGCACGAGCCACTCGCAACGGTCCTCGCTGACCTGGTTGAGCGCGTAGATGGGCACCGTCACCGTCACGCCGTCGCGCGGGTCGCCGGGCTCGTGCAGGTAGGCCGCGGCGCAGTCGATGCCGCCCAGGCGGATCACCTTCGGGAAGGCTTCGCTGGTGACGCCGGCGGCCTCATGCCGCATCAGCTCTTCCTTGCTGATCTGCAGCAGCTTCGGATCGGCCCGGCCCGCGTGGCGGAACCAGCGCTCGAAGCTGGCGCCGCTGTGCACGTCGGCGGGCAGGTGCCGGTCGTAGAAGGCGTAGATCAGCTCCTCGTCCACCAGCACGTCCTGGCGCCGCGACTTGTGCTCCAGCTCCTGCACCTGGCGCACCATCTTCTGGTTGTGGGCCAGGAACGGGAGCTTCGTGTCCCACTCCCCCGCCACCAGCGCCTGGCGAATAAAAATCTCGCGCGCGCCCATCGGGTCCAGCTTGGCGTAGTTCACGCGCCGGTTGTGGTAGACGACGATGCCGTAGAGCGTGGCGCGCTCCAGCGCCACCACCTCGGCGGCCTTCTTCTCCCAGTGCGGGTCCAGCAGCTGCGTCTTGAGCAGGTGCCCGGCGATGCCCGGAATCCACTGCGGCTCGATGGCGGCAATGCCGCGGCCGAACAGCCGCGTGGTCTCGACCAGCTCCGCCGCGACGATCCAGCGCCCGGGCTTCTTGCTCAGGTGCGCGCCCGGATGGCGCCAGAACTTGATGCCGCGCGCGCCCAGGTACCAGTCGTCCTCGTCGCTCTTGAGGCCGATGTTGCCCAGCAGCCCGGCCAGCATGGACAGGTGCACCTGCTCGTAGGTCGCGGGCCCGTCGTTGAGCCGCCAGCCGTGCTCGGCCACCACCGTGTGCAGCTGCGAGTGGATGTCGCGCCACTCACGCACGCGGCGCGGGCTGATGAAGTTCTCCCGCAGCAGCGCCTCGTGCTTGCGCGCCGAAAGCCGGTGCGCCGTGCCGTCGCCGCCGCGCGAGGTCTCCAGCCACTTCCACAACTTCAGGTAGCCGTTGAACTCGGACTTCTCGTCGTCGAAGGGCTTGTGGCGCTGGTCCGCGGTCTGCTGCTGCTCCAGCGGGCGGTCGCGCACGTCCTGCACGCTCAGCGCGCTGGCGATCACCAGCACTTCCGTCAGGGCGTGGCGCTGGCGCGCCTCGATGATCATGCGGCCGATGCGCGGGTCCAGCGGCAGCTTGGACAGCTCGTGGCCGATGGGCGTGAGCTCGTTGCGGTCGTCCACCGCGCCCAGCTCGGCCAACAGCGCGTAGCCGTCGGCGATGGCCTTGCGCGGCGGCGGCTCCAGGAACGGGAAATCCTCCACCGTGCCCAGGTGCAGGCTCTTCATGCGCAGGATCACCCCGGCCAGCGAGCTGCGCAGGATCTCCGGATCGGTGAAGCGCGGCCGGCCGGCGAAGTCGGCTTCGTCGTAGAGCCGGATGCACACGCCGTTGGACACGCGCCCGCAGCGGCCGGCGCGCTGGTTGGCGGCCGCCTGGCTCACCGGCTCGATCTGCAGCTGCTCGACCTTGTTGCGGTAGCTGTAGCGCTTGACCCGCGCCAGGCCCGAGTCCACGACGTAGCGGATGCCGGGCACGGTCAGCGAGGTCTCGGCCACGTTGGTGGCCAACACGATGCGCGGGCGCGCGCCGGTCTCGAACACGCGGTCCTGCTCCTGCTGCGACAGCCGCGCGAACAGCGGCAGGATCTCGACGCCGGGTGGATGGTGCTTGCGCAGGTGCTCCGCGGCCTCGCGGATCTCGCGCTCGCCGGGCAGGAACACCAGCACGTCGCCCGGGCCCTGGCGCCAGAGCTCGTCCACCGCGTCGGCGATGGCGTCGTTGAGGTCGAAGTCCTTGCCGTCCTCGAAGGGCCGCCAGCGCTGCTCCACCGGGTACAGGCGGCCGGAGACGTGGATCACCGGCGCCGGCCCCTTGGCCGATTCGAAGTGCTTGGCGAAGCGCTCGGCGTCAATGGTGGCCGAGGTGACGATGATCTTGAGATCGGGCCGCCGCGGCAGCAGTTGGCGCAGGTAGCCCAGCAGGAAGTCGATGTTGAGGCTGCGCTCGTGGGCCTCGTCGATGATCAGCGTGTCGTAGGCGCGCAGGTCCGGGTCGCCCTGGGTCTCCGCCAGCAGGATGCCGTCGGTCATCAGCTTCACCGAGGCGCCGGGCTGCAGCCGGTCCTGGAAGCGGACCTTGTAGCCCACCACGTCGCCCAGCGGCGAGTTCAGTTCCTGCGCGATGCGCTTGGCCACGCTGGAGGCGGCGATGCGCCGCGGCTGCGTGTGGCCGATGAGCCGCCCGCCGTTGCCCCGGCCGCGGCCCAGGGCCAGCGCGATCTTGGGCAATTGGGTCGTCTTGCCCGAGCCGGTCTCGCCGCTGACGATGATCACCTGGTGCTCGCGCATCGCGCGCGCGATCTCGTCGCGCCGGGCGCTGACGGGCAGGCTCTCCGGGAAGGTGATGGGCGGGATCGGCGTGGCCGGGCGTGGGGCGGCCGGGGCGCGGGCGGCGCCGGGCGCCGCTTCGCCGCGGC